>Ga0065165_1002303_pt1 | contig 16728 bp, 16 predicted proteins | sample AraplaMF_Cvi_mMF_FD_63813 | JGI IMG/M metagenome (GOLD analysis project Ga0065165, IMG submission 63813) | Arabidopsis root microbial communities from the University of North Carolina, USA - plate scrape MF_Cvi_mMF (version 2) (version 3) | ecosystem: Host-associated > Plants > Roots >...
TTCCTCCAGAAGTCCCCCGAAGATGTCCGCAAGGCCATCAAGGAGGGCTCAGTTCCCGGCCTTACGAGCCTCGCTGGTCGAGAGCTGGCCGGTGAGCGGTTGGCCTATGACCGATCGCTGCAGATCATGGCGTCGTATCAGACCGACTTCGACCGGCAGACCGGTGACGTGGATGCCTTTGTGCAGGAGCGCATCAAGGATGATCTGGCTGAGTTCGGAAACGACAAGGCCCTCATGGGTGCCTACACCAAGCAGATGACAGCCTTCACCGAAAAGCTACGCAACCAGTCGGTCGACGATAAGGCCACCTTCCAGCAGGATGTTCGGCAGGGCAACTTGTTCGAGAAGTGGTCCGCAAAGGCCACCTACGACCGCGCTGAGGGCAAGCCACCGGCTGATGTGGCCGGCAGCATGTTCGGGGAGTTCATGAAGAACCAAGAGCTGCTGCGCGTCCCGTTCCAGAAGCAGCAGGAGATGATGCTGCAGCTTGCCGATCAGGCTGCCACCAGTGGCGACTACGATCTGGCCAAGGCGATCCTCCAGCACAAGCGTGAAGACGGCCCCTACAAGGGCAGCCTCATGACGGACGTAAAGGTGGGCGATACGGCCACGAAGCTGTTCGCGCGCATCGACGCCGATCAGACAAGGGAGCGCCTCACCGCGCAGGCCCAGGAGGACGAAGAGAGCCTCTACAGCCAGGGTGTGGCAGCGGCCGAGAGTGGTTCGATCCTGGCCATCGGTGACGCTCAGGTCCGCGATAAGCAGGGCGAGATGAGGACGATCACCGCCGACGCTCAGAAGAAAGAGGTCGCCAACCGACTGATCGCCAAGGCAGCCGATGAAGCATCTTACAGGGAGAAAGACCCCGAGAAGCGTCCGGCTCTGACCCGCCGCCTGGAGAAGGAGAAGTTCGTTGGTTCCGGTCTGGAGCATCCCGTCTGGTTCAAAGCCATGAATGGTGCCCCCGGCCAGATGAACCTCAATGCTGCCACGGGTGAAATTCCACCGTCAGCCAAGGACGCCTTCGACACCTATCAGGACCTCTACAAGGACAGCCCCCAATACCTCGCCAAGTACCTGAACAAGGACGCTCTGGAGTTCTTCGAAAGTGCCCGACTGGCTGAGGAAGTTGGGAACGCCGGCACACCTGAGGCTGCCTTGCGCATCGCTCATATGGTGACCCAAGACCCGAACCAGATGGATGAGGCGCTGAAGCTCAAATACGACAGCATCGACAGTGCCGTGAAGTCTGCAGTGTCCAACTCGACGAGCTGGGGCCAGTGGGTCTTCGGCAAACAGACTGCCGGCAACCAGAACTATGTCAGGAGCGAAATCGTCCGTCTGGCGAAGCAGTATGCGCTGCTCGGCAAGGACAACGACGAGGCTATCGAGCAAGCCCAGCAGACCTTCGAGAAGACCCACATCAACGTGGCCGGCTCCTACGTCAAGAACGACAAGCGGCTGCCGGGAGACTTCGAGCCTCTGGTCAACCAGTACCTGGGCGAGTTCGTCGAGAAGCACAAGGGCGACCTGAACTACGACATCGACGATCTGACGATCACCCAGGGCAACGGCACTGGAGCCTACATGGTGGTCAGGAAGTCCGACCGCATGCCGGCAGACCCCGCGTCTGACGACACGTTTTTCTCTCTCAACATCCTCAACGACCTGCGAACGCACAACCGAGATCAGAAGATCAAGGAGGTGACGGCGAAGCAGAACGCACGCTAAGGAACACGAATGGCCGACATAAGGTCCATCATCACGGATGCCGCAAACCGCTACGGCATCAACCCGCAAGACGCGCTCGAAATGGCGCAGATCGAAAGCGGCCTCAATCCCCAAGCGCAGAACAAGTCCTCCACCGCAGGGGGACTTTTTCAATTCCTCGACAGCACCTGGGCGAAGTACGGGAAGGGGGCATCAAAGTATGACCCTTATGCCAACGCAGACGCCGGGATGCGGCTGGCCCGCGACAACATCAACTTCCTCAAGAAGAAGCTCGGCCGGGACATCACGGGCGGGGAAATGTACCTCGCTCACCAGCAGGGTGCAGGCGGCGCGCTGAACCTCCTGGCCAACCCGACCACCATGGCAGTTGACCTCGTAGGCCGCGCTGCGGTTCTCGGCAACGCTGGCCAGACGGGCATGACGGCCGCTGAGTTCGCGAACCTCTGGATCAACAAGATCGGCAGCACGAAGGTCGGGAACGGCCCAGGTCTGGTCATGCCAGGATCGATGGCAAACTCCCAGAACCCCGGTGACTTCTCGGTCCACGATCAGGGCCGCGTCAGTGCCTCCGATGTCATCCCCACGATGAACACCACGCGGGCCGAGGAGGTCCAGCAGGAAAAGGATCGGCAGGCTATGATGCCTTCCTTCGGGGAGGCTGTCGCAACCGCCGTGAAGAACGAGTGGTCGGTACTCACCCCTTTTCGGGCGCTCGGTCATTTTGATCCCGAACCGGACTACAAGCTGACCGAGGACAAGCTACGGACTTTCGGCCAGAGCATCCCAGACGACTACCTCGACGAGTTCGAGGACGCTGTCTCCGATGAGCATGCTGAGGCAATCCGCAACCGGCTGCTGACCCAGCTCGAAGACAACCAGAAGATCGCCTCGCTGGGCACTGCAGGCACAATCATCTCCATGGGAGCTGCCCTGACCGACCCAGGCGCTATCGCCGCTACGGCTGCCATTGGTGCAGTGACGGGTGGCTTCGGCGTACCAGCGGCTGTCGCAGCTCGCCTCGGTCGCGTTGGAATGGTCGGCTTGGCTGCGGCTGAGGGTGTGGCCGGTAACCTCGCCACCGACATCCCCCTCGTGGCCGTCGACCCGACCCGTGACGTGTCCTTTGACCAGCTGAAATACAGCATCGGCACGGGCCTCGTGATGGGCGGTGTGATGGGTGCCTTCAGGCGCAACCCGATGTTCACCGAAGAGGCCAAGCAGATCGCGAAGATCGGGCAGCAGATGCAGGGGCAGGCGGTGACCCTTCCGGCCGGCAGTCGCTCAGCAGGTGCTGCCTCGGTCATGGGTGACAACTTCACCCGATCTGACACCTCGAACCTGATCGACGACTTCAAGCGCCTCGACCCCAAGGGCACCTTCCTGAACTGGCGCGTTGACGCGGTCGGCCAGCTCATGGCCTCCAAGAACCCGATGGCGCAGACGCTCGCCCGTTACCTCGGTGAGGACGGTGTGCGAGCTGCGAAGGGCAGCGGAGTGGTCACCGAGATCGCCGCGACCGAACGCATGCAGCGCCGGCTTCGTGTGGCCCAGATCAACTGGTACCGGGGCTATGACGATGCCTTCAAGAAGTTCCGCAAGGCCAACGGCATCAACGCCTTTCAAGCGAAGGACGCGGAGCTGAAGTTCAAGGAGCAGATCACCGATTACATCCGCGAGGAGAACCCGAGCGTCCGCGCCCAGTTCCCCGCTGAGGTGAAGCAGGCTGCCGGCGCATTCCAGGCCGAGATGAAATCCTTCTGGAAGGAAGCCCAAGAGCTGGGCCTGACCAGGACCGAGGCCGGCGTCGAGAACTACTTCCCGCGCTACGGGCACCTCGCCAAAGCCACCAAGCTGATCAGAGAGGTCGGATACAGCATGGATAGAAACGGTGGTCTCACCGATCTCTTCGCTGGGGCCATCCTGAAGAAGCAGCCCGGTCTCGATCCTGAGATCGCGAAGCGAATGGGCTATGCGGTCCTCGACCGTTTCCAGAAGCTCAGCTCGGGCGAGGAGATGTTCGGTACCGGCCACCTCGGGTTCGATCTCGATGACCTTGAGGCGGAGCTGAAGAATTACCTCGACGACGATCAGATCGCCAACGTGAAGGCGTGGGCATCGCGCAACGAGAAGAAGGAAGGCGAGGCCAGCGGACCAGCTCGCATGAAGGCCCGCATCATGCTCGACGAGAACCACTTCGCGGATGTCATGACCAAGCGTGATGGCGTGAAGCGGGTGAACATCTCCGACTTCTACGTCAAGGACCCCCATACCGCCTTCCAGCTTTACGCTCGCAACATGAGCGGTCAGCTCGCTATGGCCCGCATTCAGGTCCGCGATCCTGTCACCGGCAATCTGCTGATCGACGGGGTCAAGAACGGGAACGACTGGACCAAGCTGAAGAACCAGATCAAGTCAGTGGGCGAGGCCACGGGTGCGAACAACACCCGCGATGAGAAGAACCTCGACTTCCTCTACTCGGCCATCACAGGCACCCCGCTCGCTGGCATAGATCGCGGCTCCGATGGGGCGACGTTCCTGCGCATGCTGAGGGACTTCAACTTCCTGCGCCTGATGGGGCAGGTGGGTTTCTCTCAGGTTCCAGAGTTCGGCCGACAGGTTGCCCAGGTGGGCGTCAAGACCACTTTCCAGGCTGTGCCTTCCTTCCGTCACCTGATCGACATGGCTCGCTCTGGCAGGATGACCGATGAGGTGGCCGAGGAGTTGGATGCGATGGGTGCCTTCGGTACCGACTACGAGCGCACTGCTCACTACCTCGACACCGATGAGCTGGGCGTCCCGGTCACCAGCGGAACCGATTCGACCATCCAGCGGGTGGCCGGTGCGGTGAACCCAAAGCTCCACGCGATGAACCGCTTCGTCTCGATGGGCTCGGGCATGGCCCCGATCAACCGCGTGTTCCAGAAGTGGTCGGCCCGCGCGGCTGCCGTCAAGTTCACCAAGATGGCCATGTTCGGGGACAAGATCGATGCGGAGCGCCTGCGCGCCCTCGGCCTGGACGAGGCTACGACCAAGCAGATCTTCGAAGCGATCAAGACCAATGCCACCTTCAAGGGTGCTGTGAAGTCCCCCTCGAAGCTCCAAAGCCTCGGCATCAAGAACTGGGATGGCAACACGCTGTCAGCGTTTGAGGACGCGATGTTCCGGCTGAACCGGACAATGATTCTTGAGAACGACCCTGGCCAGATGCACCGCTGGTTGGCTCATCCGCTGGGCCAGATGGTCATGCAGTTCCGCACGTTCGCGATGTCAGCCCACACCAAGGCGCTGCTGCAGGGGCTGAACCTACGCGACGGGCCGGCGCTCTTTGGCATGCTCGCTTCGAGCTTCCTCGGCGCTGCCGTTTACTTGGGTCAGACGCACCTCAATTTGATCGGCCGGCCTGACCGTGACGACCAACTGAAGGAGCGACTGTCGTGGGGTAAGCTTGGCCTCGCCGGCTTCTCCCGCTCCTCGGAAAGCGCCTTGATCCCGATGGCTGCTGATATCGGCTGGCAGTTCTTCGACGATGAGCCACTCTTTGACACCCGCTCGTCGGGTCTAAAGACGACCGTAGCAAGCTTCCTCGGTAACCCCACAGGCGACCTGATCTCGACTGGTCTCGCGGGCGCAGCGGGGGTGACCTCGGCCATGGTTGGTGACGACTACTCCCAAACCGACTGGCAGAACCTCACTCGCACCTTGCCGTTCGCACGCATGATGGGAGCTGTTCAGTTCCTCAACTGGGTAGGCTCAGGCCTGCCTCGACGGGAGCTTCGCGACTAAACCTACCCACCAGTGAATGGCTGGCCCTCGGGGAGACTCGGGGGCTTTTTCATTTTCAACAGAGAGACACTCATGGCTCTTGCCTACGCACAATCCCTTGGGGATGGGGTGACTACCACCTTCTCGGTCCCCTTTCCCTACATCTCGAAAAACCACGTTCAGGTGAAGGTCGACGGCGTCGCGGTTCCTTACACCTGGCTGTCTGATACCTCGATCCAAATCTCCCCGGCCCCGGCCGCTGACAAGATCGTGGACCGCCGCCGTGTGACCCCTCGCGACACCCTCCTAGTCGACTTCGTAGACGGTTCAACGCTGGTCGAAAGCGATCTCGATCTGTCCGCGCTGCAGGTATTCTATCTCGCGCAGGAGTCGTTCGACCTGGGCGAGTCCGCCCTCGGCGTGACCGACGATGGTTCCTTCTCGGCCCTCGGCCGGCGCATCTCGAACGTCCTCACTCCGGTCCTGCCGAACGATGTCGCCACCAAGCTTTTCGTTGAAACAGGCGTGTCTTCGGGGGTTGCCATTGCAACTCAGAAGGCCGGTGAGGCGTCGGCGTCTGCCGTCGCTGCTGCTCTCTCCGAGACGGATGCAGCAGGTTCTGCCACCTCAGCCAACGCGTCGAAGATCACGGCGACCACTAAGGCCGGCGAGGCTGCGACGAGCGCCACCAACGCTGCAGGGTCTGCGGCCACCGCTTCCACCAAGGCGGGAGAAGCTGCAGCCAGTGCGGTCGAAGCGCGAGGCTACCGCGACACCGCAGCGATAAAGGCCAGCGAGGCTGCTGCCAGCGCGGCTGCTGCTGCCATGTTCGATCCGTCGACCTTCTATACGAAGACGGAAATCAACACCTCCCTCGGTACGAAGTTCGATAAAGCCGGCGGCACGATCACGGGCGACATCACCATCGCGAAGAGCGGGCCGGTCCTCTCGCTTCAGAATACCGACACAGGCGGGAACAAGTGGGGCCTGCTCACTTGGACCGATGGTAAGCTCTACTTTCAGAAGCAGAATGGCACCGCCGTCAATGCGCTAGTAGTTGGCGCGGATGGTTCGATCTCGACTGCACAGTTCGGTGATCTGAACTCCCGTATCGAAGCTCGCGCGCTGGCCTTTGCAAACGACCGCGTAGCGAACCTTTCGTTCCGCAAGGTCAGCCCCAGTTCGTTCTCGATACCGGACAACGGCCTTCAGATGTGCCCAGCCGGCGCGGTGTTCACAGGCATGAACATGGCAGGCACCCAGAACAATCCAACTATGTATTACCACTACCTCCAGGCCTACGACCCTGTTCGTGGCTGGGTGACCTTCGGAGGCGCTTAATGGAAATCGTAAACTTCGGCCTCTTCAGGCCCCAGAATGAAACCGGCATCATCTTCTACGAGAACGAGCATCAACAGGACTGGTATGACGTTCGAAAGAGCCTGACCAGTTGGGACGAAAAGGGCGAGTTCGTCAATGCCATCTACGCGACGTGGGCGCTTGTCCACCCCGATGAAGACAGCCTGACAGAGGGTGTCGTCACCAATGTCGAAGTCGACCCTTCGCGTCTCGTCCCATCCAACAAGATCGTCATCGGTATCGATGCGGCCCCGTCTGAGGTTTCCGTAGGGATGACACTCAAGGACGGCGTTCTGCTTCCGGCGCCCCCGGCAATCGAGCCGGTACCGAATCTCTCGCCCCGTCAGCTTTGGCTGGCCGCGCTGGAGATCAACACCACCAAGGCTCAAGTCATGGCTCAGATCGGCACGATCACGGACGCCAAGCTCCGCGCCACTCTCGAGATCGAGCTGACCGAGCCGCCCCTTCGGGGCTACGTTCGGGACAGCTTTGCGGTCGAGCGGCTGCGCGAGATGATGGGCATTCCCGTTGACCAGTTCGACGCCCTCTGGCTCTGGGCAAGGACACTGTAATGGAACACATGAACACCGAGGCCCTGCTGTTGATCGGCAGGGTCGAGGGCAAGGTAGACACGCTCATCAGCCTGTCGTCCGCGCAATCCCAGCGTATCGATCAGCTCGAAGGGCGCATGTCGGCGGGGGAGGTGGACATCGCCTCCCTCAAAGCTAAGTCAACGACCAACCAATCCTTCATCACCAATATCACCGCGATCCTGGCCCTCATCGTCGCCGCGATCTCGGCCTACCTGAGCTACAAGTAATGGACCTCAAAGACATCCTTTCGAAGCTCCATGAGGAAATGGCCCAGAAGCTCCTCGAAAAGGTCAGGAGCGGGGAGGTTACAGCCGCTGAGCTGAACGTTGCCCGACAGTTCCTCAAGGACAACAACATTGACTCGATCCCGAAGGAAGGCAGTCCGCTCAAGTCCCTGACTGACGAGCTTCCCTTCACGGGCGACGACGACCGTCCCTCCTACAACTAAACCCCTCGCAGCCCCTCGGGTCTGACTCAGGGCGCGCTCCGGCGACCTTCTGGCTACTACCCTAGCCGGGAGCGCTGACGCGCGTCTGTGCGTCCCTGCGGGCTGTTCTATCCACGGGTGGATTAATGACAGCCGATAGCCTCAAGACAGGCACCCATCTCTCTCCCGCCGTCGACCCCTTGAAGAAGGACTTCAGAAATTTCCTCTTCGTGGTGTGGAAGCACCTCAACCTTCCGGTCCCGACAGCCGTTCAATACGACATCGCCGGCTACCTCCAGCACGGCCCCAAGCGTTGCGTGATCGAGGCCTTCCGAGGCGTGGGCAAGTCCTACGTTACTTCGGCCTTCGTGGTCTGGCTTCTCTACTGCAACCCCCAACTCAACATCCTCGTGGTCTCGGCCTCGAAGGACCGCTCCGACCAATTCTCCAGCTTCACCAAGAGGCTGATCGCTGAGATGCCGATCCTGGCCCACCTCCGCGCCCGCCCAGGGCAGCGTGATTCGATGGTGGCCTTCGACGTCGGCCCAGCCCGCAACTCTCACTCCCCCTCCGTTAAGTCCGTGGGCATCACCGGCCAGCTCGCTGGTTCCCGTGCTGACATCATCATCGCGGATGACGTTGAGGTTCCGAACAACTCCATGACCCAGCTCCAGCGCGATCAGCTCTCGGAGCGCGTGAAGGAGTTTGACGCTATCCTGAAGCCGCTCCCCACGAGCCGCATCATCTATCTCGGCACTCCTCAGACCGAGATGAGCCTTTACAACAGGCTGCCCGAACGCGGCTACGAAATCCGCATCTGGCCGGCCCGTGTGCCCACCGACCCCGAGCGCTACCTCGGTCGCCTCTCGAAGTTCGTCATGGACATGATCGAGGCCGGCGCTCAGCCGCGTCAGCCAGTCGACCCTCAGCGCTTCCAAGAGCAAGACCTCATCGAGCGCGAGGCATCCTACGCCCGCTCAGGTTTCGCCCTGCAGTTCATGCTCGACACCTCGCTCAGCGACCAAGACAAATACCCCCTGAAGCTTTCCGACCTGATCGTCGCTTCCCTCGACCCGCGCATGGCTCCCTCCAAGCTGGTCTGGTGCAACGACCCCGACAAGGTGATCTCCGATCTCCCCGCAGTGGGCCTCCAGGGCGACCGTCTGCATCGCCCCATGTGGGTGGCCAATGAGATGGGCGAGTACACCGGCACGGTCATGGCTATCGATCCCTCGGGTAAGGGCGGTGACGAGACGGCCTATGCCATCGTCAAGATACTCCACGGCAACCTCTTCTTGGTGGCTTCAGGCGGCTTCAAGGAGGGCTATTCCGAGGCTACGCTCAAGTCCCTCGCAGTGCTGGGCAAGACCCACAACGTCAACCGCGTGATCGTCGAAGCCAACTTCGGTGACGGCATGTTCACCCAGCTCCTGAAGCCGGTGTTCACCCGCGTACATCCGGTGACCATTGAGGAGGTCAAGCACTCGACCCAGAAGGAGCGCCGCATCTGCGACGTTCTCGAGCCTGTCCTCAACCAGCATCGTCTCATAGTCGACGCTGCGGTCATCAAGCGTGACCACGAGGCTGAGCCCCATCGGCAGCTCTTTTACCAGCTCACCCGCATCACCCGAGATCGCGGTGCCCTGATCAACGACGACCGACTCGATGCCCTGGCCATCGCTGTGACCTACTGGGTCGAGCATATGGCCCGAGACACCGACAAGGCCGCTGATGAACATAAGGCAGCGCTGCTCGAACAGGAGCTCAGGAGCTTCTCCGAACATATCTTCGGCGCACCCGCAGACAGCGACCTGAGGTGGTGCAACATCGGTTGAAGACCAACCTCTAATTACCACCCACTTAAGGAGAACCCCGAGAGGGAAGACCAACGAATAAAGGATGAGGAGAGGGGGACTGATGAAAAAGAGCCCCTCTCTCCAGATGATCTTTATGAAGGATGAGGGTGGATTGACCCCCGATCCACCACCATGATAACCCCCAAAAATCTCTAAGGAGACCTATAGGGGAAACCGATGTTGAAATGGTGGGGAAAGAGCGACCGCTGGATGATCGCCCTAGTGTTAGGCGTTGGGCTGCTTGGCGGTCTCGTAAAGCTCGCCACGGGCATCTGACGCGCGCCCACCTGATAATCTCGCTAACGCTCGATCATCAGGTGTCAAGTAACGACATACGAGGCCTTGCGGACCTTTAGGCATTGGGTTCCTTCTCGTCGGACTTTGCGAATGCATACCCCAATGCGCCAGCTATGATGGCTGTGGAGGCCTCATTGAGCGCCCCTTGCAACGCGAGGATGCCGGCTAGTGGGAGGGCAACAGTTATCGTGGCAAAACGAATAATCTGCCAACCTATCCCCCGGCCTGTCTTGATGCGATTCCACATCATTCCGCCAACTGCGGCCAGAATGACCAACGCCAATGCCAAAGAAATGATATCTTTCGCTTCCATCCGAGCCCCCTTGGTTTGCGCGAAGCATACGACGCTCGGCGAGCGCGTCAACCGCGTTGAATTTCAAACTGAGACACTACCCATACGGGAGGCGTCTCGCCTGTCACTGCGCCTTGATCACAATCGGTGTTTCACCCTTCAGCACGCTCTCCAGCAGGTCTTGCAAAAGCTTCTGCTTGGCGGTGACATCTGGGTCTGTTGGCAAAGATTGGATGTCGAGAGGAAGAGACGCTTGTCCGGCGAATAGCTTAGAGAGGCCTTTACGGATGGCATGGTTCTCCTCCTCCACAATGGAATGCCCCACGGGCGAGTAGACTTCCCTCTCCAGTTCCAACCTCGAAAATTCATACCCAACCGCAGCGGCGAGCTTCACAAGAAGATCAACAAAGAGCGTTTGACGCCTTTGGACCCACATTTCCATGTTTGTCTGTTCCTTGCCAAGGTGGTCGAGAAGAATTCTCCAAGCGTCGACCACGCCCTTAAAATCCCGAGATCTTCCGTAGAACTCAATCGGAATGGCGTTCAACGCTTCGACATGATCTGGGGCAAGTGAAGACGCTCGGGTGGCCATCAGAGTGCGAAATATAGTTACGCGGCGATTCCGCTTTTCGCGAGCTAAGTCAACAAACCGCTGAGCCTGAACAGCCAGGACAGGTCCCATCAACGTCGACGCAACTACTGCTAAGTTCCAATACCAGCCATCGGCCATAAAGATGTCTCCCAACTGAGGACACGATAGATTTTTTTCATTGGTTTGTTTCACTAAGCGTTGAACGATCCACTATTATTTTTCGGAGAAGTTGCAGCCGGCAAATATTTGCTGCAAAAATCTCTGAGGCCAGATCAGATATAAGGAACCGGCAGTTCCCCCCGTGGCCCCTCGACGACACGCAATCGACCCTTCGGGCTGCCACCAATGCCACATCAACGTGACACACGACGGCTAAGCCATTGAAAGCATTGCATTCTGTAGCAGATGATCGATCTGCATATTGCGCATGATTGATCACGAGCGGCTGCCTTGAGTGGGTTTGTGGCTGAATATGTGGGCGTCTGTTTCTTCTGGGGCGATAATGCCTTTTTGTGATATCGCACGGTTGCACATTAGGAGGCACATCAATGGCATTTATAACGGTTGAAGAAGTGCACAGTCAGCAAGACAGGGTGATAGGCACTGTCTTTCTGAACGTGGAGTTCATTATCAAATACGAGTCGAAGTCGACCGAGCAGCCTTTCACCAGCAAAATAACGTACCTCACCGGAAGCTCGATAAGCGAATTGATCGTGATGGGTGCGCCAGTTGATATCACCTCAAAGATTTCTAACGCTTCAAAAAGCTGACACAAAGCTGCCAGCAAATTCACGAGTGAATAAATAAGATAAAGCACCATCAATGCCTTAGCGCGTCGATGGTGTTTTTTTCATATCTACCACTTTACAATAAATCCACCTGTGAATACATTCCAACCACCAAATCGGGGCGGCCAAGTCGGCCTGAGGCGGCGGGTGAGGGGCAGGCCGGCCGCTCGGTTCTTTGACAATTGAAGACGCTAGCATCGACCCTTTCGGGGTTGGTGGGTAGCACTGGGTACAGCGGCGAAGCTGTGTCTAGTCCTATCCACGGGTGAATGAAAAGGAGACATTCAATGTTCAAGGGAACGCTCATTCGGTCTGGCAACAATGCGAAGACGATCAAGGGTGATGGTGAATATGAAACCGCCATCATGTACCTTGCGCCCTTCACCATGGGAGGCTCGAACGTCTGCCCTATGGCTGAACAAGCGGGCTGCGTTAAAGGCTGCCTGAACACGGCGGGCAGGGGCGCTTACAATAACGTTCAGCAAGCCCGCATCGCCAAGACAAAGCGCTATCTGGCCAGCCGCACGGCTTTCATGGCTGATTTGGTCACCGATCTTGAACGCTTTGTGGCCTACTGCAAGCGCAAGGGCGTCAAGCCCGCAGTTCGCCTCAATGGCACCTCTGACATTCAATGGGAGGTGGCGCACTACGCTAGCCGGGGTGACGCTCGCGGCTCGGTCTTTGAGTTGTTCCCTGAGGTGCAGTTTTACGACTACACGAAGGTTTACAAGCGGGCTTATCGGCAGTTGCCTGCCAACTACGCCTTGACGCTGAGCTATAGCGCGGCAAACCCGGCCTACGCTGAGGTGGTCACGAAGGCTGCCCACGAGACCGGCGCTAACTTGGCCATTGTCTACCGCACAAAGGAATTGCGCGACTACTTTGTCGGCAAGCTTGTGCAATACGGTGATGCCTGCCGCGATGTTATCGACGGCGACGAAACTGACATGCGGTTCCTTGATCCCAAAGGCGTGATTGTTGGTCTCTACGCCAAGGGCAAAGCCAAGGGTGACCAATCGGGCTTTGTCGTGGGCTAACGAATTCACCTGTGAATGTAATACTGCCGAAACCGGCTGCCATGGGTGGCCGGTCGCGGGGCTTGGCATGCGCCCGCCTGATGATGGCTGCCGATAGGAGAATGGGAATGGCGAGGACCTATTACACGCTCTTGCAACGGGTTGACGATCACTGGTCACCGCAGTTTGGAGCCTATGACCGCGAGGACGTTGAAAGCGAACGCGATGATTACCGCGACCATGGCGTAAAGGCCAAAGACCTCAAGATCGTGACCACACAAGGCCACTCTTGGAAGGCGATTGAAGCTGTCCTGAACAAGCTGAACAAGGGGGCACGCTGATGGCCACCACCTACCACGTTCGCAAGGTTGCCAAAGGTCGCTGGGGCATCACTGCCGCACATCCCGGCTGGGTTACACCAATCGGCACCTATCCCAAGCGCTCGGCCGCAATCACGGTCGCAAAGCTGCTCGCCGGCTGGCGCTGCTCGGTCGTCGTTCATTCCTCCTAAAACTGCCGAAACGGGCCTCGCAGGGGCCCGTCCTCGCCCTTGGCATAGGTGGGCTGATGATGGCTGCTAAAGCGCGTTGGCACTCAAAGCCATAGCCTAAGAGTGTTGGGGTAATCCCAAAGAGGCTTAAGTCTCTGATCGCCAAGTTTGCTGACTGACGTGATTTGATCATTTCTCACGATCGATAGGGCTGTAGCACCAACCCACCAGATAAAAGTAGCATCCGAGAGACGCGCGATAACGGTACCTTGTCGACAAGTTTGACCAAGACAAATCGTTTCTACGGGGCTTTTCTCTGCATCTCTAAGCTTGTTCACTTGCAGCAAAACCGAAAATAGAACGAGCGAACCCAGGTAAAAAGAGACCAGTGCGTACCTTCGCATTTCCCCGTTGTTGAGGTTTGCAAACGTAACGGTTCCTGCAACCACCATCAGGAGGTAGTATCCAATTAGAGCCAAGACCTCGAGGGTAACCGGTGCCTTTAAGAACGAAATCGCGAGTAAGGCTACCGGAGGGAGGTGATAGAGCGCTTCGCGAATGGCGGCTACGGTATAGACCTGACGGCGTCCGTGACGCTCATATTCCGCAACTAGCTCGCGAGTTCGTGCAGCAGCGACCTCTCCGTAAAAGAGGGGGCCGAGGACAAACACGAGCGGAGACAACAGCAGTGTAACGGGTACGCAAATCAGCGCGCTTCGCAAAAAATCACTTGCGCCAATATAGTAGAATGCGTCGAGCCCCAACGGAAGGCATGATCCAACGGTCCAACACAGGCCGGCTGCTAAGCATGCCGAAGCCATCAACGGCACGGGTTCCAAGAATTTCTTTATTTGGTCCATCTCTCTCCCCCATTCTTGTTCGAGAGGTATCGATTGCTGCTCCTCAACTCAAGCGGGTTCGGAAGATAGTCCACCACATCTTGCCACCTGATGAGGCCATCAAGGCCGAAACCTAAGGGATCGTTACGCGGTCCCCGATGGTCGTGGTTCATCCACAACAATCCACAGGGTTATCGGTCCAACCTGACGTATACGTTAAGTTGATCGGCAACCCGCGTTAAGTGCCTCTTTTGACTTCGCTTTGGGCCATGAGCGCCCGCGTATCATCACCATGTATCGGTGGAGCAGAGCTAAAGATTTTGCATGGCTGATATGCTCCAATCGCATCTCTAAGTAGGATTGTATTCCTATAGCATTAACGAAAGTTAATGTGAAAACAGCGACATACGCGACTCTGGAGCTAGATGAAACGATCAATCCCTGTTTTGACCTATTCACCCGTGGCACTTTTGCAGCTTGTGGTACGGGTCAGCGGGGGAGTATATCCGCTTCCGTCCTAGAACGAGAACAGGACGCGAACGGGAAGCGAGGGATTTGAAGGTGCGGGCATTCAAGAAAACTAAGCGATTTGAACTATATATCGAGATCGAACGGTCTCGCATTCTGGATCGCTTTTTTAGCTATCGCTGCGAAGACGGGAACCACGAACTGTGGCTCGGTCGCTGCTACATCACACTGTTTATTGCACAAACCTAACCACGGGTGTATGGGTTCCATCGTACAGCCCCGGGCTGGGGCCAATAAGAGGGACACTCCACATGCCTAAGGCATTGTTTTCGCGCATGGGCGCGGTCATGAATGAGGTGCGCCAGCTCCAAGACGAGAAGGCGCTCATGTCGGTGCAGACCTTAGAGGTCTTCCTCGTCATCGCCTCAAAGGATGGCATTCCGTCTTCCGAGATCAGGAAGATGACGGGTATTCCACAGCCTTCTGTAAGCCGCGCTCTGGGCGATCTGGGAGAGAAGGCCGTCCGCCGTGACGCAGAGGGCCTTAAGCTCATCAAGACCGAGCGCGACCCGAACGATATGCGCAATGTGGTCTGCTTCCTGACCCCCAAGGGGAAACTATTGGCTGCCCGCATAGCGCAGCTAATGGGCATCGACGACACCAAGGTAGACGGGTCGTTCGAACGCAATGCCCAGTGAGGGAGAGATACCGATGCCGAGCCTTTTCAGAGGACTTTCGGCTGCCGTGTGGCGGGAGCGTTTTGAGGCTGCAGGATGGCCGAAAGAAGCTGCCGATCACATGGCCCTGTGGCTCACCATTGGAGCGAAAGACCCGCCACCTGAGTGGCAGGAAATTCTCTCCAAAGTAAAGGGTGGTGCCCAGTGAGGGACTCGAACCCCCACACCTCTCGGCGCTTGGACCTAAACCAAGTGCGTCTACCAATTCCGCCAACTGGGCAACGAAAGGAGATGCGATGCCTGTTAAACCACGCGGAGCCTCATGGCAAGCCGCTGTCTCTCATAAGGGGACGCGGTTGAGAAAGGACTTCCCAACGAAGCTCGAAGCTGAGATTTGGGAAGCTGAGACGAAGGCAGCACTGCTGTCTGGTAAAGAGGTGGTCGTAAAGACTGCCGAGCCTGTCATGACCCTGCAGCAGCTCTTCGATCTGGTCGCTGAGACCCGATGGAGGGGCACGAAGGGCGAGAAGACGGCGCTGATCAATGGTCAGCACGTGGTCAACATCCTCGGCCCACAGAGGGACGTTAAAACCCTCTGCTACGAGGACAGTCTGACCATCAAGAAGACGGTGACCGGCTGGAAACGGGCGGATGCCACGATCAACCGCAAGCTCGCTGCTTTCTCCACCATGGTGAAAGAGGCGTACAAGCTGGGCAAGATCGACAAGCTGTTCGACATCGGCCTGATCAAGGAGCGAAACACCCGCGTCAGGTACTATGAGGACAAGGAACTCGATCAGATGCTGGCTTGGTGCGACGAGATGCTTGAAGATGAGCTGAGGGACTATATCATTGTCTCTCTGGACACCGGTTTCCGGCAGGGTGAGGTTTTGAAGATCACCAAGCGGGACGCCGAACTGGAAGACCTCTGGACCTTCGACACGAAGGCGGGGGACAAACGGGATGTGCCGCTCACAGCCAGGGCGAGGGAAGTTCTCCTCCGCAGGGCCAAGCCTCTCAACGATCCCGATGCGAAGCTCTTCACTCAGAAGCCTGCTTGGTACCGGGAACATTGGAAGAGCATGCAGTCGGCCCTCGGCATGACCGATGACAACAACTACGTGCCGCACGTTCTGCGCCACACGTTCGTCACCAACATGCTACTGCATACCGACATTCGCACGGTGCAGGAGTTGGCCGGTCACAAGCGCATCGAGACGACCATGCGCTATGCCAAGACATCAGCCGAACGCAAACGTCTTGCAATTAAGCGTATGTCGGACTATCAGGGGGCCGAAATCGGGGCGTGACACATGACACATTGTGGCATTTCTCCGTGACACAGCAGTAAGTAAAAGGAATGCACAAGACCTCAAGCTATTGAAAAGCTTGCGCTCCTGGGGATGGTAAAACGGGCTAAGCAGATTTAGGTTCTGGTGCCGCAAGGCGTGGGAGTTCAAGTCTCTCTACCCGCACCAAGCTGTTTGCAGGCGGGAGACTGAGAATCGGTTGTTCCAGAACAATTGAAAGTTGTCCCGAAT
>Ga0065165_1002307_pt1 | contig 16709 bp, 17 predicted proteins | sample AraplaMF_Cvi_mMF_FD_63813 | JGI IMG/M metagenome (GOLD analysis project Ga0065165, IMG submission 63813) | Arabidopsis root microbial communities from the University of North Carolina, USA - plate scrape MF_Cvi_mMF (version 2) (version 3) | ecosystem: Host-associated > Plants > Roots >...
GCACGCCCGGGCATTGAACAGCGGACCCAGCCCATCCGACGCCTGCGTCGACGAGGGCGACGAGACCCATAGCTTAGTGAACAGCGCGTTGCCGAGCTTGAACGTCTCCTCCTCGGCAAAGGTGATGTTGGCGGAGAAATGCGAAAACGCATCGCCGTTGACGTCGGCGCGGTTGGTCGAAGCCCCGGCCGACATGGTTTCGAACTGTTCCGGCTTGCTGAAGTCGCTGGTCGGCCGGGTCACCGTGGCGACGCGCTTCTGGTCCTTGGCGTCAAGGTCGGTGCGCATCGACGGAAACAGCGGATCGCTGCCGCTTGCCATCAGCGGCAGCAGCACCAGCGCGCCGGACAGGACCGGCAAAAGAAGGGTAAAAAGGCGGGGCGAAGCCATGGGATACCGGACCGCAGGGGAAAATCGGCCTGCGGTCCGCCTTTGTTGGTTATTGGAAGACCGCGTCGGGATTGTCGAGGCTGTCGGAACCCTCCAGCTTGACGGTGCCGAGGTCGAGCGAGGCGATGACGCGCTCGACCGTCTTGCTCTGGTCGATCAGGCCGTCGATCGCCTTCTGCACCACGGCATTGCCGTCCGCATTGCCGTCGCCGATCATCTGGTCGTAGGCTTCCACCGTGCGGCCGCGCTCGGCCATGGCGTTCATGGCGGCAAGCGTCGCATCGAGCTTGGACTTCATCTCGCCGTCGAGCGCCGGATCCTTGGCTGCCACCAGGTCCGACAGCGACGGGCCGGTCATCTTGGTGCCGTCGACGCGCGTGTATTCACCGGTATAGACCGACTGGATGCCGATCGCATCGTTGAGATGCGAGTTGTAGGTATTGTCGGAGAAGCAATCATGCTCCTCTTCTGGATCGTGCAGCAGCAGGCCAAGCTTCATCCGCTCGCCGGCAAGCTCCCCGTAGGACAGCGAGCCCATGCCGGTCAGGATGGCGGTGAGGCCCTTCTTGCCGTTGGCCTCCACATGCTTGGAAGCCTTGCCGTTCACAGACCACGCCTTCACCATGTCGGACAGGTCGGAAACCAGAAGGTCCGTCGCCGTCTTCAGGTACTGGGCCCGGCGTTCGCAGTTGCCGTGCGTGCAATTGGCCTTGTCGTAGTCCGTGTAGGGGCGCGCGCCGGCGCCGGGTCCCGTTCCGTTGAGATCCTGGCCCCAGAGCAGGAATTCGATGGCGTGATAGCCGGTGGCCACATTGGCCTCGATTTCGCCGGCCTCGTGCAGGCTGCGCAGGGACTTTGTCGTGATCTTTGTGGTGTCGAGCGTCTTGCCGTTGATCTTGATCTTCGGGTTGGCGATGACGTTCGCCGTGTAAAGCGAGTTCTCGTCGCTTTCGCTGCCATAGGCGGCGTCGACATAGTCGATCAGCCCTTCGTCGAGCGGCCAGGCATTCACCTTGCCTTCCCAGTCGTCCACGAGCGGATTGCCGAACCGGTAGGCCTCGGTTTGCTGGTAGGGAACGCGCGCCGCGATCCAGGCGGCCCGCGCTGCCTTCATCGTCTCTTCGCTGGGCTTTGCGATCAGCGCGTCGATGGCCTTGTCCAGGGCCTGCGCCGTCGTCAGCGAGTCCTCGTACTTGGCATGGGCCAGCTCGGCATAATGCTTCAAGACGGCGGCCGACGTTGTTGCGGCTTGCGCCGGTAAGCCCGTCAGCACCACCGAGGCGGCCAGCAGTGCCAGCGCGGCGCCGGAAATCGATTTTACGATCATAATCCCTCTCCTGTCGCGACGGCCCGGAGCCGTTCGTCGGAGACGGTTCATTGCGCAAATCTAAACTGGTGTCAAATGATCTAGTTTAGAATAAATCGAAGCCCGCGCGGACCTGCGCCCGCCTGGCCGGATCACGACTGACGCTGCAGACGGCAGAGGAAGAAGCCGTCGGTATCGGTGCTGGCGGGCGTCAGCGTGACGGTCCCGCTCTCGCTGATGCGCGGCCGCGCTGCATCCTTGCCCAGAAGCCTATCCCAGCGGTCGCTGACGGAGGCGATCGAGAAGTGCGGGTGCTCCTCGCAGAAGCGCTTGGCCTGCTGGTCGTTTTCTTCCGGAAGGATGGAGCAGGTGACGTAGACGAGAGCGCCGCCCGGCTTTACGAAGGCCGCTGCCTCACCAAGGGCCTGCTGCTGCTGCGCCAGGCGCTCTTCCAGGTTCTTGCCCGTCAGACGCCATTTGGTGTCCGGCCGCCGCCGCCAGGTGCCGGTCCCGGTGCAGGGGGCATCGACCAGCACGGCGTCGAGCTTGTCTCGGAACGCTTCGAGCTGGCGCGGGTCGTCATGCACCTGGACATTTCGGGTGCCGGCACGGCGCAGGCGCTCGATAATCGGCGCCAAGCGCTTGCGGTCCGTGTCGAAGGCGTGGATCTGCCCCTTGTTGTGCATGGCCGCTGCCATGGCGAGCGTCTTTCCGCCGCCACCGGCACAGTAGTCGAGCACCTGATCGTGTTCGCCCGGATCGACGAGATCGGCAACGATCTGTGATCCTTCGTCCTGGACTTCGAACCAGCCCTTCTGGAACGAAAGCTCGGCGGTGACGTTTGGAAGTCTGGAAGCGCCTTCGCCAGCGGCAATCCGGATGCCGTTGCGGGCGAGTGGCGATGCCTTCGCTCCCGCGCGCTCGAGCGCCTTGACCACTTTGTCCCGGGTGGATTTCAGGGTGTTCGCGCGGAGGTCGAGCGTCGGTCGTGCCGCCAGGGCCTTGGCTTCCGCCAGCCAGTCCTCGCCGAAATTGGTCTCGAACGAGGGCTGCACCCATTCAGGAATGTCCGCCTGGACATGGAGTGGAGCGTCTTCGATGTCGCGCATGGCAAGTGCTGCTGCCTGCTCGTCGGAAAGCGGGGGTGGCGCAAAGCGATCGTCGGCGAATTCTGCTGAGAGAGCCTCGGGGGAAAATCCCCACTGGCGGATCAGGACGGCATAGGCAAGGGCAGTCGGGCTGTCGTCGTCCATGACCCAGGCATGGCTGAGGCGCATCCGAAGCGCGTCGTAGACGATGTTGCCAATCGCCGCGCGGTCCCCGGAGCCGGCAAAGCGATGCGCCAGTCCCCAGTCCTTGAGGGCGTCGGCAACCGGTCGCTTTCGCGCCTCGATATCCGCCAGCACCTCGATCGCCCCGGCAACGCGTCCGCCAAGTCGCATGATGTTCTCCGTCTCGGTTAAACCCGCATGACCGGGTCGTAGCCGCGATCGGACGTCAGGGCAAGAGAATGCCCGACAATTAGCCGTCGATATCCTTCATGCCGCGACCGCTGACCTTCTGGCTGGCGGCGTCGACAACCTGGAAGCAAACGTTTGCAGTGCCGCTCGAGACCATGCCGATGTTCTGTGCGGCAGCCTTCGAGACATCCAGCACCCGACCACGGATAAACGGGCCCCGATCGTTGATCCGGACGATGACGCTGCGGCCATTGCGCTTGTTGGTGACCATCACTTTGGTGCCGAACGGCAGCGTGCGATGAGCGGCTGTCAGCTTGGCGGCGTTCATCCGTTCGCCGGACGCGGTCTTTGATCCGAGTGCGTACCAGGAGGCGCCGCCGCAGCCGGCAGCGTTGGCCTGAGCGGATGCCAGAAGTGAAATTGCAGCAAATGAGGCCGCGGCGAAAGTCGAGCGTCGAATTGTTGTCAAGTCGGTTCGTCCCCGTTCGTTTGGTCCCTGCACCGTGGTGCGAGAGGTTTAAGCGGGGCGAAAAATGGCAGAAAAGTGGGACTTGTGATCACGGAACATTACAGCGTGTAACATTCGTGATTAGATTGCGTTCGATGTTTTTAGGAAGCCAGCTAACCTGCACCGGAAGAAATCGTTGCGAATCAGTCAGAAAGAGGAATCGTTTTCCTAACGCCACCGTTAGAGACCGTGTTCACGAAAATTGCAGAAAAAAATTTTTGAAATTTGATTCAACTCGCCCTAATCGGGCAAATTTTGTGATTCCGTGCCGCATGAATTAAGAAATAATTACTGGCCAGATCCCCTTGAATGGAATTTCCAACTTCCGGACTCTTGCAGGATCACGACTTCCAATTGTCCTCCGACCATAGCTGCGCAAGCGACATGCGGTATTCGGGAAACCGGAACCGATAACCGGCCGCCTTGATCTTGTCGTTCGAGACGCGCTTGTTGGCGCCGTAGAACGAACGGGCCATGGTGCTCATCTCGGCCGTCTCGAATGCCTGTTCGGGCGGCGGGGCGGTGCCCATCAGCCGGGCCGCCTCGACGATGACGTCCTGCGGCGGTGCCGGCTCGTCGTCGGTCACGTTGTAGATGCCGCCTATCGCCTGACGCCCGAGAAACAGCGTCGCGCCACCGATATCCTCGACCCGAATACGGTTGAACACCTGGCCCTTCTTGATGATACGCCGCGACTTGCCCTGCGTGAGATTGATGAAGACGTTGCGTCCCGGCCCGTAAATGCCCGAGAGGCGCAGCACCGCGACCGGTATCCCCGCAACGCGGCCCTCGGCCTCCCAGGCCTCCTCCGTATCGACCCGCTCGATGGACCGGCCCTGGATCGGGCTGCCGGGCGTCTCTTCGCTCACCCAGTCGCCGCCGTGGTCGCCATAGACACCGACGGTGGAAAGGTAGCCGATCCATTCGAGATTGGGGCAGGCGAGCTTCAGGCGGCCCGACAGGAGCGGCAGAAGCGGATCGCCCTCACGGCCCGGTGGAATCGACTGAACGAGATGCGTGACGTCCCGCAACTCCTCCGCAAGCTCTTTGCTGAACGGGCTGCCGTCGAAGACGAACGCCTTGATGTCGTGGGCGGCAAGATCGCGCGCCTTCTCGGGCGAGCGGCTGGAGCCGGACACCTGCGCACCTTCAGCCTGGAAGGCCTTGGCGATCGCCGTCCCCGAATAGCCGCACCCGAAAATCGTCACACGCATCACGCCGCTCCCGCCATTCGCCACTCTTCCTCAACGTCCGGATCGTCTTCCGGCGGCCTTGCCGCAGCAAGGCGTTCGAATTCCTCGGGCAGCATCAGCCTTTTCAGCGCCCAGACGGCCATGCCCCGGACTACAGATGACGCATCGTCGGCCAGATGCAGGCACGGTCCGATCAGTCCGGCATCCCCGGAATTGCCCGCAGCGATCAGGACGTTGCGGACGAACCTGTCACGCCCGATGCGCTTCACCGGCGAGCCGCTGAAAAAGGCGCGAAAGCTGCCGTCGTCCAGCGTCAGCAGGAAAGCGATCGAGGGCTCCATCAGATCCTCCCGCGGCCTGAGCTTCATCTCGGACGCGCTGGCAGCGAATTTGTTCCACGGACAGGCCGCCAGGCAATCGTCGCAGCCGTAGATGCGGTTGCCGATCAGCGGCCGCAGGGCGGCATCGATCAGGCCCTTGTGCTCGATAGTGAGGTAGGAGATGCAGCGCCGGGCGTCGAGCCGGTAGGGAGCGGGAAAGGCGGCCGTCGGACAGGCATCGAGGCAGGCGCGGCACGAGCCGCAGTGGTCGGTCTCGGGTTCGTCCAGAAGAAGGTCCGCAGTGGTGAACAGGCTGCCGAGGAACAGCCAGGAGCCATGGCTGCGGCTGACGAGATTGGTATGCTTGCCCTGCCAGCCAAGCCCTGCCGCTTCCGCAAGCGGCTTTTCCATCACCGGCGCGGTGTCGACGAACACCTTGACGTCCTCTCCGGCGCGGGCCGCAAAGCGGGTAGCGATTTCCTTCAGCCGACCCTTGATGACGTCGTGGTAATCGCGGTTGCGGGCGTAGACGGAGATGGCGGCCCTGTCCGATTTTCCTTGGAGTAAACGCGGATCCTCGTCAGGCCCGTAATTGAGGCCGAACATGACGATCGAGCGGACATCCGACCACAGCGCCTTCGGCGAAGAGCGGCGCGCCTGCGTCTCCGCCAGCCACGCCATGGTGCCGTGATGCCCGTCTTGAAGAAAGGTCTCCAGCCGTGCGGGTACCTGAGGAATGCTGTCCGGGCCTGTGACGCGGCAAAGGTCGAACCCCTGGGCTGTCGCTTCTTCCCGGATGAACGCCGTCAGTTTCTGCCGCCGGCGAAGCTGGCGGTCGTCGTCGCCGGACGCTGCCTCAGAAGTCGAGATCCGCATAATGGGACACCGGGGTTAGGCCGCGGATGCGCTCGGCAAGCAGCGGCCGGAAGGATGGGCGGGATTTCAGCCGCTGATACCAGTCCTTGGCGACGGGTGTTTCCGACCAGTCGATCTCGCCCATGTAGTCGAGAACCGAGATCGACGCAGCCGCCGCAAGGTCCGCATAGCTGAGACGGTCGCCGGCGAGCCAGGGACGCGAGCCCGCAAGCCAGGTCAGGTACTTCATGTGCTGGCGGATGTTGGCGCGCGAGGTGCGCAGCACCTTGCTATCCGGCGCGCCGCCGCCCTGGGCCGTCGTCATCTGCAGCTTGTAGACGCGCTCGCGGGTCAGCGGGCGGGTCACGTCCTGCTCCATCTTCTGCAGGAACCACTCGCTCAGGCGCCGGATCTCGGCACGCTGCCACGGATCCTCCGCCAAAAGCCGGCGATCGCGTTTCAGCACGCCGTGCGTCTCGTCCAGAAATTCCATCAGGACGACCGGCCCGCAAAGCACGCGCATATTGTCGTCGACGTAGACAGGAAGCGTCCCGGCCGGATTGAGCGTCAGGAACTCACGCCGTTTTTCCCAGGGCTGTTCTTCCACGAGTTCGCTCTGGAAGCCGTACTCCGCCAGGATCAGCCGAACGAAGCGAGACGCGGACGACATGGAATGATGATAAAGCGTTGGCATTATGATTTCGTCCGCTTGCGGGCGTCTGGAACAAAGGGAACCTGCATCGGACTCCTACCAACCACGATTTAACAAAGATATAGGATTGCACTAGCGCTTCAAATGCGAATCGAGAGCGAAAAGACCCTGCCTTAAGCCCCCGCAGATCATGGATTTTTCATGGCAAAACGCCGGTTCGGCACCGTTTTCTTGCCTTGAAGCCGCATTAAGTCGGCGGATGCGACATTGTTCAAACCTGTTTCCTGCCCTGTTACGCAGATCGGAGAGTATGTATGGAATATGTGAATGCGGTCCTTCTGGGTATCATTGAGGGGATCACCGAGTTCCTGCCGATTTCCAGCACCGGCCACCTCATCATTGCCGAACAGTGGCTGGGGCGACGCTCCGACACGTTCAATATCGTGATTCAGGCAGGCGCGATCCTGGCGGTCACGATCATCTACTGGGGCCGTCTGATGAGCCTGGTGGTCGGCTGGCGAGACCCGAAGAACCAGCGTTATGCCGCAAAGCTCATGGTCGCCTTTCTGATCACCGCCGTGCTTGGCCTGATTGTCAAGAAGCTCGGCTTCGAACTGCCCGAGAATGCCTCTCCGGTGGCCTGGGCGCTGATCATCGGCGGTTTCTGGATGATCTTTGCCGAATGGGCTGCCGCCAAGCGCCCTCCATACACCTCGATCACCTGGTACGTGGCGATCCTCGTCGGCATCGCTCAGGTTGTGGCCGGCGTCTTTCCGGGCCTGTCCCGTTCGGGCACCACGATCTTCATCGCCATGCTCGCCGGCACCGGCAGCCGGGTGGCGGCGACGGAGTTCGCCTTCCTCGTCGGCATTCCCACCATGTACGCCGCCAGCGGCTACGAACTGATAAAAACCATTAAGGATGGCGGGGCGGCCAACGAGGACTGGGTGTCGCTCGGAATTGCCTTCGTGGTCTCGACAATCGTCGCCTTCGTCGCCGTAAAATGGCTGTTGAACTACATCCAGAGCAACCGCTTCACGGCCTTTGCGGTCTACCGCATCGTGCTGGGTGTCGCACTTCTGGGGCTGGTCGCCGCCGGCTATCTGCCGCAGAAGGCCGAGGAGGGTGCCGCGGCGCCGGCAACGACGGAACTGCGTCCAGCCCTTGCAAAATAGCAAGCCTGAACGCGCGGGTACAAAAAAGGCGGCTCCAGAGCCGCCTTTTTTGTCAGATCAACGCAGGATAGAAGCTGTACTGCAGGGGTCAACTCCGTAGGCCGGAGCGCAATCGAGCTTTCCAGCAGCATCCGTTCTCGGCGCCATGAAGGAGCCCGCGAGGATTACCAGTGCCGCACACGCAAAGAAAAGGGCGATAGGCTTGCCCATGAACTGGCCTTTCAAATGAGGATCTTGTCGCAGCCGAACTTCGGTTTCGCGCAATGGTTTATGGTTCGCGCTGCGTAAATTCAATAAAGCTTTTTGCTAAACTGCTAGTTAACGCGAGGCTATCAACAACTGCGACCTTTGTGCCACAGAGGCACGATCGCCAAGCAGCAGATACGGACGCCGGGCGTTGCCGCACCGGCGGATCTGGCAACCTCAGATTGCTGTATCAGGCTGCCTTGCCGCTGTTCGTGAACTGCCCCTGCGGCCGGTAGCGCACCAGATAGGAGGCAAGCACCGATGCCGGCAGCGTTGGCGTGATGCCGAGCCCGGTCAGCGTGCGTCCGTCGCGGATCGCCGCATCCGACACGACGTTGTCGCGCTTCAGGAGTTCCACCTGGTCGGCCGTGATCGGCGGCTGGATGAGCGGCACGAGCGAAGCGATGCTGCCGATCATCGAGGCGATGCCGAAGGGCAGGGAGATCAGCGGACGCTCGCGGTTGGTGACGCGCAGAACCGTTTCCATGCAGTCGCGCATCGTCATGATTTCACTGCCGCCCAGTTCGTAGATCTGGCCGGCCTGTAGGCTGCCGTCGACGGAACGACCGACGACGGTGGCGACGTCTTCCACGTAGACGGGCTGCAGCCGCGTCTTGCCGCCGCCGATCAGCGGCAGGGCAGGGAAGGTGCGGGCCATATCGGCGAACTTGTTGAAGAAGCTGTCTTCCGGTCCGAACACGACCGACGGGCGCAGGATGACGGCCTCGGGCATCACCGAGAGGATGGCAGCCTCGGCGCGGCCCTTGGAGCGGGCATAGCTCGAGGCGGATTCGGTATCGGCGCCGATCGCCGAGACATGGGTCAGCTTGGCGCCGGCGGCGCGGGCGGCTTCGGCGACGGCTCGGGCGCCGAAATCCTGTACCGAATCGTAGGTGTTGCGGCCTGATTCAAACAGGATGCCGACGCAGTTGACGACGTGCGAGGCGCCCTGCACGGCGCGGTCGATCGACTGCCGGTACCGGAGATTGGCCTGCACCAGGGAAATCTGGCCCACATAGCCTGCGGGCAGCAGGAAGCCGGCAAGATCGGGGCGGCGCACGGCGACGCGCACCCGGTAGCCCTGGCGGACGAGGGTCCGTACGACATGCCGTCCCACGAAGCCCGATCCCCCGAAAACGGTGACGAGAGGCGGAAGGTTGTTGACGGTCATGGCAGGCCCCGAAGCTTTTTGGGATGAGAGTGACTGTGTTTAGACGAATCCGGACGCCGGTGGAAGAGTTCCATCGTCGCAGGCGCCCGGCTTTTTGAAAGGGTCAGACGCCCTCGACGACGACCATTTCAGCATCTGCCACTTCCTGGCGGATGGCGGCGGCGATCTGGTACTCCGGCGAATTGTAGCAGTCGACGGCGGCCTGCATGGACGGGAATTCGATCACCACGTTCCGGCTGCGGACCTGGCCCTCGAGCTCGGTAAACGCTCCGCCGCGGGCGAGGAAATTGGCGCCGAATTTCTCGAAGGCCGGTTTTGCGGCCGACACATAGTCTTTATACCGTTCCGTATCCCGCACATCGACGCGGGCGATCCAATATCCCTTGGCCATGACGACTTCTCCCTTGAGGCTTTTGATGGTTTGGACTTCAGACAAATTCGAAGGCAAGTCAATATGAACGCTGTTGCAGCGTCAGCCGTTTGCGGCCTGCTTCTCGGGCTCTGCCTGCAGGCCTCGCCGGCGGACGCCGCCCCTTGCCCGGACGCGGTCTATGCGCAACTGCGCGGCCCGCAAGCTTCGGCCAATCCTTCGGTGGAGATCGCCTGCGACCTAACCCTTGATCCAGGCGAGGCCATCCGGGCGTCGTTGACCCTGTCGGGGAGCCCGGCCTCCGGCGCGACGGTCGACTGCCGCGGCGCCACGCTGATCCGCGTCAACCGGCGCAACCCGACGGTCCTCATCCGCTCCGTCGAGCAGCCCGACGGAAGCTGGGATGTGCCGACCGGCGTCACGGTCCGTAACTGCACCATCCGCGGCGATCTCGATATCAGGGGGCTCGGGCGCAATGGCGAGGCCGAAAAAGTGCGCCTGTCGTCCTTGAGCGAGGGGCATACGGCTCGCGCCCAGGCCGCCGCGCCGCGCGACGTCTACCTGTCCGGCCTTACCTTCGTCGCGGAGGGGGACATTCCGCTTTACGCGGCACCGGGCGTCACCGGTATGACCGTCGAAAATTCCCGCTTTACGGGGCGAACCGCCTCGACGGCCGTCTATCTGGATGCGGAATCAGCCCGCAACCGCATTTCCGGCAATGTCTTCGACATCCGTTCCACCTGGCGCGAACTGATTGCGGTCGACGGCTCGGCGGAAAACCGCATCGACAACAACCGCTTCGAGAACCCGTTGACGGGCGGCATCTTTCTCTATCGCAATTGCGGGGAGGGCGGCACGATCCGCCACCAGGCGCCGCAGCGAAACGTCGTCGTCGACAACGTCTTCCACTATACCGCCTTCTGGGCGGCGCGTCCGGCAGTCTGGCTCGGCAGTCGCCAGGGCTCGCGATTCTATTGTCTCTTCCGATCCGCGGTCCCGCTCGGCAGCAGCCTCAGCCCCTACGATTATGCGCAATACAACACGGTCGCCGGCAACAGATTTGTCGGCGCCACGCGGCAGCTCGCTGTTGATGACGACGAGCACAACGTCGTGCGGGACAATTTCTAGAGCGCGGCCTGCATCTCGGCGAGGATCGCCTCGGCTGCCGCCTTCGGATCAGGCGCCTTGACGATCGGGCGCCCGACGACGAGGTGGCTGGCACCCGAGCGGATGGCGTCGGACGGGGTCATGACCCGCTTCTGGTCTCCGGCATCGGCACCTGCCGGGCGGATGCCGGGCGTCACGACGGCGATGTCGGGTCCGACGATCTTGCGCACCGCCGCCGCTTCCTCGGCCGAGCAGACGATCCCGCCCATGCCGGCGGCGTGGGCCTGTTCCGCGCGCCGCAGAACCAGCGTGTGGGGGTCGTATTCATAGCCGGCGTCGGTCAGGTCGCTTTCGTCCATGGAAGTGAGCACGGTAACCGCCAGCAGGCAGAGATCGGAACCCTTGGCCGCCTCGACGGCCGCGCGCATCGCCTTCGGATAGGCGTGCAGCGTCAGCATCGAGACGCCCATCTTGACGATGTTTTCGACGCCCTTGGCGACCGTGTTGTCGATGTCGAGCAGCTTCATGTCCAGAAACACGTGATGGCCGTCGCGCGCGAGGTCGCGGGCAAGCTCGAGGCCGCCTGCAAACGCCAGCTGATAGCCGATCTTGTAGAAGGAGACACTGTCGCCAAGTGTCCGGACCATGGCCTCGGCCTCGGCCACGGTCGGAATGTCGAGGCCGACGATCAGACGGTCGCGCGGTGTCATCGGATTAAGCTCCCTGCCAGGCTTCGATGGGCGTCCAGTCGCACGAGACGTCGCGATCCGCAAGGGCGAAGCGGAAGAGATTGCCGCCGCCGCCGGGTTGATCCTGCGTGCGCGAAATGGGATGGCCGAGCATGTGGCATTTCAACAGCGTGCCGACGCCCCCATGGCCGACGAATGCGATCGGCAGGGCCGGGTCGTGATCTTTAAGAATACGGGAAACGGCGGCGACGATGCGGGCCTGGGCGTCCACGGCCCGCTCCCAGCCCTTGAAGCTCTCCTCCGGATGGGCAAAGAACCAGTCGGCTGCAGCTTCGAAGGCCGCCGGCGGCAGGAAGCCGGTCGCGGACCGGTCGTTCTCGTGCATGTGCTCGACGACATCGAGTGGGATGCCCGCCGAAGCCGCCAGGATCTCGGCCGTCTCGATCGCTTTCGTCTCGTCGCTGGAGATGATGCGGCGGAGCGATCTTGCCCAGGGAGACCGTGCCGCACGCTCTGCCCGCGAGCGTCCGATCTCGGAAAGCCCCCATTGCGGCACAGGGACGTCGGGATCGATCCGGACCTGCGGATGGGTGATGTAGAGACCGAAGCTCATCTGGGGGATCCTGCAATCGGCGCCGGTCTGCGACAACTAAGCGGTGCTGGCCGCCTTGGGGAACGTCCTAGACGCGCATCGGCATCAGCACGTAGAGCGCGCCCTCGTTCGCCGTATCGCGCACCAGGGTCGGAGAACCCGCATCGGCCAGCATGAAGATGGCGTCCTCGCCGGAAAGCTGCGCCGTAATGTCGAGGAGATATTTGGCGTTGAAGCCGATTTCCATCGGGTCGTTGTCGTAGCCGACGGCCACTTCCTCGGTCGCGCTGCCGGAATCCGGATTGTTGACGGTCAGCATCAGCTGTCCTTCTGTCAGCGACAGCTTCACGGCCCGGCCGCGCTCTGAGGAAATCGTCGAAACGCGATCGACCGCCTTGGTGAAGCTCTGGCAGTCGACGCGCATTTCCTTGTCGTTGCCGGTCGGGATGACGCGCTGGTAATCCGGGAAGGTACCGTCGATGAGCTTGGAGGTCATGACGATGCCGCCGATCGACAGACGGATCTTGGCGTCCGAAAGTTCGACGGTGACGACCGCTTCCGCATCGTCCACCAGCTTCTGCAGCTCGCCGACCGTCTTGCGCGGGACGATGATGCCCGGCATGCCTTCCGAACCGGATGGCGCGTTCACGTCGGCGCGGGCGAGGCGATGGCCGTCGGTTGCCACGGCGCGCAGCTTGAGGTCGCCCTCCGCTTCGATCGTGTGGAAGAAAATGCCGTTGAGGTAGTAGCGGGTTTCCTCGGTCGAGATCGCAAACTGTGTGCGATCGATCAGCATCTTGAGGTCGGTCGCCTTCAGCTTGAAGGTATGGCTGAAGCTGCCGGCGGTCAGGTCCGGAAAATCGCCTTCCGGCAGGCACTGCAGCGAGAACTTCGAGCGGCCGGACTGCACGGTCATCGAGCCGCCGTCGGGATTGGTGGCGAGCAGCACTTCCGAGCCGTCGGGCAGCTTGCGGACGATTTCGTAGAGCAGGTGCGCCGGCACGGTCGTGGCGCCGGCCTGTTCCACCATGGCCGGCAGGCCCTCGGTGATTTCCAGGTCGAGGTCGGTCGCCTTCAGGTCGAGATTGTTGCCCGAGGCGCGCAGCAGCACGTTGGACAGGATCGGAATCGTGTTGCGCCGCTCGACCACGCGATGCACGTGGTTCAGCGACTTCAGGAGGTTGGACCGCTCAAGAGTAATACGCATGGACGCTATCGCTTTCGACCCCTGGCAGGCCGGCGGGCCGGCTGCCTTACATTTCGGTGGCTTGAGACAAGCCGAATGACGTGGACCGGCAAAATGGCAGAGGTTGCCGGACAAAAGCAAGAGGCGAACACGGCCTGTCGGGGGCAATCCACTGCCGGGAGCGGCTAAACGGCCGGGAGATGCGCACCTCCCGGGCGCACTTTGCTTGCCGAACGCTGTTGCCTCGACCATAAGGAGGGCATGATCTCGAACTCGGCCGGATGCGCGTGACACAAGTACCGAAAACCCAACGCGGTTACCGCCTCGCCAACACCTTCGTGCCGGCGCGGCCGGTGGAGCCTGCGCTCTACCTCGTGGCAACGCCGATCGGCAACCTCCAGGATATCACGCTTCGCGCGCTCGAGACCCTGGCGGGCGCCGATGTGCTGGCCTGCGAGGACACCCGCGTCACCCGGGTGCTGCTTGATCGCTATGGCATCGTCAATCGGCCCTACGCCTATCACGAGCACAATGCCGACGAGGTCGGCCCGAAGCTGATCGCCGCTCTGGAAGAGGGCCGCTCAGTGGCGCTTGTCTCGGACGCAGGCACGCCTTTGGTTTCCGACCCCGGCTACCGGCTGGGGCAAATGGCGATCGAAGCCGGACACCGGGTTGTTCCCATCCCCGGCGCCTCTGCGCCGCTCGCCGGGCTCGTGGGCTCGGGGCTGCCGTCCGATGCCTTCCTGTTCGCCGGCTTCCTTCCCGTCAAGGAAAAGGGCCGGCGCGACCGCCTGGCGGAACTCTCCAGGATACCCTCGACCCTGATCTTCTTTGAATCGCCGCACCGGATCGGCGCATCGCTTGCCTCCGCGGTCGCTATCCTCGGTCCGACGCGACAGGCCTGCATCGCCCGCGAACTCACCAAGGCGTTCGAGGAATTCCGCCGCGGAACGCTGGAAGAACTGGCGGACTATTACGGCGGCGACCGAGTGGTAAAAGGCGAGGTCGTGTTTCTCCTGGCCCCGCCAGAGCCGGACGACGTGCCAGGCGCGGTCGAGGTCGACGTCCTGTTGCGCGAGCTCTCGGCCACCATGCCGACCGCCAAGGCCGCCGCCGAAGCGGCGCGGCTGACCGGATTGTCGCGCAAGGACCTCTATCAGCGGCTGCTCGGCATGAAGGGCTCGGATGGGCAGGAGGCCTGACCAAAGGAACGTCCAGATGTCCGCGAGCCGCCGCAAGGCGGAGCGGCACGGCCAGTTTGCGGAATATAGGGCAGCCCTTTGCCTGCTGCTGAAGGGCTACCGGATTCTTGATATCCGCTACCGCACCAGGCTTGGCGAGATCGACATCGTCGCCCGCCGGGGCGAGGTCCTGGCCTTCGTCGAGGTCAAGGCGAGGCCGGACGCCTTGACGGGTATCGATGCCGTCGGCTTTGAAAGCCAGCGGCGCATCCTCGCTGCAAGCGACCTGTGGCTGGCACGGCACGCAGACCTTGCGGGCCTCGCGCAGCGTTATGATGTCGTGGTGGTCTCGCCACGCCGCTGGCCGCGCCATTTCCCCGATGCGTTCTGATCAAGCCGCGGAGGGCGGCAATCTTGGCGACAATTAAACTTGTCGCGACCGCCGCAGGATTGCGCTTACCGATTGCCGCTACTAGTCTCTGGACTGGACAGGTTTGGGGGTAAGATGAGCTGGCATATTCTGGCGGCCATGGTTTCGGCCATGGCGGTTCCGTATCGGGCAATTGATACCAGGCGGCCAGCCACGCCGTCGTTCGTCGCGGGATCGGCGGATGCGCTGGAGATGCGTGCAGCGCCGATCGAACCGGGCTGGGTCCTCGAGGGAAAGCCGCAGGCCCGCATCGCGCATCATTCGAAGGCCGAGGACGAATCCGGACTGACCGTAGTATGGGATTGTACGGCGGGTACGTTCCGGTGGTTCTTTGCCTGGGACGAGACCGTGATGATCCTTGACGGCGACGTTCTCGTGACAGCCGAAGACGGGACCGAGCGACTGCTTCGCACCGGTGACATCGGCTATTTCAAGGGCGGCACCTGGGCCACCTGGCGGGTCGATACCTATGTGAGGAAGATCGCCTTCCTGCGCCGGCCCGCGCCCGCGCCGCTTGCCCTCGCCTATCGCTTGCGCAACCGACTGCGCCGAGGCCCGGCCGCCGGACTTGCCGGCTGACGACCCCAGACCCTGATTGCCCCCGGCTGCGCGCTATTCCATTTGCATGCGAAGCGCTCTAGATCAGGCAAGCACAATTCTAGGGACAGAAGCCATGGCAAAAATCCGCAAGGTCGCATTCCAGATGGACCACGTTTCCGGCATCGGCATCGGCGGCGATTCCACCTTTGCCATGGCGCTGGAAGCCCAGTCGCGAGGCTATGAGCTCTTTCACTACACGCCGGACCGGCTGACCATGCGCGATGGCCGAATCTTCGCGGCCGTCGAGCCGCTCACCGTCCGCGACATCAAGGGCGATCATTTTTCCCTGGGCGAACGCGAGCGGGTCGATCTTTCCACCATGGACGTGGTGCATCTGCGCCAGGATCCCCCCTTCGACATGGGTTATATCACCTCGACCCATCTGCTGGAGCGGATCCATCCGAAGACGCTCGTGGTCAACGATCCCGCCTGGGTCCGCAACTCGCCGGAAAAGATCTTCGTCACCGAATTTGCCGATCTCATGCCGGCTACGCTGATTTCGCGCGATCCGCAGGAGATCGCCAGCTTTCGGGAAGAGCTGGGCGACATCATCCTGAAGCCGCTATACGGCAATGGCGGCGCCGGCGTCTTCCACTCGGCTCGCGACGATCGCAACTTCACTTCGCTTCTGGAGATGTTCGGGCAGATGTATCGCGGCGAGCCCTACATCGCGCAGGCCTATCTTCCGGCCGTGCGCAAGGGCGACAAGCGGATCCTGCTGGTCGACGGGGAGCCGGTCGGCGCCATCAACCGCGTACCCGCCGAGACCGACAGCCGCTCCAACATGCATGTCGGCGGTCGCGCCGAGGCAACCGAGATTACCCCGCGCGAACGCGAAATCTGCGCCCGCATCGGCCCGGCCCTACGGCAGCGCGGCTTCATCTTCGTCGGCATCGACGTGATCGGCGACTACATGACCGAGATCAACGTCACTTCGCCGACCGGCATCCGCGAGGTCAAGCGCTTCAGCGGCACCGACGTCGCGGCGCTGATGTGGGACGCGATCGAGAAGAAGCGCCTTTAGGGTTAGCCCGACGCTATCCAGAAGGGCGACCCGCAAGCCAATGGGGCGGGCGGTTGAGCGAGTTTGTTCTCCTCACACAACTCCTTGCAACCTGGTTGCAGCCAGGCCGGGTTTTTGTTCGTAAATTGTTCTTGTTTTATTCCATATTCCGTGCTTGATTGCAATCATTGACCGCTGAAAGCGTGTATGCTCGCCATGATGGCGGGCGATTGAGGGGCATGGGCGATGGTGGCGAGAGTCGCGACGGTTGCATT
>Ga0065165_1002309_pt1 | contig 16705 bp, 12 predicted proteins | sample AraplaMF_Cvi_mMF_FD_63813 | JGI IMG/M metagenome (GOLD analysis project Ga0065165, IMG submission 63813) | Arabidopsis root microbial communities from the University of North Carolina, USA - plate scrape MF_Cvi_mMF (version 2) (version 3) | ecosystem: Host-associated > Plants > Roots >...
CGCGACTGGGTGGTGGCGAGGAGGTCGGCGGTGGACTGGAGGGAGAGCAGGTTCTGGCGAACCGAAGAGGAGAGAACGATACCGGACATACTGTTACCTTTCTGGTAGCTACGCGTCCTGTCTGACCGAGATTGATCAAACGACCGGCGGACGGTTGCGTCCAAGCCGCTAACAATCCGTGAAATGAAACCGCCGGTTTGTGCGCTTCGCGCCCAAATTGGCCTCTCGGGAGTTTTCGGGCGGCAGCCCAGCCCGCCTGTAAATATCTGATATTTCTTCGCTTTTTAGCGCACTGGCCGGCGTTTACGACCCGTTAACCCTATTCGGCAAGGATCGTCTCCAAATCAGAGCCGACTGCCGTCATCGCGTGGCGCGCGCGAGGTTCGTTACAAAAGAATTGATGGAGAACAGGCATGGCCCTCAAGGTCGAACTCAGGCCGCACGAACGCATCATCGTCGGCAACTGCGTGATCACCAACACCGACCAGCGCGCCCGCCTTCTCATCGACGGCGACAACGTGCCGATCCTGCGCGAGCGCGACATCCTCACGCCGGAGACCGCCGATACGCCCGCCAAGCTCGTCTATCTGGCGGTCCAGCTGATGTACATCTCGCCGGATCCGCAGGGCCAGCACGGCACCTACTTCAACCTGGTGCGCGACATCGTCACCGCCGTGCCGAGCGCCTGGCCGATCATCGAAGAGATCAACAACCACATCATGAGCGGCGATCTCTACCGGGCGCTGAAGGACGCCCGCAAGCTGATCGCCTATGAAGACAAGCTGCGTGAGCAGTTCGAGGCCACCCATCCCAAGGATCAGGTCAAGGATGAGGTCAAGACCGACGTCAGTTCGGCCGCCTGAGCATTGCGCACATCTGAAACGAAAACGCCCCGGACCATGTCCGGGGCGTTTTCGTTTCAGACGAGAGGACCGATGTCACTGCGACGCGAGCGGCGGTGCGTCGATTTCGATCACGCCGCCGCTGCGCCGTCCGCCAAACTCCAGCACGGCCGCGACCAGCGCATCGATATCCCTCTCCTCGGTGCGGTGGTTGACGATGGCAGCCCGGATCGCAAACTTGCCGTCCAGCGTCGTGCTCGACGGCGCCGCGATGCCTGATACCTGGATGTCGGCGACGACCTCCCGGTTGACAGCGTCGCCGGCGCGATAGCGGAAGCAGACGATGTTGAGGTTCACCGGCGCCAGCAATTCCAGCCGCGGCTCCGCCAGAACGCGCGCCTCGAGATATTTCGCCAGCGCACAGCTTCGCGCGATCACCGCACCCAGCCGGTCGGTACCGAACGTCTTGAGCGTGAACCAGGTCTTCAGCGCGCGGAAACCGCGTGACAGATCGGGACCGAGATCGCAGGGCCAGACCGCGCCCGCGGCAAGTCCCCTCGCCTCGCGGCTGAGATAGGCCGCCGGTTGGGCAAAGGCCTGCCGATGCTGCTCGCCGTCACGCACCAGCAGGAAGCCGGCATCGTAGGGCACCTGTCCCCATTTGTGGAAGTCGAGCGCGATGGAATCCGCAAGCTCGATGCCGCCGAGCTGCGGCGCGAGTTGGGGCGAAAGAATTGCGAGTGCACCGAAGGCGCCGTCGACGTGAAACCAGATTCCCTCCTCGCGGCACAGCGCAGCAATGGCCTTGAGATCGTCGATCGCACCGATATCGACCGTGCCGGCGGAAGCGACGACGAGGAACGGCTTGAACCCGACCTCGCGGTCGACCGCGATCTGCGCGCGCAATGCGGCGACGTCGATGCGATGGTCAGTGTCGACGTCGATTTTGCGCAACGCATCGCTGCCGAGCCCGGCGATGTCCATTGCCCTGGAGACACAGCCATGCGCGGCCCGCGACGTGTAGGCGGTGAGCAACGCGCCGTCATTGCCGATGCCATGTTGCCGCGCCAGCGTGCCGAGCGCAGCCGTGCGCGCCACCAGCACCGCCATCAGATTGGCCATCGACGTGCCCGTGACGAAGATGCCGCTTGCACTTTCCGGGAACGCGAACAGGCGGCGCATCCAGTCGACGATCTGGCGCTCGACCTCGATCGGCATGTGGTCGCGTCCGCCGAGATTGGCATTGAGGCCGGCTGCGAGCATCTCGGCGAGCATGCCGACCGCAGTGCCGCCGCCATGCACCCAGCCCATGAAGCCGGGATGGACGTTGCCGGTCGCATAAGGCGCGACGTGCTCGGCGAATTCGCGGTAGACGTCGGCGAGATCGCTGGCCTCGCGCGGCACGTCGGACCTGATGGCTGCGCGGACGTCATCGGGGATCGGCTGCCACACCGGACGTGCGCGAACATTGGCGATGCTGTCGATGGACTCGTCCAGCATGCGGTGGGCGAGCGCGCGAAATTCGTTCCAGTCCTGCGGATCGAGCGAGGTGTGCGTGACCGAGCTTTGCGCGTTGCGGATGATCTCGTTCATGCTGCGCTCTCCTCGCCGGCCTTGTGGCCGATCTCGGCGTGTCGCGACAGCATCTCGGTGAATGCGGCAAAGATCTTGCGCATCTGCGGCGGCTTGTAGGGAAACACGGAAGGAGGATCCATGTTGTGGACGACAGCAGTGTTGTCGGCTTCGAACACCAGCAGCTCGCCGGCCTGGTTCTCTGCGCAATCGACGATGAAATAATCGAGGCCGACGCGCCGGCTCATCTCGTCGAGAGCCTTGCGATGACGCACGGCAAAGGCGCCGTCGAAGTCCTGCATCCAGATCGCTTCTTCAGCCCGCTTCTCTTCGCTGAACGCCATGTAGGCGTTGAGGTACCAGATGTCCCAGCGGTCGGCGATCGCCATGTGGCAGGCGTAAGGCTTGCCGTCGACCATGGCGAGACGATATTTGCGGTAGAGTCCGTCGGGGCTCGCATAATCGACGAAGCGCGCGACGAAGAAATCATGCTCCTGCCGCTCGGCGAGATAGGCCGCGAGCGCAGGCGCGTCGTCGATCTTCGCGAGCCCGACGCCGGCATGCGTGCCGCGCGGCCGCACGATCATCGGAAAGCGCAATTCGCTCGTGATGTCCGCGCAGGCGATCCTGCCTTCGAGAAGCTCCGACAATTGCGCACGACTCGCGTGGACGGTCACGGGAATGTCGAGACCGGAGATGCCCGCCAGCAGGCGGAACAGCTTGTCGCGATCGAGATTGCCGATGAGCTCGGGGCGATTGAGCAGCGGCCGCGGCCAGTTTGGCGCAGCCTGCGCGATCACGGCGAGCGTCTCGCGGCACTCCTCGGAATCGGAGGCGACCACGATGGCGACGTCGTGATCGGGCAACGTCTCGGGCAGGCCGACGCCCTTGATCACGTACAGCGTCAGCAGCTCGATGTCGGAACCTTCGAGCAGGAATTCGATCGGGGTGTTGCCGCCCATGTCGATATCGGCCGCGAGCGCGAGCACGCGCAGACGAGGTTTCGCAAGCCCGCAAGGCGTGCGAAACAATTGATGGAAGGCGAGCACCTCGGTCTGGATCACCAGGCCGGCCTCCTTCTCGCCGAGCAACTGGGCAATCAGCGACAGATCGAGGCCCTCGCCCGCCTCCGCCGTTCCTTCCGCGATCCGCGCCAGGAGATGCTCGCGCAACGGATGCAGGTCGCCGCCCTCGAAGGCGCGGCGCGTCAACTGGGCAAAGCCGATGCGATCGGAATAGTTCGGCGTCGTGACGCCATTCGGCGCGGAAACAGGATGCAGCATATCAGGCCTCGAGCACAAACTTCCCCGGCGCAGCCGTGGCACGGTCCAGCAGCAGCTCGATCTTCACCAGGACGTGGGCGATGCGATCGAGGGTGTGCTGCAAATTGCGTTGCACCTGTGCGGCGTCGGCCGACCAGGCTTCGGTGACGAGCCGCGCGCCGATACAGAGCCGTAGCGCGGCTTGCGGCGCATCGTCCGGCCGCTCCAGCCGGACCGGCTGGCCGACGAGACAGCATTGTGCGGCGACCTGCCGGTCCGCCGCGCTGCCGCTGATCTCCTGGTTCATGTCACGCGCCAGCGCCCGATGAACGGCAGCGGTTTCGGCGACCGAGACCGGCTTGCCGCCGCGCAGCAGCGTGAACGGAAAGATCGTGGCCGCCGCAAATTCCTCGTCATCCGCCCCAGCCGTCCCGGCCGCGTTCGGGACGGAGCGAAGCGACGGCGACAAGGCGATCATGCTGTCGACGCCGGCGGCGAGCCCGGCCAGCGCCCTGGCACGGAACGCGCCGGGCACGGCATAATAGCTGCCGATCTCCGCAAGCGCCGCCTCCCAGCGCAGCCATTGACCGAAATTCGGCCGGCGCTCGAAGCGCGAGCGTAACGCCGTCCAGGCCCCCGGCCAATCGCAGCGGCCGGCATAGTCGAAAATACCAGGCGCGATCGCGCCGATCCGGTCGATCGACCGCGACAGGCCTTTCGGCACCAGCAGCGCGCCGCTGAAGGCCGGACCGCCGAAGAACTTGGAGCCGGTCATCATCACCATGTAGCCGCGATCGAGATAGGAACGCAGCCTGCGGCGGCCGAGCCGCGCCTGGCAGGCATCGACGACCACCTGAACCTTGCGCGGCCAGCGCCGCGCGATCTCATCGAGGCAGGCAGCGCTCGGCGCGCGCCAGCCGAGCTTTGACGAATCCATGATGTGGAGGAGAACGCACCGACCTTGCGTCAGGCTGTCCTCGACTGCGCGCATTACCGCAGCGTCTGCATCCGCACGCATCGCCATGCCGGAGGTCGCGTCGAGCAGTGGCACCAGGATGCTGTCGCCGGCGAGCCCCGCCACCGCGCCGTCCTTGCGCACCGCAAGACCGCTCGCCGTCATCGTGCTGAAATGGTGCCCGCGCGCGGTATGGACCGTGCCGCTGCCGGCCTGGTCCGCACCGACCACGATCGTCACCGGCGGCGCGCCGAGCACCGCGCGGGCCAGGAACAGGGCGTGAAGCTGGGAATCGGTGCCGGACGGCGAGAACACGATGTCGACGCGCGGCGAGAGTTGGAGATGGCCGCGCAACTCCTCGCGCATGTCCTCGCAGCGCGCATCGAAGGCGATCTCGACCTCGTCGAACAGGCATTTGTGCATCAGCTCTTCGCGCGCCAGCGCTGCGCGGTCGTAAGCCGCTTGCGAGATCGTCGACGCGGTCGAGGACGCGAAATTCCAGATCCCGGGCTCCGGCGAGGCCGCGCAGCCATAGGCGTTGACGCGATCGTCCGCATCGAGCGCCAGCCGCGGATCCCCGCCGGAGACCAGCAGCGTATCCAGCGGTGTGAAGAGATCGCGCAGCCGGTAGCGCGAGCCGCCGTCAGCCGCACGCTCCAGGACTGACGGGAGGGATGTGCCGGTGCTCATGCCGGAGCGCTCACGCCGCGTCGGCGACGGCCGCCGCGGGCGCGGCTGCGAATTGCGAAGCAATGTCGCCGTGGAACACCGACGGGCCGACATGGTCGAGCGGGCTCTGGATGTCGGCCCAGATCTCGCCGCCGACATCGGTCCAGCGCTTGCAGAAGGCGAAGTCTTCGGAGAGATAGGTGCCGGTCGCCGGATCGATCATGCATTCGAACAGCGCGAACCGGTTCGGGCTCCCGGCCAGCTGGTCGTGCGAATGCTCCCGGAAGAATTGCAGATTCGCGTAATCGGGATGGCGGCACATCGCCTCCAGCACGTGGCGGCGGATCATCAGGAAGCCTGTGCCCGCATAACGCACGCGGGTAAACCCTTCGACCACGACGATGCGGTCGGGATCCTCGATCTCGAGCACGTAGTCGAGCGAGGCGGCCGGCACATCGGTGCGGCCGGACTGGATCGCGCGCCCGGCCTTGTCCCAGTTGACCCGCTTGATCGGATAGCAGCCGGCAACGACGTCCGCGCCGCACTCGATCAGCCGGAACACCTGCTCGGGCTTGAAGCCGATATCGGCGTCGATGAAAAGGAAATGCGTCGCATCGGGATCGTCCAGGAACATCGTGACCAGATTGGCACGCGCGCGCGTGATCAGCGCGTCGCCATCGCGCAGCAGCACCTTGAGCCCGAGATTCGACATGCCGTGCACGGCGCGCTGGAGCGCGAAGATCGAGCTCGCATAGATGCTCGACACCTGTCCGCCGAAGCAAGGGGTCGCCACCACCAGTTGCACCTTGTCCGGCATTGCCAGCTCCGCCCCGCTCCAATCCTCAACAAGAGGTAAAGAGGCATGGTTAACGGCGCCTTAACGCAACCTTACAGGAACTTGACGAGCGAGAGCTGCGAGAGGTTCGAGGTAACCTGGTAGGACGCCTGGAGAGCGTTCTGAAGCGACAGGATCTCGCTCGCGACCTGGTCGGGCGAGGCGGATTCCGCCTGGTCGATGATGGTCTGGAGCTGCGCCTTGGCCTGGGTCTGGCGCGTGCCGGCGTCCTTCATCGTGTTCTGGGCCATCGCGAGGTCGGTCTGGATGTCCTCGAGGCGTTGCTGGCCGGGCTGTTTCGTCAACGCCTGGGTCGTGCGCAGGCTCAGCGCGGCCACCTGCCCCCCCGCATACTGGCTGGTCTGCGAGGTCGAGAACGTTCCGAACACGGCGATCGCCTGCAATTGCTGGCGGATCGCGTCCTCGTCGGCCTGCGCGCCGTATTGCACCGTGACGGAATCGTCGACCCGCGCCATTGCGGTCGAGCGCGGCGAGCCGGGTCCGTCATTGCCGGTGTACCATTTCACGGTGTTGGCCGAGCCGTTGACGAGCGTCGTCGCCGAACTCGCCGGCGAAGAGCCGACGCGCAGCGGCGGCTGCGTGGCGGTGACCGGCGTCGCGCCGAAGCCGAGCGCACCCAGCGCGCCCGTGTTCGAGGTCGTGATGTCGAGGCTCGCCGCATCGTCGGTGTTGATCGTGATCGAGCCGCCGTGCACGGTCGAGGGCTTCGACGTGCCGGTGATCGCGTCGATCTTGCTCATCAGCGTCTGGATGCTGTCGCCGACATTGAGCTGGTTGCCGGTCGCGCCCGAGCCGACGAAAGTCAGCGTGGTGCCGTTGACGGTGATGGTGTCGCCGGCGACGAAGCCCGGCGAGATCGAATCCGAGGGGTTCGCGCCCGACAGCGCCGTCGCGCCGGTGACGGCTGCCGGCGTCGCCGCCTGGTTGTTGACGGGCGCGCCGATCGCCGAGCTTGCCGTGTTGAAGAAGTTGTCACCGGCCGTGATCGCGGACGCCGCGACCAGCGAGGTGTTGGCGAGCTTCGTGATCGCGGTGTTCAGCGCCGTGTTGAGGTTGGTCGCGGTGTTGGTCGGGTTGACGGGCGTGCTTGCGTCGATCGCGAAGCTGCCGAGCGGTGTCGGCGTCGCCGTCGACGCGGTCAGGTCGATCTGCTCGGTCGAACCATCAGGCAGCGTGAACTGGACGCTCAGCTTGTCGCCGTTGCTCGGGTTGACGCCGTTGAGATCGACCGAGAACGACACCGGCGAGCCGCTCGGGCCGGTGACGGTCGCGCCCGTCAGGGTCGAGGACACCGCCTTGATCTTGAGTCCGAACGGCGACCCGGGGACGTCTTCGGACACCTTGACCGAGCTCGGCGTCGGCTGCGTCTGCACCAGCCGGCCCATGCCGTTGGCGCCGAGATCTGCGGCCCGGCGCTCCGCCATCACGGTCTTGAAGCCCGCCTGCGTCGTCGTGCCGTTGATGATGTCGCCGGCATTGGCAACCGACTGCGTGTTGAACGCCGTGCCGGAGAACAGATAGCGGTTGCCCGACTGCGTGTTGAGGACGCCGACCATCGAGCCGAACTGCGCGGCGGCGGTGTTCTGCGCCACGGTCTGGCCGTTGACGTTGAGATCCTGCGCGGTGCTGGCCGAGCCCGTCTGCACCGTGTTGCGGATCGTCGTCAGCGACTGGAGCGCGGTATTGGCGAGGTTGATGTTGACGTTGACGTTGGTCATCGTGTCGGTATAGGCGGCGATGTTTGAGAGCTGCGCGCGTCCGGCGATCGCGAAGCCCTCGTTGGTGCCCATCCCGGAATAATTCTGCGACAGCTTGCCGGTCGAGAGCTGCGTCGACAGGTCGGTGAGCTGCTGGTTGATGTTGCGGATCTGCGAGCCCAGAACCGACGAGGAGTAGTTGATGCTGCTGATCGACATGTTTCAGGGCCCTGTTACTTGTTACACTTGCGCCTGGATCAACGTATTCATCATGCTCTGCACCACCGACATCACGTGGGCGTTGGCGGCATAGGCATTCTGGAGCTGGATCAGGTTCGACATCTCCGAGTCCAGATTGACGCTGGAGGTCGAGTTGAACTTGGCCTGGAGCGTCGAGACCACGACGCTCTGGCCCTGCTGGAGCTGGGTCGCCTGCGTCGCGGCATTGCCCTGGACGCTCAGGAACTGCTGGAGATAGTTCGAGACGCTGCCGGTGAAGGGCTGGCTCGCCGAGCCGAGTCCGGTCTGCGGCGAGTAGGAGAACACCGTATTGGTGAGCTGCGAGTAGAGATAATCCGAGCGCGTGGTGTCGCCGGAGGGCGTCACCGGCGAGCTGTTGTAGACCGACAGCCTGGTCGGATCGCTGACGAGCTGCGTGTTCACGGCGATGCGCCCGGCAAGGCCGGTCATCTGCGAGCCCGACGCCGTGATCGCGCCGGTATAGAGCGCCTGCCCGCCGTCGGTGAACAGCGGCAGCTGCGGATTGCCCGAGATCAGCGACGAGATCGTCTTGGTGCTCGACGCCGAATTGACCTTGGCGAGGCCGCTGTTGTCGTCGGTGACCCGCAGCGTCGTGACGGTCGCCGGCGACGGGGCGCCGGAGAACGACAGATGCGCGTTGGGCAGCGCGGTATTGAGCGCGGAGGCGATCGCCCCCATGCCGCTGCCGAAGTTCACGCCGATCTGCATCGGATTGGCGTTGGTCGCGTTCTGAAGCGGCAGCGCCGCCGGATCGGTCACGTTGACCAGCGTGACCTGGCGCTGCGTGTTGGTCGCCGTGTCCGTGTAGGTGATGTTGACCGTGTTGCCCGGCTGTGCGCCGGCAAGGTCGATGTCGAAACCGGCCGGCGGGCCGGAGACGGTGCTGCCGGCCGTGGTCTTGTCCGAGAGCGCGCTCGACATCGTCGCGGCGAGCTGGTCGATCTGGGTCTGCGCCTGCACCAGCGTCTGGTCGCGCAGCTTGAGATCGGCCGCGATCTGGCCGGACGAGACCACGTTGTTGGCGACGACGTCGATCTGCGAGCCGTTCGGCAATTTGAGATTGAGCGCGCCGACGCCGGACTTGCTCGGATCGCTGTTGTAGAGCGAGGTCGCCTTGAGCGCGCCGGCGGAGGCGAAGGAGAATTGCGAGGCGAGACCGGCGCCGACCAGCTGGAAGCCGGTCGTGGTGTAGATGTTGGCCTGGTTCGAACCGTCGGTGGTGACGCGGACGTCGACAAATTTCGACAGCGTGTTGATGGCCTGGTCGCGCTGGTCCATCAGGGTCGCGGCGGACGGATCGTTCGACGACAGGCCCTGGAGCTTGGTGTTGATGTCGGCGATCTTCTGCATCGCCGCGTTGGCTTGCTGTCCCGACGTCCCGAGATCCTGCTCGACATTGGAACGCAGCGACTGGATGCCGTTGGTGGTGACGTTGAGCTGCGTCGCCAGCGCCTGCGCCGCGCCGAGCGCAACGCGCTGCGCCGACGACGCCCCCGCGCTGGTCGACAGCGCCTGGAGCGACGTGGTGAAATTGTTCAGCGCGGTTTCGAGCGTGCCGCTGTTGCCGGGCGTGCCATAGACATTCTGAAGCTGCTTCAGGATGCTGGCCATCTGGTCGGCGTAGCCGCTGCCGCCGGTCTCGGTGCGCAGCTGGTTCTGCACATAGGTGTCGAGCTCGCGGCTGACGCCGGTCGTCATCACCGTCGAGCCGAAGTCGCCGGTGGTGACCTCGATCTGGTTCGGCGTCTGGACGACGTAACCCGGCGTCTGCGAATTCGCGACGTTCGAGGAGACGATCGAGAGCGCGGCCTGGTTGGCACGCAGGCCGCTCATCGCACTGGCGAGGGCTGAACTCAAACCCATATCACTGGCCGCCTTTGGTTACGTCACGCGCCGATCAGCGCAACACGTTCAGCAGGTCCTGCACCATCGAATTCGCCGTCGTGATCACCTTGGTGTTGGCCGAGTAGGCCTGCTGGGTCACGATCAGCTTGGTGAATTCGTCGGCGATGTCGGTGTTCGAGCCTTCCAGCGACGAGCCGCTGATGCTGCCCGAGGCGCCGTCGATCGCAGGCCCCGACTGTTCGGTCGCGGCATAGGCGCCGCCGTCGAGGGCCTTCAAATAGTTGGTGCCGTTGAAGTGCGACAGCGAGACCTGTGCGAGGTCGAGGTTCTGGCCGTTGGAGAAGGTGCCGACCACCAGGCCGCTGTTGTTGACGGCGACCGAACGGAGCTGACCCGCGGCGTAACCGTTCTGGGTGAGGGTATTGATCGTCACAGCGCCGCTGGTGCTGGCATATTGCGTCAACCCGCCCGAGGAGACGTTGAAGGAGACCGAGCCGAGCTGCTGGCCGCTGACGCTGACATTGTTGATGGTGATGCCCGAGCCGCTCGGCGAGGTGAGCGAGCCGTCGCTGGCAAAGGTGAAGGTCTGGCCGGTGTTGACCCAGCCCACCGTGGAATGGGCCGCGCTCGGATCGGTCTGGTAAAACAGGTTCCAGCTATCGGCATGACCGTTGCCCAGCGATGCGCTGTCGGTCTTGGCCCAGCGCAGCTGCAGGTTCACCGGCGTGCCGGCGGCGTTGTAAGCGGTCACCGCACCGCCGCTGATCGACTCCTTGGTGAAGGTCGCGATGTCGTCGCCGATGACACCGCCGGTACCTGCGGTGCCGCCACCGTCGCGCTTCTTGGTGATCGTTGAGGTGAAGCCGATCGCGGCGAAGGCTGCGCTGTTGGAGCTGGATATCGTCAGATCGCCCGCCGTGCCGGTGTTTATTGTGATCACGCCACTGCTGCTGACGGTCGATCCCGTTGCACCGGTAATGGTGTCGATCTTTTGAAGTAGTCCTGCGATGTTGTCTGTCGTGAGGATCTGGGAGGAGTTGGGAACCGTCGGCGGCGACACGAACGTCAGAGTTTGGTTGTTGACGGTGATGGTGTCGTTGGCAGCGAAGGCCGACGTGACCACCTGGGCGCCGCCGGGCGTCGCCGCTCCGCTCAGCACCGTGGAGCCCGAGATTGCGGACGAGGACAGCACGTTGCCGCCGCGTGTTAGGCTGCTGATGCCGAGAGCATTGGCTGCCTGGCTGCTCCCGATCGTCACGTCGGTGCCGGTGCCGGTCGAGATGACGATATTGCCGCTGGTATTTATCGAAGCGGTGACACCAGTACCACCGGCGTTCTGGATCGCGGTCAGAATGTCGTTGACGGTGGCGGAGGTGCCCGAGCCGAGCCCGATCGTGGTGTTGCTGCCGCTCGGCGTAACGCTTGTGCTGGTGTCGAACGTGATCGTGTGGGTGTTGATTGTCAGCGTCTGCCCGGCCAGCAGGCCGAGAACGGAGGACGCGAGGTGCGTGGTTGCGGTGCCGTCGAGAGACGTGCCGGTCGAAGCCGCGGCCGAAGAGTTGTTCTGTAGCGCAACCGAGCCTGTCGCACTCGTCGACGAATAGGGCGAGCGGATATTGCCGGTCGCGGCTGCACCGGAAGCGATCGCATTGGCATAGGGCGCGGGCGGCGTGCCCACAGGGAGCGGATTGGCGATGAAGTCCGATGGGTTCAGGCCGCCGGCCGCCAGCAGCGTCTTGCTCGCCGCGGTCTGGCTCGCCGGCGTGTTCGGCACGCTCGGCAGGTTCGCGGCGTACTGGATCGAAGTCGTCGCCTGCGCCGGGATGAAGTTGTTCTGGAATTTCAGGACGGTGGCGACGTTGCCGGTCGGGTTGCCGGTCTTGGGGTCGACCGTGGTGCCCATCAGATAATAGCCGGCGCCGTTGACCAGATTGCCGTTGGCATTGAGCTGGAAGTCGCCGCGGCGGGTGTAGTAGGTGACGCCGCTGAACACCGGAACGTTGTCGACGACGCCGGTCGCCTTCTGGATCGAGAAGAAGCCGTCGCCGGTGATCGCCATGTTGGTGGCGACGCTGGAGCTCGAGATCGTGCCCTGGGTGGTGATGGTGGCCTTGGCGTTGGCGGTCACACCGCCGGCCACCTGCTTGCTCGGCACCGAGGCGTCGGGAATGAGATCGACGAAGCTGGTACCGATGCCCTTGTAAGCGGTGGTGGATGAGTTCGCGATGTTGCCGGAAATGTTCTGCAGGGCGTAGGACTGCGCCTGCAGGCCACCCACCGAGGTGTTCATTGCATCGAAGATACCCATAACTTTGTCTCCAAATCCGATCTCGGCGGCCGGTCGACCAGGGCCGCAGTCGGGAGAGACAGTCGCAAGGGCTATGCCAATGCGGGTATCTTCAGGAAATCAATGACTTAAATAGACATGCCCCGGTCGGATGACCGGGGCACAATTGCCGGGCCGGCAACAATTGCCGGATCAAACTTCACGTCGCCGACGCCGCCGCGGGGTGGAACACCAGCCCGAAACCGTCGATGCAGTAGCGCAGGCCGGTCGGCTTCGGACCGTCGTCGAAGACGTGGCCGAGATGGCCGCCGCAGCGGCGGCAATGCACCTCGGTGCGGAGCATGCCGTAGGTTCGGTCCTCGGTCTTGCCGACATTGCCCTCGATCGGCTGGTAGAAGCTCGGCCAGCCCGTGCCGCTCTCGAACTTGGTGTCGGAGGCAAACAGCGGCAGGTCGCAGCCGGCGCAGGCGAAGACGCCCTTGCGGTGCTCCTTGAGCAGCGGGCTGGAGCCCGGCCGCTCGGTGCCTTCCTTGCGCAGGATCTCGTATTGCTGCGGCGTGAGCTGGGCGCGCCATTCGGCGTCCGTCTTCTCGATCTCGAATTTTTGCGCGGCCTTCTCTCCGGCCTGGGCAGGCGTTGCTCTCAGCCAGCGGAAGGCCGAAAGGCCGAACAGGCCGGCGACAGTCGTTAGCAGGATGCGGCGGTCAAACATCTCATTCTCCGTGCGCAGGACGTCCACGCTCTGAGATACGGGCTCTAACGGCCCACGTTACACTTCCAGGCGGGATTCTTCTCAACTTATTGCGAGGCGCCCTGGTCCTGCGAGACGGGTTCCACGGCTTCGGCCGGAGGTTTTGGCGGCGGGGCCGGCCGCGGCCGGACACCGGGCGGCGGACGGCGCGGACCCGTGCCGGCGGCCCGGTTGGCCTCCGCCAGACGCGCCTCGCGCTCCCGGTCCTTGACCCTGGCACGCTCGCGGTAGCGGGCGAGCGAGCCCGCGGCGGCGGAGCTCGCCCTACCCCAGATCCCGACCAGCTGGCCCGCGACGCGCCCCGTGGCGCCGCCCGCCCAGACCAGCTCGAACGGCGAGAACAGCTTCCAGCGCTCGTCGCCCCACAAAATGCTGCGTGCGATCAATTGCCCCGCCATGGCGGAGGTATTCATGCCTTGGCGGCCGAACCCGCTCGCCACCCACAGGCCTTTGCGCAACTGGCCGATCTGCGGCATGCCGTGCACGGTCTGGCCGGTGGCGCCGCCGAAGGTTTCGGTGATCTCGACATCGCCGAGCCTGGGGAAGATCGACCGGATCCGCCGCCTGACGCTGCCTGCAAAACGCTGCGGCCGCGCGGCCCAGGTGGTCTCCGGGCTCTCCCACATCAGCCGGTCGCCATCGACGACGCGGAAATGGTCGACGCCGTCGGTATCCATCACCGATCCCTTGAAGGCGATGATCTCGTGCACACGCTCGCCGAGCGGCGCGGTGATGCCGGCATAGCGCCAGACCGGCAGCAGCGTCTCCGACAGCCGCCGCAGGGGCGCGCCGAGATGGATGTTGCCGGCGAGCACGATGTGCGTGGCGCGCAGCCGCGCCGAGGGCGTGACGATGCGCTTGCGGATGCCGGAATGATCGATGCTGACGACCGGCGTATCCTCGAAGATGCGGGCGCCCGCGCGCCGCGCCAGCGCCGCAAGGCCATGCACATATTTGCGGCCGTCGACCTGGAACGCCTTGGGATAATGGACGCCGTGGAAGTAGTGGTCGGTCTTGAGCGCGTCGCGGACGCGATCGACCTGCCAGCCCTCGACCTCGGTGTCGAAATCCTCGTTCAGCATCTGCAACCGGCTGATCAGCCGGTCGCCGGCATCGACGTTGGAGACCTCCAGCACGCCATCGGTGAGGCCGATGCCCGGCATGTTCGCTTCGGAGGCATTGGCGCGGACGAACTCGGCGCCCTCCTTCGACAGCGTCCACAATTCGCGCGCGTCCTCGAACCCGATCCGCTCGATCAGCTCGGCCAGCGGCAGCGCAAAGCCCGGCATCACGGTGCCGAGCTGGTTGCCGGAGGCATTCCAGCCGACATGGCGGCCCTCGAGCACCGCGACGCTGGCCCCGAGCCGGGCCGCCTCCAGCGCGATGGAGAGCCCGGCAAGCCCGGCCCCGATCACGCAGATGTCGGCGTCGAGATCGAACGACAGTCGCGCACGGTCGCGAAAGCCGGCTTCTTGCTGGGACACGCTTGTGAAAGTCTCGCTCATGTCGTTTTCTTAGAGCATGATACGGAAAAGTGTGCAGCGGTTTTCGTCGCCACAAGCACGGAAAAGCGTTTGCGCGGAGATCATGCTCGAAATAACAACCTGATCCAGCCGGGCGCCGGTCACCTTGTCCTCGACGCCCGCCTGTAGATTATTCTGGACGTGGAACGATTCGAGAATGACATGCGCCGTTTGATGCTGCTGCGTCACGCCAAGACCGAGACTGACGCGCCGAGCGGCCGTGACCAGGATCGCCGCCTCGACGAGCGCGGCCACAAGGATGCGGCGCAGATCGGGGACTGGATCGCCACGCATCCCCCTTTTCCCGACGCCGTGCTGGTGTCGCACGCCGTCCGGGCACGTCAGACCTGGGACGTCGCCTGGGAGACCATGAAGGACCGCGTCGCAGCGCCGCAGGTCGAGGTTCTGCCGGAACTCTATGGCGCCGATCCCGCCCAGATCCTGGACTCCATTCGCACTGCAACCATTCCGGCTGATCCAAAGCAGCTGCTGCTGGTCGGCCACAATCCCGGCATGCACGAGATCGCCCTGATGCTGACGGGGGGCGGCGATCCGGCCGGCGCCAAGGCGCTCGCCGACAACCTGCCCACCGCGGGGCTTGCGATCTTCGACTTTGACGTCAAGGATTGGGGAGACGTGGCCTACCGCCGCGGCAAGCTGGTGCTGTTCGTCAGCCCAAAGCTACTTCGGTAGCCCGAAGGTTGCTTCGATCAGGTTGACCGCGCGACGTGCCGGCAAGACGTCCTGACTGGAAGACTGGAGGCGCAGATGTTCAAGTCCATCCTCGTGCCCATCGACCTCGCGGACACCGAGCTCGCCAAGCCGGCGATCGCGACCGCGGCAACGCTGTCGCAGAACTGGGGCGGATCGATACGGCTACTCAATGTGTTGCCGATGACGCCGGTGATGCTGGCCGAATACGTGCCGGCGGATTTCGACGAGCAGCAGCGCCAGACCTCGGAAGAAGCCCTCGCCATCGTCGCACGCGAATCCGGCATCGAGCCCTCCCACATCTCCAGCGTGGTCCGCCAGGGCGGCATCTATCACGAGATCCTGGAGGAAGCCGTGCACATGAAGGCCGACCTGATCGTCATGACCTCGCACCGGCCGGCGATGCGCACCTATTTCCTCGGCTCCAACGCCGGACACGTCGTGCGCTACGCCAAATGCTCGGTGCTGGTGGTCAGGCACTGAGCCCGGAACATCCTCCGCTCTCGTGCCCCGGACGCTGCGCAGCACGAAGTGATGCGCTGCAGAGCCGGGGCCCACCACATCAGCGAATGCCGCGACCTGCTGGGTCCCGGCTCTGCGCAGCAACGCAAAGGGCGTTGCAGCGCGTCCGGGACACGAGAGTTTCGCCGTCCGGATGGAGCGAAAGCGAGATCGTGGCCACAAGCCCTTGCGTTGCCCGTCGGGCAAAACACCCAACAGGCCGGTCAATCCGCGCATCCGAAAATATTCGCCTTTACAGAAATTCGGAATAGGCGGATATTGCGCGCAACCCGGCCGAAGGAAGAGGGGCGTATCGCGATCGTCACGAACGCGGGCCGGGCGGCGGTGGACGCAGGTTACATCGGCGCGAAGGGTTTCGCAGGGCGGGCAACCGTGAGCGAAAGACATCGCGCACACGACCGGTGTGATCTGCGTACGGCAAAATCGTGTGGTCCTGGCGCCCGGGGTCTGTGCGCCAAGTGTTGCGGTGATGCGGCGGCCCGACCGGGTCTGCGCATCAGCCATCCGCAAGGCGACGGGGGCAATAGTGCATCGCTCCCCGGGGAGAGCGCGACATAAGCCGTCAAACCACTGCGCAGGGAAGGCCGGATGTTTTGGCTTCACCTGTATGCCGCTGTGCAAATTCTTGTTGCCACCTTTCGCACAGTGGACCGTGGGTGCCCGGCCGGCACCCGGTCTTCCCTGCGCCCTCTTTCAATTGAGGGGGAAGCGACCAGGCAAAGCTCGGGCGAAATGCGCCGCGAGGATGTGAGGGTGTGTCTGCGACGAAGATGCGAGTTGAAAGAGCGATGGCATCACCACGTCATTGCGAGCGCAGCGAAGCAATCCAGAATTGATCTTCCCCCAATAAAGTGGACATTGATCAAGCCGATTTTAGCTCCATTTCGACCGGGCTTATGTAGCCGATGGCCGAGTGGCGCCGCGTTTGGTTATAGAAGCCCTCGATGTAAGC
>Ga0065165_1002312_pt1 | contig 16689 bp, 16 predicted proteins | sample AraplaMF_Cvi_mMF_FD_63813 | JGI IMG/M metagenome (GOLD analysis project Ga0065165, IMG submission 63813) | Arabidopsis root microbial communities from the University of North Carolina, USA - plate scrape MF_Cvi_mMF (version 2) (version 3) | ecosystem: Host-associated > Plants > Roots >...
GGCAAGGGCATCGCATCGGCCTCCCTCGCGGCGCTTCTCGAGTCCCGCGGCCTCAAAGTCACCCTCATCAAGCTGGACCCCTACATCAACGTAGATCCAGGCACCATGTCTCCGTTCCAGCACGGGGAAGTGTTCGTCACCGACGACGGCGCCGAGACTGACCTGGACCTGGGCCACTACGAACGCTTCATCACCACGCGGATGAAGCGCAGCAACAACTTCACCACCGGACAGATCTACATGTCCGTGCTGGAGAAGGAACGCCGCGGCGACTACCTCGGCAAGACCGTGCAGGTCATTCCCCACATCACGAACGAGATGCAGGAATACATCCGTCGCGGCGCCGGTCACGGCACGGCTGATGCGGTGGATGTGGCCATTGTCGAAATCGGCGGCACGGTCGGCGACATCGAGTCGCTGCCCTTCCTGGAAGCCGCGCGCCAGATGAGCCTGAAGCTCGGGCCCACGAATGTGGCGTTCGTGCACCTCACCTATGTGCCGTGGATCGCCGCCGCTGGCGAGCTCAAGACCAAGCCCACCCAGCACACGGTGCAGAAGCTGCGCGAGATCGGCATCCAGCCCGACGCCCTGCTCTGCCGTGCCGACCGCCGCATTCCCGACGACGAACGCGAGAAGATCTCGCTGTTCACCAACGTCCCCGAATACGGCGTGATCTCCATGTGGGATGTGAACACCATCTACAAGGTGCCACGCGTCCTGCATGAGCAGGGTCTGGACCAGCTCATCTGCACCAAGCTGCAGCTCAACACCAAGTCCACCGACCTCAAGCGTTGGGACACCCTGGTGCATGAGGTCGAGAACCCCAAGACCGAAGTCACGATCGCGATGTGCGGCAAGTACACCGACCTGTCGGACAGCTACAAGTCGCTCAACGAGGCGCTGCGCCACGCCGGCATCCACAACCATGCTCGCGTCAACATCGAGTATGTGGATTCCGAGACGCTGGACGATGAACATGTCGACCAGCTGTCCAAGTACGACGCCATCCTGGTGCCGGGCGGCTTCGGCAAGCGCGGCGTGGAAGGCAAGATCCTGGCGGCGCAATATGCCCGCGAGCACCGCACGCCTTACCTCGGCATCTGCCTGGGCATGCAGGTCGCAACGATCGAGTACGCCCGCCACCTGGCGCACCTGGACGGCGCGAACTCCACCGAGTTCGACCCCCAGGCGCCCCATCCCGTCATCGCCCTGATCGACGAATGGCAGGATGCCGACGGCACCATCCAGAAGCGCGACGAAAAGTCCGACCTCGGCGGGACGATGCGCCTGGGCGCGCAAAGTTCCGACGTCAAGCCGGGCACCCTCGCCTACGAGATCTATGGCCCCGTCGTGACGGAACGCCATCGCCACCGCTACGAAGCCAACGAGCACTACCTGGACCGCCTCCAGGACGCTGGCCTCGTGATCTCGGCCATCACGCAGCGCGAGAAACTGACTGAAATCGTCGAACTGCCGCGCAACGTGCACCCGTGGTACATGGGCGTGCAATTCCACCCGGAATTCAAGTCCACGCCCTGGGGCGGCCACCCGCTGTTCATTGCCTTCATCAAGGCCGCCCTCGAACACAAGACCAAGAGCGACCACAGCGCCCAGGCGGCCTGACCCCAACCGGAGACCTCCCCCATGCCCGCTTTCATCATTGCCGACGTGACCGTGACCGATGCCGACCAGATGGCGGCCTACCGTGAATGGAGCACCAAGGCGATGAAGGAGCATGGCGCGGAGGTGCTGGTGCGCGGGGGCGAGATCGAGGTGCTGGAAGGCCCGTGGGAGCCCAGCCGCCTGGTGGTGCTGAAGTTCAGCGACCGCGAGGCCGCCAAGCGCTTCTACCAGTCGGACACCTACCAGCATGCCAAGCAGCTGCGCCAGAACGCTGGCGTCATGCGCATGGTCGTGGTGGAGGGGGTCTAGGCCCCCCCCCTACCGGCTTCGCCGGCCCCCCCAGGGGGGCGCGCCTGAGGGCCTGGCGGAGCCAGTTCCCTGGGCGCCGCTGGAAGGGGCGGCCCGGAGGGCCTTGTCAAAGGCCGGTGAAGGGCTCTGCCTCAGAATGTTCAGCGGTGGTAACGGTTAGGTGGCACCATCCGCGGCGCAAAAGTTTTTTCACTTTGGAGACTGTTTCATGAGCGCGATTGTTGACATCGTCGGACGCGAAATCCTCGACAGCCGGGGCAACCCCACCGTCGAGTGCGACGTGCTGCTGGAATCCGGCGTGATGGGCCGTGCGGCTGTGCCGTCGGGCGCCTCCACCGGTTCTCGTGAAGCCATCGAACTGCGTGATGGCGACAAGAGCCGCTACCTGGGCAAGGGCGTGCTCAAGGCCGTGGAACACATCAACACCGAAATCTCCGAGGCCGTGCTGGGCCTGGACGCGTCGGAACAGGCGTTCCTGGACAAGACCCTGATCGACCTGGACGGCACCGAGAACAAGAGCCGCCTGGGCGCCAACGCCATGCTGGCCGTCTCCATGGCCGTGGCGCGCGCCGCCGCCGAGGAATCCGGCCTGCCCCTGTACCGCTACTTTGGCGGCATGGGCGGCGTGCAGCTCCCGGTGCCGATGATGAACGTCATCAACGGTGGCGCCCACGCCAACAACTCGCTGGACCTGCAAGAGCTGATGATCGTGCCGGTGGGCGCGCCCAGCTTCCGCGAGGCCCTGCGCTGGGGTGCCGAGGTCTTCCACGCCCTGAAGAAGATCATCGACAGCCGCGGCATGCCCACCGCCGTGGGCGACGAAGGCGGCTTTGCGCCCAACGTCGAAAGCCACGAGGCCGGCCTGCAACTGATCCTGGAAGCCATCGACAAGGCCGGCTACACGCCGGGTGAACAGATCGCCCTGGCCCTGGACTGCGCCGCCAGCGAGTTCTACAAGGACGGCAAGTACGTGCTGGAAGGCGAAGGCGGCGTGCAGCTCAGCGCCGAGCAGTGGACCGACATGCTGGCCACCTGGGTCGACAAGTACCCCATCATCTCGATCGAAGACGGCATGGCCGAAGGCGACTGGGACGGCTGGAAGCACCTGACCGAACGCCTGGGCACCAAGGTTCAGCTGGTGGGCGACGACCTGTTCGTCACCAACACCAAGATCCTGAAGGAAGGCATCGACAAGCGCATTGCCAACTCGATCCTGATCAAGATCAACCAGATCGGCACGCTGACCGAGACCTTCGCCGCCATCGAAATGGCCAAGCGCGCGGGCTATACCGCCGTGATCTCGCACCGCTCCGGCGAAACCGAAGACTCCACCATCTCCGACATCGCCGTGGGCTTGAACGCCGGGCAGATCAAGACGGGCTCGCTGTCGCGCTCGGACCGCATGGCCAAGTACAACCAGCTGCTGCGCATCGAGGAAGACCTGGGCGACGTCGCCGTCTACCCCGGCCGCACGGCGTTCTACAACCTGCGCTGATCGCCTGATGTAAAAGCGCCTCCTTGTGGAGGCGCTTTTTCGTTGTGCCGGCACCGCATCTGCCTTGCATTTGTGCATGGCCCACTTGAATGCGGTAGCCCAGCCCTCAAGGCTTGCAGTGCACTGCGGCTACACTTCGGCCCGTGAGAGCCCTGGCCATCGTCCTGACCGCCTTCCTGGTCGCCATCCAGGCCCAGCTTTGGCTGGGCAAGGGTGGGCTTGCCCGTGGCGTGCAACTGCGGGCCGAACTGCAGGAGCAGCAGGAGGCCAATGAAAAGGCCAGAGCGCGCAATGCGCAGCTGCAGGCTGAACTCCTGGACCTGCGCGAAGGCCTCGAAATGGTCGAGGAAAAAGCGCGCATGGAACTGGGCATGGTCAAGCCGGATGAAGTGTTTGTCCCGCTGCGTCGCTGAACCCGATGGTGCCTGACCTGTTGAAAGCGCTGCTCGACCTGGCGCTCACCCCCGCATTCACCGCGCTTGGCAGCCCGATCAGCTGGCTGGAGCTGGTCGCCTTCGTGCTGGCCTTGTGGATGGTGGTGTGCAACATGCGCGTGCAGGTGCTGGCCTGGCCACTGGCGCTGACCAGCTCGCTCCTTTACTTCGTGCTGTTCTGGAGCGGCAAGCTCTACGGCGAGGCCACGCTGCAGCTGCTGTTCGCAGCCCTGGCGCTGTGGGGCTGGTGGCAATGGCTGCGTGGCCGCACGGCCGACGGCAACAGCCTGCACGTGCGCACGCTGGGCACCCGTGGCCGCTGGCTGGTGCTGGTGCTGACGCTCGCCGCCTGGCCCTTGCTCGGCCTGTTCCTTCAACACCGCACCGACTCGCCCCTGCCGTACTGGGATGCCCTGCCCACCGTGGCCAGCATCACGGGCCAGTGGCTGCTGGGGCGCAAATACCAGGAGAACTGGCCGGTCTGGGTGATGGTGAACCTGGTCAGCGTGGCGCTCTTCGCTTTCAAGGGCTACTGGCTCACGGTGGTGCTGTATGCCGTGTTCATCCCGATGTCGGTGGCCGGTTGGCGCGCCTGGCAGCGGCAGATGAGCGGCGCAGTGCCCGCCTGAGCGGGCCGGGGGAGCCTCATGGCGCTCCATGTTGCGCTGCTGGGTGCTGAAAGCACGGGCAAGAGCCAGCTCGGACTGGCCTTGCTGGAGCACCTGCGCGAGAACTCCCGCCTGCGTCCGGCGCTGGTGACCGAATACCTGCGCGAATGGTGCGACCGGGAGGGCCGCACACCGCGGCCGGAGGAGCAACTGGCCATCGCTCAAGAGCAGCACGCACGTGGTCAGGCCGCCGCGGCCGGCCATGACATCGTGCTGCACGACACGACACCGCTCATGACCGCGGTCTACAGCGACCTGCTGTTCCGCGACGCCAGCCTCTACCCGTTTGCACTTCAGTCGCAAGCCGGCATGGATGCGAACCTCGTCATGGCGCTGGACCTGCCCTGGGTAGCAGACACCCAGCGCGACGGGCCCCAGGCGCAGGCCCCGACGGACCGCCTACTGCGACGCGCGCTGCGCGGTGCCCGGCTTGATTTCAGCGTGGTGGGCGGCCAGGGCGGCGACCGCCTCGCGCAGGCCATCAACGCGCTAAGCCCGCTGCTGCGGCCGCACCTGGCTGCCGGCGATGGACTGTTCGGGCGCTTGATGCAGCGCGAGGGCACATGGGGCGGTCGGTGGCAGTGCGAGAACTGCGACGACCCAGCCTGCGAACACGCCAGCCGTCTGCAACGCCCCTGAAACAAAACCACGGGCACAATGCCGCCGCCGGGCCTCGCAAATGTTTGCGGCCGCGGTGTCGCTGGAGTCTGTTCATGTTCGATCGTCCTTCCCACCTGTGGCCGATGCTCTCGGCCGTGCTGGGCGCCACGCTGCTGGCTGCCTGCGGTTCCCTCTCCACCCCACCGTCGGGCGCAACCGCGTCCGCGCCTGCCGCAGCGCCCTCGCCCGCCGCGTCTGGCGCCAGCGTCTCGGTCAAGGTGCTGGCCATCAACGACTTCCACGGCAACCTGCTGCCCCCGGCAGGCGGCATCCGCATCAAGGACCCGGCACAGCCCGGCCAGACGATCACCATCAACGCGGGTGGCGCCGAACGCCTGGCGACCCTGGTGCAACAGCTCAAGGCCCGCAATCCCAACCATGTGTTCGTGGCGGCTGGAGACCTGGTGGGTGCCAGCCCCCTGGTGTCGGCGCTGTTCCACGACGAGCCGACGATCGAATCGCTGGGCATGATGGGCCTGGACCTGTCGGCCGTGGGCAACCATGAGTTCGACCAGGGCCTGGCCGAGTTGCTGCGCAAGCAAAACGGTGGTTGCCATCCCAAGGACGGCTGCAAGGGCCCCACCCCGTTCACCGGTGCGCACTACCAGTACCTCGCTGCCAGCACCGTGGACACGGCCACGGGCAAGACGGTACTGCCGGCCTACAGCATCAAGCGCTTCGAGGGCGTGCCCATCGGCTTCATCGGCCTGACGCTCAAGGGCACCCCCGAGCTGGTGAGCCCCACGGCCACCAAGGGCCTGGTGTTCCAGGACGAGGCCGAGACCGTCAACCAGCTGGTGCCGGAACTGGTCAAGCAGGGCGTGCAGACCGTCGTGGTGATGATCCATGAAGGCGGCGCGCCGACCGGCGGCTACAACGAATGCCCCGGCATCTCGGGCCCCATCGTGGACATCGTCAAGAAGCTGGACCCGCATGTGGGTCTGGTCGTGTCCGGCCATACGCACCGCGCCTACAACTGCCGCATCGACGGCCGCCTCGTGACCAGCGGCGACAAGTACGGCACCTTGATCAGCGAGATCGACCTGACCCTGGACCGTGCCACCGGCCGCCTGACCGAGGCACGGGCAGACAACCTGATCGTGCGTCCCGAGACGCCCAAGGACCCGCGCCAGACGGCGCTGATCGAGACCTACCAGAAGCTGGCCGGCCCCTTGATCGACCGCCCGGTGGGCTTCCTGTCCAAGACGCTCAGCAAGGAAGGCGAGGACAAGGACAAGGGCGGTGGCTCCACCGTGGGCCAGGCCGTGGCCGATGCGATGCTGGCGGCCACCCGCGCGCCTGAGGCTGGCGGGGCCCAGCTGGCCTTGACCAACATCGGCGGCGTCCGCACCAGCATCGTGCGCCGAGCCACTGGCGTGGTCACCTTCGGCGACCTGTTCGCCACGCTGCCGTTCGGCAACACGCTGGTGGTGATGGAGTACACCGGCGCGCAGCTGCAACAGGCGCTGGAGGAACAATGGCAGGCCAATGACAGCCGGTTCCTGCCGCTGCAGGTGTCGTCAGGGCTGCGTTATGAATGGGACAAGCGCCGGCCCGTGGGCCAGCGCCTGGTACCAGGCAGCCTGACGCTCAATGGCCAGCCGATTACGCCCGATCAGCGCCTGCGCGTGGTGATCAACACCTTCCTGCAAGTGGGCGGGGATGGGTTCGTGACACTGACCAAGGGTCGCCAGGTCCAGGTGGGGCCGGACGATGTCCAGGCCCTGGAGGCGTATTTCAAGGCCCACGGCAATTCGCCGGTGACGCCCACGGCGCTGAGCCGAACGGTGCGCGTCGACGCCGGCAAGGACGACTGAATGCCCGCGGCGGGGTGGTAACGCCGCCGCCAGACTCGGCGCAACGGACGCCAGAAGCAGCAACGGCCCCGCACGCGGGGCCGTTGCCGTTTCAGGGTGCAGTGGCGGTCGCCTTACTGGATCTTTCCGCTGCCGGGCGCCTGGTTCTGCGGGTCGGTGAACAGTTCGCCCACGTCCACGGCGTCAAAGACATAGTGGTTGCCGCAGAACTCGCAGCCAATTTCCACGCCGCCCAGCTCCGCCAGCACTTCATCCACCTCCTGGCGGCCCAGCCCCAGCAGCATGCGGCCCACCCGCTCACGCGAGCAGGTGCAGGCAAAGCGCGGCGTCTGCGGCTCGAAGCGGCGCACCGTCTCTTCCCAGAACAGACGGCGCAGGATCGTGTCGCTGTCCAGGGTCAGCAGTTCTTCGGTGGTGAGCGTCGCTGCCAGCATGCTGATGCGGTTGTAGGCGTCTTCCATGGCTTCGCGTTCCACGCCCGAGCTCGCACCGGCTTCCAGGTTGCCTTCGCCTTCAATCGGCAGACGCTGGATCAGCAGCCCCGCCGCCATCTGGTCGTTGGCCGCCAGCACCAGCGTGCTGTCCAGCTGTTCCGACTGGCGCATGTAGTGCTGCAGCACGTCCGAGAGCTTGTTCAGCGGTTCACCTTCGGGGCCGGTCAGCGAGACCATGCCCTGGTAGGGCTGCTGGCCCGGCATGCGGTCCTTGGGGTCGAGCGTGATGGCGCAGCGGCCTTGCCCATGCGCGTTCAGCATCTGCTGCAGCGTCGCATCGTCCGGAACCTCATCGCGGGTCTTGGCAGTGGCGCGGAAGCTCATGTCCGGCTGCACTTCGGCCACGGCCAGCTTCAGCGGGCCGTCCCCCATCACCTGGAAGATCAGCGCGCCGCTGAACTTGATGTTGGCCTGCATGAGCACACCGGCGGCGGCCATCTGGCCCACCAGGTCACGCACGGCGGGCGGCAGCGGCTCCTTGCGGCGGCTCAGCAGGTCCTTCCAGCTGCTGTCCAGCCGCACCAGCACACCGCGCACCGGCAGGCCTTCAAACAGGAACTTGTGCAGTTCGCTCATGGATGTCCTTCAATCGATTCGAGTAAGCGTTTCGGCATAGCGCTGGCCATTGCGCACGTAGTGCGCGGCACTCAGCGCCAGGCCGTTGATTTGTTCGGGCGTCAGTTCGCGCACCACCTTGGCGGGCGCACCCATGATCAGGCTGCCGTCCGGGAAGACCTTCCCCTCGGTGACCAGCGACCCCGCGCCAACCAGACAGTTGCGGCCAATACGGGCCCCATTCAAGACCACCGCGCCGATACCGATCAGGGAGTTGTCCCCGACCGTGCAGCCATGCAGCATCACCTGGTGCCCGACGGTCACGTTCTCGCCCAGCACCAGCGGCATGCCGGCATCCGCATGCAGCACGCTGCCATCCTGGATGTTGGTGCCGGCGCCAATGCTCAGGTGCTCGCTGTCCCCGCGCAGCACCGCGCCAAACCAGACGCTGACGCGGTCCCCGAGCGTCACCCGGCCGATCACCTGGGCGTTCTCCGCCACCCAGACGGCCTCGCCCAGCTCGGGCCTGTGTTCGCCCAATTGATAGACAGCCATGTGCGGTGCTCCCTGACCGGCGGTCCGCGCCGGCGCAAAAGCGATAATTCTAAGGATGGAACTCCGTACTCGCGCGCTGCAGGTCCTTCAGATCCCGGACCCGTACGACAAGGCAGGCGCCGCCCGCGCGCTTTTCGAGCAGCGACACACCCTGGCCCTGGACCCTGCCGCCGCCCTGCTGCCCTCGGGCGAGTTGCCCGGGCGCCCGGAGCGGCCGCGCCTCATGAGCGTCCTGCAGGTGCCGTCGCGCTCCCCGTTCACGCAGGAAGGCCGTGCGGCGCTGCTGCATGCCATTGCGCATATCGAGTTCAACGCGATCAACCTCGCCCTGGACGCCGTCTGGCGCTTCCCCGGCATGCCCGAGGACTTCTATACGGACTGGTTGCAGGTAGCCGCCGAGGAGGCCCTGCATTTCACGCTGCTGGACGAGCATCTGCGCACGCTGGGCCGCCAATACGGTGACTTTGACGCGCATGACGGCCTGTGGGCCATGGCACGGCGCACCGAGGGCGATGTGCTGGCCCGCATGGCGCTGGTGCCCCGCACCCTGGAAGCTCGCGGGCTGGATGCCACCCCGCCGCTGCAGGCCAAGCTGGGCAAGGCGGGCGACCATCGCGCGGTCGAGATCCTGGGCATCATCCTGCGGGATGAAGTCGGTCATGTCCTGATCGGCAACCGCTGGTACCGCCATCTGTGCCGGCAGCGCGGCCTGGACCCCGTCGCGCTGTATCCGACACTTGTGGCGCAATTCGAGGCGCCGCGCCTGCGGCCACCCTTCAATGTGGAAGCCCGCAGCGCAGCCGGCTTCAGCCCCGAGGAAATTGCCTACCTGAGCAGTTGAGCCGGCGCGGCGCTCGCCCCCAGGTCTCCCGCTGCCTTCTTCACGGCCAGGCGCCTTTGCGCCGCCCGCGCCCCACCCGTCGTCCGCCAGAATCCCGCCATGTCCCGCGTCCAAGCCAACCTGCTGCTCACCCTCATCGCCGTCATCTGGGGGTCGGCCTTTGTCGCCCAGGCCAAAGCCATGGAGGCGCTGGGGCCCATGATGTTCACCGGCATCCGTTTCCTCATCGGCGCCCTGGTGGTGCTGCCACTGATCGTTCGTGAACGCCGCTCGCCAGGGGCCCGCCGGCTGACGCCGGGAGACGGCGCGAAGATTGTCGGGCTCGGCCTGCTGCTCACGCTCGGCGCCGCGCTGCAGCAGATCGGCATCCAGTACACCATCGTGACCAACGCCGGCTTCCTGACGGCGCTGTATGTGCCCCTGGTGCCGCTGCTGGGATGGCTGCTGCTGCGCCACTGGCCGCACTGGTCCGTCTGGCCAGGCGCGCTGGCTTGCCTGGTGGGCGCCTTCCTGCTGTCGGGCGCGCATGAGTTGCGGATCGGGCTGGGCGATGCCTGGGTCATTGCCTCCGCCCTGCCCTGGGCCGTGCATGTCCTCCTGATCGGCAGCGTGGCCGACCGCATGAACTCGCCCTACACCGTGGCAGGCGGCCAGTTCCTGTGCTGCGGGCTGCTGGGGCTGCTGTGGGGCATGCAGTTCGAGCCGTGGAGCTGGCAGGCCATCCAGAGGGCCGCCGGGCCGCTGCTGTATACGGGCGTGCTGTCGGTGGGCATTGCCTTCACCGCCCAGGTCGTGGCCCAGCGCTACGCCCACGCGGCGGATGCGGCCATCATCCTGTCGTCCGAGACCTTGTTCACGGCGGCCTTTGGCTATGTGCTGATGGGCGACCGGCTGTCACCGGCCGGCCTGCTGGGCTGCAGCCTGATCCTGGGCGCCATGCTGCTCATCCAGCTGTTGCCCATGCTCAGGGTCTGGCGGTCGCGAGCGGCCTGATCAGACCGCAGGCGTCGCGGCGGCAAGACTCGGACAGCCTGGCCGCCTCCGGCCTCACTCCAGCGGAAATGCAGTGCTGCGCTTGACCGTGCGAAGCACCAGCATCGAGTTGGCCCGCGCCACGCCGGGCAGCTGCATCAGCACCTGGGTGTGCAGCCGCTCCAGATCCTCCGCATCCCGATAGGCAAAACGCAGCAGGTAATCATTGCTGCCGGCCACATAGAAGCAGTCGAGGATGTCCGGCGCATCCTTGACCGCCTGCTCGAACTCGGCGAGCGCCGCCGGGGTCATGCGCTCCACATTGATGATGGTGTAGCTCGTGCCCGGCTTGCCGATGGCCTTGGGGTTCAGCAGCGCCACCACGCGGTCGATCACCCCCTCTTCTTCCAGCCGCTTCACCCGGCGCAGGCAGGCCGAAGCAGACAGATGAACCCTTTGCGCCAGGGCCTGGTTGGACAGGCGGGCATCGGTCTGCAAGGCGTCGAGGATGGCACGGTCGATGGCATCCAGTGTTGGGCTTTGGCTCATACGAGGCATTTTCTTCGAGACGCAAGGCGGCCGACCGCAGGAAATTGCGTGCCCTCGGGTTTTCCCGGCATCAGGACGCTCACCGATTGCGCAGCGCCTTGCCTAGACTGCCGCCATACCCTGCAAGGATTCGCCCATGACCCAGCCGTCATCGCCCCGCACGACTGACCTCAATGCCTACTGGATGCCTTTCACCGCCAATCGGCAATTCAAGGAGGCTCCTCGGCTGCTGACACGGGCCGACGGCATGTACTTCACCGACGACAAAGGCCGGCAGGTGCTGGACGGCATTGCCGGGCTGTGGTGCGTCAATGCCGGTCACAACCGGCCCCGCATCGTCCAGGCCATCCAGGCCCAGGCGGCCGAACTGGACTTTGCGCCGCCCTTCCAGATGGGGCATCCGAAGGCCTTTGAACTGGCCTCTCGGTTGGCGGAGATCACGCCGGCAGGCCTGAACAAGGTGTTCTTCACCAATTCAGGCTCCGAAGCGGTGGAGACGGCGCTCAAGATCGCGCTGGCCTACCACCGTGCGCGCGGCGAGGGCCAGCGCACCCGACTGATTGGTCGCGAGCGTGGCTATCACGGGGTGAACTTCGGCGGCATGTCGGTGGGCGGCATGGTGGCCAACCGCAAGATGTTTGGCACGCTGCTGGCCGGCGTGGACCATCTGCGCCATACCCACGACATCAGCCGCAATGCCTTCAGCGTCGGCCTGCCAGCCCATGGCGCCGACTTGGCGGATGACCTGGAGCGGCTGGTGGCCCTACACGATGCCTCCACCATCGCCGCCGTCATCGTCGAGCCTATCGCCGGCTCGGCGGGCGTGCTGCTGCCGCCGCAGGGCTACCTGAAGCGCTTGCGCGACATCTGCGACAAGCACGGCATCCTTCTGATCTTCGACGAGGTCATCACCGGCTTCGGGCGCACCGGGCAGCCGTTTGCGGCACAGACCTTCGGCGTCACCCCTGACCTCATGACCGTGGCCAAAGGACTGACCAACGGCTGCGTGCCGATGGGGGCCGTGTTTGCAAGTCAGGCCATCCATGACACCTTCATGCAAGGGCCCGAGCATCTGATCGAGTTCTTCCACGGGTACACCTACTCCGCGCACCCGCTGGCCTGCGCGGCAGGCCTGGCCACGCTGGACACCTATGCCGAGGACGGGCTGCTGACGCGCGCCGGGGACATGCAGGGCTACTTCGCCGAGGCCCTGCATTCCCTCAAGGACGAGCCGCATGTCATCGACGTGCGCAATTTCGGGTTGGTCGGCGGTGTGGAACTGACCCCTCGACCGGGAGAACCCACCAAGCGCGCCTTCACCACCTTCCTGGACTGCTGGGACCAGGGCGTTTTGCTGCGCACAACGGGCGACATCATCGCGCTGTCTCCGCCCCTGATCGCCGAGCGGGAGCACCTGGACCGCATGGTGGATGCCATCCGTACGGCGCTGCGCCGGCTGGCCTGAAGCGCGCGTTCCGCCGTCCCCATATCCGCCATCAGGCATGATGGCGCTCCTCATGCGAAGCTCCGCCTCTACACCGGCCCACCGTGGTCCCGCGGCCGCCGTCCCCTGGCTGGCCTATGGCTGCCTGGCCGCCAGCACCAGCGTCATCGGCAGTTATGTCGGCCTGTCCAAGCTGCTGGTGGCGGTGTTTCCCGTCTTCCTGCTGGCCTGGCTGCGTTTCGGCATGGCCGCCGTGATCATGGCGCCGTGGCTGGTGCGCACGCCGGCCGAAGCGCCGCTGTCGCCTCGCACGAAGGGCCTGTTGTTCCTGGAATCCTTCTTCGGCAACTTCCTGTTCTCCATCTGCCTGCTATTCGGCGTTCGGCACAGTTCGGCAGTGGTGGCCGGCGTGATCATGGCTGGCATCCCGGCAGCGGTGGCACTGCTGTCGTTTCTTTTCCTGCGTGAGCGCATTGGCGGCCGGGTGCTGGCGGGCATCGCGCTGGCCGTCTCGGGCATCGCCATGGTGGCGCTGAACAAACAGGAGGGGGGCAGCAGCCAGAGCGGCTGGGGCGCGCTGTTGTTGCTGGGTGCGGTGCTCTGCGAAGGCAGCTATGTCGTGATTGGCAAGCAGTTGACGCAGGCCCTTTCCGCCAAGCGCATCAGCGCGCTGATCAACCTGTGGGGCCTGGCGCTGGTGACGCCGCTGGGCCTATGGCAGGCGCTTGATTTCGACTTCGGCGCGGTAGACCTCCAGCACTGGGGCTTGCTGCTCTTTTATGCCGTCGCGGCCAGCATGGTGACGGTGTGGCTGTGGATGCAGGGCCTGCGGCATGTCAGCGCAGGCAAGGCCGGGGTGTTCATGGTGTTCCTGCCCATATCCACGGCCGTGATGGGCGTGGTGTTCCTCGGTGAGACCCTGACCGGCCTGCAAGCGCTGGCCTACGGGCTCGCCCTTGCGGGCGTCGTGCTGGCCACCTGGCCGGGGCGCTTGAGCGGCCGGGCTTGAGCAGCGCTTATGGCCCTGCAATAAAAAGCAATGGACAGGCGGTACATCCAGGCGGTCTTACCGTCGCTGTTGCCTGCAGGCTTACTACCAATGTAATACCATTTGGGATTCCGCCTGCACGGTTCCCTTGTGATGCCTCATCCTGATTCTTCACTGACCAGCGCCAGCCCTGCCCCTGAATGGGAAGCCTGGGTGCGTGACTGGCTCGCCGTGCTGCGGCAGGCGCCGCGCGAGAGCGTGCCGCCACTCGTGACGGCCTCTGGCGGGCCTGATGGCCCCTCGACCGGTTCCGACACGCCGCACGTGCTGGTGTTTGCCCCCCATCCGGATGACGAGTGCATTGTGGGCGCCCTGCCCTTGCGGCTTCGTCAGGAGGCTGGCTGGCGAGTGACCAACGTGGCCGTGACCCTGGGCAGCCGCCAGGACCGGCGGGCCGAGCGGTGGCGCGAGTTGACCGCCGCCTGCCAAGTGCTGGGTTTTGAGCTTCGGCTGCTGGCGGCGGACGGCTTTGAGCAGATCAAACCGGAATCCGCCGACGCACAAACGCCTTTGTGGCAGCAACAGGTGGCCCTCGTCTCCGAGCTTCTGCAGGCGCAGCGCCCACGTCTGGTGCTAGTGCCGCACGCGGGAGACGGTATTCCCACGCACATCGGCGTGCACCGCCTGGTCACGGACGCACTGAAAGCCGCGCGCCTGTCCACGGTGGTGGCATGGACCGAGTTCTGGGCCACCCAGGAAGCGCCGAACGTGCTGGTGGAAACCGGCGTGGCGGATACGGCTCGTCTGGTCCGCGCCCTGGCGTGCCACGAGGGTGAGATCGCCCGCAACCCCTACCACCTGCGCCTCCCCGCCTGGATGGCGGACAACGTCCGGCGCGGCGGAGAGCTGCTGGCCGGCCCTGGTGAAGCGCCGCCGTCGTTCGGTTTCGGGACCTTGTACCGCCTGACACGCTGGACCGACGGCGCGCCCACTGGCGACTTCGCTCCGAGGCTGTTCCCCTGTGATGCGCCGCTGCAGTTGCCCCCCTTGAAGGACATCGGCTGATCCCGCCCGCCGATCCCCCCACGCCTCCGACGCCGAGAACCGCCATGAGCCCCGCCGCCTTTCCCACGCATCTGCGCATCCATCAGTTTGCCGGCCTCAAGCCTGGCCCTCGCCTGCTGGTGACGGCGGCCGTGCACGGCAACGAGATCGCCGGCGTCGGCGCCATCGAACGCGTGCTGCGCCTGCTGGATGAAGGCCAGTTGACACTGCTCAAAGGCACCTTGACGATGATTCCCGTCGTCAACCCGCTGGCGCATCGGCTGCAGCGCCGCGAAGGTGACCGCAACCTCAACCGCAACCTGCGCCCGATGCCCATCCCGCAGGACTTCGAGGACCGCATCGCCAACCAGTTGTGCCCCTGGCTGGCCGGCAGCGACGTGCTGCTGGACCTGCACAGCTTCAACAACCCCGGGCCTGCCTTCGCCATGCTGGGGCCCCGCGACAACGACGGCGACCTCGAACCCTTCCGCCACCAGGCCGCAGAGAGTGCTTTGGCGCTCGCCGTGGGCACCGGCCGCATCGTCGAGGGTTGGCTGTCGACCTATGCGCTGGGACTCCAGCGCCGTGCGGACAAGATCAGCGACGGCAGCCGCCGCATGGCCCTTCAGCAGGACCCGATGTATGGCGTGGGCACCACCGAATACATGCGCAGCCAGGGCGGCTACGGCATCACGCTGGAGTGCGGTCAGCACGAAGATCCGCAAGGTCCCGAAGTCGCCTTCAAGGCGATTGTGCGCACGATGGTGTTGCTGGGCATGCTGACGCCGGGCAGTGCCGGCGTTGACGCCGCCGATGCCAAGCGACCGGTCGAACTGCTGCAGCTCTATGAGGTGATCGACCGTGAGCACGCGGATGACCGCTTCGAGCGGCCCTGGGCCAGTTTCGATGCGATCGCGCAGGGCGAGCGCATCGGCACCCGCGCCGACGGCACGCCGGTGCTCGCCCCCTCCGGCGGCCGTATCGTGTTCCCGAACAGCAAGGCCGAGCCGGGCCATGAGTGGTTCTATCTGGCAAAGCCCAGCGACCGTGTGTTGGCTTGAAGCTGCGGCTAGAGTCGCGGCATGACTGACACCACCACCCGCCCGGCGCTTGTGCGCATTGATTTTGTTTCCGACGTGGCCTGCCCCTGGTGCGCGGTCGGCCTCAAGTCCCTGGAGACGGCGCTGGAGCGCCTGCCCGAGGTGAAAGCGGCGATGCATTTCCAGCCCTTCGAGCTGAACCCGGACATGCCGCCCGAAGGCGAGGAGATCGAGGAACACCTGAGCCGCAAGTACCGCTCCACGCCCGAGCAGCGCCAGCAGATCCGCCAGCACCTGCGCGACCGCGGTGCCGCCGTAGGCTTCACCTTCACGGAAGGGGCCCGCAGCCGCGTCTACAACACCTTCGACGCGCATCGCCTGCTGCACTGGGCCGGCTTGCGGTCTGAGCAGGCGCAGCGCGACCTCAAGCTGGCCCTGCTCACGGCCTATCACACGAGCGGCAAGAATCCCGGCGACCGGGAGGTGCTGCTGGACACCGTGGCCAGCATCGGCCTGGACCGGGCGGAAGCCGCCCATATCTTCGACAGCGGCGCCTTCGCCGACGAGGTGCGCGAGGCGGAAGCGTTGTGGCAGGGCCGGGGCATCAGCTCGGTGCCGGCGGTCATCATCAATGAGCGCTATCTCGTCTCTGGCGGTCAGCCGCCCGAGGCGTTCGAGCAGGCCTTGAGGCAGGTCGTCCAGGAAATGGCGCAGGAAGCTGCCGAATAAGCCGGTTCGGCAAAGTACCACGGCCAGACCTCAGGTTTGTTGCCCTTGGGCACATCTCGGCCGCCACAACTCAGGCGCAAGCGTGATGCAAGGGGGATGATCCGCTGGCGGGCGTCTGCCCAGACCTGAGACAATCCACGGACGTTTCACCGGGGCCCGCGTTGTCCGCGTGGCCCCTTTTGTTTTTGCGCATCTGTAGTTCCGCCCATGTTCAAGAACCTGATCATTTATCGCATCGCCAATGATTGGCAGCCCAACGTCGAGAAGCTGGAAGACGCCCTGGAGCAGGAACGCTTCGCGCCCTGCGGGGCCACGCAGGCGCTGTCCGCCGGCTGGGTGCCGCCACGCGGCGAGCCGGGCGCCCGGCTGCTCGAAGAGATCGAGGACCACTGGCTGCTGAGCCTGCGCGTGGAAAAGCGCGTGCTGCCCGGCTCCGTCGTGCGTGAGCACGTGGAAGAGCTGGCCGAGAAGA
>Ga0065165_1002313_pt1 | contig 16672 bp, 13 predicted proteins | sample AraplaMF_Cvi_mMF_FD_63813 | JGI IMG/M metagenome (GOLD analysis project Ga0065165, IMG submission 63813) | Arabidopsis root microbial communities from the University of North Carolina, USA - plate scrape MF_Cvi_mMF (version 2) (version 3) | ecosystem: Host-associated > Plants > Roots >...
GCAGGATCGCCGCCTGCAGCGTATCCAGGCGGCTGTTCATGCCGACCCGCGCGTGGTGGTAGCGGCGATCCTGGCCGTGCCGCGCGATCTGGCGCATGGCGGTGGCCAGTGCGTCGTCGTTGGTGAACATCGCGCCGCCATCGCCATAGCAGCCCAGCGGCTTGCTCGGGAAGAAGCTGGTGCAGGCGATGGTGCTGAGATTGCAGGAACGGCGGCCCTTGTAGTTGGCGCCGAAGCTCTGCGCGGCGTCCTCGATCACCGGCAGGCCGTGGCGCGCGGCGATCGCATTGATCGCGTCGGCGTCCATGCACTGGCCGTAGATGGATACCGGCATGATGGCGCGGGTGCGCGGCGTGATGGCCGCCTCCAGCAGGGCCGGATCCATCAGATAGGTATGCGGATCGATATCCACGTACACCGGCTTCGCATGCAGGATCGCCGCCGTTTCGGCGGTGGCGATAAAGGTGAAGCCCGGCATGATCACTTCGTCGCCCGGCCCCACGCCCAGCGCCATCAGCGCGATCTGCAGCGCGTCGGTGCCGTTGGCGCAGCTGATGCAGTGCTTCGCGCCCACGTAGGCGGCGAGCTTTTCTTCCAGCTCCGCCACCTCGGGCCCGAGGATGAACTGCCCGTGCGCGAGCACGCGCTGGATGCCCTCGTCGATCTGCGCCTTGATGCGCGCCTGCTGCGCCTTGAGGTCGATGAAGTCGATCACGCGGTGACCTCCTCGCGCCCGACCCGGCCCTCGCGCAGCACATAGCGCTTGCCGGTATGCGGGCACAGCGCTTCGCCGGAGCCGCTGAGCGGCAGGTCGAGCTGCTCGCCGTATTCGCTCATCCAGCCGATCTGGCGCGCCGGCACGCCGACCATCAGCGCATAGGCCGGCACGTCCTGGGTCACCACCGCGCCGGCGCCGACAAAGGCGTACTCGCCCACGGTGACGCCGCAGACGATGGTGCAGTTGGCGCCCAGGGTGGCGCCGCGCCTGACCAGGGTGTCGCGGTATTCGTCCTTGCGCTCGATCAGCGAGCGCGGGTTGTAGACATTGGTGAACACCATGCTGGGGCCGCAGAACACACCCTCTTCCAGCGTCACGTTGTCGTACACCGACACGTTGTTCTGCACCTTGCAGTGGTCGCCGATCACCACGCGGTTGCCGACGAACACGTTCTGCCCCAGCGACACGCCCTTGCCGATGCGCGCGCCGCCGCAGACGTGGACGAAATGCCATACGCGCGAGTCGTCGCCGATCTGGGCGCCGTCGTCGACGATCGCGCTGGGATGTTGGTAATAGGCCATAAGCGCCTCAGCCGGCATTGCGTGTGAGGAAGGGGTGGTATTCGCCGCGCAGGCCGACCGGCGCCGCGTGGCGGATATCCGACACCGTGGTGATGGCGCAGCGGTTTTCCTCCAGCCCGAAGCCGCGGCCGGCCAGGATCTCCTGGTAGCTGCGCGTGTGCAGGTCGGTGAAGCCGCCGGAGAACTCGATCTCCTCGCCGTCCACCGTGATGGAGCGGTAGGTGCGCTGGCCGGCCAGGCGCTGCGCGGCGGGCACGTCTTCCACGTCCACCGAGAGGAACCAGCGCACGCGGCCATGCTCGTATTCCAGATAGCCGCCGGCCTTGGTGTCGGACAGCTGGTGCACCACGTTCTGCTGCAGTTCGCCGAAGATGAAATGCAGCATGTCGAAGAAATGCACGCCGATATTGGTGGCGATCCCGCCGGACTTCTTGGCGTCGCCCTTCCACGACTGCAGGTACCAGTGGCCGCGCGACGTCACATAGGCCAGATCCACCTCGTGCTTGGCGGCGCGCTTGGAGGAACGCACTTTCTCGCGCAGCGCCACGATGGCCGGGTGCAGGCGCAGCTGCAGGATGGTGTTGATCTTGCGTCCGGTGTCCTGCTCGATCTCGCGCAGGCCGTCGATATTCCACGGATTGAGCACCAGCGGCTTCTCGCATATGGCGTCGGCGCCGGAGCGCATGGCGAAGCGCATATGCGAGTCGTGCAGGTAGTTGGGCGAGCAGATCGCCACATAGTCGGCGCGCTGCGGATGGCTGGCGCGGCGCATCTTGTCGATATGGCGGTCGAAGCGCTCGAATTCGGTGAAGAAGTCGGCCTCGGGGAAGTAGCTGTCGATCACGCCGACCGAATCGTTCGGGTCATAGGCGGCCACCAGCTTGTTGCCGGTGTCGCGGATGGCCTGCATGTGGCGCGGGGCGATATAGCCGGCGGCGCCGATCAAAGCAAAGTTCTTCATGAAGCGACTCCTGCGACGGCCGCGCGGGGAGCCGCGGCGGGGTAATAGGTTCGATACCAGTCCACGAAGGCCGCGATGCCCTGCTCCACCGACACCTTCGGCCGGTAGCCCACGGCCTCGACCAGGCTCGATACGTCCGCCTCGGTCTCGGGCACGTCGCCGGCCTGCAGCGGCAGCATTTCCATGGTGGCTTTGCGCCCGAGGCACTGCTCCAGCACCTCGATGTAGCGCAGCAGTTCCACCGGCTGCTCGTTGCCGATGTTGTAGAGGCGGTAGGGCGCGACGCCGCTGGTGGCGGGGTCCGGGCGCATGGCGTCCCATGCCTGGTCCTTGCCGGCCACGGTGTCGAGGGCGCGCACCACGCCTTCGACGATGTCGTCGATATACGTGAAGCTGCGCTTGTGCCGGCCTTCGTTGAACACACGGATCGGTTCGCCCGCAAGGATGGCCTTGGTGAACAGGAACAGCGCCATGTCCGGCCGGCCCCAGGGACCGTACACGGTAAAGAAGCGCAGGCCCGTGGCCGGCAGCCCATACAGATGGGCGTAGCTGTGCGCCATCTGCTCGTTGGCTTTCTTGGTGGCGGCGTAGAGCGTCAGCGGATGCTCGGCCGGGCGGTGCTCGGAGAACGGCAGGTCGCGGTTGGCGCCGTAGACCGAGCTGGTCGAGGCGAATACCAGATGTTCCACGCCGTGGTGGCGGCAGCCTTCCAGCACGTGCAGGAAGCCGGTGACGTTGCTGCTCACGTACACATGCGGATTGGTGGCGGCGTAGCGCACGCCGGCCTGCGCGGCGAGATTCACCACGCGCTGCGGGCGATGGTCGGCGAACAGCTTTTCCATGGCGTTGCGGTCGGCCAGATCGGCCTTGACATGCGTATAGCCCGGGAAAGCCTGCACGCGTGCCAGACGCGCCTTCTTCAAGCCCACGTCGTAGTAGTCGTTGAGGTTGTCCACACCGATCACTTCGTCGCCGCGCGCCAGCAGCTTGCGTGCGACGTGCGAACCGATAAAGCCTGCCGTGCCGGTCACCAGGATTTTCATCACAACCTCCCGTCTACCGCCTCGCGCGGCAGTACGTACTTCACGTCGTAGACCACCGATTCGGGCTTGCCGTAGCTGCGGATGCCCGCGGCGCCCTGCGAGGCGAACTCGCGATGGCCCACGGCCACGATCACGGCGTCGTACGAGCCGCGCGAGGGATCGCCGATCGTCGCCAGGCCGTATTCGTGCCGGCACTCGTCCGCGTCCACCCAGGGATCGTGGACATCCACCTCGGCGTTGTAGTCGCGCAAGGCCTGCACGATGTCGATCACGCGGGTGTTGCGCAGGTCCGGGCAGTTCTCCTTGAAGGCCAGGCCCAGCACCAGCACTTTCGCGCGCACCGGGTTGATGCCCTTGCGCACCATCAGGCGCACCACTTCGCCGGCCACGTAGGGACCCATGCCATCGTTGGTGCGCCGGCCCGCCAGGATCACATCCGGGTGGTGCCCTACTTCCTGCGCCTTGTGCGTCAGGTAATACGGATCGACGCTGATGCAATGGCCGCCGACCAGGCCCGGACGGAATGGCAGGAAGTTCCACTTCGTGCCCGCCGCTTCCAGCACTTCGAGCGTGTCGATGCCCAGCTTGTTGAACAGCATCGCCAGGTCGTTCACCAGCGCGATATTGAGGTCGCGCTGGGTGTTCTCGATCACCTTCGCCGCCTCGGCCACCTTGATGCTGCTGGCCTTGTGCGTGCCGGCGGTGATGATGCTGGAGTACAGCGCGTCGACGTAGCTCGCCGCTTCCGGCGTGGAGCCGGAGGTGACCTTGAGGATCGTCGTCACGCGATGCTGCTTATCGCCCGGGTTGATTCGCTCCGGGCTGTAGCCGGCGAAGAAATCCTGGTTGAACTTCAGGCCCGAGCCGGCTTCCAGCAGCGGCACGCACACCTCTTCGGTGCAGCCTGGATAGACCGTGGACTCGTACACCACCACGTCGCCGCGCTTGAGCACCGTCGCCAGCATCTGGCTGGCCTTGACCAGCGGCCCCAGGTCCGGCCGCTTGGCCGCGTCGATCGGCGTGGGCACCGTCACGATATAGACGTTGCGGTCGCGCAGGTCTTCCAGCGCGTCGCTGTAGCGCAGCCGCGTGGCGGACTGCAGTTCCTCGGCTTCCACTTCCAGCGTCGAATCTTTTCCGGCACGCAGTTCTTCCACCCGCGCGGTGCGGATATCGAAGCCCACCGTGTCGTACTTCTTGCCGAATTCCACGGCCAGGGGGAGGCCGACGTAGCCCAGGCCGATGACGGCAATCTTGGCATTGATCACTTGCTGCATCCGATCTTCCAGATAGTGGCGGTCCGGCGTCTTAGCCTGTGTCGATGGACCGTGAAGGGGAGAGCCTCTCGGCTCGGCTGCGAACACGAGAGCCACGTACTGTGGCAAGCGCTTCTTTACTCACACCTGAAGCACGACGACGCGTGCGCGACGCATTTCAGATACAGCGAAACGCATCAACGTTTAGCCGTCCAAACGTCCAGATGTTCGCCTGCACTCTTGACAGGTTCATGAAGCGTGACGGCCAAATTCACGACGCGCATCGCAAATCCGCTCGCGCGCAACACCGCCATTCATGCGCGGGCGGAGCCATCGCGGCTCCGCTCGCGCGCCCGCTGCTTACGTGCCGTTCTTGTATTCGTAGTAGCCGTACGAGTAGTAGCCGCTGCTGCGGCGCTCGACCGCGTTGAAGATGGCGCCCTTGATCTCCACGCCGTTCTGCGCAAAGCGCTGGCGGGCCAGGGCGATTTCGCGCGCCTGATTGAGGCCGAAGCGCACCACCAGCAGGCAGGTGCCGGCCATGTGGCCGATGATCGAGGCATCCGTCACCGCCAGGATCGGCGGCGTATCGATCAGCACCAGGTCGTAGCGCGGCATCAGCTGCTCCATGACCTCGGCGAAACGCTGGTTCATCAGCAGCTCCGACGGGTTCGGCGGCACCTTGCCGCGCGCGATGTAGTGCAGGTTTTCCAGCGAGGCCAGCGGGCGGATCGCCGTGTCCACGTCGATCTGGCCGGAAATCAGTTCGGACAGGCCATTGTTCGGCCGTCCGCCCATCACCTTGTGCAGCGTGCCCTTGCGCATGTCGCCGTCGATCACCAGCACGCGCTGCCCGGCCTGCGCCATCACCGCGGCGAGGTTGGCGGAAACGAAGGTCTTGCCGGCCTCCGGACTGGAGCCGGAGATCATCAGTACATTGTTCTTCGCCTCCATCCGGGCGAAATGCAGGCTGGTGCGCAGGCTGCGCAGGGCCTCGGTGGCCAGATCCGCCGGCGAACTGATCGCCAGCAGATGATGCCTGCCGTCGCCGCGCGCGTGGTCGGACAGGCCGATCTCGTGCTCGGTCGGGCTGACCGGCACCGAGGCATAGACCGGCAGGCCCAGCTGCTCGATCACCGAGGGCTCTTCCACGCCGCGGTTCAGCATCTGGCGCACGAACACCAGGCCGAAGGCGAGGAAGGCGCCGACAAACGTGCCGCCGAACACCACCAGCACCTTCTTCGGCTTCACCGGGCTGGTGACGTCCACCTGGGCGTTGTCGACGATATGCACGTTGCCGACCTTGCCGGCGCGCGCGATGTCCAGCTGCTGCGCCTGGTTGAGCAGGCCGGTGTAGGTCTGGTTGCTGACTTCGACGTCGCGGGTGAGCTTGAGCAGTTCCTGCTGGGTGTCGGGCAACACGCCGACCTGCTTGTCCATGTCGCTCTTCTGCGCCTCCAGCTGGCCGATCTGCTGCATCAGCGCTTTGTAGGCCGGATGCGCCGGCGTGAAGCGGCGCTGGATGTCGGCCTGCTGCATGCGCAGCTGCTGGATATTGGCCTCGACCGCCACGCTCTGGTCCAGCAGCGCCTTGGTCTGCATGGTGATGTCGACCGACTTGGCCTGGATCTGGAACGCATTGAGCGCGGCCTGCGCGCGGTCCAGGTCCTGCCGCACCTTGGGCAGCTGTTCCTGCACGAACTTCAGGCTGTTGGCCGCTTCGGCCGCGTTCCATTCCACGTTCTGGCGCACGTACCACTCGCTGACGCGGTCGAGCAGCGACACCGCGAGCCTGGCGTTGGCGTTCTGGTACGAGAGGCCGATGATGCCGGAGTCCTTGCCCTTCTCGGTGGCCTGGATGGCGGTCTGCAGCTGGTTGATGGTGGTGAGCGCGCGTTCGCGCCGCACGTCGAAGCGCGTGCCGGGATTGGCCTTGAGCACGCCGACCTGGAAAGTCACGCCGTGGCCGGTGGCGATCTGGCCGGGCGCGCCCTGCAGCAGTTCGTCGCCGTCGGGACTGAACAGCGTGTACGCGCCGTTCTCGCCGGCGATCAGCGTCATGGTCTTGCCGAGCAGGTCGTCCGGCACTTCGATGCGCTGCAGCTCCAGCTTCGAGCCGCCCCAGTCGTAACGGTTGAAACCGAGCAGCGGGCTGGCCAGTTCGCCAGGGTTGGCCGAAGCGAAGCGCCGCGCGATGCCGGTGCCGATCAGCGGGAAATGGCGCGCCGACACATTGATGTCGAGCTTCAGATCGTCCACCGCCTTGCCGATCACCGCGCGCGAGGTGATCAGCGCGATCTCGGTGTTGGCCTGCGAGTTGGACGCACCCAGCGTCTGGCTCAGTGCGCTGATGCCGGGCAGTTCGGGCACTTTCTGTTCCACCTGCACCATCGCGTCGGCCTGGTAGATCGGCGTGGCGAGCAAGGCGTAGGCGAGGCTGCAGGCGAGGAACAGGCCGGTGATGGCGAAGATCAGCCACTTGTTGTCGACCAGCGTGCCGAGAATCGCACCGAGGTCGAGTTCTTCGTCATTGCGCTGCTGGGTAACGGGGCGGGGATCGGTCATGAGGAGGCCGCTCTGGAGAAGGAGGGGGTCAGATACGGCTGCCAGCGCGCGATGGCCTGGTCGATCAGTCCGTAGACATGCTCGAAGGCCGGGCGCGATTGCCCGTACGGGTCTGGAATCTCCTTTTCACCTAGCCACTTGCCGAGCAGGAGCACTTTCCCGCTGGCCTCGGGCGCGAGGCGCGCAATGCGGGCGGCATGGCTTTTCTCCATCACCAGCACGAGGTCCACCTCGTGCAGCATCGACGGCTGCAGCTGGCGTCCGCGATGCGCGCTCGCATCGATGCCGTGCTCCGCAAGAAGCGCAGCCGCCGTGGCGTCCATGGGATGGTCTTCGAGCGCGCCCAGGCCGGCGCTCGATATCTCGAGCGAGGCATCGCACAGGCGATCCCTCAACAGGTATTCGGCGGTGGGGCTACGGCAAATGTTGCCCACACACACAAGCAGGATACGTTGGAACACAGCGTTGCCTGACTCTGCAAAAAGATGTGGAGGCCGCGCAATACGCGAACCCGAAACCGACATCCCCCTGTTTCGTCAAACCACTTCTGCCGGACGAAAACCGGGTCGATAGTAGAGGAATGTTCCGATGCGATGGCGAGAATCGCGTCGCGATCGTGCGCACTCGTACAGCCCACGTTAGGGGACGGGTTATATGCCTCTACATTTCCTGAACATGCAGCGCACATGAAAAGAGCCTGCAATGCAGGCTCTTCTGTGAAGGTTCCGTGTCCAGCTCGTGTCGAACGAGCGACGCCGTATCAGTGCGCTGGCGACGCAATAAGTTGCTCGATCGCACCGAAGATCGACACGTTGTCGCGATCCGTCACGTCGATGCGGATCACGTCGCCGTACTTCAGGAACGGTGTGCTCGGCTTGCCGTCGCGCAGGGTTTCGACCGTGCGCTGCTCGGCCAGACACGAAGCACCCTTGCCGGTGTCTTCGTTGGCGATGGTGCCGGAGCCGACGATGGTGCCCGCGGTGAGCGGACGCGTCTTCGCCGCATGCGCCACCAGCTGCGCGAAATCGAACTGCATGTCGACGCCGCATTCGGCTTCGCCGAACCAGGCGCCGTTGATCCAGGTGCGCATCGGCAGATGCAGCTTGTCGCCATGCCATGCGTCGCCGAGTTCGTCCGGCGTGACGAACACCGGCGACAGCGCCGAGCGCGGCTTGGACTGCAGGAAGCCGAAACCCTTGGCCAGTTCGTTCGGAATCAGGCCGCGCAGCGAGACGTCGTTGACCAGGCCGACCAGCTGGATGTGCTGCGCGGCCTGCGCGGGCGTCGCGGCCATCGGCACGTCGTCGGTGATCACCACGACTTCGGCTTCGAGGTCGATGCCGTAGTCCTCGCTGGGCACCAGCACCGGATCGCGCGGCGCCAGGAAGCCCGCGCTGGTGGCCTGGTACATCAGCGGGTCGACGTAGAACGACTCCGGCACTTCGGCGCCGCGCGCGCGGCGCACGCGCTCGACGTGCGGCAGGTAGGCGCTGCCGTCGACGAATTCATAGGCGCGCGGCAACGGCGCGGCCAGCGCGGCGACGTCGAGCGCGAACGCGCCCGCCGCGGTGCCGGCCTGCAGCTCGGCGTACAGCGCGTTCAGGCGCGGCGCGAGGTTCGACCAGTCGTCCAGCGCCGCCTGCAGCGTCGCGGCGATGCCGCTGGCCTTGACCGCGCGCGACAGGTCGCGGCTCACCACGACCAGGGTGCCGTCGCGCCCGCCTTCCTTGAGACTGCCCAGTTTCATAGCTTCACTCCGATCGCCGCGCCTTCAGCGGCAGCGTTCAACATTAATCGATGTGGGGATGGCTGCCCATGCGCGCCTGCGCGCGCGTGGGGTCAATGCACGCGGATCAGCCGGGCTTGAAGTGCTTGCGGATGCCCTGCCAGCACTCGTAGTAGTTGCCTTGCAGCTGCGGCGCTTCCAGCGCCTGCCGGGTCGGCCGGATCACCTTGCGCGTCTCGAACATGAAAGCCATGGTGCCGGTGAGGTGATCGGGCTTGCTCACGTCCGCGGCCGAGGCCTTCTCGAAGCTCGCCGCATCCGGGCCATGGCCGCTCATGCAGTTGTGCAGGCTGGCGCCGCCCGGCACGAAGCCGCCCGCCTTGGCGTCGTAGGCGCCCTGGATCAGGCCCATGAATTCGCTCGCCACGTTGCGGTGGAAATACGGCGGGCGGAAGGTGTGCTCGGCCACCAGCCAGCGCGGCGGGAAGATCACGAAGTCGACATTGGCCGTGCCGGGCGTGTCGCTGGGCGCGGTCAGCACGGTGAAGATCGACGGGTCCGGATGGTCGACGCTGATCGAGCCCACCGTGTTGTAGGTGGTGAGGTCGTACTTGTAGGGCGCGTAGTTGCCGTGCCAGGCCACCACGTCGAGCGGCGAGTGGTCGATCTTCGCGGACCACAGCGAACCCTGGAATTTCGCGATCAGCTCGAAGTCGCCTTCGACGTCCTCGTACGAAGCATGCGGCGTGAGGAAGTCGCGCGGCAGGGCCATCGAGTTGGCGCCGATGGGGCCGAGGTCCGGCAGGCGCAGCAGCGCGCCGAAGTTCTCGCATACGTAGCCGCGCGCCTCGCCGTCCGGCAGCTCCACGCGGAAGCGCACGCCGCGCGGGATCACCGCGATCTCCAGCGGCGCCACTTCCAGCACGCCCAGCTCGGTGCACAGGCGCAGGCGCCCCTGCTGGGGCACCAGCAGCAGCTCGCCGTCGGCGTCGTAGAAGAAGCGCCCCTGCATGGAGCGGTTCGCCGCATATATATGTATGCCGCAACCGGCCTGCTCGCCCGCGCCGCCGTTGCCGGCCAGGGTGACCAGGCCGTCGACGAAGTCGGCAGGCTGCGCCGGCATCGGCCATGGGTCCCAGCGCAGCTGGTTGGGCGTGGCCGGGGCTTCGTCGAAACGGTTATGGAAACGCTCGTGCGCCAGCGGCTCGAACGGCCGGTGCATCGACGCCGGCCGGATCCGGTACAGCCAGCTGCGCCGGTTGCTGTGCCGCGGCGCGGTAAACGCGCTGCCGGACAGCTGCTCGGCATACAGCCCATGCGCCACGCGCTGCGGCGAGTTCTGCCCATGCGGCAGCACGCCGGCGACGGCTTCGGTGGCGAACTCGTTGCCGAAGCCGGATTGGTAGCCCTTCGTTTCCATCGATCGCACCCGTTGCTTGTCCGAGTATGCCCCTCCCCCGCCGGGGGAGGGATTGGCTACTTTTTACAGCACGCCGCGGCGCATCTGATCGCGCTCGATCGATTCGAACAGGGCCTGGAAGTTGCCTTCGCCGAAGCCCTCGTTGCCCTTGCGCTGGATGATCTCGAAGAAGATCGGGCCGATGTTGTTCTGGGTGAAGATCTGCAGCAGCTTGCGCTGCTTGGTCTCCGGGTCGGCGTCGATCAGGATCTTGTTCCTGGCCAGGCGCGGCACGTCTTCGCCGTGGTTGGGAATGCGCAGGTCGATCACGTCGAAGTAGGTATCCGGCGTGTCGAGGAAGGCCACGCCCTTGGCGCGCATCGCTTCGACGGTGTCGTAGATGTTGTCGGTGAAGCAGGCGATGTGCTGGATGCCTTCGCCATGGTACGCATCGAGATATTCGTTGATCTGCGACTTCGGATCGCTCGACTCATTCAGCGGAATGCGCACGATGCCGTCCGGCGCGGTCATCGCCTTGGACACCAGGCCGGTCTTGGCGCCCTTGATGTCGAAGTAGCGGATCTCGCGGAAGTTGAACAGGCGCTCGTAGTAGTCGGACCACTTCTGCATGTTGCCGAAGTAGAGGTTGTGCGTGAGGTGGTCGATGAAGGTGAGGCCGAAGCCGGCGGGGTTCTGCTCCACGCCCGGGATCGGCGCGTAGTCGCCGTCGTAGATGCCGCCCTTGTCGCCGTAGCGGTCGACCAGATACAGCATGCAGTCGCCGATGCCCTTCACCACCGGGGCGTTCACCGCCTTGCTCGCTTCCTTCTCGCCCACCGCCTCGCCGCCATTGGCCAGCACCTTGGCGTAGACCTCGGCGGCCGGCTGCTTGAAGCGGATGGCGAAGCCGGCGGCGCAGGGGCCGTGCTGGGCGGCGAAGGCGGCGGCGAAGGAATCGGGGTCTTCGTTGACCAGGAAGTTCACCCCGCCCTGGCGGTACACCGTGATCGGGCGGCGCTTGTGCTTGAGCACCGCGGTGAAGCCCATGCGGGTGAACAGGTCGTGCAGCTCGGCGCCGCGGCCGGCCGGGGCGGCGAATTCGACGAATTCGAAGCCGTCGATGCCCATCGGGTTCTCGAAAGTGGTCACCTGCATGCCAAGATTGGGCTGCGCGCTCATGGGGTATCTCCTGGTCGGAATGCCTGGGGGCGAGGTGGTTCGCTCCGCCGGTCGCGGCACCTGAAAAGGATGCGACCGCCGGTATGACCCGAGCGTTATAGTTACATGTGAAACCATTTGCAAGGAGTGGTGCAGCAGTGCCCGCCGATCAACAACACGTCCATCCGTCGGACCACGCCCCGCTGGAGCTCGAACGCTTCCTGCCCTACCGCCTGTCGATCCTGTCCAACACGGTCAGCCAGGGCATCGCCGACGACTACCAGGCGCGCTTCGACCTCAGCGTCACCGAGTGGCGGGTGATGGCCGTGCTGGCTCGCTTCGAAGGGCTTTCCGCCCGCGAGGTGGCCGAGCGCACGGCCATGGACAAGGTGGCGGTCAGCCGCGCCCTGGCCCGGCTGGTCGAGGCCGGCCGGGTCAACCGCGGCACCCACGAGGGCGACAAGCGCCGCTCCGTACTCGCCCTGAGCGAAGCCGGCTGGGAGGTGCACGACGTGGTGGCGCCGATGGCGCGGGCGCGCGAGCGCGAGCTGCTGGCCAAGCTGGACGCGGACGAGCAGGCCTGGCTGTCGCGCATCCTGGACAAGCTGCTGGGCCCGCCGGTGCCGCCTCGAAGCGGGGAACAGGGAACGGGGAACAGGGAACGGGAAAGCGCGGCATCGGCTTGAAGGCTTGGAAAAAAAGAGGCGGCATGCGCCGCCTCTTTTTTTGTTCCCCGTTCCCCGTTCCCGGCCTTACTTCACCCCATGCATCAGCCGGTTGATCAGCGGCGCCACCGCCAGCAGGATCGCCGCCGCGATGCCCAGCAGCCAGAAGCTGAAGGTGAAGCCGCTCAGCGCCGAGGCCACCGTCATGCCGGTGGTGCCGCTGACGTGGCCGGCGAAGATGCCCGACAGGTTGTTGCCGATGCCGGTGGACAGGAACCAGCCGCCCATGGCCAGGCCGACCAGGCGGCTGGGCGCCAGCTTGGTCACCATCGACAGGCCGATCGGCGACAGGCACAGCTCGCCCACGGTCTGCAGCACGTAGACCACCACCAGCGGCCAGAACGGGATCAGGCCCTTGTCGTCCACCAGGCTGGACAGCGCGTACATCAGCGCCACGAAGGCCACCGCATTGCCGAGCAGGCCGAAGCCGAACTTGCGCGGGATGGAGGGTTCCAGCTTGCGCTTGTCCAGCCAGCCCCACAGCATCGACATCGGCGGCGCCAGCAGCACCAGGGCCAGCGGCGCGACGGACTGGAACCAGCCCACCGGGAACTCCCAGCCGCCGAACATCTTGCGGTCGACGATGTTCTCGGCCAGGAAGTTGAACGAGCTGCCGGCCTGTTCGTAGAACATCCAGAACAGCACGTTGAACACGAAGATCACCAGCATGGCGATCACGCGGTCGCGCTGCACCTTGCCCTCGCGCACGCCGTCGATCATCAGCAGCACGCACAGGCCCACGAACAGCGCGCTGAGCAGCCACTGCAGCACCACGGCGCCGGCCTTGGCCATCACCAGGTAGACCAGCGGCACCGCCACCAGGCAGCCGATCAGCACGTAGACCACGCGCATGCGGCTGGCCTGGTCCGGCAGCGGGCGGCCCACGCCCTTGAGCTGGCGGCGGCCGAACCAGAACCAGAACAGGCTGAACAGCATGCCGATGCCCGAGGCCAGGAACACCAGCTTGTAGTTCTGCTGCATCGGGGTGTCGGTGAAGTAGCTGGCCAGCCAGCCGGTGAGCAGCGGCGAGGCCAGCGCGCCGGCGTTGATGCCCATGTAGAACAGGGTGAAGCCGCGGTCGCGGCGCGGGTCGCCCACGCCGTAGAGCTGGCCCACCATCGAGGAGATGTTCGGCTTGAACAGGCCGTTGCCGACGATGACCGTGGACAGGCCCAGCAGGAAGATGTCCTGGTTGGGCAGCATGATCATGAACAGGCCGGCCGACATCACCACCGCGCCGACCAGGATCGAGCGCTGGTAGCCGATGACCTTGTCCGCCACGTAGCCGCCGAACACCGCCGCCGCATACACCAGCGCCAGGTAGGCGCCGTAGGTGCGGCTGGCGAAGGCCTGGCCGGTGGGGCTGCCGCCGAAGAACTCCGCCACGATGTACAGCGTGAGCGCCCAGCGCATGCCGTAGAAGGCGAAGCGCTCCCAGAACTCGGTCATGAACAGCATCCACAGCGGACGCGGGTGACCCATGGTCTGGGGGTAGTCGGGCACCGTCGGCGCCGCCGACGTATGAGAAGCCGTGGTGGTATCGGTCATGCGATCCCCTGTTGTGCAGGCATGTCGAGCTGGAAAAAATGTACTGATCCGCACATCGCGTACAGACCGGAAATTCAAAACCCGCGACATGTAACCGGCCCGGCGCCGCGCCGTCAAATGCGGCGCAACATCTTGCGGAAAGCCCGGCAAGCCATGATCCGAAAGTGCGGATCGCAAAAAAAGCGGCTTTGCCGCTTTTTCAGACCACGCCGCCTCGGCTCAGGTGCCCAGTACCGTCCGCACGTCCAGCAATTCGGGGAAAAACTCCAGTTCCAGCGCTTTCTTGAGGAAGGCCACGCCCGACGAACCGCCGGTGCCGCGCCGGTGGCCGATGATCCGCTCCACCGTCTTCATATGGCGGAAGCGCCACTGCTGGAACTGCCCTTCCACGTCCACCAGCTGCTCGCACATGTGGTACTCGGGCCAGAATTCTGCGCGGTTTTCGTAGATGCGCTTGAACACCGGCAGCAGGCCGTCGTTGCGCTGGTGCGGCTGGGTAAGGTCGCGCGCCAGCAGCTCGGCCGGCACGGCATGGCCGCGGCGCGCGAGATAGGCCAGGAATTCGTCGTACAGGCTGGGCGCTTCCAGCACCTCGCGCAGCGCGGCCTGCGCCGCCGGGTCGTAGGCGAACACCGCCAGCATCTGCGCGTTCTTGTTGCCGAGCAGGAATTCGATCTGCCGGTACTGCAGCGACTGGAACCCCGAGGAAGAACCCAGGATGTCGCGGAATTCCAGGTATTCCGACGGGGTGAGCGTCTCCAGCACGCCCCACTGTTCGTACAGCTGGCGCTGCACCTGCTTGACCCGCGCCAGGATCTTCAGGCACGGATCGATGTCGTCCTTGTGCAGATGATCGATGGCCGACTTCAACTCGTGAATGATCAGCTTCATCCACAGCTCCGCCACCTGGTGCTGCACGATGAAGAGCATCTCGTCGTGATGCGGCGGCTGGCTCAGGGGCTGCTGGGCGGACAGCAGCGCGTCCAGCCGCAGGTAGCCGCCGTAGGTGAGCCGGCCCTGCAGGTCGGTCTCGATCCCGGCTTCCAGGTCGCGCCGATTGTCGGTCATGACGTTCCGATCACAGGTAAAGCACGCATGTTACCTGGGTTTAACGCAAGCCCCCCAACCCTCGCTACATGCTGCACCGTGCCTTGCGGCGCAACATGCCCGCCTGCTTCAATTGCCGTCTTGTCAGGGCCCTACAGGCGCGCTTGACCCCACTGGATGGGTCGCCGCCGGCTCGCAACTCCCTCACCCGTTTTCGTCTTTACTCACTCCCGGAGCGAGTCGTGTCCATCGCCGCCAAGTTCGAAATCGAATACCTGCAGTATCTCGATGCCGAGGGCAACCAGGTCCGTGACGACCTGCCCGCCTTCGCCAAGGACCTCGACCACATGGTCGAGCTGTACAAGCTGATGCTGTCCACCCGCGTGTTCGACGCCAAGTCGGTGGCGCTGCAGCGCACCGGCAAGCTCGGCACCTATGCCAGCTGCCTGGGCCACGAGGCCGCGCACGTGGGCATCGGCAGCGCGATGAAGCCCGAGGACGTGTTCGCCCCCAGCTACCGCGAATACGGCGCGCAGCTGTACCGCGGCGTGCAGCCGCGCGAGGTGTACATGTACTGGGGCGGCGACGAGCGCGGCAACGACTACCAGAAGGAACCGGCGCGCCACGACTTCGCCTGGTCGGTGCCGATCGCCACGCAGTGCCTGCATGCGGCCGGTTCCGCGCTGGCCTTCAAGATCCGCAACGAGAAGCGCGTGGCCGTGTGCACCATCGGCGACGGCGGCTCGTCCAAGGGCGACTTCTACGGCGCCATCAACATCGCCGGCGCGCAGAACCTGCCGATGGTGGCGGTGATCGTGAACAACCAGTGGGCCATCTCGGTGCCGCGCAAGATCCAGTCCGGCGCGCCCACGCTGGCGCAGAAGGGCATCGCCGCGGGCCTGTTCTCGATCCAGGTGGACGGCAACGACATCATCGCCGTGCGCAAGGCCATGGAAGACGCGCTCGACCGCGCCCGCAACGGCGAGGGCGGCAGCGTGCTGGAACTGGTCACCTACCGCCTGTCGGACCACACCACCGCCGACGACGCCCGCCGCTACCGCGGCGAGCAGGAAGTGAAGGACGCCTGGGCCAAGGAGCCGATGAAGCGCCTGCGCGCGTGGCTGGTGGCCAGGAAGGTATGGGACGACGCCAAGGAAGAAGCCTGGAAGGCCGAGTGCGACGAGTGGATGGACAACGAGGTCAACGCCTACCTCGAGACCAAGACCCAGCCCGTTACCGCGATGTTCGACTACACCTTCGCCGAAGTACCGGCGGACCTCGCCAAGCAGCGCGACCTCGCCCTTTCGCTCGACAAGAAGGCCCACTAAGCCATGGCACAGATCACTCTTATCGAAGCCGTCACCCAGGCGCTCGCCTACGAAATGGCCCACGACCCGAGCGTCGTAGTGCTGGGCGAGGACGTCGGCGTCAACGGCGGCGTGTTCCGCGCCACCCAGGGCCTGCAGGAGAAGTTCGGCGAGCTGCGCGTGCTGGACACCCCGCTGGACGAAACCACCATCGCCGGCGTCACCGTCGGCATGGCCGCGCAGGGCATGAAGCCGGTGGCCGAGGCGCAGTTCGAAGGCTTCATCTATCCGATGATGGAGCAGATCGCCTGCCACGCCGCGCGCCTGCGCAACCGCACCCGCGGCCGCATCACCGTGCCGGCCGTGTGGCGCGCCCCGTGGGGCGGCGGCATCCGCGCGCCGGAGCATCACTCCGAGGCGAACGAGCACCTGTTCACCAATATCCCCGGCCTGCGCGTGGTGATGCCCTCCTCGCCGGCGCGCGCCTACGGCCTGCTGCTGGCGGCGATCCGCGATCCGGATCCGGTGATGTTCTTCGAGCCCAAGCGCATCTACCGCCAGTACAAGGAAGAAGTGCCGGACGACGGCGAGGCGCTGCCGCTGGACGTGTGCTTCGTGCTGCGCGACGGCACCGACGT
>Ga0065165_1002314_pt1 | contig 16668 bp, 12 predicted proteins | sample AraplaMF_Cvi_mMF_FD_63813 | JGI IMG/M metagenome (GOLD analysis project Ga0065165, IMG submission 63813) | Arabidopsis root microbial communities from the University of North Carolina, USA - plate scrape MF_Cvi_mMF (version 2) (version 3) | ecosystem: Host-associated > Plants > Roots >...
AGGTCGCAGTCGAGGCTCGTCTCCAGCCGCCTGATCTTGTGGCTGACGGCGGACTGCGACAGGCCGAGCGCCTCGGCCGCACGGGTGATGCCGCCATGATGGCGAATGGCCCAGAGGGCGCGCAGTGCATCGATTTCCAGGCGCCGGCTGCTCGGCTCGACCATCACATGCCTTTCAGGTATCAGGTTGACCGCATCCTAGCCGAGACGCGATGCGAGTGGCAAACCTTGATCGATCTCCGGCATGGAAAGTCATGCGGCAATCGATATTTGTCATGTGCGGACCCGTCGCGTGCCGCCTATTGCATGGGGAGCGTGACAAGCACCCGACGAGTCGCATGACCGAACAGACAAGCCCACAGGCCGCAAACGCCCACCACCGCTTCCTCTGGCCGCTGCTCGCAAGCGTGCTGATCCTTGCCTGGAGCTCGGGCTTCGTTGGTATCCGCTATGCGAGCGAGGAGGCAGGGGTGATGCTGCTGCTGTTCTGGCGCACGCTTCTGTCGGGGGTGATCCTCCTGCCGTTTGCACTTGCCTTCGGTCCGCCGATCCGCCGGCAGGGGCTTTGCGAGCAGATGCTGTTCGGCGTGATGTCGGTGTTTCTCTATCTTGGCGGCTTTGCGCTGGCGATCGAGCAGCGGGTACCGACGGGGCTGGTGGCGCTGATCTCGGATTTGCTGCCGCTGGCGATCGCCGCACTTTCGCAGCCGGTTCTGGGGGAGCGCCTCAGCCCGCGCCAGTGGCTCGGGACGGCGATCGCCGTCTCCGGCGTGCTTGTCGTTTCCGCCGACAGCCTAAGTTTCGGCACGGCTCCCATGTGGGCCTACTGGATCACGGTTGGCTCGATGCTCGTCTTCGCGGCAGCCTCAGTGCTCTACAAGCGCCGCCCGGCGCGCCGCATGCCGGTCCACCAGAGCCTCTGTATCCATACTCTGACGGGCTCGGTGCTGTTCGGCATCTGCGCCTTGACCCAGGGCAGCCTGATGCCGCCGCTGACGCGGGATTTTGCCGTCGGCATGGTGTGGCTCGTGCTGTTTGCGACCTTCGCCGCCTATGCGGTCTACTACACGAGCCTGCGCCTGTTCCCGGTGGCGCAGGTGAGTGCCGCGATCTATCTCAGCCCACCGGTGACCATGCTCTGGGCCTGGGCGCTGTTTTCGGAGCCGCTTACGCCGGTGATGTTCGTCGGCCTTGCCGTCACCCTCGTCGGCGTGTGGCTGACGTCCCGCGGCTGAGGCAGGGCCCGGCCAAGAGACGGGAACTCCTGCCTTAACCATAGCGTCGATTCTTCCGTTCCGATTTTGTTCCAGCTGTTGACTCTTGAACGGAAAGAGAACAAAAAGAAAACATACAAGAACGGGAGACGACAATGACTGACCTGCTTCGTGACATTGCTGCATTCGCTTCCATCATCACCTTCGTCGTCAGCCTTTCGATGATCGTCCTCGTCATGTAGGGCCGCCGGCCTCAAAGCGGTTAAGAACCGAAACGAAAGCTGGACTCTGCAGCGGCCGCACCCGAAAATGACCCGATTCATGAAATGGGTATAATGCGGACAATGGCAGCGATGGCGGATGACAATCATGCGGGCGCTGAAGCGGGTCGTGCGCCACAGTTCGTCCACCTGCGGGTTCATTCCGCCTACTCGCTTCTCGAGGGCGCCTTGCCGCTCAAGAAGATCCTCGCCAAGGCGGTGTCGGACAGTCAGCCGGCGCTCGCCATCACCGATACCAACAACCTGTTCGTCGCCCTGGAGTTCGCCCAGAAGGCGATCGGCGAGGGCCTGCAGCCGATTATCGGCTGCCAGCTGTCGATCGACATGGAGGACCAGGGCGAGGAACGGCGCAACGGCCAGCAGCAGCTCGCTAAGATGCCTGCCATCGTCGTCCTTGCTGCCGATGCGGCCGGCTACGAGCGGCTGGTCGACATCGTCAGCCGCGCCTATCTGAGCGGCGAGGGCCATACCGTCATCCATGTCCGCAAGTCCTGGCTGGAAGAGGGTGGCTCTGAGGGGCTGATCGCGCTGACCGGGTCGGTTGGCGGGCCGATCGACCTTCAGCTGAAAGACGGCAACACGGCGCTCGCCGAGGCGCGGTTGCTGACGCTGAAGCGCATGTTCGGCGATCGCCTCTATGTGGAACTGCAGCGGCACGGCTCCTACGACCGCCGGCTGGAGCAGAAGCTCGTCTCGCTCGCCTATGAACACGACCTGCCGCTGGTTGCAACCAACGAGGCCTTCTTTCCGACCCGGGCGGATTACGATGCCCATGACGCGCTGATGGCGGTCGCCCACAATGCGATCGTCTCCGACGACAGCCGCTTTCGCTTGACGCCCGACCACTACCTCAAAAGCCAAGCGGAAATGGCGAAGCTTTTCGCGGACTTGCCCGAAGCACTTGAAAATACGGTGGAGATCTCGAAGCGTTGCTCCTTCGTGCTGCAGACCCGCAACCCGATCCTGCCGCGCTTCACCGGCGCTTCTGCGGATCCTGACGAGGCCGATCGTGCCGAAGGGGCGGAGCTTCGCCGCCAGGCCGTGGAGGGGCTGGAAGACCGGATCGCGACGCTGGGCATGACGGCGGGCTTTACCGAGCAGGAATACCGCGACCGGCTCGATTTCGAACTCGGGGTCATCGAGCGGATGAAGTTCCCGGGCTACTTCCTGATCGTTGCCGACTTCATCAAGTGGGCGAAGTTTCAGAACATTCCCGTCGGCCCGGGCCGTGGCTCTGGTGCCGGATCGCTGGTCGCCTATGCGCTGACAATCACCGACGTCGACCCGCTGCGTTTCTCGCTGCTGTTCGAGCGCTTCCTCAATCCGGAACGCGTGTCGATGCCCGACTTCGACATCGACTTCTGCCAGGATCGCCGCGAAGAGGTGATCCGCTACGTGCAGCAGAAATACGGCCGCGAGCAGGTGGCGCAGATCATCACCTTTGGTTCGCTGCAGGCGCGTGCGGCCCTGCGCGACGTCGGCCGCGTGTTGGAGATGCCCTACGGCCAGGTGGACCGCATCTGCAAGCTGGTGCCGAACAACCCGGCCAACCCGACGACGCTGTCCAAGGCGATCGAGGAAGAGCCGAAATTCCAGGAGGAGGCCGACAAGGAGCCGGTGGTCGCGCGGCTGCTCGACATCGCCCAGAAGATCGAGGGGCTCTACCGCCACGCGTCCACGCATGCGGCCGGCATCGTGATCGGCGATCGTCCGCTGTCGAAGCTGGTGCCGATGTACCGGGATCCGCGCTCGGACATGCCGGTCACCCAGTTCAACATGAAGTGGGTGGAGCAGGCCGGACTGGTCAAGTTCGACTTCCTCGGCCTGAAGACGCTGACCGTCTTGAAGACGGCGGTCGATTTCTGCCGCAAGCGCGGCATCGAGATCGATCTGGCGAAGATCCCGCTCGACGATACCAAGACCTACGAGATGCTGTCGCGCGGCGAGACCGTCGGTGTGTTCCAGGTGGAAAGTGCTGGCATGCGCAAGGCGCTGATCGGCATGCGCCCCGACTGCATCGAGGACATCATCGCGCTGGTGGCGCTCTACCGTCCGGGCCCGATGGAGAACATCCCGGTCTACAACGCCCGCAAGCATGGCGAGGAGGAGATCGAGTCGATCCATCCGACGATCGACTATCTGCTCAAGGAAACCCAGGGCGTCATCGTCTACCAGGAGCAGGTGATGCAGATCGCCCAGGTCCTGTCGGGCTATTCGCTCGGCGAAGCCGACCTGTTGCGGCGTGCCATGGGTAAGAAGATCAAGGAGGAAATGGACAAGCAGCGGGCCCGTTTCGTCGACGGCGCGGTCAAGAACGGCGTGTCGAAGCCGCAGGCCGACCTGATCTTCGACCTGCTCGCCAAGTTTGCCAACTACGGCTTCAACAAGAGCCATGCGGCGGCCTATGCGATCGTCTCCTACCAGACGGCCTTCATGAAGGCGCATTACCCGGTCGAGTTCCTTGCCGCGTCGATGACCTACGACATGGCGAACAGCGAAAAGCTCAACGACTTTCGCGAAGATGCCGGTCGTCTCGGGATCAAGGTCATCCCGCCGTCGGTGCAGAGCTCGTTCCGGCAGTTCGAAACCGGCGACAACCGCATCTATTACGCACTCGCGGCGCTGAAGGGCGTCGGCGAATCGGCCGTCGAGCACATCGTCGACGTCCGCGGCGACACACCGTTCGCGGGGATCGAGGATTTCTGCCGGCGGATCGATCCCAAGCAGGTCAACCGTCGCGTCATGGAAAGCCTCATCTGCGCCGGCGGCTTCGATTGTTTCGGCCGCGACCGTGCCGAACTGATCGGCGGGCTCGACCGCATCATCGGCTATGCGCAGCGCGCGCAGGGAGAAAAGACCAGCGGTCAGCACGACATGTTCGGTTCGGCATCGGCGTCCGGTCCGGAAATGCTGGTGTTCCCGAGCTTCGATCCCTGGATGCCGTCCGAGAAACTGATGCGCGAATACCAGGTGCTCGGTTTCTACCTGTCCGCGCATCCGCTCGACACCTATGCCAAGGTGCTCGCCAAGATGCGCGTGCAGACCTTCGCCGACTTCTCCGCAGCGGTGCGCCAGGGCGCCACGGCCGGGCGCATGGCCGGCACCGTCACCGGGCGCCAGGAGCGCAAGACGCGCACCGGCAACAAGATGGGGATCGTCACCTTCTCGGATTCGTCGGGGCAGTTCGAGGCCGTGCTGTTTTCGGAAGGGCTCGCCCAGTATCGCGACCTTCTGGAGCCGGGCAAGTCGCTGGTGATCACCGTCCAGGCCGAGGAGAGGCCCGAAGGCATCGGCCTTCGCATCCAGACCGCCCAGTCACTCGAAGAAAAATCCGTGCAGATGCAAAAGGCGCTGCGGGTCTATGTTCGCGACAGCGGGCCGTTGAAGGCAGTGACCCGCCATCTCAATGCGCGGGGTGACGGCCTGGTATCGTTCATCGTCATCAAGGATGACGGCAAGCGCGAGATCGAAGTCGAGTTGACGGAGAAGTACCGGATCTCTCCGGAAATCGCCGCGGCGCTGAAGACAGCGCCGGGCGTTCTCGATGTGGAACTGGTTTAGCCAGTTTCAGCTCAGTAGAGACCGATCGACTTGTACCGGCTGATCGACCGGCTGGTGCCGGCGCTCGGCTTTTCCGAGACTTCTTCGACTGGAGCGCTGTCCATCTGTGTCCGGGTCACGGTGATGAAATCGGTGCCGTTGCCGGTGTCGGGGCCAAGACCCTGGTCGTTGATGGTGACCGAGGTGCCGTCCGTCATCGCGACTTCGATCCGGTCGCGGATTTCCGACGGGATCTCGATGCGGTCGAGGGCGGCCTTTGCCGAATCCGTCACGGACGGTTCGTTCGCCACCGAGATCCGCAGCCGCTTCAACATGGCATCTGGGATCTGGTTGGGCAGCGTAACGGCATGCCATTCCGCCGTCTCGGCGTCCCGGTCCACACGGTCGGCGCTGATCAGATGGGTGCCGAGCGCGATCTCCGGGTTCTTGATGCCGACAGCCGCCTCGAACAGCGGCTTGAAGTCCTGCCGTACCATGATCTGGCCGGCCGGCGGCTTTGGCTGCCCGGCCGACGCGTAGAGGGCGTCGATGAATTCGGCACTGACCATCGGGCCCCTGGCGGACAGGTTCTTCCAGCGCTTGAAGCCGGCAATGGCATCGCGCGTCAGCGGCCCGGCATAGCCGTCGCTGCCGCCGGTATCGAAACCAAGCTGCTCGAGCAAAAGCTGCGCGTCCATCAGGGTTTCCCGGTCCCCGCGGCGGGTGATCAGAATGCGCAGGGGCGCCGTGTTGCGATCGCCCTCCACCATCTGCGTGGTATCGCCGCTCTCGACCATCGGGTCGGTCGGGGCGCCGTCATGGATGATGACGGGATTGTCGGGAGCGACGTTCATGGCCACTTCGACAGGCTTCTTGCCGGCGCGAATGGCGGAGGTGCGCAATTCCGTGTCGGGCAGCAGCGGCCCGGTCGGCAGCGGCTTGTGCGGAACGAACAGCGCCACGTCCTCGATGCGCTGCGGAACGACGGGCGCATCGGTGACGATCACATGGGCGCCGGCCTGCGTCATCCGGTAGAGGGTGTTAGCAAACGTCTTCGGCATACGGATGCAGCCGTGCGACGCCGGGTAGTTCGGCACATTGCCTTCATGAAGCGCGATGCCGGACCAGGTCAGCCGCTGCATCCACGGCATGGGCGCATTCGAATAGATGTTGGACTCGTGGTATTTTTCCTTGGCCAGAATCGAAAAGATTCCGCCCGGCGTGGTATGGCCGGCCTTGCCCGTCGAAACCTTCGACGTCGCCACCACGCGTTCGCCTTCATAAACTACAAGTGATTGATTCTGTTTGGATACAATGACCTGCAGCGCGCGGGGATCCTCCGCGAAAGCCACATGCGACAGCAAGGTCGCCGACAAAAGACTGAAACTGAAACCCAGGCGACGCAACATCCACCGACCTCTTACGCAATACACGCGACCATATTAGACAGCGAGGTTTAAGGAAGGTTATCACTTCGCATAAAAGATCCCGTTTCGGGGCAGTCGAATTCACGTTTCATTGAACGCGGCGGCCGCTGCCAAAGGTGTATCCGGTCTCGACCGCTGTCTTGCCGAATTTCTCGCGCAGCCTGTCCATCGCTGCCTCGGCTGCCGCCCGGCGCGCGGCATGGGCATCGACCAGATCGGGCGGGTCGGCGAGGGCGGGATCGCAAAGGTCCGTGACGCCGATCCCGATCAGCCTGAATTTCGTGCCGTCGGTTTCCTTCTCCATCAGCGCAAGACCGGTGCGGAAGATCCGGTCCGCCAGCTGCGTCGGGTCCTCGAGCCTGCGATTGCGGGTGCGGCTCTTGAAATCGGCGGTCTTCATCTTGAGGACAACGGTCTGGCCCGCGATGGCCTGCTTCTTGAGGCGTGCCGAAACCTTTTCGGACAGCCGTCTCAGGATCGGCACCAGTTCCTCGTGGCGGGCGATCGGGTCGAAGAAGGTCGTTTCCGCCGAAACGCTCTTGGCCGGGTCGTTGAGATGAACCTCACGGTCGTCTATGCCGCGGGACAGGCGGTAGAGCCGCTGGCCCATGCTGCCATAGCGGCGCATCAGGCTCGCTTCGTCCATGGACTGCAGCTGGCCGATAGTGCGAATGCCGTCCGCTTCCAGGGTCGCGTTGAATGCCCGCCCGACGCCCCAGATGGTGGTGACCGGCCGCGGTGTCAGGAACGCTACGGCTTCCTGCCTTCCGATGACGGAAAAGCCGCGCGGCTTGTGCAGATCGGATGCGACCTTGGCGAGGAACTTGCAATAGGAGAGGCCGACCGACACCGTGATGCCGAGTTCGCTTTCGACGCGCCTTGCAAATTTCGCGAGGATTCTGGCCGGCGGGTCGCGGTGAAGCTGCTGGGTGCCGGCCAGTTCGAGAAACGCCTCGTCGATCGACAGCGGCTGCACCAGCGGCGTCAGGTCCTGCATCAGGGCGCGAACCTGCCGTCCGACCGCCGCGTACTTGTCCATGTTGGGCGGGACGACGACAGCGTCGGGGCACAGTTCCAGCGCCTTGAACATGGGCATGGCGGAACGGACGCCGCTGATGCGGGCGATGTAGCAGCAGGTGGAGACGACGCCGCGCTTGCCGCCGCCGATGATCACCGGGCGGTCCGCCAGCTCAGGATGATCGCGCTTCTCGATCGTCGCATAGAAGGCGTCGCAATCGACATGGGCGAGGGTCAGGTCGTAAAGTTCCGCATGGGCGAGCAGGCGCGGGCTGCCGCACTCGCGGCAACGGCGGGTCTGGCCCTTCTGCTCGGACAGGCAGTCGCGGCAAAAGCACGGATGATGGGTGGCTGCGGGCGTCATCGCTGGAACGAATGTTGAACGATGCCACGATAGCCCCAGTCCGGGAGACGTCAAGCGACAAGCGCAGGCCGACGCCGTCTAGGCGGCATAGGCGCGAAAATAGGCGCGGATCAGCTCTGCCGCGTGCGGCCAGTCTTCGGCGCGGGGAACGCCGTCCGCAGCTTTCGGCGCCAGAAGATGGAGGGGCGAATCGGGCATCAGATGCAGGACGAGACATTCCGGGACGGTGTCGCTGACCGACTGCAGGTTATGCACCATGTCATCTATGAAGACGCAGGGAAGGGCGCGCGCACCATGCAGCGTCTTTAGGATAGGACCCTTGGGCTCCTCGCTGGCAATCATTGGAAAATCCAGGCCGAGGCGATCGAGAAGCCGGCGCCGCTGATTTCGGTAGCGCGGCGGCATGGCCGTAAGAAAGACAACATCGGCCTCGCGCGCGAGGTCGTGCAGGGTATCTACCACCTCGTCCATCGGAAACTGGTGGTTCTCCTGAGCGTCGAAGAACGCCTCGATCAGCCCGCGTACCTCATGATGCTCAAGGGCGACCTGGGTTGCGGTGGAGACGATATTGCCGGTCAGCCTGAACGACCGGGGAATGAGCTCATGACCGCCCTGGCGCAGAAAATCCTGAAAGGGGGCGGCAAAGTGCAGGACGACGTCATCCACGTCGCAGACGACGAGCGGTCTGTCGGAAAGCTGCACATGCGATAGATCGAGGATGTCTCCCATTGCGGAATTGGCCAGTCTCAGTATTCGCCTGGACCAAAGCCCGGCTTGGTGTAGTAATGGGCGGCGGCCGCGACAGCTTCCGGTTTGGTGCCGGTCGCCTCGCAAAAGGCCATCAGGGTGGGCTCGTGTCCCATCAGGAAGTCGATCATGCCCGCCAGGAACTGCGGGTCGCCAACCGCGCTGCGCAATTGCTGTGGCTGCATGCCGGACAAGGCGAGGAAGCGGCCCAGCATTTCGGGGTCGCCTGCCAGCCAAGCCAGCACGGCCCCGGCAATATCCTCTGCCTGCGCCGCATTGTTCCGGTTGCCGTCGTGGTCACGCCGCATCGCAGTCGGTTACCTCTTTTTCAACTAAATGGTCTTACCGTGTACCGGACGCGGCTCCGTGAATCGACCGCCCGCAGAACTTATATGCTGAATGCAGGCTTGCAAGCTGCGATTTAAGGAACGGATATCCATGCCCAAACGGGTCATGATTGTCGAAGACAACGAGCTGAACATGAAGCTCTTCCGTGATCTGATCGAAGCATCGGGCTACGAGACGATCCAAACGCGCAACGGCATGGAGGCGCTCGACCTCGCCCGGAAATATCGTCCGGACCTGATCCTGATGGATATCCAGCTTCCCGAAGTGTCGGGGCTGGAAGTCACCAAGTGGTTGAAGGAAGACGACGAACTGCATGTCATTCCGGTGATCGCCGTCACGGCGTTCGCGATGAAGGGCGATGAGGAACGCATCCGCCAGGGCGGTTGCGAAGCCTACGTGTCCAAGCCGATTTCGGTGCCGAAGTTCATCGAAACGATCAAGACCTACCTTGGCGACGCATAAGGACCGATCATGACTGCACGTATCCTGGTCGTCGACGACGTTCCCGCCAACCTCAAGCTGCTCGAAGTGCGGCTGCTGGCGGAGTATTTTGACGTCCTGACCGCGGACGACGGCTACAAGGCGCTGGAGATCTGCGACAACACCAATGTCGACGTGATCCTTCTCGACATCATGATGCCGGGCATCGACGGTTTCGAGGTCTGCGAGCGGCTGAAGGCCAATCCCCGCACCGCTCATATTCCGGTCGTCATGGTGACGGCACTCGACCAGCCGTCCGACAGGGTGCGCGGGCTGAAGGCCGGTGCCGACGACTTTCTGACCAAGCCCGTCAATGACTTGCAGCTCATTTCTCGGGTAAAGAGTCTGGTTCGCCTGAAGACGCTCAGCGACGAACTGCGCATCCGCGCGGACACCGCCCACAGTCTCGTGCTGGAAGACATGCTGAAGGGCGCCGGAGGCCGCGACGACACGGGGCAGGTGCTGCTGGTCGACGGGCGTGCCAGCTCGCAGGAGCGCATCGTCAAGACGCTGAAGCCGATTGCCCAGGTGACGGCCATGTCTGATCCCCAGGCTGCGCTGTTCGAAGCCGCCGAAAACCCCTTCGACCTGGTGATCGTCAATGCGGCGATCGAAGAATACGATCCGCTGCGCCTTTGCTCGCAGCTGCGCTCGCTGAAACGGACACGTTTCCTGCCGATGCTGCTGGTCACGGAACTCGGCGCCGACGATGTCGTGGTGCGGGCGCTGGATCTCGGCGTCAACGACTATATCGTGCGCCCCATCGATCCCAACGAACTGGTTGCCCGGACGCTGACCCAGATCAAGCGCAAGCGCTACAACGACCGCCTCCGGATGAGTGTCCGCCAGACGATCGAGCTGGCCGTGACGGACGCGCTGACCGGCCTGCAAAACCGCCGCTATCTCGACAATCACCTGAAGGTGCTGTTCAACCGCGCCGCGGCACGGTCGCGATCGCTGTCCGTCTGCATCACCGACATCGACCGGTTCAAGTCGGTCAACGATACCTATGGTCACGATGCCGGCGACGAGGTGCTACGGGAGTTCGCAGCCCGCATCCGCTCCACCGTGCGCGGTGCCGATCTTGCCTGCCGCTACGGTGGCGAGGAGTTCGTCGTCGTGATGCCCGACACCGACGCAGATGCGGCAGCCGCCATTGCCGAGAGACTGCGCGACACGATCGAGCGCAGCCCGTTCCAGCTGAAGGCGGCAGGTGTTGCAATCAGCATCACAGCCTCACTCGGGATCGCCTGCAACACGATGGGGGCGGAGACGCCGGAACAGCTTTTGAAGCAGGCCGACCGCGCGCTCTACCAAGCCAAGAACGCCGGCCGAAACCGCGTCGTGGCCGCAGCGGCCTGACCAGATCACGACTCACGGTTTATCGGTCGATGATTGGAATCCGTCAGGTTGCACAATGTATGGTCGGAAAACTGCGTCAAACTGTAGCGCCACATCCTGTTTCGGAGCGTTTGGCCAGCAATGTGTTTGACATTCATCGGTCAAGTGCAAACTGCAGGTAGCGGATTATAGTCATCTAACCCGTTAAAGCAGACGGCCGGATTGATTGTCCAGGATCGAGACTATCGCGTGATCGCGATTTTCAAAAGTCGATTTTGGTAGAGGAATTCAAACCGGATCCAGCATTAGACATGCTTCCCGACGAATTGTGGCGGCCTCCCGAAAAGAAATTGTCAGGCTATACTGGCGCGGTTGTGGAAAAACTTAAATACAATATGCCAATTACACGTCTCTGCTGGTGCCAATTTTAACCAATATAGCAGAACGGCAGGCGCGCCGGTTAAGAATAGGTTGATTTCCAGCTCAATCTGCGCAATTTTGGGTCTACCAAAGAAATCCCGCAAGGGAACAGGATACCCCATGATGCTCAGGTCCGCCGCATCTCCTGGGTCGTGGGGTCGGTCGACCGGCAAGCATACCAAGCGGTTCCTCGTACCGTGATTGCGCGCCGGTCGACCCCCGTTCAAGCGCCGCTGCCCCAGGCAGCGGCGCTTTTTCGTTTCCAGCGTCAAGACATCTGTCGCCTGTTGTGATTGAGATCGTGCCCACCGCAAACGGAAAAGGCGCCGGCCATCACAGCCAGCGCCTTTGCGACAGGTCGGAAAATCAAGGATTACTTGATCTTCGTTTCCTTGAATTCAACGTGCTTCTTGGCGACCGGATCGTACTTGGTCTTGGTCATCTTGTCGGTCATCGTACGGCTGTTCTTCGTGGTGACGTAGAAGAAACCCGTGTCAGCCGTGGACAGCAGCTTGATCTTGATGGTCGTAGCTTTCGCCATGGTGTTGTGCCTCTGATAAAAATGAAGCCGCGGACGCGGAGGGTCCACGGCGAAATCTGGGGCGAAATTACAAATCGCGGCCCAAAAGTCAACCGCGTTTTGGGTTAAAAGCCACCCGGCACACCGAAACCAGCACATAGAGGCCAAAGAAGCTGGCGAGAGCCCAGGCAAAACCGTCGTTTCCGGTGAGATCGATGGCGGCGCCAATTCCCTGCGGCCCGGCGACCGTTCCAACGGCATAGCAGAAGACGAAGGCGGCATTGGCCGCCGCCAGGTCCGAGCCTTTGAGTCGCGACCCCATATGGGCCAGTCCCACCGTGTAGAGGCCGGAGACGCAGCCGCCCCAGAAGAACAGGACGATGGCCATCAATGCCCAGCTTTCCACCAGGAAGGGGATTGCGAGGGCACCGAAAAAGCCGGTAATGGCCATGGCGGTCAGAAGCGGGCGCCGGTCGCGCAGGCGGTCGGAAAACATGCCGATCGGTATCTGGCAGGCCATGTTGCCGATGCCCATGACCGTGAGCAGCAGTGCAGACTGCGACTCGGTGAAGCCGGAGCGGCTGGCGTAGATCGGAAACAGCGACAGCCCACCGGCTTCCACCGCACCGAAGACGAAGACGGCGACCGTGGCGGTCGGGACCAGGAAGACATAGCGCAGGAAGTGCTTCTGGGGCATTTCGTCCAGGGCGGGGCTTTCCCCGCGCGCCACGTAGATGGGAATAGCTGCCACCAGGATGGCGGCGGCGCCGACCAGGAACGGCAGGATGCCCTCGCTGCCGATCGCGGAGAAGATCAGGGGGCCGATGGCAAAACCCACCGACAGGACCGTGGCGTAGATCCCGAGGACGAGGCCGCGTCGTCGCGGTGGGGCTGCCGCATTGATCCAGAATTCCGACAGGATGAAGAGTGTGGTGATCCCGCCGTGGAAGACGACACGCAGCGGAAACCACATCCAGAAGGCGGTGGCATAGTAAAACCCGAGCGCCGAGAAGGCGGAGATGAAAACGGCGGCGAGCATGGTCGGTGCGACGCCGAACTTGTGGGCAAGCTTGGTGGTTACCGGGGCTGCCGCCATGGCGGCCACGCCGGCCATGGCCGAATTCAGGCCGATCATGGTCGAGGAGATGCCGCGCTTTTCCAGAATGATGCTGAGCAAGGGCAGGCCGAGGCCGATGGCGATGCCGACGGCACTGATGGCCGAAATGGCGGCAAACAGCGAAGGCCAGTGGATTTCTTCCGGGTGACCGTGTTCGTCAAGTGTCGGCTGAGACATGCATTGATCCTTACAGTCGGCTGCGCAAGGCGCGTCGACGGCCGGTCGAGCGGGTAGGCTCGCAGATTTGGGGCAGGGCAATCAGGGCCGTGTCCGTATCCCGCTCCGTACGAGCCGGAGCGCGCGGGAGTTTCAGACCAGAAAGCCCTCGGCTGTCAAGCGCCAGGCGCGCCGGTGCCTCGCCACGTGGTGATGTGGCCACTGTCCCTGAGGCGCGCCCGTGACGATCCACGCGGTCGTGCAGCGGCAAGAGCGCGTCCGGTGCGGACGGCCAAGTCGCGGTCAAGCAAAAGGTCATGCAGACGGTCCACCGCGTCCCGGATCGACGGTGTCGTCGTCATGTCCGCCGAAGCCGTGCATCCGGCAGGCCCATTGCAGCCCGATGACGCCACCCTTGATCGGCTGGATCGTCACCAGGGCCGCAAGCACCGCAAGCGGTGCCCAGATGGCCAGATGAATCCATGGGGAGGCGGGGAACAACATGTCGGTCAGAAGATAGCCCGTCATCAGCACATGGCCGACGATGACGATGACGATATAGGCGGGCAGGTCGTCGGCGCGCTGATGATGGAGATCCTCTCCGCAGACCGCGCATTCGTCGACGGGCTTCAGAAAGGCCCGGAACAAGCGGCCGTCGCCACATTTGGGACAGCGGCCGAGGAGGCCTCGCTTGATCGATCGTCCGATCGGCCGTTCAACCTGCTGGTCGCCTCCGAACGTGATTGGCTGCTGCCGTTCTAGCTGCATTCTATCTCCCTCGACCGCTGCGCGGCGGTCGCGTTCCGGGTTTTGCCCGGCCAGACCGGTCGCGGCGCCCCGCCTTGTGGAAGGAGCGGGTCCCGGCCGGCAATTTCTTGCCTTCGCTCAGCATCTGGAACTGCAAGGCGCCGGCGAGCGGCACGGCCGCCACCAGTTTGACGTCTACCGTATCGCCGATCTGGTAGCCGAGGCCGCTCTTTTCTCCGGACAGGGCCTGATGCGCCTCGTCGTAGATGAAATAATCGTTGCCAAGCGTAGATATAGGGATGAAGCCGTCGGCGCCATAGGTCGGGAGCGAGACAAATAGTCCCGCCTTGGTGACGCCCGACACGCGTCCGTTGAATTCCTCGCCGATGCGACCGCCGAGGTGGTGGGCGATCAGGCGGTTGATGGTGTCGCGTTCGGCGGCCATGGCACGGCGCTCGAAGGTGGAGATTTCTGCAGCGATGTCCTCGAGCTGGGCCTCCTCGTCCGGCGTGATGCCGCCGTCTCCAAGTCCCAGCGAACGGACCAGCGCCCGGTGCACGATGAGGTCGGCATAGCGGCGAATGGGAGAGGTGAAGTGGGCGTATTTCATCAGGTTGAGACCGAAATGCCCGATATTGTCCGGGCTGTAGACGGCCTGGCTCTGGGAACGCAGCACCATTTCGTTGACCATCACCTGATGCGGCGTGTCGACCGCCTTGGACAGGATGCCGTTGAACGAGTTGGCGCGGACCTGGCCGCCCTTGGCCATGGGAATGCCGAGCGTCGCCAGGAACTCCCGCAGCGTTTCCTGCTTCGACAGCGAGGGCGCGTCATGGATGCGGTAGACCAGGGGCTGGCGTTTCGTCTCCAGCGTTTCGGCGGCGCAGACATTGGCCTGGATCATCATCTCTTCGATGAGCTTGTGTGCGTCCAGCCGCTCGGGCACGAAGACGCGATCGACGGTGCCGTCGGGCTTCAGCAGGATCTTGCGCTCCGGCATGTCCAGTTCCAGCGGCTGGCGCCGCTCCCGACCGCGCTTCAGCGTGGCATAAGCGTGCCATAGCGGCTTCAGGACGGGATCGAGGAGCGGTCCGGTCTTGTCGTCGGGCTTGCCGTCGATGGCCGCCTGGGCCTGCTGGTAGGACAGCTTGGCCGCGCTCTTCATCATCACCCGGTGGAAGGTGTGGCTGGCCTTGCGTCCTTCCTTCGAGAAGACCATCCGCACGGCCAGCGCCGGCCGGTCCTCGCCCTCGCGCAGGGAGCACAGATCGTTGGAGATCCGCTCGGGCAGCATGGGCACGACCCGGTCCGGGAAATAGACCGAGTTGCCGCGCTTCAGCGCCTCGCGGTCGAGCGCGGAGCCGGTGCGGACATAGAGCGCCACATCGGCAATCGCCACCGTGACGATCACGCCATCGGGATTGTCGAGCGAGGTGTCGGGCTCCGCAAAGACGGCGTCGTCGTGATCCTTGGCGTCGGCCGGATCGATGGTGACGAGCGGCACGCGGCGCCAGTCTTCCCGGTGCGCCATCGTCGCCGGACGGGCGGCGTCGGCGTCGTCCATGACAGCCTTCGGAAAGATGTGCGGAATGCCGTGGGAATAGATGGCGATCATCGAGATCGCCTTTTCCGAGGCGACGGAGCCGACCACCGTCAGGACCCGCGCCCGTTGAAGGCCATAGCGTCCGGAGCGGACGGTCTCGGCCTCGACGAGGTCGCCGATCTTGGCCTCGCCCATATCGGCGGGTTCGATAACCATTTCCTCGCCGCGGCGCTCGACCGGCATCAGACGCACCTCGCCGTCGGCAAGCTTCTGGACGACGCCCAGCGATGCGCCACGCCTCTTGTCGATGACCTTGATGACGCGCGCCGTGTAGGCGGGGCCGGACCGATCCTTGTTGGGGAAGATCTTGGCAAGGATGCGATCGTTGAGGCCGGCGGCGGGCGCCTTGCCCTTGCCACGGCTGTCGGATGACTGGCGGATGAGGACGGCCGGTGCCGCCCCAAGATCCTCTGGCCATTCCGCAGGGCGGCCGATCAGCTCGCCGTCCTTGTCGCGGGTGGTGATGTCGAGCACGGTGACGGGGGGCAGGGCGCCCGGACGGACGAGCGCCTTGCGGTTCTTCGTCAACAGCCCTTCGTCCTCCAGACTGCGCAACAAATCCTTGAGCTCGACACGCGTCTCGCCCTTCAGGCCGAAGGCCTTGGCGATCTCGCGCTTGGACCCCTTGTCCGGATTGGCTGCGATGAAGTCGAGCAGGGTTTCGCGAGGCGGGACGGCCCCCTGGATGATCGGGAGCTTGTCCGTCTGCTGCCTGCCGCCACGTTCGGCGCGCTTCTGCTGACGATTGGATCTGTCGTGCGTTTCGCTCACGTTCCCGTCTTCTTCGCCTTCGGAGCAGCCTTCTTGGCCGGTGTCTTCTTGGCCGCAGTCTTGGCCGCAGTCTTCGGCTTTGCCTTGGCCGGGCTCTTGGCGCTATCGCCGTCGGCCTTGGCAGCTGCCTTCTTCGGCTTGGCCTTCGCCGGCGCGGCCTTGCCACCCTTCTCGATGATGAACGCCATTGCCTGTTCCAGCGTCACCGACTGCGGGTCCAGCCCCTTCGGAAGGGTCGCGTTGATCTTGGCCCAGTTGACGTAAGGGCCGTACTTGCCGTCGCGCACGGTGATCGCGCCGCCGTCGGGATGATCGCCGAGCTCCTTCAAAGCCGCCGGGGTCCCGCGGGTACGCCCGCCGCCTGCTGCAACCTTGCTCTGCTTTTCGGCAATCACGGTCACGGCCCGGTTGAGGCCGATCGAGAAGACGTCCTCGATGGTTTCGAGGTTTGCGTAGCCGCCGTCATGCAGAAGGAAGGGCCCGTAGCGCCCGAGCCCTGCGGAGATCATCTTGCCGCTTTCGGGATGCTTGCCCACGTCGCGCGGAAGGCCGATCAGCGCCAGCCCCTTTTCATAG
>Ga0065165_1002315_pt1 | contig 16665 bp, 20 predicted proteins | sample AraplaMF_Cvi_mMF_FD_63813 | JGI IMG/M metagenome (GOLD analysis project Ga0065165, IMG submission 63813) | Arabidopsis root microbial communities from the University of North Carolina, USA - plate scrape MF_Cvi_mMF (version 2) (version 3) | ecosystem: Host-associated > Plants > Roots >...
AAAGCAGACGCGCGGCCTCTACCCCGCACCCGAAGCCATCCTGGCCTGCATGGTCGAAGGCACGCAGGTGGACCTGGAAACCGCCTTGCGCATCGAAAGCCGCTATCTCGCCAGGCTCATGACCGGCAGCAACGCCAAGGCCATGATCAACACCTTTTTCTTCAACCTGAACGCCATCAAGAGCGGGCAGTCGCGCCCGGCGCGGGTGCCCAAGTTCAGGCCCAACAAGGTCGGCATCCTGGGCGCCGGCATGATGGGCGCGGGCATTGCCTATGCGCAGGCCAGCCGGGGCATCAGCACCGTGCTCAAGGACGTCAGCCAGGACAAGGCCGAGGCCGGCAAGGCCTACAGCGCCAAGATCACCGCGCCCCGCGTCGAGAAAGGCCGCATGACGGCTGCCGAACAAAGCGCCCTGCTCGCGCGCATCACCGCGACCGGCCAGGCCGCCGACCTGGCCGGCTGCGAACTCATCATCGAAGCCGTGTTCGAGCGGCGCGACCTCAAGGCCAAGGTCACGCAGGAGGCCGAGCCCCTGCTCGCACCCGGCGGCTTTTTTGCTTCCAACACCTCGACGCTGCCCATCTCCAGCCTGGCCACGGCCAGCGATAAACCCGAAAAATTCATAGGCATCCACTTCTTCAGCCCGGTCGACAAAATGAAGCTGGTCGAGATCATCCGCGGCAAAGAGACCGACGACGAAACCGTGGCCCGCGCCTTCGACTATGTGCAGGCCTTGGGCAAGATCCCCATCGTCGTCAACGACTCGCGCGGCTTTTACACCAGCCGCACCTTCGGCACCTTTGTGATGGAAGGCGCGGCCATGCTGGGTGAAGGCATACCCGCTGCCGTGATCGAGAACGCCGGCATCCAGGCCGGCATGCCCGTGGGCCCGCTGGCCGTGCTCGATGAAACTGCGCTCTCGCTGAGCGTGCATGTGCTGGACCAGACCCGCACCGACTTCACGGCCGAAGGCAAGACCTACACGGCGACGCCCGGCGAACTGCTGGTCGAGCGCATGGTCAAGGAATTGAAGCGCCCGGGCCGCGCTGCCGGTGGCGGTTTTTACGACTACCCCAGCGAGCCTGGCGCGAAAAAACAGCTGTGGTCTGAACTCAAGTCCCTGTTCGAGAAACCCGGCATGGCCTGGAACATCCAGGAACTCAGGGACCGCCTGCTCTACCGCCAGGCCGTGGAAACCGCCCGCTGCCTCAGCGAAGGCGTTCTGACCACCGTGCATGACGCCAACATAGGCTCCATCTTCGGCATAGGTTTCCCTGCCTGGACGGGTGGCGCCATGCAGTTCATCTACGGCATGGGAGTGGACGCCTTCATCGCGCGCTGCGGCGAACTGGCCGCCAAATTCGGCCCCGGCTTTGCGCTGGCCGATACAGTCAAGGATGCGATCCGCAAACACCAGCCGGTGTATTGAGCGGTGCTCTTTCCTTTTTTATTCACCTCACCCGACCATTTCATGCCAAGACTCCAGAACAAGATCAGCCTCATCACCGGCGCCGCCCAGGGCATAGGCCTGGCCACCGCCCTCAAGTTCGCGGCAGAAGGTGCCACCGTCATCGTCTGCGACGTGAAGCAGGCTGGCGTCGATGACGCCGTCAAGCAGTGCCAGGCCCTGGGCGCCCAGGCCGTGGGATTTGTGATGGACGTGACCCAGCGCGCCATGGTCGATGCCGTCGTCGGCAAGGTCAAAGACCAGTTCGGCCGCATCGACGTGCTGGTTAACAACGCCGGCATCACGCAAGACGCCCGCCTGCAGAAAATGACGCTGGAACAATTCGACAAAGTCATAGACGTGAACCTGCGCGGCGTTTTTCACTGCGCGCAAGCCGTGGCCGACACCATGGTGGCCCAGGGAAGCGGCGTGATCCTTAATGCCAGCTCCGTCGTCGGCATCTACGGCAACTTCGGCCAGACCAACTACGCCGCCAGCAAGTTCGGCGTGATCGGCTTCACCAAGACCTGGAGCCGCGAACTGGGCCCCAAGGGCGTGCGCGTGAACGCCGTCGCGCCGGGTTTTGTCGCCACACACATCCTGGACACCATCCCCGAAAAAGTCCTCAAGGAAATGGAAGCCCATGTACCGCTCAAGCGCCTGGGCCGGCCCGAGGAGATCGCCAATGTCTACGCCTTCCTCGCCAGCGACGAGGCGAGTTATGTCAATGGGGCGGTGATTGAAGTGTCTGGGGGGATGTCGGTTTAGGGCTGGGCGGAGGGCAAACGGCTTTAGTTTCTCTTTCGCCGATACAAGAATCCAAACCGCTTCTCGTCTGCAAGAGCGACTGCCTTTGCCGACGGACCCGGCAGGCCATTCGCGATGACCGAAACCTGCAGGTCTGAAGGCGACGCCACACCATGTGGAATGCCTGCGGCGGACAGCGCCTTGACAACAGGCTGCTCGGCTTCCAGGTCCTCGGGTGAGCCGATCACGACGCGAATACCCTGTTCCGACTCCCCAACGGTCTTCTCGGCAAACTCAATCAATTGCCCCGCGCCATCCTCCGTGTTTGGGAAGGCCCGCTCCACAAGTCCGCATCGGTTTCAACCGCAACCGAAAGCGTTGAGGACATGACCAGGATGGCAATGAGTTTGATCACCTTAAGAAGTTAGGTTGAGCCTGGGGGAAGACCCGTAGCGAAGCAGGCGAAAAATCGAGAAGCATTGCCTCACAGCTGGAACCTTGGAGCAAAAGCCAAACAGCACCTCGTCGAGATCTACTACGGACCATTCGGCCTCCTACATCCCCCAGGAAAAGCGGCCTGAAACTGACTTCCCGCCAATTTTCAACACGCCGACATGATTTCTGACGCTCAGAAAAAAGTCCTTTGGAAGCGTCGAATCTCCAGGGTTGATGAACCGGAGCAACAAGATCTTTTGTCGCGTATCGAAGGCCTCGACTTTCAGGTGATCCATGGGGATCACCACATCCCGGGTGCTGCCGGGCATCGCAAAGCTGAGGCTGGCTATGGACGGCCGACTGTCGCCACCCACCACGATATCCAGGAGATAGCCTTCCGCTTCGAATGAAATGGAGTTGGTGGCCTGCGCGGCACTGCACACGCTGATCGTTATAGCAGCTGCAATGAGGGGATTTAGCGCAAATCGGGTCACGGTGATTTCCCATTTCTGGATCGCGTGCGCACATAGAAACCGACTAAAACCCCGAAAACGGTCGGACTAGCACTTGCCGGAAGCCGCCGGCACGATGGCAAGTTCGGGCCTCACGCCTGGTACCTGGCTCGGAGAGCATTCAACAGCGCGGCCAACTCTTCGGCGTCCATGCCATAGGTGTCCGGAAAAGCAGCCTCGACGCCGGCCAGCGTGGTTGAAACCTTACGCATCTTCACGCTGCCCTGAAAATCATTGGCGTAGTTCCAGCCCACCATGTGATTCATCTGAATACGTATCGGCATAAAGCCCCGGACATCGCGCCAAGGCACAAAGGCTCGCCGAAACAGGCTCGTGAACGCAAAGCCCTGCTCCGTCAGTTCAAGACAGGAGGCCCGTGGATGCAGGTTCACCGCGCCAACCACCGCACACAGCCCAAAGAATGCGATGCTCATCCACCCTGTCAACGGCTCCTTGTCCAGCAGGAACACGCCGCCCGCCACGAACAGGAGCGAGCCGAACAGGACGCCCAGCATCTTTCGCTTGTTTGTGTACAGCATGAGCGGCAGTTCGTAGTGCTGGGGCATTGTTTGAGGCCTAACTCTTGAGACAAGCGGCCGTCAATGGGCAGGCGAGGCACGCCACCTTGAGCGGCATAAGGGAACTCACACGCGCTAGCATTTCAGGCCGGTCCTGCGGGAACTCCAATAAACCAAGCCGAGAGCGATCGTAAAAATTACGGCTGTGACAATAGATGCCGTATCAATTTCGTCCTTGAGGAAGTAAGAGACCGCTGCGGTCCCCCACATCACCAGGGAGAGCAGCAACCAGAGCAGGACGCCGGTGGAAGGCATGCGCGACTTGTAAGCGCCTATCCCGTAAATCTTTGCACTTCGGTCCCACATTTCATTGAGCTCAAGCACCTTGGCCTCACATGCGCCTTTGCAGGCAAGCCCATTTCCAACGTCTACGGCACATTCGGGGCAAACCGCCTTGAAGCAGGTTTTGCATAAACCCACGGCCGGGGCCGGACTATGTTTGAAACAATTCATTTTTAAAAGTGCGCTGAAAGGACGGCGGTGAAACGGAACCTGAGCTCAAACGATTCTAGGTGTACAGCCTGCGAGCCGTCTCCTCAAAATAGACTGGCACAGGCAAAAACAACCGATTGTGTTGTATTCGCCCCCCAGCCCAAACTAGTCGGATCGCGTCGTCTTTGCAAGCTCCGGCAGGGCTTCGGCTTCCGGCACTTCCTCGATCAGCACTGTCTTTGAAACCATGAGCATGGGGCGGATGACCATGGCCGAGTTGAAGCTCGAAAGCACACGGTAATAGCGGCGCTGTCCACTCTCGGCGTCAAGGGCCCACTCCTGCTTGCCGCTCCACCATAGGATGTTTTTTAAGGTCAGCTTGTGGTTTCCCGGCGAAACGCCGAAAACAAGGTGGCCAGCGTTCATCAGGCTGCCAACCTTGGCGTCGTCAACGTAGACGTAGGGATAGCCCGCGCTGTTCACGAATCCGTGTGGCCGGTACACGGTGATGGAGGCTTGCTCTTCCGTGGGCGTTTGCACGGGACGAGGCTCACCCGGCGCCGCGCATCCCGCCAAGAAAAAGACACTCAGGGCACAGACCATGGTTCGGATAAACATTGGAAAACCTCCCTCATGAAATTGAGTACAAACAGGCCGCGCCGGACCGGGAACGGCGCATGTGCGGCCTGGGCCACACCGGCCCGCCATCACTTCAGCCGCCTTATGTGTTGCAACCGCAGGCTATAGACCAGGATCCCGGATATGAGAGCCAGGTCCAGACGTCCGGGAAACGAGACACTCTGCGTCTGCATTTTTTGCAGGCCCAGGAGCAGGTAAACCACAAAGAAAGAAACGGTGGCCCACGCAGGCAACGCCGGTTTGGCATGGTTCTGATCCCGGCCTGTCATGTGTGATCTCCGCCCGCGCCTTGGCGGTGGCCGTCGCCCATGGCCGTACCGGCCCCGGCGGCGCGGAGGTCCTTCGCCTCATAACGCTTGCTCACTTTCCGGCCGTGCTCCTCAAGAAAGAAAACCCACCGGCCTTGCTGGTGGTGCCAGTTCCGGCCCCGCACCGGCGCCACGCGGTAGGAGGGATTGCCCGCATGGGCAAGAACCTCAACGAGTTGGCCCTGAAAAAATTCCGGCTCCGGCTTCCCTTGAGTCACCTCTTCATCCGACAGGCTGGCGGCGACGGGTTGAAGTTCCGGCATTGAAGTTAAAGACGCTTCCAGCTCCGCACGGCTGAAACCCATGGAAAAACCAAAGGCCATGTAGCGATTCACGGCCGGCCTGGGCCCGCTGTCAAAAAAACCGGGACCTTCCAGGTATCGCCTCAACTGGCCGACGAGCCATTCGAGGCGCCGTAGCCGCCCTGTGGTCGAAGAGGCAAAAATTTTCGGATTCACGATAGCTCCGTAAAAGTGGTGGAGCCGTATGAAACGAAGCAACTGTTACAGCGGGGTTAACAAGTTCAAAAAAAAGTTACCGACAAAACCGGCCCTTGGGCAAACGCCGAGGCGCCCCTCTGCCGTTCGAAAGCAATCGTGGCGATGCGCCGCCGCCAAAATGAAAAACGGCCACTAAGGGCCGTTCATTGCATTCAGTCATTAAATTCACTCGGATGAATCGTGTCGTAGACATGGCCCTCGCAACAGAAGACCACCATCCAAAGCCCGAACTTGTGGTCGGAATCAGGGGGGATCAATTTGTTGAGCGCCCGCGCAACGGCTTGTTTGATTCCCACGTCGACGTCCTTCCCGTCTGACGCCAGCGTTTCAACCGTCACCATCACCAGTGCCTCTTTTTCATAGAGCTCAACCTGCGGGATCGACCACCGTGCAGCCGTGGCATCGACAAAGGCGAGCGCTACTTTTTCAGGAAGTTCCGGCTGGGAAGTAAACGTACCCATGGCTTGTGATGTGAGTCCTGCAAGGCAGGTGAATCAGCGATGGCTGGATGATGCGGCATGGCAAGGGCGCGTCAACAGGCCCAGCAGGAAACGGAATTTTTCACCGAAATTAGTTCCTGTTTTTGCTTCAAAACCGTGGCCAAGCCGCCGCCGGCTTAATCCGAAGCGACCCGGAAAGTGATGAATACCCGCCCCCCGCGACATATTACGCACCCACCAGCCTCGCCTCGACCTCTGGGGAAACTACTCACTCAAGGTGTGCAAAATGACATGGCGCGCCGGCCCCCGACCTGTCAGTATTCAGTCAACACCCAAGGAAACACATGCCCGCCGTTCTGTCCACCCGTTTGCCCCTTCCCGGGGACGCCGCCCTCGAGAAAACCCGGCACGCCGACGGTGCCGCGCGTGAGGAGCGCCAGCGCAGCCTGACGGCGAAGATCGCCGCGCACCAGCAAGGCAACGGTCCCGCGCCAACGGCCAAGGAATTAGAGCAATGCAGGGAAGACGTCGCATTCGAGCAAGCCATGGGCAGGCTGCTGGTGGCGGACGCGCCCCTGTCCCGCTAAGCGCTTAGCCAGCTCAGTCCAGGCGCTGGATCAGGTCTTCCAGGGCCGGGAAGTCGACCGGCTTGACCAGGTGGCAATCAAAGCCGCTGGCCAGGGTCCGGTTCCTGTCGTCCTCATGGCCGTAACCGGTAATGGCAGCAATGAGCATGCCGGGGCCGCGCGGCAAGCTGCGCAACTCGCTGGCGACTTCAAACCCATTCATGCCCGGCATGCCGATATCGACCAGCGCGGCGTCCGCCTTGTAGGTTTTTGCAATCTCCAGTGCGTCGGGCCCGTTGTAAGCGACCTTGGCCGAATGCCCCAAGAGCCGGAGCACTTCCGCGAGGCTGTCGGCCGCATCCCGGTTGTCGTCAACAACCAGGAATTTTTTGGCGGGCTCATCGGCAGCCACCGGCTTGCCCGTGCTCGCCCCGGGAATTGAAAACTTGAAGCGGCTTCCCCTGTCGGGGCCCTCGCTCTCGGCGCTGAGCACGCCGCCGTGCATTTCCACCAGCGACTTGGCCAGCGTCAAGCCTATGCCCAGCCCGCTTTCCTTGGCGGCCGACTGCATGTCGCCCTGGGAAAACAATTCAAAAATCTCCTGGATCGCGGTCCTGGTAAGGCCCAGCCCGGTGTCTAGCACCTCGGTCCACACCTGGGCGCCTTCCGTCCAGCAGCGCAGCGTGATACGACCACCCGACGGCGTGTACTTGGCCGCGTTGGTCAACAGGTTCTGGACCACCTGGGTCAACCGTATGCTGTCGGCATCCAGATAGACGTCGTCCTGCGGCAACTCCAGGGAGAAAGTGTGGTGCCTGGCATCCATCATGGGGCGCATGGCCTCCGCGGCCCGGCTCAGGACCTGGTTGTAGAGCACGGTTTCTTTTTTGAGATGTATCTTGCCCGTGCTCAGGCGCCCGACATCCAGCAGGTCGTCGACAAGCCGCGTCATATGGGTCAGCTGGCGGTCTATCATCTCGCGGCTGTTTTTGACGACCGGGCTGGGCGCGGGCTCGAGCTGCAGGACGGTGACGGCGTTCCGTATGGGTGCCAGCGGGTTGCGCAGCTCATGCGCGAGCATGGCCAGGAATTCATTCATGCGCCGGCTGGACCGCTCCAGTTCCTCGAGCTGCCGGCGCTCGGACATGTCGCGGGTGATTTTGGCGAAGCCGCGCAACTGCCCTTCCGCGTCGCGGATGGCCGTGATGACCACATTGGCCCAGAAACGCGAGCCGTCCTTGCGCACGCGCCAGCCTTCTTCTTCCGCGCGGCCTTTTTCCAGCGCTATCCGCAACTCGTTCTCGGGCATGCCCAGCGCCAGTTCCTCGGGCCGGTAAAACATCCGGAAGTGCCGGCCTATGGCTTCGGCGGCGGTATAGCCCTTGAGGATCTGCGCGCCGGTGTTCCAACTTTGGATGATGCCCTCGGGGTCCAGCATGAAGATCGCGTAGTCCTGCACGCCTTCCACCATCAGGCGCAGCCGTTCTTCGCTTTCGCGCAGCGCCTGCTCCTGCCTGCGCCTTTCGCTGAGGTCGCGGGTCACCTTGGCGAATCCCGCATGGGTCCCGTCCGGGTCGGTCAACGCGGTGATGACCACATTGGCCCAGAAACGCGAGCCGTCCTTGCGCACCCTCCAGCCCTCGTCCTCGAAACGGCCCCTTTTTCTGGCGAAGGCCAGTTCCTGCTGGGGCCAACCAGTGGCCCGAGCCTCGTCCGTGTAAAACATGGAGAAATGCCGCCCCATCACCTCATCGGCGGTATAGCCCTTGATGCGGGTCGCGCCGGCGTTCCATGACACCACGTGCCCGTCCGGATCCAGCATGAATATCCCGTAGTCCACCACGGAATCGACCAGCAGGCGAAAGCGTTCGATGCTGACGGAATCGACGGGCAGGACCGTATTGAGGTTCACGGCGCTCAATCTCCCGCCCTGGCAAATGGCTCGCGGGCGCTCGGCATGAACATTGGGCTGACTGCGCACAAATACAGCATCGCAAGAGGACCCGGGCAAAAAAAAACCCGGGCGGCCCGGGCCTTGAAACTGGTAATTCCAGAGGAGTGAGTGCGGTCCCCGGGGGGATCGCAGCTTCAATATAGCCAAGCCAAAAGTAACATTCTGTAGGAGAACGCCGCGTTCCGAAGCCCGCAAGCGCTTGCGGCAAGCCGCGGCACCTGGCCTTAGTGCTTTCGCCGGATCAGAAACGCACTGCCGGCCGGCTCGAAGCCCTGCGCCGGGTAGTAAGACATCGCGTCGGGCGCGGAGAGCAGTATCAGCGACACCTGGTCGCCAATCACGGCGCGCGTGCGCCGGATCAGCTCCTTGCCTATGCCGGCGCCCTGGTACTTTTTGTCGACCGCGAGGTCCGAGAGGTAGCAGCAATAGGCATAGTCGGTCAGCGAGCGGCTCAGGCCCACCAGCTCATCGCCTACCCAGGCCGACAACACCAGACAGGGCACGGAAAACATGCGCGCGATTCGGGGCAGGTCGCCCGTCGGGCGCTTGAGGCCGGACTGGTCAAAGACGCGCACGACGTCAATCGGGTCCAGCGGGTAGTTGTGGCGGTATTCAACGGTGATGTCTGTCATGGGCAAGGAGGGTAGAGTTTGTCGTCATCGTTTTATCCGGCATCGATCATCGCCGCAATGGACACTTTCAGCACAAACACCCCAGAACAGGCCGCCCATTCATTGCACGGCCAAGGTAACGTGCGCACCTCACCGCAACGCTCAATCGGCATTTCGATCAAAGTAGCGTTGATAGGCATTGACGTAATTCGTGTCCACCTGGCATGAGGTGATGTCCTTGTACTTGAACCTTGCCGGCTTCTCGCCCCAGTTCGCAGCGCCGGAGAACCACTCCAGCCAGACCTCATCACGCGCCAATTTCGACACCCGCCCGATGACGAAGTCCGGCTCCTCCAGGCGCTCGCATTCAAGAATCAGCAAGGGATACCTGCTGGCAAGGTCGTCAATGGCGGAGCGCCAATCCTGCAAATTGGTGGACAGTCCAAATGGAACTTGCTCTACAAGCCCCTCCGCCGCCAGAAGGGTCTGCTGGAATCTGTCCGTTGCGGTGCACCGGACTTCCGTGATGTCGGAAACAGCCAAGACCATGAGTCCATCGAGACGAAAATCGTAGACATACTGAAGAAGTACCAGCTCATCCGAGGCGCCGATGACGAATCCCTGAATGCTGTGGTCGTCGATCCGGTCGCGCCTAAGCGAGATGAGCGAACGCTGCTCTTGATGACGAGTGATTTCGTGCATATGCCTCAAGCGCTAGCTTTCATCCGCATGGGTTGACCTGCGCGCCTTCTCCTTGTCCATGGCCGCACTGAATATTTTCAGCAGAGGCACGAGGACCCAGATTCCAGCAGCGAACGAGTACAGGGACCATACCGTGAAGAGCGCCGTACCGCGAGCGTACGGCCCCTTATAAACCAGGACGACAAGACCGAGCAGTATCCAGCCGGCGAATGCAATGATGAGGCGCTTTGTTGTCTTCATTTCAATGCCGGTTGCTGTCGGGCTCGCGCCGGTGCAAAAAATGATGCGCCGACGGCAACGACCATGCTTATCGCCGCGGCAATCAATAGCGACGCCCAGTCTGAAACGTCGGATTGCATCCAAGTCAAAGCCACCAGCAATGCCGCGGAACTAAGGGCACCGGAAATCAGCGAAACAACACCCTTAGGCGAACGGCGAGACATCTGTCCGGCCAGCCAGTAGGCGGCACAAGCAAGCCAGGCGGCGATAAAACCCAGCAGCAACACAGATGCCCGCGCCCCAACAGGCTCGGAATCTCCGCTTGCCAGGAAAAAAACACCAGGTAGCAGGACGCATATATACCCAGCGACGAAACCAGTCAGCCACATAGTTGAAAGCCTAAGGTTGGCGGTGGGTTAACCCTGCTTCGATTGGTCATCGGCAGTCCGTGCTTGCTTGAGGCTGGGCCGCACATATCGGACGCGGCAAGAGCAGGAAACTTCCGGCAAGCAATACCACTCCCGCCAGTGCCCTCAACGGCCACGACAATTTCCGAAAACCATAACCAAGCACCGCCAGCATTGCCAAAGCCACCAGACCGAAAACAACACTGATCGCCGTACCGCCAAGGGAGCTGCCGCAGAGCACTACCGCATAAAGCGCCGTAAGCAAAGACAGGGCCAGCGCCGCGACACCCGCAAGCGCCGCGGTTGCGACTTTGCCGATGGATGAAAGATATTGAGGCGCGGGCATGGTTTGGCTAGCCTCCAAGCCTCATCTGCCGCAACCAGGCCCCAGGCGCCAAACCCACACTGCCCTTGAAGCGCCGGCTGAAGTGGCTCTGGTCGGCGAAGCCGCAGGCGGCTGCCACCTCGGCCAGGCCTTGCCCGGCCAGCATGGCGGACTGGGCGCGTTCCAGGCGCACTGCATTGAGGTAGATGTGGGGTGGCACGCCGAATTGCCGGGCGAAGGCGCGGGTCAGGTGCACGCGCGACAGGCCTGCCTCGCGCGCCAGGGCATCGACGGTGATGTCCTGGTCGTAGTGGCTGCGCAGGTAGTCGCGTATGCGGGCCATGCGGGCCGTGCCGGCGGCCTTGCCGCCCTCGCCCGCGCTGCGTCGCTCGCCGTAACGCTGCAACAGCCGCACCAGCACGTCGCGCGTGAGCTCCTCAGCGCGCAGCGACTCCTGGGCCTGGCCGGCCGCACCTATGGCCTGCGCAAGCGCCCGGCCCATGGCCGCGTCGCGCACCACGGGCTGGCGAAAGTAGGCCGCCATGTCGAGGCCGGCCTCCTTGTCGCGGCATTCATCGACCACATGCGGCGCCACATACAGCATGCTGTAGCCAAAGCCCTCCTGGGTGCCGCGCTGGCCGTCGTGCGGCTCGTCGGGGTTAAAGAGGATGACGTCGCCGCGCAGGCTGGCATGCAGGCTGCCGCCGCAGTGGAAGGTCTGCACGCCGGAGGCGGTGACGCCTATGGAATAGGTTTCGTGGCTGTGGCGCTCAAACGTATGTTCGGTGAAGTGGGCATTCATCTGCGTCACGCCGGCCAGCGCGCCGGGGCGAAAGCGAGCCCAGTCCTGGGCGGTGGGTTGCTGGGCGTGGTGCATGAAACAATCGTACAAGACGCGGCAGGCGCGGACAAGCAGACTCCCCTCTTCCAACACAACGCAAGAGGAGTTTTCCGTGAAAACAGACGCCGTAGACCTGCAGGCCAAGCTCGCGAGCTTTGAGGGCCACTGGCAGCCGCGCACCGTGAGCGAATTCAACGGCCATGACGTGATGGTGGTCAAGGTGCAAGGCGAGTACAGCTGGCATTCGCACCCCGAAAGCGACGACTTCTTCCTGGTGCTCAAGGGAGAACTGCACATCGACATCGAGGGCAGCCCCACCGTGATCCTCAAGCCCGGCCAGCTTTACGTGGTGCCGCGCGGCGTGCGGCACCGGCCGCGCGCCGCACAGGAGGCCCAGCTGCTGCTGATAGAGCCGACGGGCGCGCCCAACAGCGGCGATGCGGCCACGGCGGCCCCGCGCAGGGTGATCTGAAGCCGGGCCTTCAGGAGCGGAGGTAAACCGGGAGACTCAATTACTTGACTTTGTCAACCAATTGCTTGACGATAGCTGCCATGGCCTCATCAAGCTCCTCCCCTCTCCCCGCTTCTCCCATCCCGGCCGCGTCCACACCGGCCGCCGCCGTGGCGCACATCAAGGCGATACGCGGCTTTAACCGCTTCTACACCCAGCGCATCGGCGTGCTGGCCCCTTACCTGGGCAGCGAGTTCTCGCTGACCGAGGTGCGGGTGCTTTACGAGCTGGCCCACCGCGACCAGCCGACCGCGACCGAGCTGGGGCGCGACCTGTCGCTGGATGCGGGCTATTTGAGCCGCATCCTGCGGCGCTTTGAAAGCCAGGGCTGGCTGGCGCGCGTACCCTCGCCGGCTGACGCGCGGCAGAGCCTGCTGAAGCTGACGCAGGCCGGGCACAAGGTATTCGCGCCGCTGCAGCAGCAGTCGCGCGACGAGGCGGCCGCCCTGCTGGCCCCGCTGGCGCCGGAGGACCAGCACAAGGTAGTGAGCGCGATGGGCACGGTGCAGCGCCTGCTCGCCGGCCCGGGCGAGGCTGCGGCGACGCGCACCGTGGTGCTGCGCGACCCGCGGCCCGGCGACATGGGCTGGGTGGTGCAGCAGCATGGCGAAATCTATGCGCGCGAATACAGCTGGAACAGCGAGTTCGAGGCGCTGGTGGCCGACATCGCGGGGAAGTACCTCAAGAATTACCAACCCGACTGCGAAAAGTGCTGGATCGCCGAGCTCGACGGCGAGCGCGTGGGCGCGGTGTTTGTGGTGCGCAAGTCGGCCACCGTGGCGCAGCTGCGCATGCTGATCCTCACGCCGGGCGCGCGCGGCCTGGGCCTGGGCGGGCGGCTGTCTGACGAATGCATCGCCTTCGCGCGCGCCAAGGGCTACAAAAAAATGGTGCTCTGGACCAACAGTTGCCTCACGGCGGCGCGCGCGATTTATGCGAAGCGCGGCTTCAAGCTGGTCAAGAGCGAACCCTACCAGGGCTTTGGCCACGAGCTGGTGGGCGAGACCTGGGAGCTAAAGCTTTAGGGCTACAACGTTAAAAGTTCCGCAGGTCTTCAGCCTGGGGACCTCGTGAACCGCGAAGAGCGAGCTATTGTTTTAATAGCAGATGAAGCGCCTCGGCTTCTTGCGCGCGGACCGAGGAATACGTTATGCGCGGCGATAATGGGCGCATGAGCCCCCTGCCCGCGCAAGAACATCCGCAACCCAAGTCCCTCACCGACCTCTTTGTTTCATTCACGCTGCTGGCCCTGCAGGGTTTCGGCGGCGTCCTCGCTGTCGTGCAGCGCGAGCTGGTCGAGAAAAAACGCTGGATGACGCGTGAAGAGTTCATCGAGGACTGGGCGGTGGCGCAAATCATGCCGGGCCCCAATGTGGTGAACCTGTCCTTGATGGTGGGTGGGCGCTATTTCGGCCTCAAAGGCGCGATGGCGGCGCTGGCCGGCATGCTGACGGTGCCGCTGGTGCTGGTGCTGCTGCTGGCGGTGCTGTATGCCCAGTTCGCCGGCCACCCCGGTGTGGCGGGTGCGCTGCGCGGCATGGCCGCGGTAGCGGCCGGGCTGATAGGCGCGACCGGCCTCAAGCTCTTCGGTGCGCTCAAAAAGAACGTGCTGGGCCTGCGGCTGTGCATAGGCCTGGGCCTGCTGTGCTTTGTATCCATCGCGCTGCTGCGCATCCCGCTGGCTTATGTGTTGCTGAGCCTGGGCCTGGCGGCCTGCGTGCTGGCTTACCGAAAGCTCGCACCATGAACGAACCGCTGCAAACACTGCACCTGGCCTTCGGCGCGCGCGAATGGTTTGACCTGTTCCTGCATTACCTCTCGCTGTCGCTGCTGTCGGTGGGCGGCGCCATCAGCACCGCGCCCGACATGCACCGCTTCCTGGTCGACAAGCAGCACTGGCTGACCGACGCGCAGTTCAACGCCTCCATCGCCATCGCACAGTCGGCGCCCGGGCCCAATGTGCTGTTCATCGCCTTGATGGGCTGGAACGTGGGCCTGAACGCCGGCGGGATGCTGACCGGGCTGCTGGGCGTGTTCCTGGCGCTGCTGGGCATCCTGATTCCGAGCACCACGCTGACCTACACGGCCGCGCAATGGGGCCACCGCAACCGCGAGCTGCGGGCGGTACGCGCCTTCAAGCAGGGCATGGCGCCCATCGTGGTGGCCTTACTGATCGCCACGAGCTGGATCCTGGCCGGCGCCAACGGCAGCTCGCTGAAGGACTGGCCGGTATGGCTGTTGACGGCGGCCTCGGCCATCATCGTCTGGCGCACCCGTATCCACTTGCTGTGGCTGCTGGGCGCGGGCGCGCTGCTGGGCTGGTACGGACTGGTCTGAGCCGCAGCCGAAAAGCTACTTCGGCTTGCCGCGCCGGTGAAAGTACACCATGCGCGCCGCCTGCCGCATGGGCTCCGTGTCCAGGGCCAGGTTGAATATCCAGTCGGCCTGGAAATTATCAAACAGCCAGCGCAGCGCGCGCTTGGCGCGAAATTTTGGGTAGTTCCGGACCAGCCCGCGCATCGGATCGGCCGGGTCGCCGCCGTCGGCTGCGCCTGCTTGCAAAAAGGCCGCCACCGCGCTGCCCACCGCATCCCCATGCTCCAGCGCCGTATGGATGCCGCCGGCCGTGACCGGCGACACCATGCCGGCGGCGTCGCCGACCAGCATGACGCGCGCATCGGAGACGCGCTTCAACACGCCGCCGCAGGGAATCATGCCGGCGCGCGTCGCCAGCGGCGCTGCATCGCCGACATCGACGTGCGGCGCGATCCTGGCCGTGAAAGAGTCCATCCAGGCCTGCTTGGGGGGCACACCCGAGGCCGACATCCGCCGGGCCAGGCCGATCTGCTGGATGCCGACGCCGGCGACAGCCCAGCCGATATAGCCGGGGGCGAGTTTGCGGTCTATGAAGCAGTGCAGCAGATTGGCGTCCAGCCGGGCCTGGCCGTATTCATGCTCGATGCCGAACAGGAACTGGGTATTGAGCGACAGGCCCAAGGCCTTGGCGACACGCGAATGCGGGCCGTCGGCGCCGACCAGGTAGCCGGCCTGCAGCACGGCCGGCTCCTGCGAGGCCACCGATTTGACCGACACGGCCCAGCCGCCGGCGCTGTCCCGCGCTGCGCTCTCAAACAAGGTGCTGGCCAGCAGCGTGACGCCGTCTGCCTGGACGGACGCACACATCCAGTCCAGCAGCGCCGGCGTGTCGGTGGCCCAGAAGTAGTAGCCGGGCGCGTGCAGGTCCACGTGGCGCAGGTTGGGCGAATACAGCCGCACGCCGTCCACCTGGCGCACCAGCGCTGCGGGCACCTGCTGCAACCAGGGGATGGTGTCTATGGCATCTTTGACAATGATGCCGGTGGTGTGCAGCTTGTCCCCTGAGGAAGACTTCTTTTCCACCACGGCGACCCGCAGGCCGGCCCGGGCCGCGGCGCGCGCGCAGGCCAGCCCGGCAAAACTCGCGCCTATGACGACGAGGTCAAGTCGCTGCGGCGTCATGCCCTGCGCTGGCGCAAGGCTTCGTAAAGGCACACGCCGCTGGCGACGGACACATTGAGGCTTTCGACCGCGCCGCGCATGGGGATGCTGACCAGTTCGTCGCAGGTCTTGCGCGTCAGCTGGCGCATGCCCTCGCCTTCGGCGCCCAGCACCAGGGCCACCGGGCCTTTCAGGTCCACGTCGTAAATGGTTTTTTCGGCGTCGTCGCTGGTGCCTATGCACCAGATATTGCGTTCCTTGAGCTCGCCCAGGGTGCGGGCCAGATTGGTGACCATGAAATAAGGCATGGTCTCGGCCGCGCCGCTGGCCACCTTGGCAACGGTGGCGTTGATGCCGGCCGCATGATCCTTGGGGGCGATCACGGCATGAGCGCCGGCGCCGTCGGCCACGCGCAGGCAGGCGCCCAGGTTGTGCGGGTCGGTGACGCCGTCCAGCACCAGCAGCAAGGGCTGGGCCGTGCCGGCTTCCTCCAGGTGCTCGAGCAGTTCATCAAGCGACTTGACCTGTGCCAGGGTATCGACCCGGGCCACCACCCCCTGGTGGCCGTGGCTGCCGCACATCTTGGCCAGGCGCAGGCCGTCGGATTCGATCAGCCGTATGCCGGCCTCGCGGGCCCGGTCGGTGAACTGGCGCATGCGCGCGTCGCGGCGCGAAGCGTCGAAAAACACCTCCAGAACGGACTTGGGTGCGGTTTTGATGCGCACGCCGACAGCATGGAAGCCAAAAAGGACTTTGGGGGTAGATGACATGCAGGGGATTATCACTGCAGCCCCGGAAGCTGTTAACGATTGCCACGGAGCCCCGTTTAGACCGTTAATAGCTTCTTAGGCATTACTACCGGTGCACAGGGGCCGACCGACGGTCACAATGCGGGCTGGGTAAGTCTAAAATAGTAACAATTTGTTGATCCTGCAGGCAGGACGTTTTCCGCAATAACGCGCACAGTTGGGGGCACTATGGGATTGAGGCTTAAATTTAATCTGGTGTTGATCG
>Ga0065165_1002318_pt1 | contig 16662 bp, 12 predicted proteins | sample AraplaMF_Cvi_mMF_FD_63813 | JGI IMG/M metagenome (GOLD analysis project Ga0065165, IMG submission 63813) | Arabidopsis root microbial communities from the University of North Carolina, USA - plate scrape MF_Cvi_mMF (version 2) (version 3) | ecosystem: Host-associated > Plants > Roots >...
CCGGGCCTTAGTATTATAATGATAAAGAATATCGATGCTGTTATGATGCGCGCGTTGGGCGATCAGCTTGCCGAGCAGCGGCTGCGTGTGGTTGCGCAGGGTCTCCTCATACGCGGCACGAATAATCTGTTCCGAGAATGCGAGCGACCACGTATGCGTGAACGGTCCGTTAGACAACTGCTCCGTATCCGCAAAGTAATTGTGCTTCGTAATATAAGCTTCAAAGTCCGCGGCGTCCAGCTGCGAAAGAAGCGGCAACACCGCATGGGGTGCCAACAGCCCGGCTAGCGGCGTCACGGCGTGTTGATCATGAAAGAGCTGCGCGTTACTGATGAGCGAAGCGGCGTATACCGGAACCGTATCACCATTCAGCTTTGTCTGAAAGCGCTTATCCGTTAGCCAGTATGTGAACGTGGCCTTATAATCGTCGCCAAAGAAGCTCGTCCAGAACGTCATCGGCATATGCTCCAGGAAATGCGACAGCCAGAATTGCTGCACCGTGACAAACAGCGCGATGTCATACACGCGCGCATCCATGCCGAACGTCTGCTCCATCGTTGCCGCGTTCCAGAACGAATCCTCCGTATCGGGAAGATCGAACTGCATGGCCTTCTTCGTCGGTTTAAAATAAGGCGTCAGCTTCCCGGCCGTCTCCTGGTAAAGTTTTGACCAGGGGTACCGTAGTAGAATAGACGCCAGAATCCGACGGCATTCCTTCTCACTCTTTTTTTCCTTGGCACGATACTGAAACTCCGAGTAATACAATGCTTCGGCAAACGGAACATCGTCAGCTGCCGCAGTTTGCAGCACCATATCCAGGAACATCTTCTTCGCTACAATAGGCTCGGCATCCCACGTAGAGTAAAGCAACTGAAGGCTCTCCTCGCGGTTCGTCCGGCGCAGCGTCTGAAACAACTGCTTGCGTTCTTGTGTATTACCCTCCGCCCAGGTCACTGTACCGGAAACTGGCGGTGGTGTAGAATACTGCAACGACGGATCATGCTTTAAAAGCCACACACCCTTGTTACCGATAACCTCCACGATCTTTGCCTTCGTGCGGTTCGATAAATTCTTTCCCTGTTGAATCAGCGTAATAACGAGCTCCGGATTCACGATAACGTTGCGCTCAATCAAAACATCCAGCCATAGCGTTAGCAAACTTTCCCGTATCTGGTAATCCACAAGTTCGAAGCGACCTTGCAGCTGAAGCAACTCCGCCGGAGCGACAGCCTTGTCCTCATCGATAATCTCGTCGTCCCATGCGCCGGTATACCGGGGTGGGAGAGTGCCGGCAAACTGATAAAAGTTCAGGTAGGCATTCACTTCCAAAAACTCCCGCTCCGGGTCTTCGGGCCGTGCCTCCAGCACCTTCCGTACGTCCTCGGGCAACAACTGCAGGTCTAGCGCCTTCTTGGCAGTACCCAGTAATGCGGTTTCGTTAAAAGCTTCCATCGCTACAGAACCGTATAATTAGTATCATCAAATACACCCAGCGGAATACAGAAATGATTACGCAACGCCAGGGCAATCGGCATAGACCGGTTGCCGCTAATAGCCAGCCACTTCAGAATCCGCGAAAAATCATAAGTAGGAATAACCGGTATAAACGCCAGCGCTGAATCGCATACAATCCAGGCGTCGCCCTGCTTAACCATGCGCGCATCCTGTAACAGTACAACCAGGTCGTTCACCCAGGGATTGATTTTCAATTGGTCAACCCGGTATACATGAATAGCCTCCCACGAAGCATACATCGCCGGAACAACCTCTAGCCTATTCTTTACCTTTCGTTGAACCTTGAACGCGCCCCGCTGAGGCCATATAGAAGGGAAAAAAGCAAACTCACCTTCCACCACCGTGCCGGGCAAAACAGTATTTTCAATCACACTGAATCGTGTGCCGAAATTCAGAACCATAGCCTGTCGGTTAGAGCGGCTTCCTACAAGCCAGTTGCGCTGAATCGTAATATCGTCGTCGGTAACCTCCACCTCCTGCCCGGCCACCAGCCACTGGTCCTTTATCGTCTCCGCCGAAGTACTCACCAACAACTCCTTCGTCGACTGACTCCAGCCCGACAAAGTCTTAATCGTCTGCTGCCAGATCGGCGACAGATTGTCATAATTGCGGATAGCCCGCACCAGCAAAAACAAACGTGATAAAATATGCAAAGCTTCACGCTGCCATTCATCCTGGTCAGCATAGTTCAGCTTGCCGAGAGCCTTAACCCAACCGCCAAGCCCTGGCGCTTTGGCATCCACCATCCGGGCGGCCATACGACTAAAGTCTGATTGACTTTTATTCGGAAGTTCAAGTAATCCAATGCGTACCAGATCTTTCAACCATAGCTCCAGCTCCTCTGCCCCGGCCGCCACAGAAGCCAACCGGTTCTGCTGCGTCTTCCCGCGATTCTTTTCGAGCTGATCGATCTCCTCCTCCGTGCGCTCCTTCTTCTCCTCAGGCTTCGCAGTGTCACGGGCCACGCGTTTATCCATCCACGTCTTCACCCATTCCGGCTCCTCCGCATGCTGAAACAACGCCGCGTCGTTTATAAACAACAACATCAACCCGATCCCATGCTTACACGGAAACTGCCGCGACGGACACGTACACTTATACGCCAACGCCGTAACATCAAGTTGTGTTAAATAAGGATTACTGCCGCTCCCCTTGATACTTCCCCACAGCGCCCGGTCACTTTGCGCGAAACTTTGCCACTGCTCCTTCGCCGATAATTTCTTCCCCGCCGAAAACGCCGCCGGGTTCGGTGAAAGCGATTGTACCTGTGCCTCCGTAAATGTCAACGTGCGTATATTTTTTTACGCCGCCATCTTACTCAAAAATCACCCACAATCAAAAACAATCCTATACAAAAGGCCTTCCCCAGTGGGGGTATCTGCCGAGCACAAGATCGCTGACGTAAGATATGCGCTCTCGCTCTCTTTCCTCACCCTGATTTCTCACTCCGTCCTCGCCCTCGTCATCGCGCTGATTCACGTACGGGTATGTCCCCCCGCAACTCTTCCACAGCTAACTCCCAAAGAACTTCTCGCGCACCCTCCACGCTCACTCCCCGCACCCCTCTGCCTTTCCGCACTGGTCCTCCGTCCTCACCCTGATTTATGCTATTCCTTTCCCATTCAGCAACATCAAAATATCCTTCTTCGTGCCCGCGTTCGGCTCCACCTGCCCGGCCTGCACAAGCAGCGTCCGTGCTTCTTCCGGCCAGTATGTCGTGCCCCAATCCGTCAGTGCACGTATCGCCATATTCCGATTGCGCGTCACCGGACTCGCCATCGCGGTCTTGATCAAATTAAAACCCTTACCCGGAAACCGACGCAAGTCCTGCAGCACATAATCCAGGCACGTATGAAGATTATAATCATCGCCCACGCCCAGCTCGTCGGCCACGCCGGTCGCGATCTTAGCGAGCGGTAAGCGGTCCATCGCGAACGTAACGATAGAGTCGATCCGTTCGTCATTAGCATTCTTCATTATATTATACCAGCACGCCGAATCCGTCGGGTTATCCGACAGGCGCTTCCAGTGCGTATCCCAAAGCGAAATGCCGAGTATATTCGCCGCCTGGTCGACTTCCCAGAACGTCTCGCTATCGTCGACATACTGCATGCCAAGAACCAGGCGAGTCCACTTCTGATTCGAAAGAATCATATGCAGATCGATCAACAGATTCGACCGCATATCCTCATGCCAGCCTTTCGATTCGCGAGCCTTCCAGTCGGCGTCGTTGTCTTCCAGGAATTGTTTGATAGAGGCCAGCTTCAAAAAGCTATCCAGCGATGTAGCGCGTTTTTCAAGTTGGGCTACATACAGTTGCGTAACCTCGGCGCCGTCCTCATACTGGTCCATGTTTTCAGCAGGGCCACCATTGATCAGTGCGATAATAATATCACCCGCTGCAATAAGCAGGGCATCGTCTACAGCTTCACGTTGTAATTCCGCCTTCAGGCCACCAGCAACGGCGCAGGTATACGCGAGATACTCGTACATAACCGTATTGCGATAGCCTTCGCGCAGCAGCCACGATTTTATGGCGGGGTCTTCAGTAGTGGCAAGTCGTTCCACCAGGTGTATACGGCCCCAGCCTTCCACACACTTGGCCATCGCCCAGTGCGTTTGTTCGGCATTACCGAGCGAGTGTGTAACCGCTACAGCCGCAAACAGCGTAAACTCCTCGTGTTTCCCGAGCACAATGATCTTCTCGAGGTCCTCCTGCTCGCCAATAACGCCCAGCAGCGCGATACCGAACTTAACAGCACCCCGGTCAGGACTCTCGAACGCCAGCAGGCGTCCATAGGAATATAAGTGAGGATAAACCGAAATCTCCGCTTCCGACACCTTCTCCAACACATCGTCGATAAAGCTCATCACCGTATCCTTTGCCAGCAGCATATACAGATCATGCTTGTCGGTCAGATAGTTGGTTTCTGATATCGCTTTCATCAATTCCACGATCCGGTCAACCTCGCCGGCCTCCGCAATCGTCTCCTCACCACCGTGGTGTCCAAAAGTGCCATCCATGGCTCCGGGAGCCCACCGCCATGCGTTCTTCTCATAACGTCGGCCTTCGTCCGGAAGCTCGTCCCCCGATTCCCGTAACTTACCCGCGCCATCCAGGTTTCGCTGAATGAAATTGAAAATCCCCGTACCGCTCTTCCAGAGCAGTTGTTGTTGGGGTTTAACGTCTCGGTTTTGCTTGAACATTGAAAAGAGTCCCATGTATCCTTAATTCAATAAGTCGCCCAAAGCTCAAGGTTAACTATGCAACCTCTCTGCGTACTTACGCCCCCTGACATGCCTGCGTGACAACGCAATTGCCTCACATTCAGTCAGAGCCTCCGGCATCGCTCACCCATGCACGGATAATCTGCGAATCCATCGTAATTTCCCCGATAGACCTCGCCCATTCTAACATCAAAAGTTAGGCAAAGACCCGCCCGCCGGCATTGAATACTTGAATCGAAAGGTACACGCTTAGGAATAACCGCTACTATCAAAAGAATCCCCCACAGTCCCCCTCCGCACCCAAAACACACAAAACAAAAGACCTTCAAAATTTCACCCAAACCTCATTTTTACCTCCGTCCCCAAACCAGTTCCTTCCCGCATTCCCCACATCCCGAAACACAAATCTTCCCGTTCCCCCACTTTCTTACCTCATCATAACCTCCCCATCAACCACTCCTCAGATATAGTATAGATAACCCCCACCGCCACCATGAATAATCGTCCCGACAGTATATCGAAAGCCCCACCAAGTATACTTGACACATACACACACCGGCGCGTTACTAACACCGTTAGCATGTTGAGAAGTATTGTGTCCATTAATGAAGTTTTTGAAACTTCTGGTGGTTATCCCGTACAGATAATGTGTGGGGATTTTAATGATTACGTATAGAAGTGGATGCCACGAGTGGGGCTGTCGATGGTTCCAAAGTAATTAAGAATATTATAGGGTAGACGTATTGACGATCTCATTGTTTGATCTTTGGATGACTAACGAAGACAGAAATGTGCGAAGGAGGGATGATCCCATAATCTTACGAATCTTGTTCAGATACGTCCGCCCGCTCCCGCACACTCACGTCCGCATCTGAAATCCCCTTCTTGAGCATTTCCTCTAAATTCTGCATTTTACCCATTAAACACTCCTGGCACCAATCCTGCATACACCCCACAAAATCTGCCCACATGCTCAAAAGCTACTGCACCATCGGCTGGAGAAACCTGGTTAAAAACAAAGTCTACTCCCTCATCAACATCGTCGGTCTGGCCATCGGCCTCGCATGTTGCCTCGGCATTGGCCTGTTCGTATACGACGAATACAGCTTCGACAGATTCCATACAAACACAAACAACCTCTACCGCATTGTCGAAAAACAAAAACAGGCGGGAGTATACTACAACGTCGTAAGCACACCCGGTCCATTGGCGACCGCCATCAAAACCGACCTGCCCGAAGTACAAGAAAGCTGCCGACTCCGCCGCACCGTCGGCACACTACAGATAGGCCAAACTACAATCGAGCCATCCAACATCCGCTACACCGACAACAGCTTCTTCAAGCTATTCGATTTCAAACTACTGAAGGGCAACGCCACACAGGTTCTCCTCAAACCTGACGAGATCGTCCTCACATCGGCAACCGCCAAACAACTTCTCGGTGAACACTGGCAAAACCGAACCGACGTACTCGGCACCACCATAACAATCAACGCATGGGGCAAAGAGCGCATCTTAACGCTGGTGGGTGTAGCCGAAGAGCCACCACACAACTCCAGCATCCAATACAGCGCATTGCTGTCGATAAATACACTGGCCGACGACGATCTGTCGAATTGGGATAATAACACCCTCGAAACATACATCGCCCTCAATGCCACCACCGACCCAACGGCGTTCAATACCAAACTAGAGACCTACATAGACCGCTACTCACAGTACGGCTCCAAAGAGGAAGCCCGCGTACTATACCTCCAACCCATGAAGGATATCCACCTCCATTCACAATTCGACTGGGACGCAGCCGATCCAGGCGCAGGCAACATCGTATATGTCCGCATCTTTTTAGTAGTCGGCATAATGGTATTGCTCATTGCCGTTTTCAACTTCGTAAACCTCTCCACCGCCCGCGCTACCAGCCGCGCAAAAGAAGTGGGCGTACGTAAAGTCATCGGTGCCGGATACAAACAACTGGTTATGCAGTTCCTCACAGAATCGTTCCTGCTTACCACAATAGCCATGACATTCTCGCTGGTACTCGCACAAGTGCTGCTGCCGTGGCTGAACAACGTATCAGGCAAAGCCTTACATGTGCCGCTCGAATCGCCCGTATTCCTCGGAGTAATAACGGTGACATTGATGACCGTAGGGCTAATGGCCGGGCTATACCCGGCATTCTATCTCTCGAAGTTCGCACCGTCCAAAGTGCTGAAAGGAATCTCAAAGCTCCCGGCAGGATTTTCCTTCCGGCAGATTCTTGTGGTCGGCCAGTTCACGTTCTCCGTCATGCTTGTCATCGGTGCCATAGTCGTCTATAAGCAGTTAAGCTTTATCCAGGAAAAAGACCTTGGCTTTGATCGTTCACAGCTCATATACCTTCCCCTCCGCCACGGCGCACTGAACAAAGAAAGTGTTGTAAAAGACGAGCTGAAAAACCGGGCTGGAATTCTATCGGTAGCAAAGACCTCCAGCCACATCATCGAAGCAACAAACGCAACCACCTCCTTCAAGTGGGAAGGCCAGCAGCCGGGCCATGAATTCATGATAACCCAGATGAACACCGATGCCGACCTCATAAGCACCCTCGGCTTCTCACTCGCCGCCGGCCGTAACTTCCTTGCCGATACGCCGGACTCCACATCATTTATCGTCAACGAGACCGCCGCTTCACGTATGGGCTGGACGCCCGAGCAAGCCATTGGCAAATCCGTAACCTTCTGGCAAACGCAGGGCACCATCGTAGGAGTAGTAAAAGACTTCCACTTCCGCCCGCTCACACTGGCTATCGAACCGTTTATATTCCGCCAATGGACCAACGCACGCTTCAACGGACTCTTCATCAAAACACAACCCGGCCAAACCCGCGCCGCCATCGCCACCATAGAAAAAACCTACAAGCTCCACGACGACCAAACCATCCCGCACTATGAATTTGTAGACGAAGCCTTACAGGCACAGTACCGTACCCAGCAAAACACCGGCAGCGTCGTACTATTCTTTTCCATATTGGCCATCGCCGTATCGTGCCTTGGTCTATTCGGCCTGGCCACCTACGCCACCGAACAGCGCACCAAAGAAATCGGCATCCGTAAAATTCTCGGTGCCAACGTATCCACCATCCTTCGCCTTCTCTCCGCCGACTTCATCAAACTCGTCCTCATCGCCATAACAGTAGCCATACCGGTAGCCTGGTACAGCATGACCCTTTGGCTCCAGGACTTCGCCTACAAGATCGCCCTCGAATGGTGGATCTTCGCCACTGCCGGCCTCATCACCGCCCTCATCGCCCTCGCTACAGTATCCTATCACTCAATCCGAACCGCCATAGCAAATCCCGTCAACAGCCTCCGAGCCGAATAACGAGCCCTGCGCTCAATGAACACCACAACAAACTAAAATTGAACTCCACAACAAACCGTCACGATTGCACAGTGCTGAACTTTGCACCGTCATCAAAATCAGAAGGTAATGTGGACAACACAACAAATCCCCGACCTTTCGGGAAAAACCGCTATAGTAACCGGTGCCAACACCGGCATCGGATATGAAATAGCCAAAGCACTCTTTGCCGCAAACGCCAACGTAATTATCGCTGCGCGTGATATAAAGAAAGCCACAGCGGCGGCAGAGAAAATAAGTGCCGAAATCGATAGCAATGGCCTGCTGCAAACACAAATCCTCGATCTGGCCAACCTCGGCCAGGTCAGACTTTTTTCCGAAGCCTTCAAGCAGAAACATCGGCAGCTGGACCTTCTCATAAACAATGCAGGAGTAATGATCCCGCCGCCGTCGAAAACCGTTGATGGATTTGAACTACAATTTGGTGTCAACTTCATCGGCCACTTTGCCCTCACGGCACAGCTCTTCCCGCTGCTTAAAAAGTCTCAGGCCGCAAGAGTTGTAACGCTGTCGAGCGGCGCCGCTACCCTGGCTGCGGGTATCGACTTCAACAACCTCAAACTTGAAAAGCAGTATGACCCCTGGCGCGAATACGCAGTAAGCAAGCTCGCCGACATACTCTTCACCTACCAATTAGACCGCAGACTCAAAGCCGGACACAATAACATCCTATCCGCAGCAGCACATCCAGGAGTCACACGCACCGACCTGCAACGGCATATCCCGGCTCACGAGCTCACAGGTTTATTCGCACAGTTCAGCCAAGTAATGGAGCCATCGCAGGGAGCGCTGCCGGCATTATTCGCGGCAACAGATCCAGCAGTAAAAGGCGGCGTATTTTACGGACCGGATGGTCCGAAAGAATACGCAGGTTATCCCGCACCATCGAATCACAACACCGCGGTAATGAACGATCATCAACTGGCTCAACAACTGTGGGTGTATGCCGAAGAAGCTACCAATATAAAATTCAATATCTAAGAAAATAAGCCATGCAAAACACAACTGTACTAGTAACAGGCGGAACAGGTTTCGTTGCCGTCAACATAATAGCACAACTACTGAAACAGCACTACACCGTAAAAACCACACTACGTTCATTAAACCGTAAAGACGAAATCCTGAGAGCATTAAATGAGGCTGGTGTAAACGACTTCAGCAACATCACGTTTTACGAAGCCGACTTGTTATCCGATGCCGGCTGGAACGAAGCCGCACAAGACTGTGGATATGTATTACACACAGCATCGCCCTTTGTAGCGGAAGAACCGAAAGATGAAAGCGAAATGATAATCCCCGCCCGCGACGGTGCTTTGCGCGTATTGAAAGCCGCAAAAAAAGCCGGCGTAAAACGGGTGATCCTTACGTCCTCCTTCGCCGCCATCGGCTACAGCATCCCTCCCGATAACCACATCTTCACCGAAGACGACTGGACAGACGAAAACACCCCGCTGCCCGCATACATCAAATCCAAAACCATCGCCGAAAAAGCCGCCTGGGATTTCATCAAAGCCGAAGGTGGAGCCATGGAATTTGCCGTCATCAATCCCGTGGGAATCTTCGGCCCGTTTATCGGAAACATAACCTCTGCATCGCTGGACACCGTAGTAAAAGGAATTGTAGAAGGCACCATCAAAGAGAACGCGCCGTTTACCTTTGGCGTAGTCGATGTACGCGATGTAGTCGATATCCACATCAAAGCCATGAATCACCCCAGGGCTAATGGTCAGCGTTTCCTGGCAACAGCAGAGGGTGCAATGAGTTTCTATGACGTGGCAGAGCTCATTAAAAAAGAACGTCGTCACCTGGCCGCAAAAATAGCATCGATGCAGCCCACACCTGTAGAAAGGTATTTGGTATTGTCCAATCGCAATGCCGTCGAAACGTTAGACTGGCAGCCACGAACTAAAGAAGAATCGATCCTGGCTACCGTAGATAGCTATACGCAACAAAATGCTTAACTTGGGCTTCGTGTCTAGTCTGTCGTATGAAAGTAAAGAATATTCAATCCTGTCCCATAGGCCCCGAAATATCTCCTGAGCAGTTTATATCGGAGCACTTTTTCATCTATTTGCTCAAGGGGACAATGAAAGCCTACGATGGGAATAAAAACTATTCAATAAATCCGGGCGATTATTACATCGCCCGGAAAAATCATCTCATCCGCTATACCAAATACAAAGACGAAGGCCAGTTTGAAAAAATCATCATCACACTGGACGAACCATTCCTAAAGAAATTTCTGGAGCGTTATCCTCAACACGCTGCGCCGGTAGATAATACCGATGCATTTATATTTCTCAAAGAAAACAATCTGTTCAAAAGCTATATCCATTCACTCGAACCATATTACCTCGGCGATCTCGAACTTGAAGAAACATTCGCCGACATTAAGCGCGAAGAGCTGCTGTTAATCATCGTGAAATCAGACCCCGCCCTTGCCGGTATTCTATTTAACTTCAGTACACCGCAGAAGATCGGCCTTGAAGCATTCATGAATCATAACTTTCGTTTCAACGTAAGCCTCGAACGTTTTGCCTTCATGACTGGAAGAAGTCTGTCCTCCTTCAAACGTGACTTCGTCCATACGTTCGGCGTCACCCCCGGCAACTGGCTAAAAAAGAAGCGCCTCGACGAAGCCTACTTTCGCATCAGCCGCCAAAACCAAAAGCCGAGCGACGTCTACCTCGAAGTCGGCTTCGAAGACCTGTCCCACTTCTCCTTCGTCTTCAAAAAAGAATTCGGCAAATCCCCCTCCGAAATTGCCACCGAATTTCAACGTCAGACACAGTAGAAAACACACGGTACCGGAAGACCTTAAAGAATTTTCCCGTTGGCAAACGTCATCAGGTTTTGCTGAAGCGCATACCGGATTAATCCTACGGAGTTCTTTACATTGGTTTTTACCATAATATTTCGCCGGTGCACGTGAACCGTCTTCTCGCTAATGAATAGTCGCTCGGAAATTTCCAGGCAGGTATACTCCTGGCACAGCAACGTCAGCACCTCGATCTCCCGGTCCGAAAGCTTACTGGAATCATCATAATCCTGATAGCGGCTTGCCAGGTGCGAACGCATTGCATTTGATACGAGCTCGTTATTATAAAAGTCGTTCTCATGAACCGCATAGATCGCCCGCTCAACTTCCGAGACGTCAACCTTCTTTAATAAATAACCGTGAATTCCTATTTCCATAAGCCTGACGATTGTTGTTGGTTCGTCGTGCATCGTCAGAATGATGATCTTGATATTCGGATACTGCGAACGAATCTGTCGTGACACGGCAGTGCCGTCCATTTCAGGCATCTCCAGGTCTACGATAACCACATCGGGTTCGAAATCCCGAATTAGTTTTAACAACTCTTTACCATTGGACGCCGCTCGCACGTCACCAATACGTGAAAACGATGAAATAACCCGGACCATGCCCTGTCTTACAAAATTGTGATCATCGGCTAGACATACATTTAGTTTCCTGCTTTTCATAATGGTTAAACGTTGGGACAAAAATTTGTACTCTGTTGGGCGGCCCTTCCATCGCTTCGATCGATGCATGGAGCATGCTAAGTCGCGACCGAAGGTTGTACATACCCAGGCCGGTGTTACGCGCTTGGTTACTGAAATCATAGCGGAACGGTTTGCCGTTATCAATAAGGGCTAGACCGATACCTGAATTCCAGGTCAGTTCAAGGGTAACATCGGTAGCTCCTGAATGTTTAATGCAATTCGTAAGAAGTTCTTGTGCAACACGGTAAATCATCAACGACATTTCCTTGGGGATAGGCTGCTCAATACCGCGGCATGAAAATTCAATATCAAAAAAAGAAGAGGTTTTAATACGTCCACACAACGCGGCAATGCCGGCAGATAGCCCCGAGTGCTCAAGTGTGCGAGGATAAAGATCTTTAGCGAATGTCCGTACAAGGTCCAGGGTTTCGTCAAGAATCGTGTCGCATTCGTGGGTGGTCCGCTGTATCTCTGAGTCGGGCAGTGATTGCCGACCGATATGCTGGATATTCAACTTAAGCGTCCATAATAGCGACGCGAAGCCATCATGAATTTCTTGCGAAATAGCGAGCCGCTCCTGCTCCCGGGCAGCAAACAATTCGCGTGTTGCGTTTAATGTATAGCGTTCTTTAAGAGCTGAATGATGCCTTCTTTCGATCTGAAGCTCGTTTTCCAATAGCCAGGCGGTTCTGGTGGCTTCTCGCAGCGCCGTGTCAAACTGGGCTTGGGCCTGATGAAGCTGCTGTTTGAGTTGCTTTTGCTTTTGCTCGTGAAAGTAGTGCAGGGTAAGCGTTAGTGTGGCCAGAATTAATACCACTACTGCACATAGAATTTCAAGAGCTGTCATATTCGCACAAATAAAAATAACGATCGTACCGATGGCAAACGCCATCGGAATAAGGTTAACTAGCGTTGCCCTTAACGCAAAAGTTTAGGTTAAATCAGTATTTGAAGATACTAAATTTCGGTATCCGTGCAAGACGTTTTGTAGTACATCATCGTATTCATTAAACGAACATGTCGCCAGGTTATTGGAACACAGCGCGCCGTGTTGTTGGTAAACTCCCTCTCGGTACACATATCTTAAAGCATCTATACTGCCTGGAAGCGCTATTTGCCAATGTTTTTCGCGATCTAAGAAAATTTCTTATCGATTTTTTATCATTTCGCCAATAGCGTCTTGTCGTGTGTTATGGTACTTTAGAAAAACAGTCAATCGAAGATATCGATTACTGAAAAACAGTTTCGGTGAATATGAATTTGAATACAGGCATTACGTTGATCGATCACATCTTGCACGAAGTGAATGCGCACCAGCAAACCATTCAGCAATTGGTTAATGATAACCTTGAGCATATTGATGCCATGTGTATGGAAGTACTGGGATGTTTGAAGAATGATGGTAAAATCTTCTTTATGGGAAACGGCGGATCTGCTGCCGATGCTCAGCATCTTGCAGCAGAGTTTATTGGCAGATTCAAACGTAATCGGAGAGCGCTTCCGGCTCTCGCATTAACCACCGATACATCTGTGGTAACCGCCATTAGCAATGACTTTGGCTATGAATATGTATTCGCCAGGCAGCTGTCGGCACTCTGCACAGACCGTGATGCAGTCATTCTGATATCCACATCCGGAAATAGTACGAATCTGCTTGAGGCTGCCAGGGAAGCTTCTCGTAAAAAGGCATGTACGATCGGGCTGCTGGGGAACAACGGTGGAGCATTGGCTGCCAACGTGAACATTCCGGTTATTGTGGCATCCGCCGAAACCGCGCGTATTCAGGAATGTCATATTCTGATCGGTCACATTCTTTGCCAAATTTGCGATGAATACTTTAGCATCAATCATTGACCGGTTTCAAGGTCGTAAAATCACCGTTATCGGCGATTCCATGCTCGACTCCTATATATACGGTGTCGTCGACAGAATCTCACCTGAAGCCCCGATCCCGATTCTTAAAATAGAATCCAAAACAGAAGTCTTAGGCGGCGCAGCAAACGTTGTCAGAAACCTCGATGCACTAGGGTGTACAGTAGAATTCTTTTCCATCGTCGGCGCCGACGACCCCGGGCGGAAAATCATACGACTCTTGACAGAGCTGAACCGTGTGCATGCAAACATCATCGAAATACCCGGTGCGCAAACAACATGCAAAACGCGTTACATCGCAAACCAACAGCTCCTGCGGGTAGACGAAGAAGCGCATGAGCCAGCGCCAAAGCATATCGAAGACGGAATCCTCACCCAACTCACGCTTAACCCACATCCCGACGTCTTCATCCTCTCCGACTATGGCAAAGGACTTCTCTCCCCAGCGCTCTGCAAAGCTATTATCGCCTTCGCCAATCGCATCGGGAAACCTATATTGATAGATCCCAAAGGACGCGATTATAGCCATTATGCAAACGCAACGCTCATTAAACCCAACAGGAAAGAACTCTGTGACTACTTCAATACTGAAATTCAGGTAGGGTATGAATTCGATTATGCCGCCAGGCTCGCATCTGTACTGCACATTCAGCATGTATTGATAACCCTGGGCAAAGCCGGCATGCTCGTCTGCTCGCACGATCGGCAGTATCACATTGCCGCGAAACCGAGAGATCTTGCCGATGTTTCTGGCGCAGGCGATACCGTCATCGCCACACTCGCAGCCGCATGGTCTGCCGGTGCCGGCCTGGAAGATGCATGCCGACTCGCAAACCTTGCTGCAGGCATTGTAGTCGCCAAATCCGGAACATCCGTGGTCTTTCCATACGAACTCCGCGATCAGTTGCACGACAACTTCAAAGTACATACTACCACAGAAACACTCTTGACGCGCCTCCAGGCATGGAGAGACAAAAAATATCGTATCGGGTTCACCAACGGCTGTTTCGATCTGCTTCATGCCGGACACATTGCAACCATCCATGCCGCACGTAGTCAGTGCGATAAACTTATCATCGCACTCAATAGCGACGCCTCCGTAAAAAGACTCAAAGGCCACACGCGCCCCATTAAAACAGAAGAAGAACGTGCGTGCATCCTAAGCGAATTTGAAAGTGTAGACGCCGTAATAGTTTTTGATGACAACACGCCGGAGAACCTTATCCTCACCATAAAGCCCGACGTACTCATCAAGGGAGGCGACTACAGAAAAGATGACGTTGTAGGAGCGTCCTTTGTAGAATCGTATGGCGGAACAGTCGTATTGACACCCGTAGTAACAGGTAGAAGTTCTACAAACATACTACAGCGTATACAATATGAAATCACCGGTGTGTAATCGGTTGGCGCATCACGCTATGGAATAGACTAAAAGACAGCTACAAAATTTTCTTACCTGGGGCTAAAGTCTTGCAAAGGAATCTTGGTATGCCGGCTGTTTTGGCAGATGTATGCAGCGTCATCCTCGGAACGCACAGACATAATCACAAATACAAAGGGCGAGCAGGGGTATATTCAATAGATAAATTTATGTTCCATTAAAACAACACTCCTATGGAAAACACCAACAAGAAAGCTTTCTCTGTAGACACAGAAAAAGCAAAGCTCGTTCAGGAAGCGCTTAAAGACCTTCAGAACGACACCCTGAATGACCTCTCTGCTGAATTCATCAGCGGCGGTGCATGGGTAAAAGCCGTTCTCAAATTCAAGAGCGATGGCACAAGCCCTGAGCAGCCTGTGGAACCAGAAGTTCCCGTACTGAGCTAGGTCGCTCACAACAATGATCATTGAGAGGAGGTTATGCTCCTCTCAAACTTTTAAACCTTTTCCTAACCTAAGCCATTACGCGGTATGCCTTTTATCGAACTAACCGTTAAGGTTGCCAGCTTGTGCAACATCAACTGCTCCTATTGCTATGTATACAATATGGGAGATTCCTCGTATAAACTGCAACCCAAGGTAATGCCCGAGAACGTCGCCATAGCCATGTTTGAGCGCGTTCGCGAACATTGCAGAAGACACAACATGAAAGAATTCAGGTTCGTGTTACATGGCGGAGAACCCCTGTTGGCAGGTAAATCGTTTATGGAATTTTTTGTAAGCAAAGGAAATGAGATCCTGCTACCTGAAATCAAGCCAACCTACATCGTTCAAACCAATGGCCTGCTCCTCGATCATGATTGGGCAGAGCTGCTTACCAGGCTCAACATCTCCGTGGGTATCAGCCTGGACGGACCGCGCGAAGTAAACGACGAAAAACGTGTCGATCACAAAGGACAAGGAACCTTCGATCGAATAATGAAAGGAATTAACGTCGCTACAACACACAAAGGATTCGACCTGGGTGGACTACTCGCCGTAATAAACGTGAACAGTAACCCACTAACCGTATACGACTTCTTCAGGTCGATAGACGGCGTGGTGAACATAGATTTACTCTTCCCCGATTGTAACTATAATCGCCTGCCTCCCGGACTCGGACCGGATGTAAAGAACCTTACACGCCAAACACCCTATGCCGATTGGCTCATCAGCATCTTCGATATCTGGTTCTACGAGAAATCACCTAAGCTCGGCATACGACTATTCAGCAACATCGTTAGACTCGTTATGGGCGGTAAAGTATCGTTCGACGTTGTCGGTATGGAAACCTGCGACTTCCTCATCATTGAATCCAATGGAGGAATGGAATCATCCGATTCGCTCAAGATTTGCGGCGATGGCTTCACAAAGAATGCGCTCAACGTACTCACCCACGAAATGGACGATGCGCTTGATTCCGACCTCGTGGCCAAATATCACCTGAGCAAAGAAAATCTTTGCCACCAATGCAATATCTGCCCCGCGAAAGCCGTATGCGGCGGCGGATTCCTGCCCACCCGCTATGACGCCGTAAACGGATTTGATAACCCGACCATCTATTGTGCCGACATGCTCAAACTCATTGCGCACATTCAGAACAAAATCATGGAGTTCATACCCGAAAGCCTTCAGGAAACACTCGAAATCGAAAAGATCACATATGAAGAGGCAGTGGCCTATATTCAGGATCAGATGGACCTTGCCGCAAACGTTAACCTT
>Ga0065165_1002319_pt1 | contig 16660 bp, 16 predicted proteins | sample AraplaMF_Cvi_mMF_FD_63813 | JGI IMG/M metagenome (GOLD analysis project Ga0065165, IMG submission 63813) | Arabidopsis root microbial communities from the University of North Carolina, USA - plate scrape MF_Cvi_mMF (version 2) (version 3) | ecosystem: Host-associated > Plants > Roots >...
CTGGTCGAGGCCGAACGCACGCATGCCGCCAACGTCGGCCTGTCGGCGCAGAACTTCATCTCGTCGACCGCGCTGCAGTCGTCGCAGGCCCGGCTCGACGCCGCGCGCGCGCAGCTCAAGTCGGCGCAGGCGCAGCTCGCGACCTCGCGCGTCGGCGTCAAGGAAGCCGCGCTGGTCGCGCCGATCTCCGGCATCGTCGGCAAGCGGCACGTGGTGCCCGGCGAGAAGGTCAGCGCCGAGCAGCAGCTGCTGACGGTGGTCGACCTGTCGACGCTCGAGCTGGCCGGCACCGTCGGCACGCACGAGGTGTCGCTGCTGAAGCCCGGCCAGCCGGTGCAGGTGCAGGTCGAAGGCCAGGGCAAGCCGGTGCCGGGCCGCATCGACCGCATCGCCCCGGCGGCCGAGGCCGGCACGCGTGCGATCGGCGTGGTGGTGGTGATGGACAACCGCCAGGAGCTGTTCCGCGCCGGCCAGTATGCGCAGGCCCATGTGGTGCTGCCGGACGACACGACGCGCCTGACGCTGCCCATCAGCGCGGTCGGCCAGGCCTCGGGCCAGGATTTCGTCTGGACGCTCGAGAAGGACGCGCTGGTGCGCCGCATCGTGATCACCGGCCGCAAGGACGCCGCGAGCGACCGCATCGAGGTCAGCAAGGGCCTCGCGGCCGACGCCCAGGTGCTCGGCGCGCGCTTCGACAACCTGCGCGAAGGCCAGCCGGCGAAGATCGTCACGCAGCGCACGGCGCCGAAGGCCGCCAGCGCCTCGGCCTCCGCCGCCCGTTCCTGAACCCCGGAGACCGCCATGTGGTTCACCCGCGTCTCCATCAACAACCCCGTCTTCGCGACGATGATCATGGCCGCGCTGTGCGTGCTCGGCCTGTTCTCGTACAGCCAGCTGCGCGTCGAGCGCCTGCCGGACATCTCGCCGCCGATCGTGTTCGTCAGCGTCGCCTACCCGGGGGCCTCGCCCGATGCGATCGAGACCGAGCTGACGCGCCCGATCGAGCTGGCGCTGAACGGCATCGCCGGCGTGAAGATGATCCGCTCGAACAGCTTCGAGGGCCGCAGCGAGACGGTCGTCGAGTTCCAGCTCAGCGCCGACATGACGCGCGCAGTGCAGGACGTGCGCGACAAGGTCGCGGCGGTGCAGCCGGCGTTTCCGCGCGACGCGAAGACGCCGTTCGTCTCGCGCTTCGACGGCGACAACGCGCAGCCCACCGTCTACCTGTCGCTGCTGGCGCCTGACCGCAGCGCGCGCGAGCTCTCGCTGCTGGCCGACAAGACCGTGCGCAAGCGGCTGGAGCGCTCGGCCGGCGTCGCGCGCGTCGACGTCGGCGGCATGACGGTGCGCCAGGTGCGCATCGACCTCGACCCGCAGCGCCTGCGCGCCTACCAACTGACGCCGGCCGATGTGTCGGCCGCACTGCAGCGCGCCAACGCCGACATGCCGGTCGGCCTGCTCAGCAGCTCGAAGGAGGACGCGATCGTGCGCGTCGAAGGCAAGGTGCGCGACGCCAAGGCCTTCGCCGAGGTGGTCATCGCGTCGCGCAACAACATGGTGGTGCGGCTGGCCGACCTCGGCGAACTGGTCGAGCGCGAGCGCGAGCCCGATTCGCTGTCGCGCGTCGACGGCGTGCCGGCGATCTCGTTCCAGGTCTACAAGCAGCAGGACGCCAACATCGTCGAGACCGGCGCCGCCATCAAGGAAGCTGCCGAGGAGCTGCGCAAGAGCCTGCCCCCCGGCGTCGAGCTGCGGCTGGTGTATGCCGACAGCGACTGGGTCGAGCGCAGCCTGAGCGGCGTCAAGCACACGCTGGTCGAAGGCGCGCTGCTGACCATCGCGATCGTGTTCCTGTTCCTGCACAGCTGGCGCAGCACGGTGATCACCGGGCTCACGCTGCCGATCGCGGTGATCTCGTCGTTCATCGCGGTGTACGCGTTCGGCTTCACGCTGAACTTCATGACGATGATGGCGCTGAGCCTGTGCATCGGGCTGCTGATCGACGATGCGATCGTGGTGCGCGAGAACATCGTGCGCCACGTGCACATGGGCAAGAGCCACGTGCAGGCTGCGCGCGACGGCACCGAGGAGATCGGCCTGGCGGTGATGGCCACCACCTTCGCGATCTGCGCGGTGTTCGTGCCGGTGGCCTTCATGAAGGGGATCATCGGCAAGTTCTTCTTCCCGTTCGGCGTCACGGTGGCGGTCGCGGTGCTGGTGTCGCTGTTCGTCAGCTTCACGCTCGACCCGATGCTGTCCAGCATCTGGCGCGACCCGCCGACCCATCGCCTCGCGCAGTTGCCGGTGCTCGGCCACCTGATGCGCTGGACCGACCGCGGCATGGACGTGCTGCACGTCGTCTACGAGCGCACGATCCGCTGGGTGTTCTCCGGGCGACGCTACCGCGTGCTCGTGCCGCCGATCCCGGCGTACGGGCGCCCGTTCGATGCGTCGGGCCGGCGCGACCGGTCGCAGCCGCGCCGCCTGCGCTTGGCGACGCTGACGCCGCGCGGCCTGGTCGCCTGGGGCGCGGTCGGCAGCTTCGTGCTGGCGATCGCGCTGTCGACGCAGATCGGCAGCGAGTTCATCCCCGATGCCGACAACAGCTACATCCAGCTGAACGTGACGCTGCCGGTGGGCACCAGCCTGCAGCGGGCGAGCGCGAAGCTGGCGCAGGTCGAGCAGGTGATCGGCGGCATGAGCGAGGTGCGCCTGACCTCGACGACGATCGGCGACACCGGCAACGGCAGCCGCAACTCGGCCACGCTGAGCATCCAGCTGGTGAAGCCGCACGAGCGCAAGCGCAAGCAGAGCGAGGTCGAGGCGGCGATGCGCGAGGCGCTGAAGCCGATCCCCGGCATCGAGATCACGGTCGGCCAGCAGCCGATCTACGTCGCGCTGCTCGGCCCCGATCCGCAGGTGCTGGAAACCGAGGTGCAGCGCCTGGCCGACAAGGTCGCCAAGGTGAAGGGCATCGCCGACCTGACGACCTCGGTGAAGCCCGGCCTGCCGGCCTATGCGGTGCGGCTGAAGCCCGACGCGGTGCGCGAGCTGGGCCTGACCACCAGCCAGCTGGCCGCCAGCCTGCGCAGCTACGTGAACGGCGATGTCGCGACCTGGTGGACCTCGCCCGACGGCGAGCAGGTCGACGTGGAGCTGCGGCTGCCGCAGGCTTCGCGCGAGAACATCGCGCAGCTCGACAACCTGCCGGTGGCGTACGCGAAGGACGGCACGCCGATCGCGCTGTCGCGCGTGGCCGACATCGTGCCGGTGGTGAACCCGCTGGTGATCAAGCGGCAGGACCTGCAGCGCCGCCAGGCCATCTACGCCGGCACGCAGGGCCGCCCGAGCGGCGACGTGGGCGCCGACGTGCAGAAGATCGTCAAGGAGACGCAGCTGCCGCCGGGTTACCGCTTCGACGTCGGCGGGCAGACCAAGGACCAGGCCGAGGCGCTGTCGGGCATCCTGATGGCGCTGGTGGCGGCGGTGATCTTCATCTACATCGTGCTGGCCTCGCAGTTCGGCAGCTTCCTGCAGCCGGTGGCGATCATGGTGTCGCTGCCGCTGGCGCTGCTGGGCGTGATGGTTGCGCTGTGGGTGACCCGCTCGACGCTGAACCTGTTCTCGATGATCGGGCTGGTGATGCTGATGGGGCTGGTGACGAAGAACGCGATCCTGCTGGTCGACTTCGCGAACCACGGCCGAAAGGCGGGGCTGGGCATGGCCGACGCGCTGCTGCAGGCCGGGCTGGTGCGGATGCGCCCGATCATCATGACGACGGCGGCGATGGTGTTCGGCATGCTGCCGCTCGCGCTCGCGCTCGACGAGGGCGGCGAGATCCAGGCCTCGATGGGGCGGGCGATCATCGGCGGCGTGATCACGTCGACGCTGCTGACGCTGATCGTCGTGCCGGTCGTCTACTCGTACCTGGTGCGCGAGCGCAAGCCGGCGGCGGTGCCCATCGCGTTCGCGCCTGGCTCGGTCGACCTGCCGCAGACATCGGCACCAAGCTGAAATCGCCCGTCGCTTCTGCTTCCACAGGCCTGTAAGGTCCGCCGCGACGCCACGACCAACCCGTCGGCCGGAGTGGATGCTGTTCGTCCGACCCGACGCCACATCCCATCAACCGTCGAAGGAGACGTTCATGCTGAACCTGAAATCCGGCCTTGCACTGGCCACCACCGCCGCCGCCCTGTTCTCGATGGGCACCGTCGCCACCAGCGTCCAGGCCGCCGACGACGGCAGCGTCAAGTGCGCCGGCGTCAACAGCTGCAAGGGCACGTCCGAGTGCAAGACCGCCAAGAGCGAGTGCAAGGGCCACAACAGCTGCAAGGGTCAAGGCTGGGTCGGCAAGAAGACGGCGGCCGAGTGCACCGGCGCCGGCGGCACGGTGCTCAAGTAAAAAACGCGCTGCCGTCGGAGCGCTTGCGAATGCAGCCCCAGCGGCCCTGGAGCCGGCGAGCCGCGTTGCGATCCCTCGGGGCCTCGGCCGCGCTGCTTGGCGCGTCCGCTGTCGCGCAGGGACAGGCCTCGTCTGCCGAAGAGGTCTACGAGGCGCTTCGCCTGCAGCGCGGCGAGACGCTCCGCGTGGCCGGCGGCGAGCTCAAGCTGGTCGTGCAGCCGAACGGCGCCGGCGCCGATTGGCTCCGGCAGGTCCATGCCTGGGTGGACCGCGCCATCGCGGCAGCCAGCATCTACTTCGGGCGCTTCCCGGTGGATCGTGCGGGGCTGCTGATACGCGGCGTGCCCGGGTCCGGCGTGCGCGGCGGTGTGACCTACGGCTTCGACACGTCTGCGGTGAAGGTCGACGTCGGCCGCGAATCGGGCCCGCGCGACATGCAGGACGACTGGGTCCTCACGCACGAATTCATCCACCTCGGCTTTCCGAGCCTCAGGCGACGCCATGCGTGGATCGAGGAAGGCTCCGCGACCTATGTGGAGCCGATTGCCCGCATCCAGGCGGGTCAGCTGACGGCCGCGCGGATGTGGCGCGACCTGCTCAACGACCTTCCGAAGGGATTGCCCGCGCCGGGCGATGCGGGGCTGGACAACACCCACACCTGGGGCCGGACCTACTGGGGTGGCGCGCTGTACTGCCTGGCCGCGGACGTCGAACTGCAGCGCGTCACGGCCGGTCGCCATGGGCTGCAGACGGCATGGCGCGCGATCCGCGACGCGAGCGGCGGCAACGTCGCCTTCTGGACCATCGAGCAGGCCCTGACCGCCGGCGACCGCGCCACCGGCCGGTTCGTGCTGACGGACCTCTATCGCCAGATGGCGCCGGCGGCGTTCGCCGTCGACATCGACGCGCTGATGGCGCAACTCGGCGTGCGCGCGGCCGCGGACGGCACGGTGGTTCTTGACGATGCGGCGCCGCTTGCGAGCGTGCGACGCGCCATCACGCGAGCAGGCTGATCACATCGCGAGCGTCAGCACCCCCAGCACCGCGAAGATCACCGCCGCGATGCCGTGCACCAGCTTCACCGGCAGCCGGCTGGCCGCCTTGTGCCCCAGCAGCACGGCCGGCACGTTGGCGAGCATCATCCCGAGCGTCGTGCCGGCCACCACCGCGCCGAGGTCGGCATAGCGCGCCGCCAGCGCCACGGTCGCGATCTGCGTCTTGTCGCCCATCTCGGCGATGAAGAACGCGATCACCGTGGTGCCGAACACGCCGAAACGCTGCGGCGTGGCCTCGTCGTCGTCGATCTTGTCCGGGATCAGCATCCACGCAGCCATCGCGATGAACGACAGGCCGATGAGCCAGCGCAGCGTGCCCGGTCCGAGCCAGCCCGCGATCGCGGTGCCGACCGCACCGGCCAGCGCGTGGTTCACCAGCGTCGCGACCAGGATGCCGAGGATGATCGGCACCGGGCGCTGGAACTTTGCGGCCAGCAGCAGCGCGAGCAGTTGGGTCTTGTCGCCGATTTCGCCGAGTGCGACGGCGCCGGTCGAGACGAGGAAAGCTTCCATCGGGAGAGGTTGTCCGGGGCCGGAGGACGCAATGACCGCGCCGCGACCCCGGCCCTTCCGGAGGCAGCACGGTCATCGGTCTTGCCAGGCGCGCGACGTGTCGCTGCTGCCTGCGCCATGGCCGGTGGGCCAAGTGTGTTGACGCAAGCCCCTGCAGGTGCTGCAGGGCGGCTACTCCCCAATGACGGGTGGGGCGGATTGTAGCGGCGCGGCGTCAGCGCGACACGTGGATCACGTCGCGCACGATCGGGTAGATGTGGTTCTGCCAGCGCCGGCCGCTGAAGACGCCGTAGTGGCCGACGCCCGCCTGCACGCAGTGGGTGCGCATGTAGGGCCGCAGCCCGCTGCACAGGTCCTGCGCAGCGAGTGTCTGGCCGGGCGCGCAGATGTCGTCGCGCTCGCCCTCGACCGTCAGCAATGCGGTGCGGCGGATCGCGGCGGGCCTGACCGGCCGGCCCCGGAACGTCAGCTGGCCGAGCGGCAGCGCGTACTCCTGGAACACGAGGCGCACGGTCTCGAGGTAGAACTCGGCCGGCAGGTCGGCGACCGCGAAGTACTCCTCGTAGAAGTTGCGGGTCGCGGCCGCCTGCTTCAGCTGGTCTTCGTCCGGCTCGGGCTGCGCCAGGTTCTCGTAGTAAGCCTTGAAGGCGTTGATGTGCCGCTCCTTGTTCATGCTCATGAACGCGGTCAGCTGCACGAAGCCCGGGTAGACGCGCCGGCCGGCGCCGGGGTAGCGCCACGGCACGACGCCGATCAGGTGCTTCTCGAACCAGGCGATGTCCTGCGTCGTCGCGAGCTTGTTGACCTCGGTCGGGCTGATGCGGCAGTCGATCGGGCCGGCCATCAGCGTCAGGCTCAGCGGCGTGGCCGGGTGGCCGTCTTCCGACATCACCGCGACCGCGCTCAGCGCCGCCACGCAGGGCTGGCAGATCGCCACCAGGTGCGCGCCCTCGCCGAGGGTCGCGAGGAAATCGATCAGGTGCTGCGTGTACTCGTCGAGCCCGAACGGCCCGGCCGCCAGCGGCATCTCGCGCCCGTTGTGCCAGTCGGTGATGTAGACGTCGTGATCGGCAAGCATCGTGCGCGCGGTGTCGCGCAGCAGCGTCGCAAAGTGGCCCGACATCGGCGCGACGATCAGCACCCGCGGCTGCGGCACGGTCGTGTCCTTGCGGAAGTGCAGCAGCGTCGCGAACGGCGTGACCTGCGCGGCTTCCTCGGTGACGGCCACCGGTTCGCCGGCGACGAGCACGCTGTCGATGCCGAACGCAGGGCGGCGGTGCGTCACCTGCGCCAGGCCGAGCACCTCGCAGGCGGCGGCCAGCCGGCGGTTGGGGGCCCAGGCCGCCCAACCGAAGCTCGGATCCTGCAGCATCGGCAGCGCCGTTCGCGCCAGCGTCTGCAGCGGCCACATCATGTCGGCGTGGGCCTGGTAAGCCTGGTACATCATGGGTTCTCCTGCGCGCGGTGGCGCGCCCTGCCAGGCCAGCAACTTGCGCGCCAGCCGGCCCTGCGCACGCCGCGTGATGGCATGGCGCTTGCTGGACCCGTCCCGGACACGCCACCCCGCCGCGTGGTTTCGGAGACCCTGCATGTCGACCGTCGCCGCGAAGAAGACTGCCTCCAGACCCGCGGTCAAGCCCGCGGCCGCGAAGGCGACGCTGACGCTCAGCAGCCGCAATTACTCCTCGTGGTCGCTGCGCGGCTGGCTGCTGGCGCGCTTCGCCGGGCTGGACTTCGACGAGGTGATGGTGTCGCCCGACGACGCCGAGGCGCGCAAGGAGCTGCTGCTGCTCGCGCCGTCGATCCGCGTGCCGTGCCTGACGCACGACGGCGCGAAGGTGTGGAACACGCTGGCGATCGCGCAGTACCTCGACGAGATCAAGCCGGATGCCGGGCTGATGCCGAAGGACCGCATCGCGCGGGCGCATTGCCGCTCGGTCAGCGGCGAGATGAACTCGGGCTTCGCGAACCTGCGCAGCTCGCTGCCGATGAACCTGAAGGCGCACCACCCGGGACACAAGATCTGGGCCGGTGCGCAGCCCGACATCGACCGCATCAGCGAGATCTGGACCGAATGCCTGGCGCTGTACGGCGGACCGTGGCTGTTCGGCGCGCAGCGCACGATGGCCGACGCGATGTACGCGCCGGTCGCCACGCGCTTCATCACCTACGGCGTCAAGCTGAACAAGCCCTGCATCCTCTACTGCCAGGCCATCATGGCGATGCCGGAGATGCAGGAATGGATCGCTGCCGCGAAGGCCGAGCCCGACGACATCGAAGAGCTCGACATGGAGTTCTAGTCCCGGCGTTCTAAGGGCGCGTCCAGGGCGTGACCGGCGGCACCTCGCAAGGCGCCGGCATGTCGATCGACGTGAAGTCCGACGGCCCGACGATCTCGATGTACTCCATGTCGGGCGAGTAGTCGAACAGGTAGTGCACGATGCCGGGGCGCTGGTGCACGCAGTCGCCGGCCGAGACCAGCGTCTCGCGGTCCTCGTACATGAACTTCGCCCAGCCCTTGGTCATGATGACGATGTGGAATTCCGCTTCATGTCGGTGCCAGCCGGTGCCCTTTTCGGGTGCCAGGTTGGCCTTCACCAGCTGGGCGAGCACCCGGCCCTTCGTGGCGTCTTCGATGCCGAGGTCGCGGTACAGGAAGAAGTCCCGCAGTCCGTCGCTGCGCCAGGCGGTGTCGCCCGGCTTCACGTGCGAGAACTTCGTGGTGGTGCTGTCCAGCATCGCGAACCTCCAGCGTTCAGAACGGTGGGCTGCGGCATGCAGGAAGCGTTCCACGCCGGGCCGGGTAAAGTCGCGCGACCACCGGAGACCACGATGCGCCAATCCGCGATCGCGATGCTGGCGGCCTGCCTCGGCGGGCTGGCCGGCTGTGCCAACTACGAACCGCCCAAGGCCTGGGAGAAGGGCCACCTCGCGAAGCCCGAGATGACGATGGGCGGCGATGCGCTGGAGCAGCGCTTCGAGCAACACATCTACACCAGCAAGGAAAACGCGTCCGGCGGCTACGGCGTGGGTGGCGGAGGCTGCGGATGCAACTGAACGCGCCCCTCGGCACCCTCGTGCTGGCCGCGATGGCCTTGCCCGGCGTCGTGCACGCCGACAGCGCGCCCGAGCAGGGCCTGGTCGGCCTGCGCTTCCTGAACTACCAGGATTCGCAGCCCGGCTGGAAGCGCATCACGGTGAACTCGCCATCCTTCCTGCTCGTCGCACCGATCGGCCGTGACTGGGGGCTTGAGGCGACGGCCACGGTAGACCACGTCTCCGGCGCGACGCCGCGCTACCACAGCAATGTGTCGGGTGCGTCGACGATGGACGACGAGCGCAAGGCCGGCGACCTGAAGGTGACGCGCTACTTCCAGCGCGCTTCGCTGTCGCTCGGCGGCGCGTACTCGACCGAGCACGACTACCTGTCGCGTGCGTTCTCGCTGGCCGGCACCTGGTCGAGCGACGACAACAACACCACCTGGAATGCCGGCTTCGGCCATGCCGGCGACAAGATCGACCCGACCGGCGGCGGCTACGACGGCAACGTCGCGAACGAGCGCAAGCGCACCAACGACTTCATCGTCGGCGTCACGCAGGCCGTCACCGGCGACGACCTGGTGCAGGCCAACCTGACGCACAGCCGCAGCACCGGCTACCTGAACGATCCGTACAAGGCACTCGACCAGCGCCCCAGCGAGCGCCGCCAGACCGCGCTGCTGCTGCGCTGGAACCACCATTTCGCCGCAGACGGCTCGACACTGCGCAGCAGCTGGCGCGCCTACAACGACAGCTGGCAGGTCAAGGCGAGCACGCTGCAGCTCGAGTGGGTCAAGCCGGTCGGTGGCGGTGTCAGCCTGACGCCGCTGCTGCGCTACTACACGCAGAGCGCGGCGTCGTTCTATGCCGACCCGGTGTACGACACGGCGCTCGGGGAGCCCTACCCGGCGGGCTGGGATGCCAACGCCTACAACTCGCTCGACCAGCGCTTGTCGGCCTTCGGGGCATTCACGCTCGGGCTGAAGCTGCAGTGGGCGGTCGACGACGTGTGGACGGTCGACCTGAAGGGCGAGGCCTACCAGCAGCGCGGCGAATGGCGCGCCGGCGGTGAAGGCTCGAAGGGGCTCGAACCGTTCAAGGCGCGCATGCTGCAGGTCGGCATCAGCCGCAAGTTCTGACCATGCAGTTCTGACCATGCAGATGCATCCGATGTCGGCGCGCGCCGAGGCGCAAGCCGACGACCTCGGCTTCGGCTTCAGCGCGATGGCCTGCGAGTGCGAGGTGCGCATCGCCGGCCTCGGCCGCCGCCAGGCCGAACCGCTGGCGCGCGAGGCGATCGCCGAGGTGCAGCGCATCGAATCGAAGTTCTCGCGCTACCGCGATGCGAGCGTGGTGTCGCGCATCAACGCGGCGGCCGGCAGCGGCCAGCCGGTCGAGGTCGACGTCGAAACGGCCGACCTGCTCGATTTCGCCGCGCAGCTGCATGCCGGCAGCGGCGGGCTGTTCGACATCACTTCGGGCATGCTGCGCCAGGCCTGGGATTTCAAGGCCGGCCGCCAGCCCGCCGACGGTCAGCTGGCGCAGCTGCTGCCGCGCGTCGGCTGGCAGCGGCTGCGCTGGCAGCGCCGCGGCCCGGGGCAGGTGGGCCGCATCGAGCTGCCGATGGCCGGCATGGAGCTCGACTTCGGCGGCTTCGGCAAGGAGTACGCCGCCGACCGCGCCGCCACGCTGCTGCAGTCGCGCGGCGTGCGCCACGGCATGGTCAACCTGGGCGGCGACATCCGCCTGATCGGCCCGCGACCCGATGGCCGCCCGTGGGTGCTCGGCGTGCAGCACCCGCGGCAGGAGCGCGCCTTGATCGCCCGCATCGACCTGGCCGACGGCGCGCTTGCAACCAGCGGCGACTACGAGCGCTTTTTCGAGCAGGACGGCGTGCGCTACTGCCACATCCTGGATCCGCACGACGGCCGGCCGGTGTCGCACTGGCAATCGGTCAGCGTGGTCGCGCCGGCCTGCCTGGCGGCCGGCGCGCTGACGACGATCGCGATGCTGCTGCAGCGCGACGCGCTGCCGTTCCTGCAGTCGCAGAACGTCGGCTACCTGGCGGTCGATGCGCAGGGTGGCATCCACCGGCACGAGATCTGGCAGCGCGGCGAGAGCGCGAGCGTCCGGCCATGAGTCGCCTGCGTCGGCGGGCCCTGCTCGCGGGCTGGGCGGCGACGGCCGTGGGCCCGTCGTGGGCGGCGAGCCGCTGCTTCGGCACGGTGGCGCAGGGCCGGCTCGAGGGCGGCGTGACGCTGCCGGCGGATGGTGCGAACTTCTCGGCCTACAGCCGGCTCGGCGTGACGGCCGGCCGCACGCACGTGCATGCGACGGTGCGCGACATCGTCGTCGACGCCTATGCGCAGCTCGCGACGGCGCTGCCCGGCACGGTGTTCGTCTACGGCGAGACCGGTTGGGCGGGCGGTGGCCGCATCCGCCCGCACCGCAGCCACCAGAACGGCCTGTCGGTCGACTTCTTCGTGCCGGTGCGCAATGCGGCCGGCGTGTCGGTGCCGCTGCCGACGGGGATCACGAACAAGCTCGGCTATTCGATCGAGTTCGATGCGGCAGGGTGTTTCGACGACCTGCGCATCGACTTCGCGGCGATCGCCGAGCACCTGTTCCAGCTCGCCGAATCGGCACGGCGCCACGGGTCCGGCCTCGCGATGGTGATCTTCGATCCGCCGTACCTGCCGATGCTGCTGGCCACGCCGCGTGGCGACTGGCTGCGCGAGCACGTCAACTTCATGAAGGGCCGCGCGTGGGTGCGGCACGACGAGCACTACCACGTCGATTTCCGCATGACTTGCGCGCCGCTCGCGTGAGCTGCCTCAGGGCTGCGCCGACAGGTGCAGGTGGCGCAGCTGCCAGCCTGACGGCGCACGCGTCCACAGTGCCGTGAACGCGAGCCGGCCCGATGCCGGGGCGGCATTCGGCGCACCGATACCGCCCAGCCGCGTGCCGGTCACGAGTGCGGTGTCGCCGAAGAGCTGCAGCGCCAGGTCGGCAACGCGCAGGTCGATCTGCCGGCCGGACTTGAACAGGCCGTCGAAGGCCTTCGCGTCGAGGTGCAGCAGCGCCTTCGATTCCGGCACGGTCTCGGTGAAGCCGTCAGCGGGCAGGTAGCGCGCGACGGCGTCGAGGTCTTTCGCGCTGATCTTCGCGAAGAAGTCGGTGGTGGCGGCGACCGGGTCGGTGGCCGCGTCGGCCGCGGCAGCGGCGAGCGGGGCATTCAGCAAGGTCATGGCAAGGGCGATCGAGGCGAGGGAGTGGAGGGGCTTCATCGGGTGGGCGGCGCTCAGGCGGTCGCGACCTCGAAACCCAGCGTCTTCAACGCGATCTCGGCGGCCTGCTGGTCCTGCAGCGCATTGCCGCCGGAGATGCCGATGCCGCCGACCACGCGCCCTTCGTGGACGATCGGGCAGCCGCCGCCGACGGCCACCAGCCGCGGCCGGTGTGCAAGCTGCGCGACGGCCGGGTCTTGCACGATGTCGCGCCACACGTGGGTGCCGAGGCCGAACGACGCGGCGGTCCAGGCCTTGTCGACCGCGACGTCGACGGTCAGGAACGCAGCGCTGTCGCTGCGGTCCAGCGCCTTCAGGTGGCCGGCGGCATCGGTGACGGCGATCGTGGCGTGGATGCCGATGTCGTCGCAGGCGGCACGGGCGGCGTCGATCAGGCGGGCCGCGGCTTCGCGGGCGATCGACGAGGAGGCAACGGTGAGGGGCGCTTGGGGTCGGGTCATGGCGATGGGATTCTGGTGGATGAGGCCCGCACTCTAGAATCGCAAGCTTCGATTGATAAGGCTGCGCAGAAAGTATCAATTTCAAATGAAGGTTGACAATATCGCCGACTTCGAAGTGCTGCTGCAGACCGCGCGGGGCGGCTCGCTGACGGCGGCCGCCGGGGCCCTCGGCATCACGCCGGCGGCGGCCAGTGCGATGCTGAAGCGGCTGGAGACGCAACTCGGCACGCGGCTGTTCGAGCGCTCCACGCGCGCGATGCGGCTGACCGCGCAAGGGCAGACGCTGCTCGGCTACGCGACGCGGGCCTTCGAGCTGCTGGCCGAGGGCGAATCGCAGGTGACGGAAGAGCGCGGTGCGCTGGTCGGCAGCTTGCGCGTCGCGGCACCGTCGGACCTGACGCGCACGACGCTGCTGCCGTGGTTCAGCGAGTTCCTGGCGGCGCATCCGGGGCTGCAGTTGTCGCTGTCGGTCGGGGACCGTCCGCTCGACGTGGTGCGCGACGATGTCGACGTCGCGCTGCGCTACGGCATGCCGGCCGATTCACGGCTCGTGGCCCGGCTGCTCGCACCGGCGCGCCCGGTGCTGTGCGCGTCGCCCGACTACCTGCGCCGGCACCCGGCGCCGCAGACGCCGCAAGACCTGCAGCAGCACAACTGCCTGACCTTCGACCGCAGTGGCCGCAACTTCCGCAGCTGGCGTTTCGGCCGCGACGGCCACTGGGTCGACGTGCGCGTCAAGGGCGACCGCAGCGCCGACGATGCGTCGCTGGTGCGCGAATGGGCGGTGGCCGGCGCCGGCGTGATGCTGAAGTCGCAGATCGACATCCGCGTCGAACTGCGCAGCGGGGCACTGGTGCCGCTGCTGCCGCAGTGGGAAACCGAACCTTACCCGCTGCACGCGCTGCTGCCCAGCAGCCGCTTCGTGCCGGGGCGGGTCAGGGCGTTGGTGGACTTTCTGGCGAGGAAGTTCGAAGCGCTGATGTGATGACGCGCCTCAGTCGAGGGCCATCCGCACGCTGACCCGCGGCGCACCCGCCAGCATGCGCCCGATCACCGCCGCCTGACCGAACCCTGCGGCGTGAAATTGCTCCAGCACCTTGGCCGCGGCCTCGGGCGCGCAGCTCACCAGCAGCCCGCCGCTGGTCTGCGGATCGGTGAGCAGCGCTTGCTGCCATGGCTGCACCTCGGGTGCGAGCGTCACGTCGGTGCCATAGCCGGCCCAGTTGCGGGCCGACGCGCCGGTCGCGATGCCGTGGCGCGCATGCGCCGCGGCCGATTCGATCAACGGCAGGGCCGGCAGGTCGAGCTGCGCGGCCAGGCCGGAGCCGCGGCACACCTCCAGCAGGTGGCCGGCCAGCCCGAAGCCGGTCACGTCGGTCATCGCGTGCACGCCGTCGAGCGCGCCCAGTTCGCTGCCAACGCGGTTCAGCTGCGTCGTGTGGCGCAGCATCTCGGCGTAGCCGTCGGCGTCGAGCAGGCCCTTCTTCAGCGCGGCCGACAGGATGCCGACGCCCAGCGGCTTGCCCAGCACCAGCACATCGCCGTCGCGGGCGTCGGCATTGCGGCGCACGCGGTCCGGGTGCACCAGGCCGAGCGCGACCAGCCCGTAGATCGGCTCCAGCACGTCGATCGAATGGCCGCCGGCGATCGGGATGCCGGCTTCGCGGCAGATGCTCGCGCCGCCTTCGAGGATCGCGCCGATGACGGCCGGCGGCAATTTGTCGAGCGGCATGCCGACCAGCGCGAGCGCCATGATCGGCGTGCCGCCCATCGCGTAGATGTCGGAGATCGCATTCGTCGCCGCGATGCGGCCGAAGTCGCGCGGGTCGTCGACAATCGGCGTGAAGAAGTCGGTGGTGGCCACCAGCGCCTGCCGGTCGTTCAGCCGGTAGACGGCCGCGTCGTCCGCGGTCTCGGTGCCCACCATCAGTTCGGGCGGCACCAGGCCCTGCGGGGCGCGCGCCAGGATGTCGGCCAGCACGCCGGGTGCAATCTTGCAGCCGCAGCCACCGCCGTGCGAGAAGGAAGTGAGTCGGATGGGTTCGGTCATCTCTGAAGTGTCGATCAAATCGTTGTCGAAGGTGAAACCGTCGGGGGCACGCCGATGAGCCACAAGCCCACCACGGTGGAAGACCTGTCGTCCTTCAGCGTGCTGATCGACGTGCGCACGCCGGCCGAGTACGCGCTCGACCACATTCCCGGCGCGATCAACTGGCCGGTGCTCAGCGACGACGAGCGCCGCATCGTCGGCACGACCTACGTGCAGGTGTCCGCCTTCGAGGCCCGCAAGATCGGCGGCGCGATGGTGGCCCGCAACATCGCCGACCACCTCGACCGGCTGATGCGCGACAAGCCGCGCGACTGGCGCCCGCTGCTGTACTGCTGGCGCGGCGGCATGCGCAGCGGCAGCTTCGTCAACTGGCTGCGGCTGGTCGGCTGGGACGCGCAGCAGCTGAAGGGCGGCTACAAGGCTTGGCGCGCGCATGTCATCAGTGAACTGGCCCGCCGCGCGCCGGCGCTGCCGCTGCGCGTGCTGTGCGGCCCGACCGGCAGCGCGAAGACGCGCGTGCTGCATGCGCTGGCGCAGCAGGGCGAGCAGGTGCTCGACCTGGAGGCGCTGGCCGCCCACCGCGGCTCGGTGCTCGGCGACCTGCCCGGCACCGAGCAGCCGTCGCAGAAGGGCTTCGAGACGCAGCTGCTGCACGCGCTCGATGCGCTCGATCCGTCGCGCCGCATCTGGGTCGAGGCCGAAAGCCGTCGCATCGGCCGGCTCACCGTGCCCGAGCCGCTGTTGCAGCGGCTGCGGGCCAGCCCCCTCGTCGAGATCGCAGCCACCCGCGAGGCGCGGCTCGCCTACCTGCTGCGCGACTACGCCTGGCTGGGCGACGACCCGCAGCGACTGGCCGACAAGCTCGGCGGCCTGCGCGAGCTGCTGCCGAAGGAGACGCTGGCGGCCTGGCAGGCCTGGGCGCTGCAGCGCGAGCTGCCGCCCTTGTTCGAAGCGCTGATGGCCCAGCATTACGATCCGCTGTACGCCCGCTCGCAGGGGCGGCAGCTCGAACGCATCGGCCAGGCGCAGCGCGTCGAGACCGACGACCTCTCGCCCGACGGCATCGCGGCGCTCGCACAGCGAGTCGCGTCGCTGCCCTGAGCGCTTCGCGCCGATTTTTTTCCTCTTTCCCCGAACCTCCAGGACCCGACATGACCTTTTCGATCCAACGCCTGATCGCCGCCCTCTCGCTGACCGTGCCGCTGGCGCTGGCCGCCGGCACCGCGATGGCACAGACCGCGACGCCCGGCGTGCTGCGCGTCACCGCGATCCCCGACGAATCGCCGACCGAGCTGGCGCGCAAGTTCGCGCCGCTCGGCAAGTACCTCGAAGCCAAGCTCGGCCTGAAGGTCGAGTGGACGCCGGTGACCGACTACGCGGCCGCCGTCGAGACGGTGGTCAACCGCAAGATCGACCTGGCCTGGTTCGGCGGCTTCACGTTCGTGCAGGCGAGCGTGCGCTCGAACGGCAAGGTGATCCCGCTGGTGCAGCGCGAGGAAGACGAGCGTTTCCGCTCGGTCTTCATCACCGATGCAAAGAGCGGCATCGCGAAGCTGGAAGACCTGAAGGGCAGGACGCTGAGCTTCGGCTCGGCATCGAGCACCTCGGGCCACTTGATGCCGCGCAGCTTCCTGCTGGCCGCGAAGATCAACCCCGATGCCGACCTGAAGCGGGTCAGCTTCTCGGGCGCGCACGACGCGACGATCGCCGCGGTGGCGAGCGGCAAGGTCGATGCCGGCGCGCTGAACATCTCGGTGTGGGAGAAGTTCGTCGCCGACAAGAAGGTCGACACCAGCCAGGTGAAGGTGTTCTTCACGACGCCGGCCTACTACGACTACAACTGGACGGTGCAT
>Ga0065165_1002321_pt1 | contig 16656 bp, 14 predicted proteins | sample AraplaMF_Cvi_mMF_FD_63813 | JGI IMG/M metagenome (GOLD analysis project Ga0065165, IMG submission 63813) | Arabidopsis root microbial communities from the University of North Carolina, USA - plate scrape MF_Cvi_mMF (version 2) (version 3) | ecosystem: Host-associated > Plants > Roots >...
CTGGTGCACCAGGGCGATGGCCGAGACCACCCGCGGGTCGGCCAGGTCCTTGTAGTACTTGCCCACCTGGTCGGCCAGCAGCAGGCCCTTGTAGATGACCGTGCGGCAGCTCATGCTGGGCACGTAGTACTCGCGGCTGTGGGTGAGCTGGAGCGCCTGGATGGCGCTGGAGGCCGTCTTGCGGATCACGTAGAGCTTACGTTCAAGCGCGTCCGGGACGATGATGTCCGGCCCCCGGCCGATGAAGATCTGCCGGATGATCGGTTCCTTCTCGCGCACCGTGGGCGACATCGGCATGTCGCGGTCCACCGGTACATCGCGCCAGCCCAGCATCACCTGGCCTTCGGCCTTGATGGCCCGGGCCAGCTCCTGTTCACAGGCCAGGCGGGAGGCATGCTCCTTGGGCAGGAAGATCATGCCGACGCCGTATTCCCCCGGGGGCGGCAGGTCCACGCCCTGCGCGGCCATTTCCGCACGGTAGAAGTCGTCGGGGATCTGGATGAGGATGCCGGCCCCGTCGCCCATGAGCTTGTCCGCACCGACCGCGCCGCGGTGGTCCAGGTTCTCCAGGATCTTCAGCCCCTGCTGGACGATGTGGTGATTCTTCTGGCCCTTGATGTGGGCAACGAACCCCAGGCCGCAAGCATCCTTCTCGCTGGAGGGACGGTACAGGCCTTGCTCGGCCAACGCCCGGATTTCGTCGGCAGAAGCCCCCGGCGCGGCTTGGACGGGGGTCGCCACGGCGGACATCGCGGTGGACTGGGCGGCGGACTGCGCCGCGTTTTCGTGAGCTGCCGACATCGGTGGCCTCCAGAGGGTTCTTTGGCAAACCCGCGCAGGTTACTTCCGTCATCCAGCGCACACAAGCAGAACTAAATGGGGTCAGAGCCACATTAGCGATGCGCGCAGCGAGCCTTCATATTTAAATGGGGACAGACTTAGCCTTGCGAGGTCGTCCGCGCGGTCGCGGAACGATCGGCCGGTCGATCAACGCCCCGAGGGCGGCGAGATAAGCAGCAGACCCAAGCGGCCAGCCCCTCACCGCTGCTTCGATCAGTCGCTTGCGTTCAGCCTCCACCTCGCCCTCTTCCAGCCAGCGGCGCCAGGTCAACTCCCGCTCGAACGGCGTGTTGCCCAGCGCCCAGAAGTCGGCAGGGTCGGTGATCAACGGGTCGCGCCGACGCCCCAGGTGATGGGCGGCGGACGACCATGCATAGTCGGCCGGGTCGGCCGCCAGGCCCGCACGCTGGGGATTGAGCTCAATGCTGCGCATCAGCGGCAGCAAGTAAGTGGCTGCTTCCACGGGGGCGGCCCGGAAGCGCCCCTCCCAGAGCGTGCCCACCCGATCGTGGCGTTGATTGAACGCGGCCACGTAGCGCCGCCCGAGCGCCTGCATCATGCGACTGAGCCCCTCGTTCGTCGCGGGCGTGGCCAGCAGATGCAGGTGGTTGGGCATCAGGACATAGGCGTGGATCGCTACCTTGTGCGTGGCTGCGCAGTCCTGCAGCGCCGCCATCAGGGCGCGGCGGTCCTCGTCATCCTGGGCGATCGGCTGCAGGTTGTGGCCGCGGTGGATGATGTGATGGAGATGGTGGGCAAGTGCCAGCCGGGCAAGTCGTGCCATGGGACCCTGACAAGTTCTGTTCTGTCCCCATTATTCACCAATCGCGCCGCAGGCGCCTCGACCGGGGCGGCGGCTAGCTGAAGAGGCGCTTGCCCGTCAGACGCTCGTGCTCGCGCAGCGCGTACCGATCCGTCATGCCCGCGATGTAGTCAGCGCAGGCCCGAGGATGATCCTCCGGGCGGGCGCAGTCCGGCGGCAGTTTGGCCGGGTCGCTCAGATAGATCTGGAACAGGTCCCGCAGCACCTCCTCGGCACTGACGCGCTTGCCCTGAACGGCGGGATGGCGGTAGAGGTTGGCGAAGAGGAAGCGCTTGAGCGCGGTGCTGGCGTGGCGCATGTCAGGGGTGAACTGCACCAGAGGGCCGGCTGCCCGCGCTTCGTCGGCGGTCGTGACGCCCGCCGCCTCGATGGCACTGCGCGTGGCCCTGATGATGTCGTACACCTGCTCGGACAGCATGCGGCGGATGGTCTCGGCAAGCAACCGCTTGCCGGTCAGGTGGGGATATTCCCTCAGCGTCTCGTCCAGGAAGCGCTTGACCAGGGGCACCTGCTCCAGTTGCTCCAGCGTGATGAGCCCCGAGCGCACGCCGTCATCCACGTCGTGCGCGTTGTAGGCCACCTCGTCGGCGAGATTGCACAGCTGTGCTTCAAGGCTGGGCTGACCGCCGGCAAGAAAGCGCGCGGCGACGCCGCCCGGCTCCAGCGCCTCGATCCGGCGCGCGTCCCGCTGGCTGCAGTGCTTGAGGATGCCCTCTCGGCTTTCGAAGCTGAGGTTGAGGCCGTCGAACTGGGGATACCGCTGTTCGAGCTGGTCCACCACACGCAGCGATTGCAGGTTGTGCTCGAAGCCCCCGTGGCTGTGCATGCAGTCATTGAGCACGTCCTGGCCAGCGTGGCCGAAGGGCGTGTGGCCCAGGTCGTGCGCCAGTGCAATCGTCTCGATCAGGTCCTCGTCCAGGCCAAGGCTGCGTCCGATCGAGCGGCCCAGTTGCGCCACCTCCAGCGAGTGGGTCAGGCGGGTGCGGAACAGGTCGCCCTCATGGTTGAGGAACACCTGGGTCTTGTAGACCAGGCGCCGGAAGGCGCTGCTGTGCACGATACGGTCGCGGTCCCGCTGAAAGTCACTGCGCGTGGGCGCCGGCGGCTCAGGGAATCGGCGGCCACGACTGCGTGCGGGGTGAGAGGCGAAAGAGGCACGCAGCGTATCGGTCATGGTGTGATGGATCGGGAGGAGTCGCAGTGAGTGGCCAGTACCTGCGCCACCAGTTCCAGGGGCGCCCCACGCACCCCCGCTTTGCCCAGCCCCTCGATGACCACGAAGCGGATGTCGCCGCCCTCATTTTTCTTGTCGATCTGCATCAACGACAGGTAGCGCTCCAGCCCGAGTGCCGGCGCCACCACTGGCAAGCCGGCCGCCTGGACAAGGCGCCGCATCCGGTCCACGAAGCTGGCCGGCATCAAGCCCAGCCGCGCCGACAAATCGGCCGCCAGCACCATGCCGCAGCCCACCGCCTCGCCATGCAACCAGGTGCCATAGCCCATCCCGGTCTCGATGGCATGCCCGAAGGTGTGGCCAAAATTGAGAATGGCGCGCAGGCCGGACTCTCGCTCGTCCTGGCCCACCACCCAGGCCTTGATTTCGCAGCTGCGCTGCACGGCGTAGGCCAGCGCCGCCTTGTCGCGCGCCATCAGCGCACCCAGGTGAGCCTCGATCCAGTCCAGGAAGGCAGCGTCCGCGATGGGGCCGTACTTGATGATTTCCGCCAGCCCCGCAGACAGCTCCCGGTCGGGCAAGGTGTCCAGGGTGTCCAGGTCGGCCAGCACGCGCACCGGCTGGTAGAACGCCCCCACCATGTTCTTGCCACGTGGATGGTTGATGGCGGTCTTGCCTCCGACGGAGGAATCCACCTGCGCCAGCAAGGTGGTGGGCACCTGCACGAAAGGGATGCCCCGCATGTAGATGGCAGCGGCAAAGCCCGTCAGGTCGCCAATCACGCCGCCGCCCAGGGCATACAGCACCGTCTTGCGGTCCGCGGTGGCGGCGAGCAGGTGGTCGATGATGCGGTCCAGGCTGTCCCAGCTCTTCTGGGCCTCACCATCGGGCAGGACCAGCGCTTCCACCCGTCCGTAGAGCGGTGCCAGGCGCTGTTGCAGCCTTTCCAGATACAGCGGCGCCACCACGTCGTTGGTCACGATCAGGGCCGCCGAGGCGCGGGGCAGATCCGCCCAGGCTTGCGGCTGGTCAAGCAGGCCGGGCCCTATGCGGATGTCATAGCTGCGGTCCCCCAGATGGATGGGGACGCAGGCCTGGGCCAGGCCAGCGCCTGCAGGCGCGGGGGGTTGAATCTCGGGCAGTGGAGAGGAGACCGGAACTTGAGCGCTCATGTCCCCGGAGTGTACGGGCCCTCGGCGCCACGGCCTGGCGTCTCCCCCGCAGGCGGGCCGCCCAGCGGCGCCGCACCCACCGTCGCGGCCACGCGCGCCGGGTCGATGTGACCGGCCAGCTCCAGCTGCATCAGGATCATGTTGGCCAGGCCCTGCACGGACGGACGGCTGGTCTCCAGCACGAAATGGGCACAGCGGCGGTACAGCGGGTCCCGCTGCCCGTAGAGCTCGCGCAGCTTGGCCATGGGGTTGGCCACCTGCAGCAAAGGCCGCGTGGTGTCATGGCGAAGCCGGCGAAAGAGTTCGTCCGGCGAAGAGCGCAGGTACACCACCGTCGAAAGCGCGTGCAGCCGATCGCGGTTGATGTCGCGCAGCACCGCGCCACCTCCCGTGGCCAGCACCATTTCGCCAGGCTGGGCCAGCAGCTCGGCAATGACCTGCGTTTCGAGGTCCCGAAACGACGATTCGCCCTTGCGGGCGAAGTAGTCCTTGATCGTCTCGCCGCCGAGATGTCTTTCAATCTCGGCGTCGGCGTCAACGAAGCGCGCGTCCAGCTGCCGGGCCAGCAGACGACCGACGGTGGACTTGCCACCGCCGGGCATGCCGACCAGGGACAGCTTCATCAAGCCAGATCAGCGCGAGGCCGACACCCGATCGCTCACCACCTTGGGGGTGATGAAGATCAGCAGTTCCGTCTTGTTGGCCGTGCGAGCGCGATTCTTGAACAGGTTGCCCAGCAGCGGGATGTCACCCAGGTAAGGCACCTTGTTCTCCGACTCTTGCTCGTCCTGCGTGTAGATACCGCCGATCACCACCGTGCCGCCGTTCTCCACCAGCACCAGGGTTTGCACATGCTTGTTGTTGATGGCGTAACCCATGGTGGTCAGGGTACCGCGGCTGTCCTTGTTGACGTCCACGGTCAGGATCACATTGCCTTCCGGCGTGATCTGGGGCGTGACTTCCAGCTTCAGCACAGCCTTCTTGAACGTCACCGAGGTGGCGCCGCTCGACGTGGCCTGCTGATACGGGATTTCTTCACCCTGCTCGATCAGTGCCTTGGTCTGGTCAGCCGTCACGACACGGGGGCTCGACACGATCTTGCCCTTGCCGTCAGATTCCAGGGCCGACAGTTCCAGGTTCAGGAAGCGGCTGGCGCTGGAGCCGAACAGCGAGACAGCGAAGGTCGCGGCATTGGCACCGGCAAACACGTCAGACGTGGTGTTGGCGCCGAAATTCACGAACTGGCTGCTGGTGAAGTCGGGCTTGGTTTCGACCTGGCCAGTCTGGTAGCCCACGCCGTTGTAGCTGCCGCCCACCACGGCGCGGTTGCCACCGCCCAGGCTGTAGGCACCGCCGATGCCGGTCGTCGTGCCGAGCTTCACGCCCAGGGTACGGCCGAAGGTGTCGGTTGCTTCAACGATACGGGCCTCGATCAGCACCTGGCGCACCGGGATGTCGATCTTGGCGATCATCGCGGCGATCTCTTCCAGCTTGGAAGGGATGTCGCTGATGAACAGCTGGTTGGTACGGGTTTCGAAGATCAGGCTGCCGCGGGGCGACAGGATGCGGGTCGTGTTGCTGCCGCCACCCGAGCTGCCGCCGCTGTTCTGGCCGGTCAGGCCCTTGGCGATCTCTTCAGCCTTCGTGTAGTTGAGCTGGAAGGACTGGGTACGCAGGGGCTCCAGCTGGGTGATCTGTGCCTTGGCTTCCAGCTCGGCCTTTTCCTTAGTGGCCAGTTCTTCCTTGGGCGCGATCCACAGCACGTTGCCGGTCTTGCGCAGGCCCAGGCCCTTGGCTTGCAGGATGATGTCCAGCGCCTGGTCCCACGGCACGTCCTTCAGGCGCAGGGTCACGTTGCCGGTCACGGCATCGCTGGTCACCACGTTGAAGTTGGTGAAGTCGGCAATGACCTGCAGCAGGGCACGCACTTCAATGTTCTGGAAGTTCAGGCTCAGCTTGTCGCCGGCATAGCCGGGGCCTTGCGTCAGCTTGTTGGGGTCCACCTTCTGCGGACGCACTTCCAGCACGAACTGGTTGTCGCTCTGGTAGGCGCTGTGTTCCCAATTCCCACGCGGGGTCACGGTCACACGCACGCGGTCGCCTTGCTGGGCAGCCACCACGGTGTCCACGGGCGTGCCGAAGTCGGTCACGTCCATGCGACGACGCAGGCGCTCAGGCAGCGAGCTGCGGGGGAACTCCACCACCAGGCTCTTGCCTTGCTGCTGGATGTCCACGCCGATCTGGCTACTGGGCAGGTTGACGATCACGCGGCCGGCGCCATCAGCGCCGCGGCGGAAGTCGATGTCCTGCAGTGCCTGCACGCCACTGTTCTGGCTGGGGGCGAAATGCAGCGGCTCGGTGGTCGCACCGGTGGCCGGGGCTGTCTCGACGTTGGCCGTCGGCTGCGGGGCAGGCGTCGAATCCAGGAAGATCAGCAGGGCGTTGTCCTGCAGCTGGGCACGGTAGGTGCTGGCCTGGCGCAGGTTCAGCACCACACGGGTACGGTCACCGGCTTGCGCCACGTTGGCCGTGCGCATGTTGCCGGTGTTGATGTCCACCATGTTGCGGCCCATGCCGTTGCTCACGCCCGGCAGGTCCAGCGCGATGCGCGGAGGCACCTGCACGGCGAAGCCCTTGGGGACTTCCGGCAGCGGCTTGGACAGCTCGATGCGCACGACATCATTGCCGGACTGCTGCGTCGAGGTGATGGAACGGATGATGTTCTGCGCGAAGGCCTGCACCGGCATCAGGGCCGCCAGACCCAGGGCACAGGCCAGCACACGCCAGGAGCGCGAACGGGTCTTGCTCTGGCTGGTCCCGTTCGTCGACGGGTCGCTCGTTCGGGCGCTCATGGAAGCGTTCTCCACAAAAGTCTTCATCGTCCCTGCTCCTGTAGCTGGAGAGTACTGGTGCGTTCAATCCATTCGCCCGCAGCGTCCTGGACGACTTCTCGCAACGTGATTTCGGTTTCGCCGATCTTCGTGATCCGGCCAAAGTTCTGGCCCAGATAGTCACCGGCCTTGACGTAATACAGCAGGTTCTCGACCCGCAGCAATGCGAACTGGCGACCATTGCGGACCACACTGCCCACCATGGACATGCTGTCCAGCGGGAAGGCCTCCAAGGGTTCCTTGCGGCGCTTCATTTCTGAGGCGAGCAGCGAACTCGGCTGGGCCGCTTCCTGCTTGAAGGCCACCGTCAGCTTCTGGGCGCTGAACGGATCCACACCGTTCATCGCCTCATACGGCTGAGGCAGGAATTTCTTGGGCGGCTGCAGGGGCTTCACGGAGGGCCGCGTCTGTTGACGCTGCTCTTCCATCCACTGCTGCAGTTCGTCCGTCGAGGACGTGCAGGCCACCAGTGCCATGCCGCTCAGCCCGAGGGCCAGCGTCCTGCCCAGCAGGGAGCGAGTGAGCGTGACACGCATCATTTCTTCTTCCCAGCTTGTTGGGCCGCACGCTTTTGCTCTTCCACTTCCGCGGGGTCGAGATAGCGATAGGTACGGGCGGTGGCTTCCATGGTCAGATGGGGCTGGTCGCTGCCGCGGCTGCCATTGGTATTTGGCGGCGCGCTGATATTGAGGTCATGCAGCGTCACGATTCGAGACAGGTTGGACACGTCCGCGGTGAACGAGCCGATATCGTGATACTGGCCAGACACCTTCAGCGCGATGGGCTGCTCGGCGTAGTAGTCCTTCATCACGATCTGCCCCGGACGGAACAGCTCGAACTGAAGGCCACGGCCCAGGCCCGCCTGATTGATATCGGACAGCAGCGCGTCCATTTCAGCCTTGCCCGGCAATTGCTTTTCCAATTGCAGGACGTATTCCTCAACTTGGCGCTTTTGCTTGCGCAGCTCAGGCAGGTTCACCGCCTGGGCCAGCTTGCCGCGATAGTCCTCCTTGAGCACAGGCTCGCGAGCCTTCTCGGCTTCCAGCGCGTCATTGGCGTCGGACAGCAGCAGGAACCATGCAGCCGCCACGGCGGCAATTACCACGAAGAGGAACGTGACGATCTTCGGCGCGATCGGCCACTGGCCGGGTCGCTTCGGGTCAAGGTTCTGGAACTGGCTCGAGAAGTCCGCGAACCAGGCGTTCAGATCCAGGTTTTTGAGGTCAGCCATGCAGTCCTCAGCTCTTGTTGGCGGGGGCCGGCTTGGCGCCACCCGGTGCGCTGGCGGCAGCTGCGGCAGCCTCCGGCGTCGTGCTCTTGATGGCCACCTTCATCGAGAAGTCGAACAGGCGGCGCGGATCGCGCGAATTGGCAGTCGCCAGCTTGATCTCCACCAGCTCGGGGTTCTCCAGCCAGTCGGCATGGCCCAGGTTGCGCAGCATCTCGGACACGCGTTCGTTGGTGGCCGCCTGGCCATTGACGATCACGGACTTGCCGCTTTGGCGGATGCCTTGCAGGTAGATGCCTTCGGGCGTGAACTTCGCGAGCTCGTTCAGCAGGTGGACGGGCGTGTTGCGGTCGCTCTGCAGGTCTTCCACCGCACGCTGGCGGGCCCGCAGCGCGTCGATTTCGGCGCGCAGCGTGGCGATGTCCTTGATCTGCTCGTCAAGCTTGCTGATCTCGGATTTCAGGAAGTCGTTGCGCTCGACCTGGGCGGCGGTCATCTGCTCAAGCAGCAGATAGATCACGCCTGCCACCAGGGCGCCAGCGACCAGCGACATGCCCAGACCCACGTAGAACGCGGTCTCACGGCGCTTGCGTTTCTCCTCGCGGTGCGGGAGCAGGTTGATCAGAATCACTGAAAAAACCTCCGCATCGCCAGCCCGCAGGCCGTCAGGTAGGCCGGTGCCTCACGACGCAGCTTGTTTTCACGCACTGCGGAGCCGAGCACCATGTTTTCAAAGGGATTCACCACCATGCAGGCGAATCCGGTCAATTCGGTCACGCGTTCCTTCAGACCAGGAAGCGTGGCAGTTCCACCCGCCAGCATCACGTAGTGCACCTTGTGGTGAGGCGTGCTGGTGAAGAAATACTGCAGCGCACGGCCGATTTCCTGCGACAAACTGTCGACAAAAGGATTGAGCACTTGGCTCTCATAGTCCTCCGGCAGTTCGCCATTGAGTTTCTTCTGCTCGGCTTCTTCGAACGAGAAACCGTACTGGCGAGAAATCAGCATGGTGAGCTGGGAACCGCCAAAGGCTTGATCCCGGTCATACAGCATTTCGTCGTCACGCAGCACCTTCAGGCTGGTCGTGTCGGCGCCAATCTCGAACAGAGCCACCAGGGCGTCCTTGCCCTCATTGGGCAGGGTCTCGACCAAGCGGCCCATGGCCATGCGCGAGGCATGCGATTCGATGTCCAGCACGACTGGACGCAGGCCGGCCGCTTCGGCCAGGGCCTGACGATCCTGCACGCGGTCCTTGCGGGAAGCGGCAATCAGCACTTCCGCATCGCCCACGGACGTCGGGCTCGGCCCGATGACGCAGAAGTCCAGGCTCACCTCGTCCAGCGAGAACGGAATGTATTGATTGGCTTCGGCTTCGACCTGAAGCTCCAGCTCTTCTTCACGCAACCCGGCGGGCAGCATGATCTTCTTGGTGATCACAGCAGACTGCGGCATGGCCAAAGCGGCGTGCCTCGTCTTGCTGCCGCTGCGCATCACGACACGCCGCACAGCTTCCGCGACCTCATCGAATTTCTCGATTTGGCCGTCGGTAATCCATCCCTTTTCAAAAGGCTCCGTGGCGAACCGTTCGAGAACGTATTCACCATTCGCGTTTTGACTCAACTCCACGAGTTTGACGCTGGACGATGAAATGTCCAGGCCAATCATGGGCGGATGGGTGCGTCCCAGTAGTACGTCCAACAACCCCATGATGCGTTCCCCCAACGCGCCGCACACTGCGCCGGTTTGTTAATAAGTTACTTGAATGCTAGCAGCAAAGCCTTTGATGCCCCAAGGCGAAGCAGTCACAGCAAGTAACACCGCGTTGCGTAACCTACACGCCACGAAATGGTGTCATCCGCCGAGAAAGTGCCCAGGAAGCGTGCGCGCAAGCGCCCCGGCTGCTGTTCGCGACCACCCGCCGAAACGGTGGGTGATGCGGCTTCCTATAATCGCCGCAAGCGGCCAGTTTCGTACCCGTGCAGCCCCTGATCGGGAGCGGGTGGGCACGCAAAAATGCACACTTTGGTCATGCCCGCGAAGAAAACCTCCGACGACTCCCAGGACTCCCCCTCTTCCTCCTTCGCCGCCGACCCTCGGGACCGCGGACTCAAGGGACGCAAGAAGCCTCGCCCTCAACCCCGCCATTGGCTGCTGCGCGCCGTGGGATGGCTGTTCGGACTGTTACTTGCAGGCGTGCTTTCTGTGGCTTTGTTGGCAGGCATGGCCCTGGCCATGGCCTATCCAAGCCTTCCGGACATCAGCGGGCTGACGGACTACCAGCCCAAGCTGCCACTGCGCGTTCTGTCGGCGGACGGCCAGCTGCTGGGCGAATATGGCGAAGAGCGCCGCTCCTATTCCAGCATCCGCGAGATCCCCAAGGTCATGCAGGATGCGGTGCTGGCGATCGAGGACGCCCGCTTTTATCAGCACGGGGGGGTGGACTACCTTGGGGTGATCCGCGCCGGGCTGGCCAATGTGGGGGAGTCCAAGAGCCAGGGGGCCTCCACCATCACGATGCAGGTGGCCCGCAACTTCTATCTCTCCACCGAGAAGACCTTCACGCGCAAGATCTACGAGATCTTGCTGGCCCTGAAGATCGAGAACGCCCTGCCCAAGGAAAAGATCCTTGAGATCTACATGAACCAGATCTTCCTGGGGCATCGGGCCTATGGCTTCGCGGCCGCGAGCGAGGTGTACTTCGGCAAACCGATGAAGGAGCTGTCCATTGCCGAGGCGGCGATGCTCGCCGGGTTGCCAAAAGCACCATCTGCTTACAACCCGATCAACAATCCGCGCCGGGCGACGTTGCGCCAGCAATACATCATCGACCGCATGCTGGAGATGGGCTTCATCAGCCCTGAGCAGCACGCCCAGGCCAAGGCGGAGAAGCTGCGCATTCGCCCGCCTCAGGACACCGCCAGCCATGCCGAGTATGTGGCCGAGCTGGCGCGCCAGCTGATCTTCAGCCAATACGGCGACGAGGCCTACACGCGCGGCCTGAACGTCTACCTCACGCTGCAGTCCGACGAACAGGAACGGGCTTACCGCGCGCTTCGCCGCGGCATCATGGACTACGAACGGCGTCAGGTTTATCGAGGCCCGGAAGCCTATGTGGACCTGCCGTCCGACCCGAAGGAACTGGATACGCGCATTGCCGAGGCGCTAGGTGACCATCCGGCCAACGACGAGTTGCTGGCGGCGGTGGTGCTGGAGGCGGATCCCAAGAAGGTGGTGGCCGCCCTGCAGAGCGGGGAAAGCATCAGCATCACCGGCGAGGGCCTCAAGCCAGCCACCTCAGGCCTTTCGGAGAAAGGCAATCCCAAGACGCGGATTCGTCGCGGCGCGGTGATCCGCGTGGTCAAGCTCACCCGCAACAACAAGGACGAGTGGACCATCACGCAGCTGCCCGAGGTCGAAGGGGCCATGGTGGCGCTCAATCCACGCGACGGCAGCGTGCATGCACTGGTGGGCGGCTTCGACTACAACAAGAACAAGTTCAACCACGTGACGCAGGCTTGGCGTCAACCGGGTTCCAGCTTCAAGCCGTTCATCTATTCAGCCGCGCTGGAAAAGGGCTTCAACGGCGCAACCGTCGTGAACGATGCACCGCTGTTCTTTGACGCCAGCACCACGGGCAGCCAGCCTTGGGAGCCCAAGAACTACGACGGCACCTTCGATGGCCCGATGCCGCTGCGCCGCGCGCTGGCCAAGTCCAAGAACATGGTGTCCATCCGGGTGCTGCAGTCGATCGGCGTGAAGTACGCCCAGGACTGGGTGACACGCTTTGGCTTCGATGCGGAGAAGCACCCGGCCTACCTGACGATGGCGCTCGGGGCGGGCTCGGTCACGCCGATGCAGATGGCGCAGGCCTATTCAGTGTTTGCCAACGGCGGCTATCGCGTCGGGCCGGCCCTGGTGCAGCGCATCACCGACCATCAGGGCCGATTGCTCTACCAGGCCAGCCCCAAGACGCTGGACGAGAGCCAACGCGCGATCGAGCCGCGCAATGCCTTCCTCATGGACAGCCTGCTGCAGGAAGTGGCACGCAGCGGCACGGCGGCGCGCACGCAGCAGGTGCTCAAGCGGCCGGACATCTATGGCAAGACCGGCACCACCAATGATTCGATGGATGCCTGGTTCGCCGGCTTCCAGCCCAACCTGGTGTCCGTGGTGTGGATTGGTTATGACCAGCCGCGCAAGCTGGGCGACCGGGAAACCGGGGGCGGCCTGGCGCTGCCGGTATGGATCGAGTTCATGCAATACGCGCTGCGCGACACCCCGGTGGCCGAGATACAGCCGCCCGCCACGGGCGTGACCAACGTCAATGGCGAATGGTTCTACGACGAGTTCGCCGGCAATCAGGGCGTGCGGTCGTTGACTGGTGACGAGCACGTGCCTGACAGCGGCTCCGAGGACGAAAAGAAGAGCATTCTTGATCTCTTCAAGAGATAAATGCGGGGCCCCCTCTTGGACATCGCTGCGCGCGTCCGGCGCGGCAAGCTGCCAAGAACTGCCAAGAACTGCCAAGAACTGCCAAGAGGTGCCAAGAGGTGCCCTCGATCAAGGCCCGCAAGACTTTCGCCCCTTGCCGCGCAAGTGCCTGCGGGTCTGGTGATGGGTCAGCGCTGGGGCATGATGGGGGCGCTGGCCGGAGCAGAAGCCGGGTCGGCTTTGGGTGCGGAAACGACAGGTGCGCCTGTGCCGGGCTTGGCGGGCGGGGGCAGCTGCAAGGGGCGCTTTTGGCCGCAGGCGCTGAGGCTGCCCGCCATGAGCAGGGCCGCTGCGGACAACATCAGGCCCATGAGGGCCTTGCCGACCGGGAGGCTGGGGCGGCGCGCGCGGGCGCCTACACTTCGGGTCTTCATCTGTTTCATGGACTCCAGTCTAGCGAGTCCGAGCGCCATGACCGTCACTGCCACGCCCCTCACCGATGCGGATTACGACGCCCGCACTGCCGCCGTGCTGTCCAGCATCGAGCAACAGGTGGACGCCTGGCTGGACAACGACCACATCGATATCGACCCGCAGCGCACGGGCGGCCTGCTGGAGCTGCAGTTCCAGGATCGCAGCAAGATCGTGGTGAACACCCAGCCCCCCCTGCACGAACTCTGGCTGGCCAGCCGCCGGGGCGGCTACCACTTCAAGTTCGTGGAGGGCCGCTGGCTGGACACCAAGGATGGCGTCGAGTTCTTCGAGCGCCTGTCACAGGAAGCCAGCGTCCACGGCGGCAAAACGCTGCGATTCGACGGCGTCTGACCGCCGCCTACCCCCTTCAGATCCGGCCTTCTTCGACCGCGTGGCAGGCCACGCGCACGCCATGGAGCGGCAGCAAGGCCGGCCGTTCCTGCCGGCACCGCTCGTTGGCATGCGGGCAGCGCGGATGGAAGCTGCAGCCCGAAGGCGGATTCAGCGGATTCGGCACCTCTCCCCTCACAGGCGTGCGCGCCCGTCCCGTCATGTGGATGTCGGGGATCGCGTCCAGCAACATGCGGGTGTAGGGATGCCGCGGCGTGGCAAAGAGCAGCCGCTTGTCAGCCTGCTCCACCAGGCGGCCGAGATACATCACGCCCACCTGGTCCGCCACATGTCGCACCACCGCGAGGTTGTGGGAGATGAACAGGTAGGTCAGCCCCCGCTCTCGCTGCAGGTCCTTCATGATGTTGAGGACCTGCGCCTGCACCGAGACATCCAGGGCCGAGGTCGGCTCGTCGCACACGAGGAATTCCGGCTGGGTGGCCAATGCCCGCGCAATGGAGATCCGCTGGCGCTGGCCGCCGGAGAACTGGTGCGGGAATTTCTCTGCATCGGCCGGCGACAGCCCCACGGACTGCAGCAGCTCCGCCACCGCGCGCTGCAACCCCGCGCTGTCCTTGACCAGCCCATGCTCACGCAAGGGCTCAGCCACGATGTCCTGCACCTTCCAGCGCGGATTCAAGCTGGCATAGGGGTCCTGGAAGATCATCTGCATGCGCCGGCGCAGCCCCTGCGCCTGCGGGCCTGCCAGCGTGGTCGCGATGTCGGCGCCGTCAAAGCGCACCGAGCCGCCGCTGGGCTTGTACAGCCCGACCAGCAGACGCGCCACCGTACTCTTGCCGCAACCGGACTCACCCACCAGCGCCAGCGTAGTGCCACGCGGAATCTGGAAGCTCACGCCATCGACCGCATGCACGAACTGGCGCGGCCGGCGTTCAATGACCCGGTTCAGCCAGGGCGCCGAGACGTCAAAGGTCTTGGACAGTTCGTGCGCCTCGACCAGCACCGGCGCCACGCCGGCCGCCTTGGCTCCATCAGCCGCTGGATCCCCCAGGGGTGGCTTCGGGTCCGAGATGACACTGCTCATCAAACTTGCTCCCTCATCGTCATGCTGGCGCGACTCACGGCGCCACGGCCGCTGCGCCCACGGGCTGCGCATGTAGCCAGCAGGCTGCCGCGGTCGCCGGGGCCTGGAGCAGGTCCGGACGCTCCAGATGGCAGCGATCAAATGCCCGAGGGCAGCGCGGATGGAAGGCGCAGCCCGGGGGAATGGCATTGAGACGCGGCATGGCGCCGTCGATCTGCAGCAGGCGATCGCGGTCCTCGTCCATCGCAGGGATGGAGCCCATCAGACCGACCGTATATGGATGGCCCGGCCGGTGAATCACCTCCTGGACGGGCCCGATCTCGGCGATGCGGCCGGCATACATCACCGCCACACGGTCACAGGTCTCGGCAATCACGCCCATGTCGTGCGTGACCAGCATCACCGCCGCCCCCTGTTCGCGGCACACCCGCTTGAGCAGCGCAATGATTTGCGCCTGGATCGACACGTCCAGGGCCGTGGTCGGCTCGTCCGCCACGATGAGCTTGGGATTGGCCGCCAGGGCCAGCGCGATCACCACCCGCTGCCGCATGCCACCGGAGAACTGGTGCGGATATTGGTCCACCCGCGCCTCGGGCGCCGGAATACCGGTGGCGGCCAGCAGTTCGATGGCGCGTGCCCGCGCCTGCCGCGCGCTCAGCCGCAGATGGGTGGTGATGGTCTCCACCAGCTGACGCCCAACGGTGTAGAGCGGATTGAGCGAGGTCAAGGGGTCCTGGAAGATGGCGCCGATCTGACGGCCGCGCACGTGGCGCATCTGATCCTGCGTCAATTGGTCGATGCGCCGGCCTTCCAGCAGGATCTCCCCCCCGGCAATCCGGCCCGGTGGTTCCAGCAGGCCGATGATGGCGGCACCTGTGAGCGACTTGCCAGCGCCGGACTCCCCCACCACCCCCAGCACTTCCCCCGGCGCAATGTCGAAGGACACATCGTCCAGCGCGACCAACGTGCCACGCCGGGTCGGAAACTCCACTCGCAGGTGGCGAACTTCAAGCAAGGCTGTCATGCAGGCTCCGTTCAGCGCAGGCGCGGATTGAGTGCATCACGCAGCCAGTCCCCCAGCAGGTTCACCGACAGGGCAATCATCACGAGCATGACGCTGGGCCAGATGGTGATCCACCATTCACCGGAATAAAGGAAGTCGCTGCCGATGCGGATCAAGGTGCCCAGCGACGGCGTCGTGGGTGGCACGCCCACGCCGAGGAAGGACAGCGTCGCCTCGATCAAAATGGCCGAGGCCACCTGCAAGGTCACCAGCACCAGCACCGGCCCCGTCACATTGGGCAGCACATGCCGCCACATGATGGCCATGGGCTTGACCCCGATGACACGGGCGGCCTGCACATATTCCTTGTTGCGCTCCACCAGGGTCGAGCCCCGCACGGTGCGGGCATATTGCACCCAGCCGGTGAGCGAGATCGCCAGCACCAGCACCAGGAAGGCCAGCGTGCCATGCGTGTCTGGCAGCACGACGCGCCCGATGCCATCCACCAGGAGCGCCACCAGGATGGCGGGGAAGGACAACATCACGTCGCAGATCCGCATGATGAAGCCGTCCACCTTGCCGCCCACGAAGCCGGCGAGCAAGCCCAGGCCCACCCCGATCACCATGGACATCAGCACCGAGGCCACCCCGACCACCAGGGAAATGCGGGCGCCATACATGATGGCCGACAGCAGGTCGCGCCCCTGGTCGTCCGTGCCCAGCAAATATTTGTGTGTGCCGCCTTCCACCCATGCCGGGGGCAGGCGGGCATCCATCAGGTCCACGGCGGTCAGGTCGAAGGGATCATGCGGGGCGATCCAGGGCGCAAACGCGGCGCACACCAGGCACACCAGCGCCACGCAGGCCGCCAGCATGGCCACCGGGGAGCGGGTGAAGGAATGCCAGACGTCGCCGTCCAGGAAGCGGCGCAAGGCGCCAGGCGCCGGCGTCGCCGGCGGCGTGGGGGGCACCGATGGTGGTGCAGTGGAACTCATGAGCCGGACTCTCCCTCAGCAGGCAAAAGCGCCACGACGCCAGTGCAGTCGTGGGCGGACGATGTGGAACAGCGGATAGTGCACCATCGCGGCGAAGCACATGCAAGCCTTGTACCGGCGCGAGCGGTTTCGCGCCATTGGTATCGCTCTGTGGCTCAGTGGCTCAGTGGCTCAGTGGCTCAGTGGCTCA
>Ga0065165_1002323_pt1 | contig 16650 bp, 16 predicted proteins | sample AraplaMF_Cvi_mMF_FD_63813 | JGI IMG/M metagenome (GOLD analysis project Ga0065165, IMG submission 63813) | Arabidopsis root microbial communities from the University of North Carolina, USA - plate scrape MF_Cvi_mMF (version 2) (version 3) | ecosystem: Host-associated > Plants > Roots >...
CGGCCTTCATCATCTCTTCCTCGAGATTGACGGCATTGCCCGCGGGGCGGGTCTCGAAGCCGGCATTCTTGTTCTGGTCGAAGCCCGAGGCCGCGCCCGATGGCCCCATATGCGCGCCGCTGGTGCGGGTCATTGCCAGAGGCCCCATCGAGCCGGTGACGGCGCCGGCCTTGTCGAGCTTAGGCTCGACCAGGTCGCGCGGCCGGAACTTGGGCGTATCGGAATTGGAGACGTTCTCGGACAGGACACGCTGGCGTTCCTGGTGCCATTGCATCTTGGTGCGAAGCGCCGACAGCACCGGAAGATCGTTGATGGACATCGTTGCGGCTCCTTCCGTTCGGACCCGAAGCCCGAAGCTAGGCAGAATTTGCCGCGTGTATGGTTAACAGGTGGTTAAGAATACGCTCCGCCGATGTCCCCAAGCGGGACACGCGTTTGTGCCCCCGTGATTCTACGTCCCCCCAAAACCACCATTAACCCAACCGCTTGGCGGCGCATGCACAGGCCAAGAAGTCGTTTTGGATCGAGCGATTCATAGGTTATTAAGAGTTAGGGACGGCAAAACTTGCCGTGGGACGTTAAGAAATCGCAGTTTGGGGCATCCGACGCCGGTGGTTGGCGCATCTGACCGCGGGCACGAGAAAAGCGCCATTTGTCGGGGACAAGTATGCAAGGCAGCCCAATCACGTTCATCGTCGCGTTCATCGTCGTCCTGGCGTTGATCGGCGTCGCTGCATGGCTGGTTCGCCGATTCGCCAGCAGCCGGCTCGGGGCCAACACCCAGCGCGGCAGGATGCCCCGGCTCGCCGTGATCGATGCCGCCGCGGTCGATGGCCGTCGTCGCCTGGTGCTGGTCCGCCGTGACAATGTCGAGCATCTCCTGATGATCGGCGGCCCGACCGACATCGTCGTCGAGCCGAACATCGTGCGCGCCGCACCCGGTCGCGATCAGCTTCCGCAGCGCTCCAACGCCGCCGAGCCGCCGCGTCTTGCGCCGATGCCGGATACCAGCTGGGCCGACGAAGCTCCGCGGCCGGAGATGCTCGATCATCCCGAGCCGCAGATGCCCGAGCCGCCGCCGCGGCCCGCCCGTCCCTCCTTCGCGGACGAAGCGCGCCGGCAGGCGCCTGTTTTGGCCGAGCGTCGCAACGAGCCGCCACTGGCCGGCTTCCCGCCGGAGCCGATGGCACAGCGCCCCGAGCGAGAGCTGCGTCCCGAACCTATGCCGCCGCGCGTTGCCCGCAACGAGCCGCCGCTGATGCCGCGTCCGCCGCGTGCGAGCGAGCCGGTGAAGGTACCGCCGGTGCGCGCCGAGCGCGCAGCCCCGCCGCCCCCGCCTCCTCCGCCCGTGCCGCAGGCGCCGCCCGTTCCGGCACCGGCCCCCGCTGCGGCCGCGCCGTCGAACGCCGAGCAGAATCTCGCCGAGATGGCCCAGCGGCTGGAAGCCGCGCTTCGCCGCCCGCCCGGCGAGACGGTCGCGCCTCCGGTTGCCCCGGAGCCGCCCGCAGCGCCGCCGCGCGCCGCCCGCAGCGAACCGCCGGCGCCCCCGGCCCCGCCCGCGAAGCCTGCGGCGGAGAAGACCAGTTTTGAAAATCTCGAAGACGAGATGGCCTCTCTGCTCGGCCGTCCGAAGCCGTCTTCGTGAGGCTGCCGTCCCTCCCGCGTAGAGTTGTTTTTCTTTCTGTCCTGACCGCCGCGGCTTCGCTCGCAACCCTTGCGCATGCGCAGGACATCAGCATCAATCTCGGCGGCGGCGCTGGCGGAGGCGGCGTCACCGAGCGCGCGATCCAGCTCATCGCGCTGCTCACGGTACTGTCGATTGCGCCGTCGATCCTGATCATGATGACGTCGTTCACGCGTATCGTGGTCGTGCTGTCCCTGTTGCGAACCGCGATGGGCACGGCGACCGCCCCGCCGAACTCGGTCATCATCGCGCTCGCGATGTTCCTCACCTTCTTCGTGATGGGACCGGTGCTGCAGAAATCCTACGACGACGGCATCCGCCCGCTGGTCGCCAACCAGATCAGCGTCGAGGACGCGCTCCAGCGCGCCTCCGTTCCCCTGCGCGGCTTCATGCAGAAGAACGTGCGCGAGAAGGACCTCAAGCTGTTTCTGGATCTCTCCGGCGAGCCGCCGCCGGCGACGCCGGACGACCTCGCGCTGCGCATCCTCGTCCCCGCCTTCATGATCTCGGAGCTGAAGCGCGCCTTCGAGATCGGCTTCCTGCTGTTCCTGCCCTTCCTGATCATCGACCTCGTCGTCGCCTCGGTGCTGATGTCGATGGGCATGATGATGCTGCCGCCGGCCACGATCTCGCTGCCGTTCAAGCTGATCTTCTTCGTGCTGGTCGACGGCTGGTCACTGGTGGCGGGAAGCCTGGTGCAGAGTTACGGCGGCGGGTGATGCGTTTCGGCGCATTCCCTGCAACCCGTTCTCACCGCGTCATTGCGAGGAGCTCTTGCGACGAAGCAATGACGAGAATGTGGGAACATTGCGGGCCGCGCTTCGCGCGGGATCGCCCTTACCCCTTCACGTCATACTGCCGGCTGAGGTGATCGCCGATCTGCACCAGCATCGCGACGCTTTCCGGGAAGCCTGCCCGGTCACGCGCGGGCTGGTCGGCATCGGCACGGAACTCCCAGCTGTCGCCGTCGCGAACGATCGAGATGGCGAGATCAGGGCCGTCCACATGGGCCTTCAACTCGGCCCGCGCCATGGCGATGAGTTCGGCTTCGGTCTTGGCAGGCTTGCTCATGTCAACGCTCTCCCGGCATGAAGGCATACAGGTTGCCGTCTTGTGCGGCAGCTGTCGAGAGGCCCAGAGGTAGCAGGCTTCTCAGCGCGTCATCTTGATCTGGCGCACGACCGGGATCTTGGGGAGGGAGCCGGTATGGTCGGTCTCGTCCTTGGCCTGCGGCGATGCCGGGGCGCGGGCGGTGGCGTCGGGGAAGCGCTGCTTCATCTCGCGCAGGAAGCCGTCGAGCGTGTCGACGCTGGCGGCGAGCTTGGCGATCTCGGCGAATTCGGCGCTGGAGGCCGCGGACGGCTTGCTGGCGATGTCGAAGGCAAGACGGTCGGCGCTCTCGCTCATCAGCGGCGCGTACTTCTCGCGGAAGCGCGACAGGCCGATCGAGTCGTCGGCGAGCGCGTAGCCGACGGCGGCGCGGATGATGTCGCTCTTCTCCACCGCGTTGAGTGGCTTGAAGTCGCGGAAGCGATCGCCGTAATAGAGCTCGATCTGCTCTGCGGACTCGCGCCATCGCCGTGCCGCCCAGAAGATGTCGGAGCGCAGGCGGAGCACTTCGCGCCCCGAGACGTTGGAGACGATGTCGAGCGCAAGATCATGGCGGCCGACGTCGCTCTGTGCGCGCGCCTCCAGCAGCAGGCGCTGCTGCCGCAGCTCGCCGGAGAGATCGCTGATGCGGCTGGCGCGTAGCGCCGTGATCGCCTTGTCCGGCCGGCGGTTGGCGAGGTAGATCATCGACAGGCGCGCGGCGACCTGGGCACGGGCGGCGCCTTCGAGCCGGTGGTCGACCTGGTATTGCAGAAGTTCGGCGGCCTGGTCGAGCAGGTCGATCGAGGCGAGACGGTCGGCCAGGCGGCGGATCAGCTCGTCGCCGCGGCGGCCGATCGGCGTCAGTTCGCGGAACTCGTAGAACATGCCAAGCGACTCGACCGGCGGCAGCTCGTCGCCCTTCGGCCCGAGGAATATCTGCGAGAACAGATCCGAAGCGAGGTCCTGCGCTTCGCGCGAGGCGTCGGCGTTCGGCTGCAGCTTGGTCGCGGTGCGCGCCGCCATCAACGCGTCGCGATAGCGCCCGTTCTCGGCGTACATCTTCGACAGCATCTGCAGCGTCTTGACCTCGATCGAGTCGCCGCGCCAGGTCATCGACAGCACCTCGAGATCACGCAGCGCGTCTTCCTTGCTGATCTCGTCGCGCTTGAGCCGCAGCGCCACCTCGAGCTGCTTTGCCTCGGCCGCGGCCTGGCGATCGTTCGAGGCGACCGCGAACTTGTAGTCGTCGAGCGCGTCCTTGTCGTGGCCGAGCGCCTCGGCAAGCCGGCCGCGCAGCACCGCGAAGCCGGGCGCAGCCTCTGGCGAGATGCCGACCACCTCGATCTCGCCACGACGCTTGGATGCGCCGGCATAGTCCTTTACCTCGAGCGAGGCGCGCATCGCCTCCATGGTGACGATGCGCTGGATGTCGAGCGGCAGGGAGGCGATGGCGAATTCGACGTTCTTGAACTTCTCGCGCGCATCCGCCCATTTGCCCTGGCGCGCATAGGCGAGCGCCTTCCAGAGCTGGGAATCATGGCTGTTGCCGATCACGGGATTGGCGAGATCCTTGAGGCCCTGCGCCGGACGGCCGGTCAGGATGCACGCGATCGCATGCATGATCAGCGCGCCGCTCTCCTCCTTGTTGAGCGGATCGCTCAGCATCAGGTCGGTGACGGCCCTGGCTTCCTGATACATCGCACGCGACATGTAGAACTGCGCGAGATCGAGCCGCGGCAGCGAACGCTGGGCCGGCTCGACGGCTGCAATCGCCGCAACCAGTTCGCTCTGACGGTCCCAGAAATTCTCGGACTGACCCTTGCGCCAGCCTTCGGGACTGAAGACCGGCCGCACCGCGGTCGGCGCACGTTCGGCCGAGATGTCGACCGGCGACAACGTCAAGCCGCCCTTCTTGCCGAGAATGACCTTGTCGGCTCCGACCTCGACGCCGACCTCGTCGGAGTTCGGCCGGATCGCGATGCCGTGGGCAGATTCCAGCAGCGCGAGATCGACGAGGTCCTGCCGCTTGATGAAGCCGCGCACCGGCCGCTGCCCGGTGACGACATAGAGCATGTCGCCGGCGTCGGGATCGGTCAGTTTGTGCAGCACACCGGGATTGGCGAAAGGAATCGCGATGGTGGCGAGCGCGGGATCGGTGATGTTGCGCGACATCATCAACGGGATCGGCGTCGCCTGGATCTTGTCGGCGAGCGTCAGCAGCCAGTTGGTTTCCTTGCCGACTTCCTCGCTGGTCAACGAATAGACCAGTGGACGAGTGAGACGGATGCGGATCGCCTGCCCTTTGTCGAGCGGCATCCGGCTGACCTCGCCGATCATCGCACCGCCCTTGGTGCGGATCGCCTCGACATCGATGGGCTTCGGGGAATCGAACACCAGCCACACCGTGTCGCCGCGGCGGAAGGCGGCCGCAGGCGTTGCGATCTGAAGCGGGAACGTCACGCGCAAGCCGTCGCTGTCGCGGCGCGCGTCAACGCTGGCAATGGCCGGCTGCGGCGACGCGGCCGGTGCCTCGGTTGGCGCGGCCTTGGCCGGTTCAGGCGCGGTGTCCTTGACGACCTCTTTCGGCGCTTCGGCAACGGCCGGTTCAGCGGGCTTGACGGGAGCGACCGGCGCAGCGGCCTCGGCAGCCTTCGGCGCTTCCTTGGACATTTCCTTGGGCGCTTCCACGGCGCGCGCAGCTTCAACCGCGGAAGCCGGCGCGGGCTTGACGGCTTCGACGGCGGGCATCGCGGCGGGCGCTTCGATCTTCACATCGGGCTTGGCATCGGGCTTCGCATCGATCTTGGCTTCACGTGCGATTGCCTCCGATGTCGGGGGCGTGATCTCGCGACGAACCTCCTTCGGCTTCTCGGCCGCGGGCTTTTCAGCCGCAGGTGCCGGCGCGTGTCCCTGGGGAGCAGGCTTGGCTTGCGCGATCACGGATTCGGCGGTCGCGGCAACCTTCCCCTTCTCCGGCTGAAACGAGATGTCGACGACGTAATTCTTGTCGTCGCGGAAGGAATGCACGTCGGAATCGCCGATCAGCGCGATCTCGACGCTGGTCTGGTCGATGTCGGACTTCTGCTTGATCGACGCAACGTTGGGCGGCGCGGCCACGACCGCATCCGCCAGATCGAAATTGAGATTGGCGTTGAAGGCGAGCGTCAGCTTCTGTTCGTTGAGCACCGAGGAGACGCCGACTCCGTCGGGCATCTCGAATACGAAGCGGACGAAGGTCGGCTGCACCGAAGCACGCACGCGGATTTGCGGACGCTTCTTGCCTTCGGCCGCGGCGCGCTGGGCGCGCAAAGCACGTTCGGCGACACGCGCGCGCTCGGCGAGCTCCTTGACGACCTCCTGAGGCAGGCTCGGCGGCGGGCCCTTCCAGCCCTCCGGCATCAGATCGACGAAGGTGCGCTCGCCGGCATTCATCGTGTTCACGGTGACGCGGCGCGACAGCGACAGGCGAATGGCACCGCCGTCGGGATCACGTCGGGCGGAGTTGACGTAGTCGGGCGCGCCTTCCGGGACACGGTCGACAGGAACGTCCACGGCCCGGTCGAAACGGATGATGAGGATGGAGCCGGCCATCGTCACCTCGGAGGGAATGTCTTCGCCGAGCTTGATCACGAGGCGGGCAAAGCCGCCGGCAGCCGAAAAGGTCGCCTCGCCACGGACCGCGTCGGCGGCATGCGCGGCGGAACCGAGCCCGATCAGCAGGCCGGCTGCCAGCAGCGGCGCCATGCGGACATGACGCGACAGCCCCCGCGCCACAGCGCGGGCTCGCGACCACAATCCATCGGCAGCCTTCTGCGCCATTGGCGGCATGTCTTCCGTTTCGACGGGCTCATGCCGGCACTGGTGCCGGCCCCTGCCCTCGAATGTAAATTTTGCCAATTAAGGACTTCTTAAGTATGAGCCCTCAATTCGGCTTTTGCGTCGGCTTGCCGTCGATCTTCGGCAGATCGCCGGCCGAGGCCGATTGGTCGCCGCCGCCATTGGCGCGGCGGGCCATCTCGACGGTCAGCCGCTCGGCGGCCTCCGGCGACATCAGGCCGAGAATGTCCGACATCTTTCGCGGCGCGATCGCCGAGGCGATCTCGATCAGCACGCTCATCTCGAGCCGGTCGAAGACCCGCGCGGCATCCTTCGGCTTCATGCCCTCATACATGGTGACGAGGCCCTTCATGCGCTGGGCTTCGGCGGCCTTCTGCTCGGCCTGGGTCGCGGTGATGCGGGATTCCACCGCCTTCATCTCTTCGACTTTGTTCTCGATGCGCTTCTCGGCGGACTTCAGCAGGCTCTCGCGGATGTCGATCTCGCGCTGGCGGGACTCGATTTCCTGGCGACGGGACTGCAGGCGCTCCAGGATCGCGCGCTCGGCGGCGGAGATCTGCGGCTGGGTCTCGTCCAGCTTTACCGGCGTGCCGCCCTCCATCTTGGTCTCGGGCGCAGCGGGCTTCGGCGCCTCCTTCGGCGCACCGTGCGTCGAGCCGGTGATATCAGGATCAATGCGTCCGGTCGGAAAGTTCAGGTTCTCTTCCGCCCAGGACTTTTTCACCTGGTTGGGCTGGTAGTCGAACACGTAGCCGCCATTGAGCACGAGGCCCGCCACCTTGAGCGTGGCGAGGCCTGCGACGGCGACCAGGACGACCGGAATGATGCGGATGTTACGGAAGGACTTCATACCCTGACTTTATGCGGCAAGGCCGTTGGATCGTCGGCGCTCGGAGAAGGCTTCAGCCGCAGCCGCCACCGCCTTCGCGGACGAGGGCTTGGCTGCGGGCGCGGCACCCCCTTCCGCAGCGACTGCGGGGCGCGCGGCAATCGCGATCTTGGACAGGCGGCGCACCACGTTGTCGGCCTCGCCGAGCTGCTTGTAGAGCTGGTCCGACATCTGAGTGGCGGCTGCGAGCTGGCTGCCGAGGTTCTCGTTGACGTCGCGCACGGCGAGCTTCAGTCCGCCGATCGCCCGTTCGGCGATCTCGGTCGCGGTGATCAGCTCGCCGATGACCGCCTTCAGCGAATGCTCGTCCGCCTTCAGCCGCGTCAGCCGCTTGTTGAGCAAGACACAGTAGACGATGGTCAGCATGAGCAAGATAGCCACCAGCGTCTCGATCGCCATTCCCAGGGAGTGGTTCATGGGGCCTCCATCATCTTGTTCTGCTCGTCCACCTTCTCGAACATCGCAAGTGTCGTACTTGGCTTGCGCAGGGGTTTCGTCACCCTGATCGCGACGCGGTCGCCGACCCGGCCCATCCGTCCCTCGGTCAGGGTGACGTCGCCGCAGCGCACGGTCACGTTGGCATCGGCGCGCATGTCGAGCGGCAGGGTGTCGCCGACCTTGAGCCGCATCAGTTGCTTCAGCGGGATATCGGCTTCGTAGAGCACGGCATCGACCGCGATCTCAGCCTGGGCGATCTCGGTGGCGAAATGGCCTTCCCAGATCTGGTCGCGGCCGAACTTTTCGCCCATGAACATCTGGAGCAGGACGCCCCGGATCGGTTCGATGGTCGCGTAAGGCAGCAGCAGCTCGATATTGCCGCCGCGATCTTCCATGTCGATGCGCAGGCGCACCAGGATCGCGGCGTTGGCCGGGCGGCTGATCGCGGCGAAACGCGGATTGGTCTCGAGCCGGTCGATCGTGAAGGTCACCGGCGACAGCGGCCGGAACGCCTGCTCGGCGTCGGCCAGCACAACTTCGACCAGCCGCTTGACCAGCTCAGTCTCGATCGTGGTGTAGGGCCGGCCCTCGATGCGGAGCTGGCTGGCGCCGCGGCGGCCGCCGAGCAGCACGTCAATCATCGAGTAGATCAGGCTGGAATCGACCACCGCCATGCCGAAATTTTCCCACTCTTCGGCCTTGAACACCGAGAGCACGGCCGGCAGCGGGATCGAGTTCATGTAGTCGCCGAAACGCACCGAGGTGATGCGGTCGAGCGAGACTTCGACGTTGTCGGAGGTGAAATTGCGCAGCGAGGTCGTCAGCAACCGCACCAAGCGGTCGAAGACGATTTCGAGCATCGGCAGACGCTCGTAGGAGACCATCGCCGAATCGATGATCGCGCGAATGCCGGAATGGTCGTCGAGGGTGACGTCGCCGACCGTGAAGCCGAGGAGATTGTCGATCTCCTCCTGTGACAGCACCCGCTCGCCGGAGTTCTTGCCGGCGCCGAGATCGCGGCTGCCGTCCTCGACCATGGCCGCCCATTGCAGGGCCATGGTCTCGGATAGTTCGTTTTCGGCAGCAGCCTTCGCGGCCTCGGCGGGATCCTCGGAATCAAGCGAGGCCTCCCATTGGGCGGCAATTGCATCCTGGTCGACTTGTTCGGGGCTCGCCATGATCCCTAGTCCATGCTCACTGGATCACGACTTCCTTGAACAGCACCGCGCTGACCTGGTTCGGGGCCACAGCCGCGTTCACACGCTTGGTCAGTTCTTCCTTGAGACGGAAGACGCCGGCGGAGCCGTTCAGGTCGGAGGGGCGCAGTTCGCGCACATAGGTCTGGAAGATGTCGGTGACGCGCGGCATCGTCGGCTTGATCGTCTCGACCTGTTTTTCTTCCTTCAGTTCCAGCACGATCTTCAGCCGCAGATATTGGACGCGCTCGCCGGGAGCACCGGCGAGGTTGACCATGATGTCGGGTACGTCGACGAAAGCCGGAGGCTTCGGCGCCGGCGCAGCTTCGGCGTGATGCTCGTCATGGCCACCGCGAAAGAACAGGAACCAGGTCGCGGCACCGCCGCCGATCAGGACGAGCGCGCCGACGATGATCAGGATCAGCTTGAACTTGCTCTTGGGGGCAGCGGCTTCCGCGCCTTCGGCGGCTGCGCCGCCTTCCGCTTCGTTCTCTGCCATGGTCGATCGAGCTCGCTCATCTCATAAGGGTCGAAAGAGCGAAGCCTCCTGGCAGACAATGACGCGATACAAATGCCCCAGCGCAATGCGCTCCTCTTACTCGCAAACGCTACGGTAATAATGGTTAACGGTTCCTTTCGATTGGGCCTTCGCTAGGAAAAATCTGCCGGGCAAACATGGCTAACAGAACCTTTCTGCCGCCTTCCCGCAGCCGCCAAAATCCGGCAACGCTTTGAAATTACGCAATCTTTCAGGTTGGCACGGCTTTCGCTAAGAAAGGGGCGAGACCGAACGGTTTGGGAGAACCCGACAGTCTCGTTCACGGGGTCCGCCAAGGCGCTTGGGAGAGCGAAATGGCAGGCCCGCTCAGGGGAGATTTCCGATGCAGAACGCGCTTCTGATCGGCTTGTCACGGCAGATGACGTTGGAACGGCAGATGGATGTCATCGCCAACAACGTCGCCAACGCCAACACCAACGGCTTCAAGGCCGACCACTCGCTGTTCGAGGAATTTTTGAACTCGAACGCGCGTGAGGACAATTTCATCGCCTCCGACCGCCGGGTCTCCTATGTGCAGGACCGCGGCACCTTCCGCGACGTCGGCCAGGGCCCGATGGAGCCGACCAAGAACCCGCTCGACATGGCGGTCAACGGCGACGCCTATTTCGCGGTGCAGGCCAATGGCGGCGAACGCTACACCCGCGACGGCAAGTTCACGATGAACAGCACCGGCCAGCTCGTCACCTCGGACGGCAACCTCGTGCTCGGCACCGGCGGCCCGATCACCTTCCAGCCGACCGACCACGACATCAACGTCGCACCGGACGGCACCATCACGGTGGTGGAGGGCACGGCCAAGACCGACTCGATCCGCGGCAAGATCAAGATGGTAGCGTTCGACGATCCCGCGAAGCTGACCAAGCTCGGCGCCAATCTCTTCGGCGCCGGCTCCACGACCCAGCTGCCGGCCACCAAGTCCACCGTGGAGCAGGGCTACATCGAGAAGTCGAACGTGAACTCGGTCGGCGAGATGAGCCGCATGGTCGAAGTCATGCGCAGCTACACCGCCATCGCCAATCTGCTCCAGCAGCAGAGCGACCTCCACAAATCGGCGATCGAAAAGCTCGCCGACGTTCCGGCCTGACCTGAGGGATAACTGACATGCAAGCGCTCCACACCGCTGCGACCGGAATGGCTGCCCAGGAACTCAACGTCCAGGTCATCTCCAACAACATCGCGAACCTGCGCACCACCGGCTTCAAGAAGCAAACCGCCGCGTTCCAGGACCTGATCTACGAACACGTCCGCCGCGTCGGCGCGCAAGCCTCGGATCAGGGCACCATCCTGCCCGTCGGGGTCGACATCGGAGGCGGCGTCAAGACCGTCGGCACCCCGCGCAGCATGACGCAGGGCACGCTGTCGCAGACCGGCAACGATCTCGACCTCGCGATGTCGGGCGAAGGCTTCTTCAAGATCCTGATGCCGGACGGCACCTACCAGTACACCCGCGACGGCACCTTCCAGATGGACAATCAGGGCCGCATCGTCACCGCGCAGGGCAACCCGGTGCAGCCGACCATCACGATTCCGAACAACGCCTCGGGCCTCTCGGTCAACGAGCAGGGCCAGGTCTCGGTGACGCTGCCGGGCTCGTCGGGCAACACCATTCTCGGCCAGATCGGCGTGACGCGCTTCATCAACAAGGCGGGCCTGCAGCCGGTCGGCAGCAACCTCTTCACCGAAACGGCTTCGTCCGGACCGCCGCAGGACGGCACCGCGAACGCCGAAGGCTACGGCAAGATCACCCAGGGCAGCCTCGAGCAGGCCAATGTCGACGTCGTCTCCGAGATGAGCGACCTGATCGCCGCCCAGCGCGCCTACGAGATGAACGCCAAGGTCATCAGCGCCGCCGATCAGATGATGCAATCGACCACGGCGCTGTTCCGCTGAGGTCATGACAGAAGCAATGACGATGATCCGCACCACGATCGCTACGATCTCCGCGTTTCTCGCACTGGCTTTGCCGGTGCAGGCCGCCGACGACGTCATCGCGACGCCGACGCTGCGCGCCAACATCACCGTTACCTCGGACGTGGTGCGGGTCGGCGACCTCATCGACAACGCCGGCTCGGCCGCGCTGATCGCGGTCTACCGCTCGCCCGACCTCGGCACAACAGGCGCGCTGCCGGTCGCGCAGGTGCTCTCGGTGCTGCGCGCCAAGCAGGTCATCGGCGTGATGACCGGCGATATCAAGGAAGTCCAGGTCACCCGCCTCGCCCGCACGCTCGCCAACAAGGACCTCGAGAACGCGGTGGCGACCGCGCTCGAGCGCCGCTTCGGCCTCGGCGAGGCCGCCAACATCTCCGTCACCTTCGACCGCGGCGTCTCCGACATGCGGCTCGATGCCTCCAACACCGGCGCGCTGCAGGCCGTCGCGACCCGCTACGACGCCCGCACCACCCGCTTCGACATCGCCTTCGAGATCGCCAACGACAACCATTCTGCGCCGACCAAGCTGCGCTTCACCGGCACGGCGATCGAAACGGTGGAAGTGGCCGTGCTGACGCGCGACATCGACCGCGCCGACATGCTGAAGTCCTCCGACATCGCGCTCGAGCGCCGGCCAAAGGCTGAAATCACCGGCGAGCCCGCCTCGCGCGACCGCAGCATCGGCATGCAGCTGCGCCGGCCGATGCGCGCGGGCAACCCGATCCGCGTCGCCGACATCGTCAAGCCCGACTTCGTGACGCGCGACCAGAGCGTCACCGTCATCTACCAGGTGCCCGGTATCTACCTCACCACCCGCGGCAAGGCGATCGACAGCGGCGCCGAGGGCGACACCGTGAGCGTCCTCAACCTGCAGACCAAGCGCACGCTCGTCGGCGTCGTCACCGGCCGCGGCCAGGTCACGGTGCAGGGCGCCAGCCAGTCCGCGCCGATGGCGGCAGCCGTCGAGCAGACCTCCTCGCTCAAGCGCGACGAAGCGCCCGCGCCCGTCAACACCGATGCCCTCGTCCGCAACCTGGTCGTCCCCCCTGCGTCGTCCGCGCAGGTTGCGCAAGCCCAGATCCCGCAAACGCGCGTCTCGCAAGCTCCAGCCAAGTCAGAGTAAGTCATGTCCTCGTTCAGTTCGGCTTCCCGTCTTCGTCGCATTGCGATCCCTGCCCTGCTGCTGGCCTCCGGCGCGCTCGGCGGCTGCTCCTCGATCGACCGCCTGTCGCAGATCGGCGAGCAACCCAAGCTGTCGGCGATCGACAATCCGACGACGCAGCCCGGCTACAAGCCGGTGCAGATGCCGATGCCCAAGCCGGAAGTCGCCTCCTACAATCCGAACTCGCTGTGGCGCAACGGCAGCCGCGCGTTCTTCAAGGATCAGCGCGCGACCCATATCGGCGACCTCTTGACCGTGACCGTCAACATCACCGACAAGGCCAACCTCTCGAACGAGACCCAGCGCAGCCGCACCAATTCGGAAGACTCCGGGATCACCGATTTCATCGGCGCCAAGACGCTCGGCGCGCAGGCGCAGAAGGTGCTGCCCGGCCGCATCCTCACCGCCGACTCCTCGGCGTCCAGCGACGGCAAGGGTTCGGTCAACCGGACGGAAGCGTTGCAGACCAACGTCGCCGCCGTCGTGACCCAGGTGCTGCCGAACGGCAACCTCGTGGTCGAAGGCAAGCAGGAGATCCGCGTCAACTACGAGATCCGGGAGCTCATCGTCGCCGGCATCGTTCGCCCCGAAGACATCCAGAGCGACAACACCATCGATTCCAGCAAGATCGCGCAGGCGCGCATCGCCTATGGCGGCCGCGGCCAGATCACGGACGTGCAGCAGCCGCGCTACGGCCAGCAAGTGATGGACGTGCTGCTGCCCTTCTAAGCTTCTTTAAGAGCTCCCACATCGTGTTCGCGAACCTAGGCGCGAACGACGATGTACTACGCGGCCCTTGCTAGCTCCCCTGGCAAGGGCCGCATGTATTTTGCGGTAGCGTTACCCCATGCTCCGTCATTGCGAGCGCAGCGAAGCAATCCAGGCTGGGACCGCGGAAAGATCCTGGATTGCTTCGTCGCAAGAGCTCCTCGCAATGACGACAGCGAAAGTTCACGTAAACTCCGCCTCCACCACGCCCAGCCCGTCCAGTTCCATCCGCACCTTGTCGCCGGCTTTCAGCCACAGCGTCTTCACCAAACTCCCGGTGAGAACCAATTGTCCCGCGTGCAACCCCTTGCCCTCCGCGGCGAGGTGATTGGCGAGCCAGGCGAGGGCATTGTGGGGATGGCCGAGGACGTCGGCGCCGGTGCCGTGGCTGACCTCCTCGCCGTTGACGATGGCGCGGCCCTTGACCGCTTTCAGGTCCGGCACCGAGGAGCGCGGCACCGGCTCGCCCAGCACGCAGCCGGCGGCGAAGAAATCGTCGGCGATCAGCGTCGGTGCGCCCATCGTCTCCCACTTCACATAGCGGTCGTCGACGATCTCGATCGCAGGATGATAGGCCTCGACGGCCTCGCCGACCCATTCGGCCGTGAACGGCGCCTCGCCGGCGGCGAGGTTGCGCTTGAGCCGCACCGCGATCTCGCATTCGACGCCGACGCGGACATAGCCGGAGGCGGCGAGCTTGACGCCGCTGTCATGCACGCCTTTCTGAAACACGCCACCGCCGCAGGGATGCGGGATGCCGATGTAGTCCTGCATGACCTGGCTGGTGCAGCCGATCTTGTAGCCGACCAGCGGCCCCACATGAGGCAGCAGCAGATCGTGCAGCGCGCGCTGGACCTCATAGCCCTCGGCCTCGTCGGCGGGCGGCCGGTCCAGCGCCGCGAGCGGCGCATGGTTGCGGCGCGCCAGCGCGATCGCCTTTGCGGCCTCGAGAATATGGTCCATCGGCGCCGCCTCCACGCTACGCATCTGAAGGCGGCAGTTCAGCATCCCCGCCCGGGCCTGACAAGCGCGGGCGGCGTGCGGCATCACGCCTTGACCAGGCCGAGACGGATCAGGCTTTCGGCGGTGGCGAGAATGGCCTCGTCGTTGGAACGGGGCTGCCAGCCGAGCAGCGATTTTGCCTTGGCGCTGGTGGAACGCCTGACCTTTCCGAGCATCGGCACGACGCCACGCAACAAGGGAATTCGGTTCGCGGCCAGCCGCACCAGCCAGTCCGGGGCCTGGAGCCGCGGAACCCGCCGCGCCCGCGGGCCCAGTTCCCGCCGCAGCACCTGGCCCATCTCGAGGATCGACATCGTCTCGCCGGATACCGCGATGAAGCGCTCGCCATTCGCCTCCGGCGCCGTCATTGCCCGCAGGTGCAGGTCGGCGACATCGCGCACGTCGACCACGCCGAAATAGACCCGCGGCACCGCCGGCATCGCGCCGTCGAGCAGCGATTTGATGATCTCGATCGAGCCGGAGAAGTCGGACCCCAGCACGGGACCGAAAATTCCGGCGGGATTGATCACCGACAGTTCGAGCCCGTTGCCTTCGCGCGCGATGAAGTCCCAGGCCGCCCGCTCGGCCAGGGTCTTGGACTTGACGTAGGGCTGCACGTCGGCGCCATCGAGGTTGGTCTAGTCGGTCTCGTCGAACGGCTTCTGGCGCGGCGGATGGCCGTAGCCGATGGCGCCGACCGACGAGGTAATCACGACCCGTTTGACGCCGGCATCGCGCGCGGCGCGCAACACCCGCAGGGTGCCGTCGCGCGCCGGGATGATCATCTCGTTCTCGTCGCTGGGAACGCTGGTCGACAGCGGCGAAGCGACATGAAGCACATAGTCGCAGCCCGCAACCGCCTCGCACCAACCCTCGTCCGCCGTGAGGTCGGCGGTGAAGAACGACAGATTCTCCGGCGACGTCGCCCCGCCCTCCCGCAACATCGCCAGCACACCGTCCTGCCGGTCAGGCCGGCGCACCGTTGTCCGCACCGCGTGGCCCGAGGCCAGGAGCTGCAGGACGACGTGAATGCCGACGAAGCCCGAGCCGCCGGTAACCAGAACTGTGCTCATTGCAAAATCCCCCTCGCTGCGCAGGCCGCGCGAATTGGTTCCGCCACCCTGCTCGGGGCCGCATCTGGTCACTATCTCCAGAGGGAACAAGTAGAATGGATTTCGAGACCGGTATGGAAAACCTGACCAGCGTTTGCGACAGCGACTGCGATTGCAGCCCCGACGCTGCCCTGATCGCCGACTTCAAGCGCGCCATTCATGCGCTCGGTGGGAAGTGGAAACTCGAGATCCTGTTCGCGCTTGTGAACGGCTCGGTTCGCTTCGGCGCGTTGCGGCGATCGATCGGCGGCATCACCCAGCACATGTTGACCAATCAGCTGCGCGAGCTCGAACAGGACGGCCTGGTGTTGCGGACGGTCGTCGCTCCGAAGCCGCTGCAGGTCGCCTACGAGCTGACCGATGCGGCCTACGGCCTGTTGCCGGCGTTTAAGGAAATATTGAGCTGGTCCAGGCTTTATGGGGATGCACACCCCCGCGGCGTCGCATGAAGCCCGATTGCAGCGACGCCTGAACGAGCTGGATCGGCATCTCAGCATCCGAGTCGATCTCGTTGATGCGACTCGCAAAACCTCCCGCACCTGAAGTGAAGGCTGTTTCTCATGTGAACTCACGTGAGCCCGGAGGAATGGCCACTAGCTCATTGATCGCGATTCACTTTTCGCGATCGCGCTCACGCGTCGAAGCGCGTGGCTGCAAACGTCGGGCAAAATGCTGAATAGGGCGCGAGAAGGCGCCTTGCATCACAAAAACAAAGAGCCGCATCGCTGCGGCTCGGCTCTATTCGTCGCGGTAGACCTTCTCGCGTTTCTCGTGGCGCTCCTGCGCTTCCACCGAGAGCGTTGCGATGGGCCGGGCTTCGAGCCGCTTGAGAGAGATCGGCTCGCCGGTGTCCTCGCAATACCCGTAGGTGTTGTCCTCGATGCGCTGGAGCGCGGCGTCGATCTTGGCGATCAACTTGCGCTGGCGGTCGCGGGCGCGGAGTTCGATGGCGCGGTCGGTTTCGGACGATGCCCGATCGGCG
>Ga0065165_1002325_pt1 | contig 16628 bp, 12 predicted proteins | sample AraplaMF_Cvi_mMF_FD_63813 | JGI IMG/M metagenome (GOLD analysis project Ga0065165, IMG submission 63813) | Arabidopsis root microbial communities from the University of North Carolina, USA - plate scrape MF_Cvi_mMF (version 2) (version 3) | ecosystem: Host-associated > Plants > Roots >...
GCGGTCACCGACGAGGCGCTGCCGAGCGCGCTTGCCGCCGAATAAAAAACCACCCCGTGCTTACGCACGAGGTGGCCAAGGTTCAGGGAGGAGACACGCCCGAGGGCGTGTCGCACGGCCTCGCGAAAGGGGGGACACGACGCCGTACCCAGTAAATATAGGTGAGACGGCAAGGAGTTCAAGGCCCTGCGAGGAACCGTGCAGAGCCAAAGCCGAGCCGTTTTTTGCGTCCGATCTGGACAAAGGACCGGCCGCCGGGAAGGACGATCGCATGCGCAAGATGATCGATCGCCGCGGCGTGCTGGGTAGCGCCGTCCTGGCCGGAGGCGCCGCCGCGCTCACACGCTGGACTCCTGCCTGGGCCCAGACTGCGTCACCGGGTCTCGCCGCGGCGCCGGCGCTGTCGGGCGACGACATCACGCTGCGCGTCGCGCACCAGCTGCTCACGGTCGATGGCCGGTCGAGCCATGCCATCGGGATCAACGGCACCGTCCCCGCCCCGCTGATCCGTCTTCGCGAAGGCCAGCGCGCGCGGCTCCACATCGTCAACGATCTCGACGAGGAAACCTCGGTCCATTGGCACGGCCTGCTGCTGCCCTTCCAGATGGACGGCGTCCCCGGCATTTCCTTCCCCGGCATCCCGGCGCGGTCGCGCTTCACCTATGAATTCCCGGTCGTCCAGTCCGGCACCTATTGGTATCACAGCCATTCGGGACTGCAGGAGCAACTCGGCCATTACGGCCCGATCGTCATCGATCCCGCCGGCCCCGACGCGATCGGCTATGACCGCGAGCATGTCATCGTCCTCTCGGACCACAGTCCGCTCCACCCGCACCAGATCTTCCGCAAGCTCAAGCTCCAGCCGGGCATGTTCAACCGCCGGCGCCAGACCCTGGCCGGCCTGCTCGACGGCCAGGACCAGCCACTGAACGATCGCCTCGAATGGGGGCGGATGCGGATGGACCCGACCGACATCGCCGACGTCACGGGCGCGACCTACACCTATCTGGTCAACGGCCATGGCCCGAAGGACAATTGGACCGCGCTGTTCCGCCCCGGCGAGCGGGTGCGGCTGCGGATCGTCAATGCATCGGCGATGACCATCTTCAACCTGCGGATTCCCGGACTCCCGCTCAGCGTGGTGCAGGCCGACGGGCAGAATGTTCGCCCCGTCACCGTCGACGAGCTCCAGATCACCGTCGCCGAGACCTATGACCTCATCGTCACGCCGACCGAGGACCGCGCCTATAGCCTCGTCGCCGAATCGATCGATCGCTCGGGCATGGCGCGCGCGACGCTCGCGCCGCGCGCCGGGATGACCGCGGAGGTCCCGCCGCTGCGGCGGCGGCCGCTGACGACGATGAAGGACATGGCAATGGACATGGCCGGGATGGACCACGGCGCGATGGACCATGGCTCGATGCGGATGCGCGACGGCGCCAATGCACCGCAGGTTCGGCTGGGCCCCGGCGTCCAGACGATCGCGCCGATGCCGGTCGACCGAACGGGGGAGCCCGGCCAGGGGCTCGACGCTGTCGGCCACCGCGTCCTCACCTATCGCGATCTCGTCGCGCTCGAGCGAAATCCCGACACCCGCCCGCCCGAACGCGCACTGGAGATCCATCTCACCGGCAACATGGAACGCTATATGTGGTCCTTCGACGGCGTGAAGCTGAACGAAGTCAAGCAGCCCATCGCCTTCCGAGCCGGCGAGCGCGTCCGAGTCACGCTCGTCAACGACACGATGATGTCGCATCCGATCCACCTGCACGGGCATTTCTTCGAGCTGGTCACCGGCCACGGCGATCACGCCCCGCGCAAGCACACGGTGAACGTGCTGCCCGGCAGCAAGGTGAGCTGGGACGTGACCGCCACCCCCGGCGACTGGGCTTTCCACTGCCACATGCTCTACCACATGCATGCCGGGATGATGCAGGTCGTGCGCGTCCGCCCGACCGAGGATGCGGCGGCGTGAGACTCGCGGCACTGCTCGCCCTGCTGCTCGCAGCGCCCGCGGCGGCACAGGACCATTCGGCCCATAGCGCGCCGGCCGACCCGCATGCCGGCCACGACATGTCGGCGATGGAGGCTCCCGCCGCGGCCGAGCAAACGGACCCCCATGCCGGCCATGGCATGCAGGCACCGACCGGCGCATCCGCGCCGGCGCCGGCACCTGCCGACGACCGCGCGGCGGACCGCTATTGGGGTGCCGCGGCGATGGCCCGCGCCGAGCGCGCGATGCGCCGCGAGCATGGCGGCGGAAGCTGGCACCAGCTGCGCTTCGACCTGGCGGAAGTCCAGTTGCGTGCCGGCCGCGACGGCTATCGCTGGGACGGCGAGGCGTGGATCGGCGGCGACATCGACCGGCTGGTCCTCAAGAGCGAAGGCAGCGGCAGCTTCGGCGGCGCAGTCGACGATGCCGAGGTCCACGCGCTCTACGGCCGGGCGCTCGATCCCTATTGGACGCTGCAGGCGGGCATCCGCCAGGACCTCGCCCGCGGCAGCCGCGCCACCTATGCCGCGATCGGCGTCGAAGGCATGGCGCCGTACTGGCTCCAGCTCGACGCGGCGCTGTTCCTGTCGACCAACGGCGATCTGCTCAGCCGGATCGAGGGTGCCTATGACCAGCGGATCACGCAGGACCTGGTGCTCCAGCCACGGATGGAACTCGATCTGGCCGCGCAGGACGTGCCGCAAACCGCCATCGGCGCCGGCCTCTCGCAAGTCGAGCTGGGCTTGCGGCTCCGCTACGAACGTGCGCGCGCCTTCGCCCCCTATCTCGGCATTTCTTGGGACCGCAGGCTGGGCCGCACCGCCGATTTTGCGCGGGCCCGCGGCGACGGCACCGGCGGCACGGCGCTGGTGGCAGGGGTGCGCGCCTGGTTCTAGACCAGGCGCCCCGCGTCAGAAGTTGAGATTGGCGTTCACTCCGAAATAGCGGTTGTTGTCGCGCGGCACGAAGCGCGACACCCCCGCGACCGCGCCGTATGCGATGAACGGCGAATAATGCGTGTTCGCGATATTCTTGACCACCGCACGGACTTCCCAGCCCTTGCCCGCATCGCTCACCAGCCCGATCGACGCGTTCCAGATGCCATAAGCGGGCTGGATCGTGTCGGGGGTCTGGGTGATCGCGTATTGCGTGTCGTCCTTCCAGCTATAGTCGGTCTGCAGGTCGATCCCGAAACTGTCGGTCAGCGGCACGCGATAGGCAGCGTCGACATGGTATTTGGCCGCCGGCGCGAACGGCAGGGGCTGGCCGTCGACATTGGCGCAGCCGCCGCCCGCCGACGCCGGGCACAGGAAGTGATCGATCCTGGCGTCGTTGATCGCGAACGCGCCACTCAGCCGCAAGTTGGTGAGCGGGCGCAGCGTGATGTCCCCCTCGACGCCGCGCGACGAGACGTCGCCGGCATTGATCAGGCGCGTCACCAGCGATCCGAGGAAGGTATCCTGGAAATTGGCCTGGAAGCCATGGAACTTGGTGATGTAGCCGGCGAGGCTGAAGCTCAGGACGCCATCGTTGCTGGCCCCTTTCAGGCCGACCTCGTAGCTGTCCGAAGTCTCGGGCGCGAGCGGATCGACGTCGAACGCCTGCATGTTGAAGAACACGTTATAGGCCGGCCCCTTATAGCCGCGCGAATAGGTCGCGTAGAGATTGACGCGGTCGCTCACGTCGTACTGGAGCCCGGCGCGCAGACTGTAATCGGTGCGGTCGGTCTCGCCGCTGCTCGCGTAAGACGGGCGAATGCCGGCGACGCCGGTCGCCGTGGTGGCGACGCGCGCGTGGCTGTACGCCAGGTCGTCGTGGATCAGGCGGCCCCCGAGGATCGCGCGGAAGTTCGGCGTGAAGTTGACGTTCGCCTCGCCGAACACCGAGTAGTTGGTCAGATCGGTGCGATAGTTGGCGACGCCCTGGTCCGAAACCGGCGCCCCCGCCACCAGCCGGGTGACGTCGCGCTGGTACCGCTCGCGGGCGATGGTCTTGAAGTAATAGGCGCCTACCACATAGTCGATCAGCCCGCCCTTGGGCGAAGTGAGCCGCAGCTCCTGCGAGAACTGATCCGAATCCACCGTGCCCAGATCCTCGCCGCGCGCGGTCGCGGCGGTGAGTGTGCCCGTCGAATCCCAATCCTGGTGCTGGCGGTTCTTCCAGCCGCGATAGGCGGTGATCGACGTCAGCGTATGCCGGCCGAGCCCGATCTCGGCCGTGAACGAGCCGCCGTAATTCTTGTCGCGGACGTCGGCGTCGAAGCTCGGCGCGACTTCGGTGTTGTTCGGATTGGCGGTGATCCCCGAGGCGGCGAGGATCGCGGCCAGATCGGCATTCTGGCTCACCGCTCGGCTGGGATAGGCGACGCGCGCGGTGGCGCGGAATACGCCGGTCGGCACGTTCTCGTAGGTGAAGACATAGTCGCCGGCGAGCGTGAACTTCAGGTTTTCCGCGGGCTGGTAGACCAGCTTGCCGCGGCCGCCCTGCCGATCATAGCCGTTGACCCACGCGCCGGTGGTGACGTTGCGGACATTGCCCTTGAATCCGCCGACCAGCCCGGTGACCGCGAACCCCCAATCGTCGCCGATCGGGCCGGAGGCGCCGAGGCGGAAGCGATATTCGTCGCCTTCGTAATAGCCGAGCTGGGCGTTGAAGCCGAGTTCCTTCGCCGGCGCGGTGGAGACGATGTTGATCACGCCGGCAGAGGCGTTCTTTCCGAACAGCGTGCCCTGCGGACCGCGCAGCACCTCGATGCGCTCGATATCGAGCAGGTCGAGCGTCGACTGGCCGGGGCGGGCGAGCACGACGCCGTCGATCACGGTGGCGACCGAAGGCTCGACGCCCGGCGACGTGGTGATCGTGCCGATGCCGCGGATGAAGGTCGAGCGGTCCTTGTTCGACGATCCCGCGCGGAAGTCGATCGTCGGAACGGTCTGGGCGATGTCCTGCAGCGTGTTGAGGTTCTGCGAGGCGAGCGTGTCGCCGCTGAGCGCGGTGATCGCGATCGGCACGTCGCGCAGCGTTTCGGTGCGGAAGCGCGCGGTGACGACGATCTCGTCGTCCGTCTGCGCGGTGTCGGCAGCCGGCGCTTCCTGGGCATAGGCCGGGGCGGTGGCGGCGAGTGCGGCGCCCGCAAGCAACGCCAGGCGCAGCGGACGATAAGCGACCTTCGATTCTTGTAGCATGTTCACTCCCTGAGATCGGCAGCGACCATATCCTATCAGGTTAATGGGAGAATCAACTTTTGCTTCGCCCTGCCCCCATTGCGGCTTGTCAGCGCTGCGGCGGGCGCAGGAAACGCGGCGGGAACGGCGCGCCCTTCGGCCCCTTGGGATCGCGCAGCTCGTTGCGTTCGCCGGCATCCGCGCTGAGCGGGATCTGCATGCCGTTGGTCTTCTCAAGCAAGGCGAACAGCTTCCTGCTCATTCCCTCGGCGAGTTCCTCATGGCCGGGGCGGGCGAGCAGATTGTTGCTCTCGTGCGGATCGGCGGCGAGGTCATAGAGCTCGTCCAGGTCCCAGATGCCGTGGAAGTGCATGTATTTGTAGCGGTCCTCGCGCAGCGCGTGGACGGTGGGGGTCTGGGGGAAATTGCGCTCCCAATAATATTCGTAGAGCAGCTCCTCGCGCCACGGCACCTGCTGTCCCCTGGCAAGCGGAAGCATGTCGGCACCCTCCATATGCGCGGGCGCCGCGAGCCCGGCAGCCGCAAGCATCGTCGGCGCGACGTCGATATTTGCGACAACCTGCTCGACAACCCCGTGCCCAAACAATGCCGGACAATGCGCGATCATCGGCACGCGCATCGACTCCTCATACGCCGCGCGCTTGTCGATCAGGCCGTGCTCGCCGAACATGAAGCCGTTGTCGCCCATGTAGAAGATCAAGGTGTCGTCCAGCTCCCCGCGCGCCTCGAGCAGGTCGAGGATCTTCGCCAGCCCCTCGTCGACCGCCAGCAGTGTCTCCATATAGCTTTTGTAGTAATCGGCGACGTCGAGCTTGCCGTGATAGGGATAATCGACGCCGTGCCAGCTGTTGCGCTGGTTCTCCACCCAGGCCGGCCGGCCGGGCGCGCCCCGCTTCATCGTCTCGGGATAGCGGAAGGTCTCGTTCGCGTAGCGGCCCTTATGCCGCTCGGCAGGGATGAATTCGGAATGCACCGCCTTGTGCGCGAGGTGCATCATCCACGGCTTTTTGCGGTCGCGCTTGCCGATCCAATCGAGCGCGTAGTCGGTGAGCTCGTCGGTGATGTAGCCCTTTTGCGGCACCTGCTTGCCGTTGACGTTGAGCCCGTCCACGCTCGGCAGATAGCTGCCCTGGCCCTTGAAGCTGACCCAGTGATTGAAGCCGGGCTGCGGCTTGTCGGTCTCGGCGCCCATGTGCCACTTGCCGATGAACGCGGTCTCATAGCCGGCGCGCTGGAGATATTCGGGGTAGAAGGTCAGACCGGGCGGGATCGGATGGTTGTTGTCGACCACGCGGTGCTGGTGCGCGTAGAGCCCGGTGAAGATCGAGGCGCGCGACGGCGAGCAGAGCGCCGTGGTGACGAAGGCATTGCGAAAATGGACGCCTTCGCGCGCGAGCCGGTCGAGCGTCGGCGTCTCGCCGAAATCCTGCGCCTCCATGAACCCCATCGCGTCATAGCGGTGATCGTCGGTGAGCACGACGAGGATGTTGCGCGGCCGCGCCCCGGTGCGGCGGAGCGCCTTGGGCCTCGGCACGTCCTGCGCCGCGGCGGCCCAGCTGTAGAGGCTGAACGCGCCGCCGGACCCTGCCAGCAGCACGCCGCGGCGATCGATGTCGTGGGTCATGGGGGTTCAGCCTTTCGTCAATGCGCCGCGATGACTTCGGAAGATTCGGCCTGCGATTCCGCGCGGCGGATCCGGGGCAGCAGGAGCTGGATCCAGCCGAGCGCAAGGAGATAGGAGACCGAGGCGAACAGGAAGAGCGGCAAATAGCCGAGCCCTGCGGCGAGGACGACGCCGGCGATCTTGGCGACCGCCATCCCGCCGAGATTGCCGCAGAAAGCGCCGAACGCGGTGACCCGGCCGACCTTGGCGCGCGGCGTGACGTCGGCGATCACCGCGAACAGGGTGGTCGAGAAGGCCTGATGGCCGGCCATGGTGAGCGCGAGGATCAGCGTCGCGGTCCACAGATCGCCGGCGTACAGCGCGAACGGCACCGGCAGCACTGCCAGCCCGGCGATCAGCATCGCGCCCTTGCGCACCCGGTCGAGATCGCGGCCGCGGACCAGCAGCCGGCTCGCGAGCGTGCCGGCGATCATCGCGCCGATTGCCGCGCCGGCATAGGCGATGGCGAGCGGCGGCCCCAATTGGGTGCCGGTCAGCCCGAACTGGCGGTGAAAGAAGTCCGGCATCCAGAACAGCATCAGCCACCAGGTCGAATCCGACAGGACCTTGGCGAAGGCGATCGCCCAGGTGCGGCGTTCCCGGAGGATCGGCCCGTAGACCGTGTCGGTGGCCGCCGCTTCGCTGCTGCCGTCGGCGAAGGTCACCCCGCGGACGACGAGCAGCCAGACCGCCGCCCAGACCAGGCCGACCAGACCGGCGATCACGAAGGCGGCACGCCAGCCGTAAAAGGCGGCGAGCACCGGGATCAGCAGCGGTGCGACGATGCCGCCGATGCTGCCGACCGCGTTGGAGATGCCATAGCCGGTCGAGCGGAGATGCGGAGGAAAGACCGCCGCGATCGTCTTGATCCCGCTCGGCGTCCCCATTGCCTCGGTCGCGCCGAGCGCCGCCCGGACGAAGGTGAACTGGCCCATCGTGGCTGCCCAGGCATGGCCGATCGCGGCGAGGCTCCAGCTGAACACGCCCAGCGGGTTCGCCCATTTCACCCCGGCCTTGTCGACGATCCAGCCGGTGAACAGGAAGGCGAAGGCCGCCGACCCCTGGAACCAGGCGGCGAGCGTGCCATAATCATTGTCGCTCCAGCCGAGATCGGCGGAGATCGTCGGCTTGAGCACCGAGATGATCTGGCGGTCGACCAGGTTGAGGATGCCGGCGACGAGGATGAGGGCGAAGAGCGCCCAGCGCCGCCCGGGCGACAGGCTCACGCGAACCGCACCTGACGGCCGGACTGGAGCAGCGGTATGGCGTTGCGTCGAAGCTGGCCCGTGCCCGGATCGCGCATCGCCTCGACGGTATATTGCGCGAGATAGACTCGGCGGCGCTTGTCGGTGCGATTGGGGCCGGTGGCATGCAGGGTGCGGCTCGAAAAGGCGACGACGCTGCCGGCGGGAACTTCGATCGCGATGCTGTCCGCCTCGTCGACCTCGACCGCAAGATCGTTGCTGCCCGCGCGGCGGACATGCGGGACCACGCCGCGCAAATGGCTGCCGGGAACGACCCGCACGGTGCCGTTGTCGCGCGTCGCATCGTCGAGCGGGCACCAGCAGGTGAGGTAGGGCGCGTGATCGGCCGGCCCGCCATTGCCGACGACATAGCCCGAATCCTGATGCCAGCTGAATGCCAGCCCGCCCTCCGCGCCCTTCACGACATACTGGTCGAAGAAGAAATAGGCGGTGTCTCCGATCGTCGCGCGGCAGATCCCGGCCATCGCCGGGCTGAACAGCATCCGGCGAAGCGCGGGCTGCGCGCGCTGGCATTCATTGGCGAAATAGCGCTTGCCGCGATGGCTGATCCCGATCGTGTCGGTGCCCGCCGCGTCCATCCGCGCATCCTCGCGCGCGACGAACGAATCGCACTGGCGGCGCAGCAGATCGAGCAGTTCGTCGGACAGCGCGCGCTCGAACACGGCATAACCCTGCTCGGCGAATTGCGACGATGGCGAGGCGGTGCTCATGCCGGCGATGCTAAGCGGCAGCCGCGCCGCCGCCCAGCCAAGAAAATCTATCAACTCCCACTGAAGTGATAGAGATTGCAGTCAACCGAGCGGACCGTGCTCCAGCCGGGGAAAAACGTGCCGGGCGAACAGGTCCGCCTCGGCGGCATGCGGGTAGCCCGAGAGGATGAACGCCTCGATCCCCTCGGCCTGATAGGCCTGGAGCTTGGCGAGCACCTGGTCGGGGTCGCCGACGATCGCCGCCCCGCAGCCCGATCGTGCACGGCCGATCCCGGTCCAGAGATTGTCCTCGATATATTCCCCGCCCGAGGCTTCGCGCAGCTCGGCCTGGCGGCGCACCCCCGCCGAGCTGCTGTCGAGCGAATTGGCGCGGATCTTCGCGCCGGTCGTGGCGTCGAGCCGCGAGACGAGGCGGTCGGCGGCGGCGCGGGCTTCCGCCTCGGTCTCGCGCACCACGACATGGACGCGGTAGCCGAAGCGCAGGCTGCGGCCGTGCTTCGCGGCACGGTCGCGGAGGTCTGCGATGATCGCCCGGACCCCGGACAAGGTATCGGGCCACATCAGATAGACATCGGCGCCCTTCGCCGCGGCGTCGCGTGCCGGCTCGGACAGCCCCCCGAAATAGAATTGCGGCGCGCGGCCCGAGACCGTCGCGATCCGCGGCGGCGCGAGCTTCAGCTTCCAGAATTCGCCGTCATGATCGAGCGCCTCGCCGTTCAGCAGCGTGCGGAGGATCGCCATCGCCTCGACCGTGCGAGCGTAGCGCGGCGCGCTTTCGAGCACCTCGCCCGGCAAGTCGCTCGAAATGATGTTGATCGCCAGCCGGCCGCCGAGCATCTGATCGATCGTCGCGATCTGGCGGGCGAGCTGGGGCGGCCAGCTCTCGCCAATCCGCACCGCCATCAGCAGCCGGATGCGCTTGACCCAGGTCGCGATCGCCGCCGCGAACGCCGTCGTGTCGATGCCGAGCGCATAGCCTGACGGAAGCAGGACATTGTCGAAGCCGAGCGTATCCGCCTGCAGGACGATGTCACGGCAATGCTCCCAGCTCGAGCGGAGCTTGGGCTCGGGCACGCCGAGAAACTCGTAATCGTCGTCGCACAGCGCCGAGAACCAGCTGACTTCGCACGCACCCATCGCAGATCCTCTTATTTTCCCAGGCTTCGGCCTCTTGCCCTATCACGACGACCGCGCGATGGGAGCAGCAATTTCCCATCCTGAGCATAGGAATTATGACAGAGACAATCCGCTACGGCCTGATCGGCACCGGGATGATGGGCTGCGAGCACATCCGCAACATTCGCCTGCTGCCCGGCGCCGAGATCACTGCGATCGCCGATCCGGTGGACGCGTCGCTCGACTGGGCGGCGGCATCGCTCGGCGATTCGCGGCCGGCGCGCTTTCGCAGCGCCGAGGAACTCGCCGAGAAGGGCGACGTCGACGCGGTGATCGTCTCCTCGCCCAACTTCACCCATCGCGCGGTGCTCACCCCGCTGTTCGAGCGCGGCGTCGCGATCCTGTGCGAGAAGCCGCTGGCGACGACGGTCCCCGACGCAGCGTGGATCGTCGCGCAGGCCGAGACGTCCTCCGCGCCGTTCTGGACGGGCATGGAATATCGCTACATGCCGCCGGTAGCGCGCTTCGTGGCGGACGTGCATGGCGGCCGGGTCGGCAAGCTCCACATGGTATCGATGCGCGAGCATCGCTTCCCGTTCCTTCCCAAGGTCGGCGACTGGAACCGCTTCGCGCGCAACACCGGCGGGACGATGGTCGAGAAATGCTGCCATTTCTTCGATCTGATGCGGCTGGTGACGCGCAGCGAGGCGGTGCGCGTCTATTGCTCCGGCGCGATGAACGCCAACCATCTCGACGAGCGCTACGACGGCCAGACCCCCGACATCATCGACAACAGCTTCACCGTGGTCGACTTCGCCGACGGCACGCGGGCGATGCTCGATCTGTGCATGTTCGCGGACGGCGTGGAGCATCAGGAGGACATCTCGGCGACCGGCGACGCGGCGCGGCTCGACGTGCTGATCCCGCCGGGCGAGCTGGTCTATTCGCCGCGCGTCGGCTTTCGCGGCGCCAAGCGCGTCGAGCGGGAGCTGGTCACGGTCGATGCCGCGGCGATGGCGGCGGGCTCGCATTTCGGCGCGACCTTCCACCAACACGAGGCGTTCGCGCGCGCCGTGCGGGGCGAGGGTCCGGTCGAAGTGACTGCCCGGGACGGCTTGCAGGCAGTGCTGATCGGCACGGCCGCCGAGTTGAGCGCGCGCGAAAAGCGCGTCGTGACGCCAAGCGAGCTCCAGGGCGGGCTCTCGCAGTAAAAGGTCAACCAATTTTAGTGGTTTAGCGGTGGTGGAGCTGAGGGGAATCGAACCCCTGACCTCTGCAGTGCGATTGCAGCGCTCTCCCATCTGAGCTACAGCCCCGCCGCCGATCCCGGTAGTCCGGGAGGCGCTCCCATTAGCGAGCCGCGAACAGCGATGCAACTGCGTTGAAAGCGCGGGGCGGCATCGTGCGCGCACGGCCCAACGGCCTGAAGGGTCGATGAAATGCGGGAACCGAAACCCCCTCTCGCACGCTGAATCGGGCGTCGGGCGTGGCGCATCGTCGAGATGCGCGCGCCTTGTTCGACGCACAGGAGAGACGCAGATGGACGATCGCAATCGCCGCTACGGCGCGCGTGATAGCTATGGCCAGAGCGGCCCGCAGGACTACACCCAGGACTATGGGTCGGGCCGCGACTACACCTATTCGAGCGCGCGCGATTATGCCGCCGCCGGTGAATTCGGCGGCAGCCGCTCCGGCCATGCCGACCGGGGCTGGCGCGACGACGACGGCCGCGGCGACCGCAGCCGTGGCTATCGCGAGCAGCGCTGGGACGAAGGCCGAACCGACTATTATCGCGGCGCACCCGCCGCGCAGCGCAGCACTCCCGAGCGCCAGGATCGCGACCGCGGCCCTTCGCGCTATGACGAGGATCGCGGCTTCTTCGAACGCGCGGGCGACGAGATTCGCTCGTGGTTCGGCGATGAGGATGCCGAGCGCCGCCGCGAGCGCGACCAGCGTTACGACGCACGCTATGGCCAGAGCGAACGCAGCCATGGTGGCATCGGCGACGGCCAGTATCACTCGTGGCGCCGCCAGCGGATCGCCGAGCTGGATCGCGACTATGACGAATATCAGCGCGAGAATTCGCAGCGCTTCCACAACGAGTTCACCAGCTGGCGCAGTGATCGCGAAGGCCAGCGCAGCTCGTTGCAGCGAGTCAACGAGCATATGGAAGTGATCGGCAGCGATGGCAGCCATGTCGGCGTGGTCGACAAGGTGCGCGGCGACCGCATCCTGCTGACCAAGAGCGACAGCGACGCGGGCGGCCACCACCATTCGATCCCCTCGCGCTGGATCCAGACGGTCGACGACAAGGTGACGCTGCGCAAGACCGCCGACGAGGCGAAGGCGCATTGGCGCGACGAGGAACGCTCGGGCGCCTTGTTCGGCGATGGCGGCCGCGACGAGGACCGCCAGGACTGGTCGACCGGACGCAATCTCAACCGGAGCTTTTCCGGCACCTATTGAGCACACGCATATTCAGGTGAGCAAACTGGCCCCGGGGAGCGATTCCCGGGGCCTTTCTTTGATCAGCGGGGCGCGAGCTGCTCGACCATCGTTTGCGCCAACACGCTGAGCGTGTCGTCGCGTGCACCCATCACGACGATGCGGTCGCCGGGCCGCGCCTGCGCGACGAGATGCGCCGCGGCGGCCTCCCGATCGGGGACGTGGAGCGCCCTGCGGCCGCCGACGGCGACGTCCGCGACGATATCCGCGCTGGTCACTTCGCGTGTCACGGTACCGCCCTGATAGACCGGGTCGGGCAGGATCAGCAGGTCGTCTTCGCCGAGCTTCGACGCGAACATCGCGACCAGCTCCTCGCGCATCACCTTGAGCGGGCCATAGCCATGCGGCTGGAACAGCAGCAGCAGCCGGCCGGGAAAGGCGTGGAGCGTGTCGAGCGTGGCGGCGATCTTGTCGGGATTGTGCCCGAAATCGTCGATCACCGCGACTTGGTTCGCCTCGCCGACCAGCTCGAACCGGCGCTTCAGCCCGGCAAAGCCCTGGATCGCCGCGACGGCGTCGGCCAGCGGCACGCCGGCCGCCTCGACTGCGCCGAGCGCGGCGAGCGCATTGGCGACATTGTGGCGGCCGGGGACCTGCAGCGTCACGCGTAGCGGCGCGCCACCGCGGGCATGCAGGTCGAACGCGACGCCGAAGCGTTGCTGCTCGATTGCACGCGCGACCAGATCGGCCTCGCCTTCGATGGCGAAGGTCGTCAGCCGGTCAGCGGGCAGCGTCATCGCCAGCGCCGCGCCCTCGCCATTGTCGAGATTGACCACCGCCTTGCCGGCCTTGGCGATGAACGCACCGAACAGTTCGATCAGCTGCGCCATCGGCATGTGATCGAGGCTGACATTGTTGAGCACCGCGACCTTGGGCCAATAGAGCGCGATCGAGCCGTCGCTCTCGTCGACCTCGCTGACATAGGCATCGCCCGCGCCGACCAATGCGCTGGCGAACGGCGCGTCCGGCGAGACGAAGTTCTTCATCACCGCGCCGTTCATCACCGTCGGATCGCGGCCGCAGGCCTGCAGGATCCAGCCGATCATCCCGGTCACGGTCGATTTGCCGCTGGTCCCCGCCACGCCGATCGATTGCGGCGCCGCGTTGAACAGCCGCGCGTTGAGCTCGGCCCGCGTCATCCGCTCGCTTCCGAGTTCCGCCGCGCGGACCATGTCGGGCACGCTCGCCTCGATCGCCGCCGAGGCGACGACGATCGGGTCGGGCGAGGTGATCCCGCTGCCGTCCTGCGGAAACAGGCCGACGCCGCGGCGCTTGAGATCGTCGAACTTGGCGGGCAGCCGCCCCGCGTCGAGGCTGCGATCCGAGCCCGCGACGGTGGCGCCCTGCCCCGCGAGGATCATCGCCAGCGGCATCATTCCCGAGCCGCCGATGCCGACGAAGAAGTAAGGTTTATCGTGCTGCATGGCGCCGGCTATCGGCAATCCACCCGCCAAGGGCAAGCGGGGCCTCCCGCATTCCGTCGTGGCGAGCCTGTCCACGCATCGCTCTTCCGCCTGCCGCCAGGGAAACAGAACGGCCCTTCGACAAGCTCAGGGCGAACGGAGGGGAGGACCAGCCCCTCCCCGTTCGTGCTGAGCTTGTCGAAGCACCGCTTTTTCTTTTACGGCGGAAAGAAGGAAGAACGGCCCTTCGACAAGCTCAGGGCGAACGGGGATGGTCCATGCGCATCGGAGTCGTCGCACCAGCAAGACCGGTCAGCCGCGAGGGCTCGCTGCGGACGGCGGCATTCATGGCGCTGACCTATCCCGAGCACGACATCGTGTTCCACGAGCAATGCTATTACGAGGCCGGGCATTTCGCCGGCACCGATGCGCAGCGCGCCGCGGCCTTTCTCGAATTCGCCAACGATCCCACCTTCGACGCGATCTGGTTCGCGCGCGGCGGCTATGGCTCGAACCGCATCCTCGACATGGTCATGCCGCAGCTGAACGCCGCGGCGGCGCGCAAGACCTATCTCGGCTTTTCCGACATGGGGTTCGTGCTCGGCGCGCTGTACGCCCGACGGATCGGGCATCCGGTCCACGCGGCGATGGCGAGCAGCATCGGCAAGAACGACACCGCCGAGGGCGCCGGCTGGGCATTGGGCTGGCTGATCGACCGGGACCGCCGCGCGCTCGAGCCGAGCCTCGCCGACGGCCGCCCCGCCGCGGCGTTCAATCTCGCGATCCTCACCACGATGATCGGCACGCCCTGGCTGCCCGATCTGACCGATCACGTGCTGATGATCGAGGAAGTCGACGAGCCGCTCTACCGGATCGACCGGATGCTCTTCCAGATGGCGCATGCCACCCAGCTCAAGGGGATCGCGGGCGTGCGGCTGGGCGCCGTGAGCGCGGTGGTCGACAACGGCAACGACTTTGGCGAGACGATCGAGCAGATCATCACCCGCTGGTGCCGCGACATGAAGGTGCCCTATCTCGGCCGCGCCGAGATCGGCCATGTCGAGCTGAACCGCGTGGTGCCGTTCGGGGTAGCCTAGTCTCCCCTCCCTTTCAGGGAGGAGAACCTCAGATGAGCACCCCGTTCTTCTCCGGCACGCCGAAGTCCGGCGTGCCGTCCCTGCGGTACTGGATGACCTGCACCCGCGCATGGCGGTTGTGGTCGAACAAGGGGTCGCCCTTGATCTCGCGATAATCGCGGCCGTGATAGACCAGCAGGTCGCGACCCTTTTCATCGACGACGAAGCTGTTGTGGCCCGGACCGAAAACGCTGTTCGCCTCCGACGTCGCGAACACCGGCACCGGCGACTTCGACCAGGATTTCGGATCCATGATGTCGGCATCGGCGTCGGCAGTGAGCATGCCCATGCAATAGCGCGCATCGGTCGCACTCGCCGAATAGGTCAGGAACAGCTTGCCGTTCCGCGCGAGCAAAGCCGGCCCCTCCGCGACCTTGAAGCCCTGCACTTCCCAGTCGAGCGTCGGCACCGTCAGCCGCGTCGGCGCGGCGGCAAGCGTGGTCGGGGTCTTGAGCGGCGCGAGGTACAGATTGCTGTTGGTCTCGATCCCCGGCTCGTGCTGGGCCCAGCAGAGGTAGCGGACGCCCTTGTGCTCGAAACTCGTGCTGTCGAGCGTGAAGCTGTCCCATGGCGTCTCGAGCTGGCCGAGCAGCGACCAGTCGGCGGTCAACGGGTTGTCGCCCTCGCCCTCGAGCACATAGGTGCGGATGTGGAACTTGTCGTCGCCATTTCCCGCGGCGAAATAGAAATGCCACTTACCGTCGAAATGGTGGAGCTCGGGCGCCCAGATATAGCCCGCCATCCGGCCGCTCGCCGGCCGCCGCCAGATCACCGTCTCGGGCGCGTCGGCCAGGCCCGCCACCGTCTTCGCGCGGCGCAGCACGACCCGATCATATTCGGGGACCGAGGCGGTGAAATAGAACCAGCCGTCATGGCGCAGGATCTGCGGATCGGCGCGCTGGAGAATGAGGGGATTGCGCATCTTCGCTCCCTTGGCCGCGGCCGGCAGCGCGGCGATGGCGGTGACTGCGGCGGCGCCCGCGAGCAGGCTGCGCCGGTTGAGGTTGTGGATCGACATGTTCGCTCTCAACTCCATCGGCACGGCCGACGCAAGTCCAATCATCAGACTATTCACGGAAACTGGCTCTTCGCGCGTGCCTTGCCTATATCGCGCCTGCGCGGGCATAAGCCCCGCTCCTATACTCTCTCAGAAAGCCAATCCCGTGTCCGAGATGTTCCGTATCACGCTGCCCGACGGTTCCGTCCGTGAGGTAGTCCCGGGGACCACCCCGGCGGACATCGCCGCGGCGATCGGTCCGGGTCTCGCCAAGGCGGCGCTGGCGGCACGCGTCGACGGCGAGCTGCGCGACATCGGTCGCCCGTTCGACGGCGATTCGCAGCTCGCTCTGGTCACCGCCAAGAACGAGGCGGATGCGCTCGAGCTCGCGCGCCACGACTTCGCGCACATCCTCGCCGAGGCGGTGCAGAAGCTGTTTCCGGGAACGCAGATCACCTTCGGGCCGTCGACCGACGACGGCTTCTATTACGACTTCGCGCCGAAGGATCGCCCCTTCACCGAGGAGGATCTGCCGGCGATCGAGGCCGAGATGCGCAAGATCATCGCGGCGGACGAGCCGCTGATCCGCGAAGTCTGGTCGCGCGCCGACCTGATCGCGCGCTGGACCGCGCAGGGCGAGACCTTCAAGGCCGAA
>Ga0065165_1002326_pt1 | contig 16626 bp, 14 predicted proteins | sample AraplaMF_Cvi_mMF_FD_63813 | JGI IMG/M metagenome (GOLD analysis project Ga0065165, IMG submission 63813) | Arabidopsis root microbial communities from the University of North Carolina, USA - plate scrape MF_Cvi_mMF (version 2) (version 3) | ecosystem: Host-associated > Plants > Roots >...
CAGGCCGGCATGGCGGCCGGCAGCTTCGGCCTGCTGGCGCTGTTTGCCCGCGCCCTCGGCGGCTGGCTATCCGACAAGGCCGCCGCACGCGGCGACTTGAACAGCCGCGTCAAGCTGCTGTTCATCCTGATGGTCGGCGAGGGCCTGGGCCTGCTGTGGTTTTCGAACACTGCCAGCGTGGCACTGGCGATCACGGCGATGCTGGCCTTCGGCATGTGCACCCACATGGCTTGCGGCGCCACCTACGCCCTGGTGCCCTTCGTGAACCGCAAGGCGCTGGGGGGCGTGGCCGGCATCGTCGGCGCGGGCGGGAACGTGGGCGCGGTGCTGGCCGGCTTCCTCATGAAGGGAACCGGCGACGTCCGCCAGACCCTGCTCATCCTCGGTGGCGCCGTGCTGGTTTCCAGCGTGTGCGCGATCGGCGTGCGCTTCGGCGCGGCGCCTGCCGAAACCCCGGCGCCTGCTGCTGCATAAGGATTCCGTACCATGAAACTGATCGTCATCGGCCACGGCATGGTGGGCCACAAATTCCTCGAAACCCTGTACGCCGACGCCGGCGCGGCGGCCTTCGACGTCACCGTGCTGTGCGAAGAGCCGCGCCCGGCCTATGACCGGGTGCACCTGTCGGAATTTTTTGCCGGCCGCAGCGCCGACGACTTATCGCTGGTGGCGCCGGGCTTTTTCGAACGGGACGGCTTGACGCTGAAGCTGAACGCGAAGGCCGTGGCGGTCGACCGCGCCGCGAAGACGGTGACCCTGGCCGACGGTGAAGTGCTGGGCTACGACAAGCTGGTGTTCGCCACCGGTTCCTCGCCCTTCGTGCCACCGGTGCCGGGCCGCGAGCGTGCCGGCTGCTTCGTCTACCGCACCATCGAGGACCTGGAAGCGATGCAGGCCTGGGGCTCGACGGCCAGTTCCGGCGTGGTCATCGGCGGCGGCCTGCTGGGGCTCGAATGCGCGAAGGCCCTGCGCGACATGCAGCTCGACACCCACGTGGTGGAATTCGCGCCGCGCCTGATGGCGATACAGGTCGACGAGCTGGGCGGGCGCATGCTGCGCGGCCGCATCGAGGAGCTGGGCGTGACGGTGCACACGCAGAAGAACACCCTGCGCATCGTCGACGGCGAGACCGCTGCCCACCGTATGGAGTTCGCCGACGGCAGCTTCCTGGAAACCGACATGATCGTGTTCTCGGCCGGCATCCGCGCGCGTGACGAGTTGGCCCGTGCCTGCGGACTGGAACTGGGCCCGCGCGGTGGGATCGCCATCGACGATGCCTGCCTCACTTCCGATCCGGCCATCCATGCAATCGGCGAATGCGCGGCGTGGAAGGGCCAGACCTTCGGCCTGGTGGCGCCGGGCTATGACATGGCGCGCACCGTGGCGCGTTCCCTGCTGGGGCAAGCCGGCACCTTTGGCGGCGCCGACATGAGCACCAAGCTGAAACTGATGGGCGTGGATGTGGCCTCGATCGGCGATGCGCACGGTACTACACCCGGTAGCCGCAGCTTCCAGTTCAGCGACGAGCGCAAACGCGTGTACAAGAAGATCGTCGTGTCCGATTGCGGCAAGCGCCTGCTGGGGGCCGTGCTGGTCGGCGATGCTGCGGAATACGGCAATCTGCTGCAGACCATGCTGAATGGCCTGAAGCTGCCCGCCGCACCTGAGTTCATGATCCTGCCGCAGAGCGAGGGCGGCGCACGCCCGGCGATCGGCGTCGAGGCCTTGCCGGCCACGGCCCAGGTCTGCTCCTGCAATGCCGTCAGCAAGGGCGCCATCGTCGATGCGGTGGCGGGGGGCGCCTGCGACATCGCCGCCGTGAAAGCCTGCACGACGGCCGGCACCTCCTGCGGCGGCTGCGTGCCGCTGGTGAACCAGATCATGAAGGCCGAGATGGCGAAGGCCGGCCTGGCCGTCAGCAATCACCTGTGCGAGCACTTCCCGTATTCGCGCCAGGAGCTGCACCACCTCATTCGCGTTGGCGGCATCAAGACATTCAGTGAGCTGCTGGGCAAGCACGGCAAGGGCCTGGGCTGCGACATCTGCAAGCCGGTCGCCGCCAATATCCTGGCATCGACCTGGAACGATTTCGTGCTGAAGCCCGAACACGCCAGCCTGCAGGATTCGAACGACTACTTCCTCGGGAATATCCAGAAGGACGGCACCTATTCCGTGGTGCCGCGCATGCCTGGCGGCGAGGTGACGCCGGACGGCTTGATCGCGGTGGGGCAGGTGGCCAAGAAATACGGGCTGTACACCAAGATAACCGGTGGTGCGCGGGTCGACATGTTCGGCGCACGGGTCGACCAGCTGCCCCTGATCTGGGAAGAGCTGATCGCCGCCGGCTTCGAGTCCGGCCACGCCTACGGCAAATCGCTGCGCACCGTGAAATCCTGCGTCGGCTCGACCTGGTGCCGCTACGGCGTGGGCGACAGCATCGGCTTCGGCATCGCGCTGGAGAACCGCTACAAGGGCCTGCGCGCGCCGCACAAGATCAAGTTCGGCGTGTCCGGCTGCACCCGCGAGTGCGCCGAAGCGCAGGGCAAGGACGTCGGCCTGATCGCTACCGACAAGGGCTGGAACCTCTACGTGTGCGGCAACGGCGGCATGAAGCCGCGCCATGCCGAGCTGCTGGCCTCGAACCTGGACGAGGAGACCGTGGTGAAGCTGGTCGACCGCTTCCTGATGTTCTACGTGCGCACCGGCGACCGCCTGCAGCGCACCAGCACCTGGCGCGAAAGCCTCGAAGGCGGCCTGGATTACCTGAAGCAGGTAGTGGTCGAGGACAGCCTGGGCATCGCCGCCGAGCTGGAAGCCGACATGCAGCGCGTGGTCGACAGCTATGCCGACGAGTGGAAGAACGCGGTCGAGGATCCGGCCGTGCGGGCGCGTTTCCGCAGCTTCGTCAACAGCAACCAGGTGGACGACAACGTGGTCTTCATGCCTGAGCGTGGGCAGCTGCGGCCGGCCACGCCGGATGAACGCCGCGTCATTCCCATCAACCGTATCGCCTGAGCCTTTAGGAGACTCGACATGCATCGTGATCCTCAAATGAACCAGTGGAACGCCATCTGCCCCCTCGACCGCATCGTGCCGGACACCGGCGTGTGCGCCCTGCTGAACGGCAGGCAAGTGGCCGTGTTCCGCGTCGGCGCGGAATCCCCGAGCCTGTTCGCCATCGATAACTACGACCCGAATTCGAATGCGGCCGTGCTGTCGCGCGGGCTGGTAGGCAGCATCGGCGAGCGCGTGGTGGTGGCCTCGCCCATCTACAAGCAGCACTTCGACCTGCGTACCGGCGAATGCCTGGAGGCGCCGCACAACTCGGTGTCCAGCTATCCGGTGCGGGTCGAGAACGGCCAGGTGCTGGTGGGGGCGTAAATGAACAAACCATCGCTGGTCGTGATCGGCAACGGCATGGCCGGCATGCGCACGGTCGAGGAGCTGCTCAAGCTCGATCCGGATAAATACCGCATCACGGTGTTCGGCGCCGAGCCGCACGGGAATTACAACCGCATCCTGCTGTCGCCGGTGCTGGCGGGCGAAAAGACCGTCGACGACATCATGCTGCACACCCGCGAGTGGTACGCGGCCAATGGCGTCACGCTGCACGCCGGCGACCCGGTCATCCGCATCGACCGCAAGCGCCGCAGCGTGCAGGCGGCGTCGGGTCTGGTCGTCGACTATGACCGCCTGCTGATCGCCACCGGCTCGAAACCCTTCATCGTGCCGGTGCCGGGCCACGATCTGCCGGGCGTGATCGGCTTTCGCGACCTGCAGGACGTCGACGCCATGCTGGCGGCTGCTAGTGTGGGCGGACGCGCGGTGGTCATCGGCGGCGGCCTGCTGGGCCTGGAGGCGGCCAACGGCCTGCTGCGCCGCGGGATGGACGTGACGGTGGTGCACGTGACGGCCAGCCTGATGAACCAGCAGCTGGATGCGCCGGCAGCCGAGCTGCTGCGCGCCTCATTGGAGCGGCGCGGGCTGCGCATCCTGCTCAGCCGCCAGACCGCCGCCATCGAGGGCGATGGCAAGGTGGAAGCCGTGCGCTTCGATGGTGGCGAGACCATTCCGGCCGACCTGGTCGTAATGGCAGCCGGCGTGCGGCCCAACGTCGATCTGGCGCGCGGCGCCGGCCTGCACGTGGAGCGCGCGATCGTGGTGGACGACACTTTGCAGACCTACGACCCGCGCGTCTACGCCGTCGGCGAATGCGTGCAGCACCGCCGCGCCACCTTCGGCCTGGTGGCGCCGATCTGGGACCAGGCGCGCGTGTGCGCGGCCCACCTGGCGGGCGCCGGCCACCGCCGCTACGTGCAACAGGCCACTGCGACCAAGCTGAAGGTGACCGGCGTCGACCTGTACTCGGCCGGCGACATCGTCGGCGGCGAGGGCAGCGAAGACCTGGTGCTGCGCGACCGCCGTGGCGGCGTCTACAAGCGCCTGGTGCTGAGCGGCCGCCGGCTGACGGGTGCGGTGCTCTACGGCGACGTGGCCGACGGCCCCTGGTACTTCGACCTGATCCAGACACGCGCCGACATCTCGGCCATCCGCAACCAGCTTCTGTTCGGCCAGCTTATATGATTCGAACCACCTGTCCCTATTGCGGTGTCGGCTGCGGCGTGCGCGCCGGGGCCGGCCAGGATGGCGCTGTTGCCATCGCCGGCGACGAGAGCCACCCGGCAAACCAGGGCCGCCTGTGCGTGAAGGGTTCCGCGCTGGGCGAGACCGTCGGCCTGGAGGGCCGCCTGCTGGCGCCCATGCTGCGTTCGGCGAGCGGACTGCACGAGGCATCGTGGGACGAGGCATTGGACAAAGTCGCCAGCGGCTTCCAGCGCATCGTCGCCGAGCATGGCCCGGATGCGGTGGCCCTGTACGTCTCCGGCCAGCTGCTGACCGAGGACTACTATGTCGCCAACAAGTTCATGAAGGGCTATATCGGCAGCGCGAACATCGACACCAACTCGCGCCTGTGCATGTCTGCTGCCGTGGCCGGCCACAAGCGCGCCTTCGGCGAGGACGTGGTGCCGGGCTGCTACGAGGATTTCGAGCTGGCCGACCTGGTGGTGCTGGTGGGCTCGAACGCGGCCTGGTGCCACCCGACCCTGTACCAGCGCATCGTCCGCGCGAAAGATGCGCGGCCGGAGATGCGCGTGGTGGTGATCGACCCGCGCCGCACCGCCACCTGCGACCTGGCCGACCTGCACCTGCCGCTCAAGCCGGGCAGCGATGTCTGGCTGTTCAACGGCCTGCTGGCCTGGCTGGCGGCGCAGGGTGCGCTCGACAGCGGCTTTGTGAGCGCGCACACCACGGGCCTGGGCGACGCGCTGGATGCGGCGGGAGAGGACGGCAACCTGCGGCAGGTGGCGCAAGCCTGCAAGCTCGATCCGCAGCAGCTGCTGGCCTTCTACGAACTGTTCGCGAACACGGAAAAGACCGTCACCGCCTTCACCATGGGCGTGAACCAGTCCTCCAGCGGCGCCGACAAGGTCAACGCCATCATCAACTGCCACCTGGCGACGGGCCGTATCGGCCGGCCCGGCATGGGACCGTTCTCGCTGACCGGCCAGCCCAACGCGATGGGCGGACGCGAAGTCGGCGGCCTGGCGAACATGCTGGCGGCCCACATGGAACTCGAGGACCCGGCCCAGCGTGAGGCCGTGCGGGCTTTCTGGGACGCCCCGCGCATGGCCGGTAAGCCCGGCCTGAAGGCGGTCGACCTGTTCCGCGCGATCGAAGAGGGGACCGTGAAAGCCGTGTGGATCATGGCCACCAATCCGCTGGTCAGCCTGCCGAATGCGGACCAGGCACGGCGTGCGCTGGAAAAATGCGAGCTGGTGGTGGCCTCCGACATCGTGCTCGGTACCGACACCAATGCACTGGCCCACGTGCTGCTGCCGGCGCTGGGTTGGGGCGAAAAGGACGGCACGGTCACCAATTCCGAGCGCTGCATCTCGCGCCAGCGCGCCTTCCTGCCGGCGCCCGGACAGGCGCGTGCCGACTGGGACATCGTCTGCGGCGTCGCCCGCCGCATGGGTTTCAGCGGCTTCGATTTCAGCGCGCCGCACCAGATCTTCGACGAGCACGCGCGCCTGTCCAGCTGGCAGAACGGCGCCGGCAGCCAGCGCCGCCGCGTGTTCGACATCGGCGGGCTGGCGGGGCTGGCGCGCAGCGACTATGACGCGCTCGAGCCCGTGCAGTGGCCGGTGCGCCGGCCAGGCGACCGTGAAAAGCGCCTGTTCGGCGACGGCGTGTTCGCCCACCCGGACGGCAAGGCGCGCTTCGTCGCCACGCGCGCACGCCTGCCCGCGCACGCGCCCGACGCCGACTATCCCTTCATCCTGAATACCGGCCGCGTGCGCGACCAGTGGCACACGATGACGCGCACCGGGCGCTCGGTCAAACTGGCCGAGCACGTGCCGGAGCCTTTCGTCGACCTGCATCCACAGGATGCGCTGCTGTGCGGCGTGAAGGAGGGCGAGCTGGCGCGCGTCAGCAGCAGCTGGGGTTCCAGCGTGGCGCGCGTGCGGCACGGCGGCGGCATCGCGCGCGGCAGCGTGTTCGTGCCGATCCACTGGAGCGGCCAGACGGCCTCCGATGCACGCGTGGGTGCGGTGGTGAATCCGGCGGTCGATCCGGTATCGGGCGAGCCGGAGTTCAAGCACACGCCGGTGCGTATCGAGCCCTTCGGTGTGAGCTGGTACGGCTTCATCCTCAGCCGCAGCGCGCTGGCCCTGGAGGATGCCGCCAACTGGACCCGCATCCAGGGCGCGGGCTTCCTGCGCTACGAGCTGGCCGGGCGCACGCCCGTCGCCGGGGCGGCCGGCTGGGCGCGCCGCCTGCTCGAGGTCGTGGACGAGGATGCCGACTGGATCGAGCTGGAAGACCGCTGCGGCGGCGTGTACCGCGCCGCCCACCTGGTCGACGGCCGCATCGAGGCCTGCCTGTTCGTGTCGCAGCGCCAGGACTTGCCGGCGAGGGCCTGGCTGGCGCAGATGTTCGGCAAGGACGCGCTGTCGTCACAGGACCGCATCGGCCTGCTGTCCGGCCGCGCGCGCGAGCAGGGGGCTGACCCCGGGCCGACCGTCTGCTCCTGCTTCGGCGTGGGCCGCAACACGATCCGCATCGCCATCGAAGAGCACGGCCTGAAGGATGCGGCCGAGGTGACGGCCTGCGTCAAGGCCGGCGGCAACTGCGGCTCCTGCGTGCCGGAGATAAGGGCGCTGCTCGCGTGCAGCTCATACAGCAAATAATGCAGTCCATCGCAAAAATCTATGCGGGCAGGGATTCTCTGCTTAGAATGATTTCATTCAAAACAACGGAGACCATGCGATGCGCCCAATCACTCTAGCCCTTGCTGCCGCCCTTTCCATTGCCGCCACCGCCCACGCGGACGACCAGGTCCGCAACGTGCCGGCCTTCACGTCGATCAGCGTGCATGGCCCGATCAGCGTCACCGTGGATGCGGGTAAGGCGCAGTCGCTGACCCTGCGCGGCGACGCCAGGTTCATCCAGGACCTGACCAGCGAAGTGGTGAACGGCGAACTGCGCCTAGATACGCGCGAGAAGAACTCCAAGAACTGGCGTGGCGACCCGCGCGTGGTCATCACCATGCCGGCCCTGCGCGCCGTCGCCGTCGAAGGTGCAGGCGAGATCAAACTCAATCAGGTCCGCGGCGAACGCCTCGACGTCAACTACCGCGGCGCGGGCAGCATGCGCATCAACGGCGAGGTGAAGGCCTTCCGGATGCAGGCCGAAGGCGTCGGCGAAATCGATGCGAAAGCCCTCGCGGCGAATGACGTGGACGTCCAGTTCCGCGGCATCGGCGAGGCGCGGGTCACTGCCAGGGACCGCCTCGATGCCACGGTGCAGGGTATCGGCAACGTGATCTATTACGGCAAGCCGCGCACGGTCAACAAGTCGGCGCAGGGCATCGGCTCGGTCAAGGCGGGGGATTGATCCCGAAAGCCTGCGGCACCGCCACCTTCATGATGTCGATGAAGCGCCGCAGCCGCGCCGGATAGAAGCGCGCCGGTGGATAGATCAGGTGGATCGGCAGCGGCGCCGCTTCCCAGTCCGGCGTCAGCTGCACCAGGCGGCCGGCCGCCAGCTCCTCGCGCAGCGCCCAGGACGAGCCGAGGGCCACGCCGACACCCAGCAAGGCCGCGCTGCGCATCGCGTACAGGTTGTCGGTGAACATGCGCGGCTGGATAGCAAAGCGCAGGGTCTCGCCGCTCTGCCGGTGCGTCAGCGCGACCTCGTTGCGGTAGAAGCTCGAGACCGCGATCCAGGGCAGGCTTGCGAGCTGCTCCGGATGCGTAGGCAGGTCCGCGCCCGCCAGCGCGGAAGGCGCGCAGACCACGATGCGCGGCACCTCGCCCAGGCGGATCGCCACCACCGACGGGTCGGGAATGTCGCCGACGCGGATCGCGCAGTCGATGCCTTCGGCGATGAAGTCCGGCGTGCGGTCGTGCAGGGTCCAGTCGACCGTCATCTTCGGATAGCGCTGCAGATACTCGGCCAGCGGCGCCACCAGCTGCTGCTGCCCGAAAGCGTGCGGCGCGATCACGCGCAGCAGCCCCACCGGTTCCTCGCCGGCGCCGCGGATCTCGCTCTCGAATTCCTGCCAGCCGGCGATCAGCTCCTTGGCCCGCGTGTAGCAGCGCATGCCGTCGTCGGTCAGGGTCATGGCATGGGTCGAGCGCTGCAGCAGGCGCACGCCCAGGGATTTCTCCAGCGCCTTGAGGCGGCGGCTAATGGTGGGCTGGGTGGTCTCCAGCAGCCGCGCGGCCGCCGACAGGCTGCCGGCATCGACGATGCGGACAAAGGTTTCCACTAGCATCATGCGGTCGGCGGTGGAAACGGCGCCGTTCAAGTCAAGGCTCATACGCTCATCGTATAACACTTCGACGTTCGGTGGGTCTACCATACGTGGGACGCACTAAGGATAATGGCATCATCGTTAATCCTTCCAACACCGCCATGAACGCCGCCGACACCATCGTGAAACCCGCCCAGCCCCATTTATCCTCCTCGCTGACCTTCCTGCTGGCCAGCGGCACCGGCCTGACGGTCGCCGCGCTCTACTACAGCCAGCCGACCCTCGGCGTGCTGGCCGGCGACCTGCATGCCAGCCCGCGCGAGATCGGCTGGATTCCCACGCTGACCCAGCTCGGCTACGCACTCGGCCTGCTGCTGCTGGCCCCGCTGGGCGACCGCTTCGACCGCCGCAACATCATCCTGCTGAAGGCGGCGGTCCTGTGTGCGGCGCTGCTGCTGACCGGCTTCGCGCCTGGCCTCGGCGTGCTGCTGGTGGCCAGCCTGCTGGTCGGATTGTTCGCCACCGTGGCCCAGGACATCGTCCCCGCGGCGGCCACGCTGGCGCCGGCCCATGAGCGCGGCAAGGCGGTGGGCACGGTGATGACCGGCCTGCTGATGGGTATCCTGCTGTCGCGCGTGGTGAGCGGCGTCGTCGCCGAGCAGTTCGGCTGGCGCGCCATGTTCATTGCCGCCGCCATCAGCATCGCGCTGCTGGCCGTGGTGCTGGCGAAGGGCTTGCCGCGCTTTGCGCCGACCACCAGCCAAGCCTATCCGGAGCTCCTGAAATCCCTGGCCCACCTGTGGGTGGCCTATCCGAAGCTGCGCCAGGCCGCCTTTGCACAAGGCTTGCTGGCACTGGGCTTCTCGGCCTTCTGGTCGACGCTGGCTGTGATGCTGCACGAGGCGCCCTTCCACCTGGGCTCGGCCGCGGCGGGCGCTTTCGGCCTGGCCGGCGCCGCCGGTGCGCTGGCCGCACCCTTTGCCGGCCGCCTGTCGGACAGCCATGGTCCGGGCTGGGTCACGCGCATCGCTGCCGGCGTGACCGTGCTGTCCTTCGCTTCGATGTTCCTGATGCCGCTGCTGCCGGTGCAGGGCCAGCTGGTGCTGCTGGCACTCAGCACCGTCGGCTTCGACCTCGGCGTGCAGGCCAGCCTGATCTCGCACCAGACCATCGTCTACGGTATCGCACCGGAAGCGCGCAGCCGCCTGAACGCGATCCTGATGACCAGCGTCTTCATCGGCATGGCCAGCGGCGGCCTGCTCGGCGCGCAGGCGCTGGCAGGCTGGGGCTGGACCGGCGTCGTGGCGCTGGCGACTGCCGCCGCGCTGGCGGCGCTGCTGGTGCGCCTGAAAGCGCGTTGATCAGGGAAGGGGCGCGGTGTTGACGGCCAGCTGCGCGGCGAAAGCCCGCTGGTAGGCCGGGCGCGCTTCGCCGCGCGCCACATAGGCGGCGAGGTTAGCGAATTCGTCCAGCACGCCCGAGGGCCGCGCCCGCAGCAGCACGTGCACCATCATCAGGTCGCCGGCGCTGAATTCGCCGTCCAGCCATGCCTGCTCCCCCAGGTGCGCGGACAGCTGCCGGAAGCGGGCCCGCACCCGGTCTTTCACCAGCGGCAGGCGCTCCGCGGCCCAGGGCTTGTCGCCTTCCAGGACCCTGACCGTGAACAGGTCGAGGATGGGCGGCTCCACCGTATTCAGTGCCGCGAACATCCACACGATCGCGCGCTCCCGCGCATGCGCCTCCAGCGGCAGCAGGCCGGGGTAATGCTGGGCGATGTGCAGGATGATCGCGCCGGTCTCGAACAGGGCCAGGCTGCCTTCCTCGTAGGTCGGGATCTGGCCGAAGGGATTCAGCGCCAGGTGCGGCGCTTCCTTCATCGCGCCATGCGCCACCAGGCGCACTTCGTAGGGCAGGCCGGCTTCTTCCAGCGCCCAGCGTACACGCGTGTCGCGCGCGAGTCCCCGGCCGCCGTCGGGCGAGCGGTCGAATGCGGTGATGGTGATGGTCATGCGAAGGTTCTCCAGGTGATGGCTGCCATGATCGATGCGGTATATTGAGCTTTCATTAACTCTCGCGTCAACACTTCCATGCGCCAGCGTTTGTCGACCTGTCTTCTTGCCTTTGTCCTGGCCCCGATCCTGGCCGCATACAGCGCAGCTGCTGCAAGTCATGAAATGCCGCCCGGCCTGGACTGCGCGGAAGTCCCGGGCACCGTGCATATTCTCAGCGCAGGCCGCATTGTGATGGTCGGCGAAGTGCACGGCACCAGGGAGATGCCGAAGGAAATGCTGCGGCTCGCCTGCCAAGCGCTGCAGCGCGGCCTGACGGTGTCCGTGGGACTCGAGATGGTCGATCCGGACGGCGCGCTGCCTGTCTACATGGCGTCCAGCGGCGATGCCGCGGCCAGGCAGGCGTTACTGGCCGCGCGCCACTGGAACGGCATGCGCGACGGCCGTTCGAGCCTGGCCTGGCTGGACATGATCGAAAGCTTCCGCAGCATGCGCCAGCGCGGCTTGCCGGTGAGCGTGTTCGCCCTGAACGACAAGCCCTTCACGGGCGACCGCGACCCGGCCATGGCGGCGCGCCTGCGCAAGGAACACCAAGCTTACCCGGCCTCGCTGATTTTCACCTACAGCGGCAACGTCCACAGCATGCTCACGCGCGCCGATTACCTGCCGGCGCAGGTACCGACCCCGATGGGCGCCCAGGTCGCCGACCTGGATCCGGTATCGCTCCTTCTGACCTCGGAAGCTGGCGAAGCCTGGGTCTGCAGCGGACCGCAGCAGTGCGGGGTGGACAGGATACCGCCGACGATGCAGAACGGACCGCTTCAGGTGGCGCGTCCGGCATTCAGCGCAGGCGAGTACACCTTGCAGCTCAATGTGGGACCGATTACGGCTTCGCTGCCGGCGGTGCCCGTCCCGCCTTCGAAATAAGGAGGCTGGCCACCACCGACAGCACAAGGATCAGCCCGACAACGCCGAGCGCGATGCCGACCGGGATCTTGTAGACATCGAGCAGCAGCATCTTGCAGCCGATGAAGATGAGGATGCCGGCCAGCCCATACTTCAGCAGGTGGAAGCGCTGCGCCATGTCGGCCAGCAGGAAGTACATCGCGCGCAGGCCGAGGATGGCGAAGATGTTCGAGGTGAACACGATGAAGGGATCCGTGGTGACGGCAAAGATGGCGGGAATCGAATCGACCGCGAAGATCAGGTCGGTCACCTCGATCAGCACCAGCACCAGGAGCAGCGGCGTCGCATGGCGCAGGCCCTCCAGCACCACGAAGAAGCGCTCGCCGTGGTAGTGCTCGGAGATCCGCAGGTGCCCGCGCATCCAGCGCAGCACGGGATTCCGTGCGAGATCCGGCTCGTGGCCGGCGAACAGCAGCATCTTCACGCCCGTTACCAGCAGCAGCAAGCCAAAGACATAGAGGATCCAGTGGAAGCGCGCCAGCAGCAGCGCGCCCACATAAATGAGGACGGCGCGCATCAGGATCGCGCCCAGTACGCCGTACAGCAGCACGCGTTTCTGCAGCGCGGCCGGCACCGCGAAATATTGAAACAGGGTGATCCAGACGAACACGTTGTCGGCCGCCAGCGACTTCTCGATCAGGTAGCCCGTGAAGTATTCGAGCGCCCTCGCGCGCGCGAATTCGGGCCCGGCGATGTCGTCCAGGTACCACCAGAACAGGGCGCCGAAGGCGAGGGCGATGGTCACCCACACCAGCGACCACCCGGCCGCCTCGCGCGTGCCGACCGTGTGCGCGCCTTCCTTCTTGAGCATGAAGAAATCGACGGCCAGCAAGGCGATGATCAGTACCGTGAAGGATGCGTAGAGGCCGGTCGTGCCGATCGATGCGGGCATCGTTCCACCTTCAGCGGAAGCCTTGGAGTTTGCTGAGACAGCGGCGCGGGGCGATAGATCCCCGCCGATGCATCAGCCAGGCTGCTGCCGGCTAATGCGCGCCATCATCTTGGCGACGAGGTAGCGCAGCGTCGCCAGCGGATTGCGCCTGTCGTAGCCGTTCTTGGCCATGCGTTGCGGCAGGAAGAAGCGGCTGAAGACGGATGTGGCGTTCGACGGCCCCGCCCGGAAGCGGCCATTCACCATCGTCGTGTCATGGCCGTATTCGTTCTTGAACAGGAAAACGGCGTTACCCGAGCTCATGGACACGTGCCAGGGGGCGTCGTAGCCGAGCGTGGTGATGCCCTTGCGATATGAGCACTTCACTGTCTGCCGCAGGTCGGACAGGTGAATCACGAGCGGCACGATACGGCGCGTCAGTTCGAGCAGGCGGGGCAGGCCGTGGAGGTTGGCGGCGAGCGTCTCGCGGTACTTCATGAACGCCGCCTTGACATCCTCCAGTGCGATCACCGGCTCGGCGGGCAACAGGGGATAGCCCCGCTCCTTCAGCGCCATCCAGTGGGCCATGGCGCGTTCATGCTCGTTGGCGAGGCTGGCGGCGCTGTCCTTGTCGAGGTCGACCACGCTGCCCGGCTGCAGGAAGCGGATCAGCGGCGCGTGCGGCGCCAGGCGCGGCGCATCGACGATCGCCCGGGGCGAATTCTGCCCCTCGTTCAGGTAGGCGTTCTCGGGATGGCTGAAATAGACGAAGGATGCGAAGGGCACCACCAGCGCGGGTTTCAGGTGCTCGATCTGCAGCGCAATGCGTTCGGTCTTTTCAAGGGCGGCAGCCTTGTGCAGCGCGCTTTCTCCGGGGTTGCCGACCCAGCTGGCGTAGCCGAATTGCGTGAGCATCAGGTCCACGCGCGGGACCAGCATGTCAATCTTCGCTTTGACCGCCTGGCATTGCGCCGGCGTGGCGAGGACGCAGTCGTTCAGGTTGACGATGCTGCGCCCGCCCGATTCGATGAGGCACCAGGAATCGCCTTCGCTGTAGGGGAACATCGTGATGCGCATGTCGGGTCCGAGTGCCGCCGGTTCGCCCTCCTTGCACTCCTTCACCTCGAGGCCATTGCGGCGCAGGAAGCCGACCACGCGCTTGTCGAGCGTGTGCCGGAACAGGAAGGTGGCGCTGCCGCGGAAGTCCTGCTTGAATTGCTTGATGAAGGAAATCGAAAAATGGTCCGGGTGCTCGTGCGAGAACCAGATGTAGACCGGCACCTCGGCACGGTTGAGCCGCTCGACCATCGCCGCATTGCTGGTCGACTGGTCGATCAGGCGCCAGCCGTTGTTGAAGGCCATGCCTTCGAGCCAGGGGTCGACCAGCAGCAGCGCGCTGTCGTTCTCGACTTCGAAGCAGGCGTGGTTCACGAACCTCAAGGTGTTGCGGCGCATAGATGGATTCCCGGGTTAGATGGCAAGAAAACGGCCGCCGTGGAAACCGAGCGTGCGGCTGGGCTGCATCTGGCAGCGCTCGACCTGGCCGACAAAGATGTGGTGGTCGCCTTCCTGGTAGCGGCTGCGGTTCTGGCACTCGAACCAGGCGGCGACGCCGTCCAGGATGGGCAAGCCAGTGCGCGACAGCCGGAACTTGAGCGACTCGAAGCGGTTCTCGACCTGGCGCGAGAAGCGCAATGCGAGCTCGACCTGGTCCTCGGCGAGCAGGTTGATGATGTAATGCGAGCATTCCCGAAACGCGGCCATGCTGCGCGCCTTGTTGGCCAGGCTCCACAGCACGAGCGGCGGGTCCAGCGAGACCGAGCTGAAGGAATTGACCGTCAGGCCGTGGAATGCACCGTCAGCGCCATGGGTAATGACCACCGTGACGCCGGTGGCAAATTGTGACAGTGCGCTGCGGAAATAGGCGGAGTCGAAATCGGGCGGCAGGGCGCAGATTGCGGACATGGCATGGATCGCCGGCTGGTGGATGGTGAAGGCCAGCGTAGCCCATCCGTTCAGGGTGGCGATGATCCCCGACAAAGGGAGAGGGAGAATGGGGGTGGTCGGGGTGAGAGGATTCGAACCTCCGGCCTCTACGTCCCGAACGTAGCGCTCTACCGGGCTAAGCTACACCCCGACTGGTATGGATACTGCTGAGGGAGGAAATACTGATAAAACGGATGGTCGGGGTGAGAGGATTCGAACCTCCGGCCTCTACGTCCCGAACGTAGCGCTCTACCGGGCTAAGCTACACCCCGACTGGTTTGAGACTCGTCGCCGAATCTCGGGAAGGCATTACTATAGTTGCCTCAATGGTTCCTGTCAACTGCGAAGCTGCACAGCTGCAGCAGGCTTTGCTTGTATTCGCTGTCCGGCAGGTCGGCGATCGCGTCGGCCGCGCGCTGGGCGGCGGTTTCGGCGGCGCGGCGCGTATAGTCGAGCGCGCCGCTGGTGGTGACGGCCGACAGCACGGCGTCGAAATGGGTCTCGTCGCCCTGTTCGATGCAGCTGCGGATCAGTTCGCGCTGCTCGGCGCTGCCGTTTTCCATCACGTAGATCAGGGGTAGGGTGGGCTTGCCCTCGCGCAGATCGTCGCCGACGTTCTTGCCGATCTCGGCGGCGTCGCCGGCGTAGTCGAGCACGTCGTCGATCAGCTGGAACGCGGTGCCCAGCGAGCGGCCGTATTCGCCGGCGGCGTCGATCTGGGCGTCGTTCGCGCCCGCCACCAGGGCGCCCAGCTGGGCCGCGGCTTCGAACAGCTTGGCGGTCTTGGAGCGGATCACGGTCAGGTAGCTGTCCTCGGTCACGTCCGGATCGTGCATGTTCAGCAGCTGCAGGACTTCACCCTCGGCGATGACGGTGGTGGCGCGCGACAGGATCTCCATGATGCGCATGTTGTCCAGGCTGGTCATCATCTCGAAGGCGCGCGAGTACAGGTAGTCGCCGACCAGCACGGATGCCGCGTTGCCGAACATCGCGTTGGCGGTCTGGCGGCCGCGGCGCATCGAGGATTCGTCGACCACGTCGTCGTGCAGCAGGGTGGCGGTGTGGATGAACTCGACGACGGCCGCCAGCTCGTGGTGGCCGGCGCCCTTGTAGCCGTAGGCGTTCGCCAGCAGCAGGACCAGCACCGGGCGGATCCGCTTGCCGCCGGCGCTGATGATGTATTCGGCGATCTGGTTCACCAGCGCGACGTCCGAGTGCAGCCGCTGTCGGATCACGCCGTTGACGGCCTCCATGTCGGCGGCGATCGTGCGGGTGATGGGGTTCTGTTGTGCGGTGTTGGTAGCGGCGGACAAGGCGGACCTGCTGACGTTGAGAGCGATGTGGATGTGTTAAGTGGCGCGATTATACGATAAGCAAGCAAAACTCGCGCTTTTTCACATAAAGCAGAGGGAAGCTGAAGGGTTTTGACGCCGTGCACCAATTTATGTATAATCCTCTGTTCCCCGGATCCTGAGCACGCTGTACGCCGGATTCGCAGGAATTTCTTCAAACACTCAATGAGGTTTCAAATCATGTACGCGGTCATAAAAACCGGTGGCAAGCAGTATAAAGTTGTCGCTGGCGAAAAACTCAAAATCGAACAGATACCGGCAGACATTGGTTCCGAACTCACTATCGATCAGGTTCTCGCCGTGGGCGAGGGCGAGAGCATCAAATTTGGTGCTCCGCTGGTGGAAGGTGCTTCGGTTCGCGTGACTGTTGTTTCGCAGGGTCGCCACGACAAAGTGCGTATCTTCAAGATGCGTCGTCGTAAGCACTACCAGAAGCGTCAGGGCCATCGCCAGAACTACACCGAAATCCAAGTGGTTGCGATCAACGGCTAATTGCCGCGCGTCCTCATCAGTCATCAAGGAGCATCTAAATGGCACACAAAAAAGGCGGCGGTACTACCCGCAACGGCCGTGACTCAGAAAGCAAACGCCTCGGCGTGAAAGTCTACGGCGGCCAGTCGA
>Ga0065165_1002327_pt1 | contig 16624 bp, 15 predicted proteins | sample AraplaMF_Cvi_mMF_FD_63813 | JGI IMG/M metagenome (GOLD analysis project Ga0065165, IMG submission 63813) | Arabidopsis root microbial communities from the University of North Carolina, USA - plate scrape MF_Cvi_mMF (version 2) (version 3) | ecosystem: Host-associated > Plants > Roots >...
CTACGGTAGACGGCGAGCCCGTCGATGCCGATCAACTCATGTCCGAGCTTACCGCCGCGCAGCGCGAAGCTGACAACGACGAGGGGAATAGCACGGATAGCTAACGTCCGTTTCCCACCCGTCGCGGACGTTCCAAACGTCTGCTTCGCGTGCGTCCCCAAGGCAGGCGGATGGAGAGGGGCGGCCTCTCCCATCCTGGAATCGTCATCTCGGGCCTCGTTGTTCAGGCCAGAGACATCCCTGGCGGGAGGCCGTGCGTCGCGGGCCCTGGGTCCCGCACGGGCTCGGCCCGGAAGGCTTCAGTTTCCGACAAGAGGCGAGCCGCGCGGCAGTCCGTAGACTTCGGCCTTGCGGGCGGCGAGCTTGTAGCCGGTCGGGGTGAGCTGGAGGTCGTCGCGCAAGGGGACCCCGCCGCTGGGTAGGATCGGGACGTTCCGCAGGTGAGGCCATCGCCGCCTCAGATCGGCCAGGACGCCGTCGCGCGTTCGAGACGTTGCGCCGAGGTGCTCCCGGTCCGCTGCCTCCAGGAACAACACCCAGGGCGGTCCGCCGCGATTGGCCATCACCTGAATTTCGGGCCATTCCCTGTCGTGGCCGAGCGGGCGGTAGACGATCATGAAGGCGGTCGTCCGTGGATTGGCCGCTAAAAGAGCTGTCATCCCGGACAAGCCCGGCGCAAGTCGGGCGCCGATCCGGGACCGCCGCAAGCGCCGAGTTCATGCGTCGGTCCCGGATCTTCGCGCTGCGCGCTTCGTCCGGGATGACAGCCGCTCCTGGTCATATGCGATTGCCCTGCCCCAGCGGGGGGAGCTGGCCCGGAGGGGCGGAGGGGGCCAGCGGCGCAGGCCGAAAGACCCCCTCAGTCGTTCCGCGACAGCGCCCCCGGCGGGGGAGCATCCGCGTCAGGTCTGTGGATAACTTCGGTCCTACCGCGACGGCAGGGCGTCGACCAGGTGGCAGGACTTGGCGGCCGTGATGTTCCCCAGGTCGACCACCTCCAGGCCGTTGCCGTCCTCGTCCTGGACCTCGACATACTCGCCGATCACCTCGACATAGACCGGGGCCTGCAGGGTCTTCAGGCGCTCGCGCAGCCGGGCGACCGGCTTGTCGGTCTCGCCCTCGCGGTCGCGCAGCACGTAGCGGTTCTGGACCAGATCGCAGCGGGTCAGGATCAGCTGGTCCTTCCGGACGTCGACCGTGCCGATATAGATGTCCTGGGCTAAGGCGGGCGCGGCGGCCGCGGTCAGGGCCAGGGCGCAGAGCGCGGAAGACAGGAGCGGCTTACGGGGCATTTTCGATCATCTCGAAGGTGTAGCTGCAGCCGGCCAGCGTCTTGCCGGGATGCGAGGTGACGGTGGAGACATTGAGGGTGACGTGGGTCTTGTAGGTGAAGCCGCCGGCCTCGCCCTTGTCGGTGGTGGTCGAGATCTCGCGTTCGCCCAGGAACTTTGCGGGCAGGTCGATGGCCGGCTGGATCTCCAACTGGCGGGCCAGCGGATGCGGATCGGCTTCGTCGAGCACCGCCATCGGGCCGGAACTGGTGAAGACGATGTGGCGAGTCTGGCGGCCGAACACCGTGATCGGCGCCTTCAGCGCATAGGCCTTGAGCAGGAAGTTGTCGGTCTTCTCCTCGGTCAGGCCGAAATGGGTCCGGGCCTGGGCCGCCTCGTCGCCGACCAGCCAGAAGGCCAGGGCGTTGTAGGTCGGCACGTCGTAGGTGCGGCATTCGATCAGCTTGGCCAGGTCGAGGGTCGCGGGGTCGATCTGGTCGCCGGCGGCCGCCTGGGCCAGGGCCGCGGCCGGCGTGAAACAGGCCGCGCCGATCAGCGCGGCGCGAAGCAATCTTCTCATCGTGGAACCCCAACCAACGCAACTTGGCAGGGAATACGCGCGGGATACGGTGAAGGTTCCCCGTCGGGGGCGAGAAAGCCCGCATCACGGCGCCTACCCTCACCCCCGACTCCCCGCTAAAACCGACCCATGACCCAAGCCCCGCATCAAGGCCGCGTGCTCGTTCTCGCCGGATCGGATTCCAGCGGCGGGGCGGGGATCCAGGCCGACATCAAGACCATCACCGTCCTGGGCGGCTACGCGGCCACGGCGATCACCGCGATCACCGTGCAGAACACCCTGGGCGTGACCGGCGTGCTGCCGATCCCGCTGGAGATCGTCGAGGCCCAGGCCCGGGCGGTGCTCGACGACATCGGGGCCGACGCCTTCAAGACCGGCATGCTGGGCGACGCCGCCACGGTCGAGGTCGTGGCCCGGGTGCTGGACAGCGCGAAAGGCGTTCCCGCGGTCATCGACCCGGTGATGGTCGCCAAGGGCGGAGCTTCGCTGCTGGCCGCGCCGGCGATCGGGGCGCTGAAGCGCCTGCTGATCCCGCGCGCCGCCCTGCTGACGCCCAACGCCCCGGAGGCCGCGGCCCTGACCGGCCTTCCCGTCGAGACCACCGACGACCTGCGTCGGGCCGGCGAGGCCCTACTGGAGCTGGGCGCCCACGCGGTGCTGATGAAGGGCGGCCACGTGCCCGGAGAACGGGTCGTCGACCTCTTGATCACCCGCCAGGGCGAGACGGCCTTCGAGGGCGAGCGGATCGACACCCGCCACACCCACGGCACCGGCTGCACCCTGGCCAGCGCCTGCGCGACGGGCCTGGCCCAGGGGATGAGCCTGACCGAGACGGTCGCCCGGGCCTGGAACTACGTCCACGAGGCCATGCTGCGCGCGCCGGGCTTCGGGGCGGGGCACGGGCCGCTGGACCATGGCTGGCCACTTCGCGGGGAAGGGGGGCGGCGGTGAGCGATCTGGAAGCCCGCCTCGTCGACATCATCCGCGGCGTTCCCACCACGATGCAGGTGCTGCGCACGGTCCGGGATCTCGACCTGCCCGACGCCCTGGTGTTCTCCGGCGCCGTCTACCAGCCGGTCTGGAATCATCTGACCGGCCGGGCGCCCGACTATGGGATCAAGGACTACGACGTGGCCTATCACGACGCCTCCGACACCTCGTACGAGGCCGAGGACGTGGTGATCCGACGGGTGGCGGCGGCGTTCGAGCCGCCGCTGCGCGAGCTCGTCGAGGTGCGCAACCAGGCCCGGGTGCACCTGTGGTTCGAGCAGAAGTTCGGGGCCGACGAGCCCTATCCGCCGCTCGAGTCCAGCGCCGAGGCGCTGAAGCGCTTCGTGGCCACCGCCTTCTGCGTGGGCGTGCGGATGGAGGCCGACGAGCGCCTGTCGGTGTTCGCCCCGTTCGGGCTGGAGGACCTGTTCGCCCTGCGCCTGCGGCCCAACCCGCTGCGGGTGAAGGGCGCCGGCGGCTGGGCGCGCACCACGGGCTCGGCCCAGGCCCGCTGGCCGGAGATCACGGTGGAAGCCTAAACAAAACAGCTGTCATCCCGGACAAGCGCGCAGCGCGCCGATCCGGGATCGAAGCGTGAACTCAGCGCTTCCGGCGGTCCCGGATCTTCACCCCGGCTTCGCCGGGGCTTGTCCGGGATGACAGCTGAAAATGCATTGTCACCTGGGACAATGTTCGAATTGATCGGTGAAAGTCCCGGCTCTACTGCTCATGGCGCCAACAGGAGCCCCCGCCATGCGCCAGTGGACCATCGACGCCTTCGCCTCCGGCCCGTTCAAGGGCAATCCGGCCTGCGTGGTCGAACCGTTCGACACCTGGCCCGACGCCGCCTGGATGCAGGCTCTGGCCGCCGAGAATAACCAGGCCGAGACGGCCTTCCTGCTCAAGACCGCCGACCCGGCGCGGTTCGGCCTGCGCTGGTTCACCCCGGCGATCGAGGCGCCGCTGTGCGGCCACGCCACCCTGGCCAGCGCCCACGCCCTGTTTGAGGAGATGGGCGTCGACGCGCCGTTGCTGACCTTCGACACCCTGTCGGGCGAGCTGACCGTGCGCCGGATCGACGGCGTGTTCGGCGGCGCGGGGCTGGAGATGGACTTCCCGGCCGATCCGCCGCGCCGGGTCGAGGCCGGGCCCGACCTGGCCAAGGCCCTGGGCGTGACGCCGCTGGAGGTCTGGGCGGGCCAGTACCTGCTGGTCGTGGTCGCTGACGAGGCGACGGTGCGGGGACTGGCGCCGGACTTGGTTCAGCTCAAGACCGTCGGCGCCGGCCTGGCCGGCGGCGGGCCGGGGCAGGTGATCGTCGCCGCCCAGGCCGATCCGGGCCGGGACTACGCGGTGGTCAGCCGCTTCTTCGCCCCGGCCGCCGGCATTCCCGAGGACCCGACCACCGGCTCGGCCCACTGCATCCTCATGCCGCTGTACGGCGACAAGCTGAGCGCGGCGAGCCTGCGGTTCCACCAGGCCTATCCGGGGCGGGGCGGCGACCTGGACTGCGAAAACCGCGGCGCGCGCGTTCTCCTGCGCGGCCGCGGCTTCACGATGGTGGAGAGCCGGCTCAGGGTGGAGCCGGCCCCCGTCTAGGCCCTAGTAGCGACGGCCGTAGTCGTAGTCGCGGTCGTGGCGCTCGTAGCGGATCTGGGCGCTGATGCGGTCGTAGCGGCGATCCAGGTCCTCGCGCTCCCAGCCGGTCAGGCCGCCGCGACGATAGCGGGCTTCCAGGCGGGCGGTTTCCCGCAGCTCGCTCCTCAGGCGCCAGGCCTCGTTGCGGGTCAGGCCGCCGCTGCGGAGGCCCCGGTCGATGCGGGCGTCGAGGCGGGCCGCGCGGTCGCCGCGGTAACCCTGGTCGTAGCCGTAGCCGCGGTCGTAGTCGCGGTCATAGCTGCGATCGGGGCCACGGTCATAGCCGTAGGACTGGGCCGAGGCGACGGCGGGGACCGCGGCGGCGATGGCCGAGACCGCGGCGATCGAAAGCAGAATCTTTTTCATCGTACGGTTCCTCTCGAAAGGTTGCGGCGTCCGACGGGACGACGTTGACCCTAAGAGACCACACGCAGGCTGAAGCGGGTCTGAGCCGCCTGTTGTGCTGCGTTCAGGTAGGTGAACCGCTCAAAGATCCGCTCATCCCGGCGAACGCCGGGACCCAGATCCTATGGTCGAGAGGCTGATTGGAAGAGCACCGAGCCCGAGGAACCCGCCACACCGCTATTCCATCTGGGTCCCGGCATTCGCCGGGATGAGCGGCTTCTTAAGCCGCCACCACCTTAGAGCCCTCGCGCCGGGCTGTGGCCACGGCGGTCTCGATGGCGTCGTAGAGCTTGGTCACCTCGATCGGCTTGGCGACGTGGCCGTCCATGCCGGCGGCCATGTAGCCCTCGACCTGGTGGACCAGGGCGTTGGCCGTCACGGCCACGATGGGGATGCGCTTGCGGCCTTCGCTGACCTCGAGCGCGCGGATGGTGCGGGCCGCCTCGACGCCGTCCATCACCGGCATGTGGATGTCCATCAGCACGATGTCGTGGCCGCCGCGCTTCCAGGCCTCGACGCAGGCCGCGCCGTCGGCCACCAGCTCGACCTCGGCGCCCAGCGGGGCCAGGACGGCGGCGATGACCTTCTGGTTGGTCGGGTTGTCGTCGGCGGCCAGCACGCGCAGGCGGCGCTCCGATTCGATCGGCGGCGGGGCGGCTTCCACCGGCGCGGCGACGGCCGCCTCGCCGCGCGGCATGGCCACCACGACGGTGAAGGTCGAGCCCTGGCCCTCGCGACTCTGCACATGGACGCCGCCGCCCATCAGGGTGGCCAGTTCGCTGCAGATCGACAGGCCCAGGCCCGAGCCGCCGAACCGGCGGGTGGTCGAGCTGTCGGCCTGGACGAACTTGGTGAACAGGCGGGGCAGGGTCTCGGCGTCGATGCCGATGCCGGTGTCCACCACGTCGACGCGCAGGCCGCTGCCGTCGTCGGCCGAGGCGAAGCGCACCGAGACGCTGCCCTCGAGGGTGAACTTCAGGGCGTTGGAGACCAGGTTGCCGAGGATCTGACGCAGGCGATCGACGTCGCCGCGCCACGAGCCCAGGGCCTCCGGCGCGACGAACACGCCGAACTCCAGGTTCTTGGCCCGCGCCTGGGCGGCGTAGGATTCGCGGATCGACAGGGCCAGGCTGGCCAGGTCGAAGTCCCGCTCGACCAGGTCCAGGCGGCCGGCCTCGATCTTCGACAGGTCCAGCACGTCGTTGAGCACCGACAGCAGCAGGGCGCCGGACTCGCGGATCACCGACAGGCGCTCGCGCTGGGCGGCGCTGAGCTCGCCCATGGCCATGACCTCGGTCATGGCCAGCACGCCGTTCAGCGGCGTGCGGATCTCGTGGCTCATATTGGCCAGGAAGTGCGACTTCAGGACGTTGGCGGCGTTGGCGTCGTCGCGCGCCTTGACCAGTTCGGCCATCGCCCCGCGCAGGTCGTGGTCGTTGACCTCCAGCCGCGCGACCAGGTGGTTGAAGCTGTCGGTCAGGCTCTGGAAGACGTCGTCGTCGGCGGCCTGCTCCACCGGTTTGAAGCGGCCGTCGGCGGCGACCTCGCGCATGGCGTTGGACAGGCGCTCCATCGGCTTGGTCATGCGCCGGGCCAGGCCGTTGGCCAGCAGGATCGCCAGGCCGGCCGAGCCGAAGAACAGGGTGCCGGTCAGGGCCAGGTCGCGGGCCATGATGTCGGTCAGGCTGGGACGGCGCGCCGACAGCGACAGGGCGCCGACCTGTCGGGAGCCTAGCCGGATCGGGCGGACCAGGGTGTCGACCTCGGCGTCCCCGGCCACGCCGACCTGGGCGACCGTCTGGCCCTGCACGTCGGTCAGGCGCACCGACACGACATTGGGCGCCTTGGCCACCGCTTCGAGGGCCCGATAGGCGCCGACGGTGTTGTGGTCGGCGATCGGCGCGGCGGCGCCCGCCGCCACCATCTGGGCCAGGATCTCGTGATTCGCCCGGGATTCCTGGCGGGCGACGCTCCATTGCTGGAGCATGAAGCAAACGCACGCCGCCAGCAGCGCGACCACGGTGGTGGTCAGCGCGACGCTGGCGATTCGCGCCTGCAACGGTGCATGCGGCGTGCCTTCGGGGCGGCGGCTTTCGTCGATCATGACCCGTCCGGGTTGGCTTTCGGTCGTTATTCTCGCGCGATCTTCCTAACGGTTCACTTCCGCCCGGACCCCCGCCCGCGACAAACTAACGCTAGCGGTTGTTTTTATTTCCGCCCCCTTAACATCTGGTTTACCTTCCTCCTTAGGTTTTTATTAAGGAGATGGGGTGTGGAAAAGGCTTTCGTTGCTCAACGCGTCGCTAACAAGCTGTTCGCCACCGAGGCTGCTGTCGACGCCGCGATGGTGGAGACCATGGAAATGATGGCGGAACTGATCCAGGCCCGTAAGGACCTGGGCCTGTCGCCTACGGTCGCCAACGGCGCCACCGCTAAACTGGGCGACGCGGTCGCCGCGCTCACCGCCGCCCGCTCGGCCGTGGTCGAAGCGCACGCTCAACTGGATGAAGTCCGCCTACGCATCGGCATCCGGACCAAGCTGATCGGCGTGATCGGCAAGGAAGGCTCGCTCGTTCAGCATGATCTGCGCGCCGCCAGCTAAGTTACATTGCAAATAGTTTAATACCTTGGGCCTCTAATTTCGGTTAGAGGCCCAAGGCATGCATCTAGATCTCCTGATCCTATTCGGTTGGAGCTTGATTCTGGGCGTCAGCCTTTTGGCTTGGCGCTTGGGCGGTCGTGTCGAACGGCAAGTCGCCCTACTCGTTGTGGTCATGTCGCTGGCCATCACCCTGATCGGCCTGATACCGGACAAGACGATCCAGAAGCCGAGCTATTTCCTGGTCGATGGCCTGTTCGGCGCTGGGCTGTTGGTCATGGCGATGCGCTACACGACCGCCTGGCTGGGCGTCGCCGTCCTTCTGCAGGCCGCGCAATTCAGTCTTCATGCCTATTATTTGGTGGCGGGCAAGCTGTACGACACCTTCTACGCGATGGTGAACAACCTCGTCAGCCTGGGCGTGCTTCTATGCCTGGCCGTCGGATGCCTGCTGGCTTGGCGCAAGCGGCGGCGCGTCGCCGCAAAATAATTGCCGCACGCGGATGATTCGTTCGTTCCGCCGCAAAATCTCTCCTTGCCTTCGCCGTCGAAAAAGGGTTTGTCGCCGGCGGGCCACATCCCCCCAACGGGATGCAGTCCATCTGTAAGGATGGGAGACATCGATATGACGACCCTCGCCAAGCCGGCGATCCGCCCGGCTCGCCCCGAGTTCTCTTCCGGCCCCTGCGCCAAGCGCCCTGGCTGGACCCCCGAAAATCTCAGAAACGCCGTCCTGGGCCGGTCGCACCGCTCCAAGCTGGGCAAGGGCCGCCTGAAGGCCGCCATCGACCAGACGCGCGAAGTTCTGGAGGTCCCCGCCGACTTCCTGATCGGCATCGTCGCCGGTTCGGACACCGGCGCGGTCGAGATGGCGATGTGGTCGATGCTGGGCGCCCGCCCGGTGCAGCTGCTGGCCTTCGAGTCCTTCGGCAAGGACTGGGTCACCGACGTCACCAAGCAATTGAAGCTGCCGAACGTGGAGGTGCTCGACGCGCCCTACGGCCAGCTGCCCGACACCGCCAAGGTCGATCCGGCCAAGGACCTGGTCTTCACCTGGAACGGCACCACCTCGGGCGTCCGCGTCCCGAACGCCGACTTCATCAGCGCCGACCGCGAAGGCATTGTCATCTGCGACGCCACCAGCGCCGCCTTCGCCCAGGCCCTGGACTGGACCAAGCTCGATGTCGTGACCTTCTCCTGGCAGAAGGCCCTGGGCGGCGAGGGCGCGCACGGGATCCTGATCCTGTCGCCGCGCGCCGTGGCCCGCCTGGAGAGCTACACCCCCGCCTGGCCGATGCCGAAGCTGTTCCGCATGACCAAGGGCGGTAAGATCGCGGCCGACATCTTCGAGGGCGCGACCATCAACACGCCGTCGATGCTGTGCGTGGAAGACGCCCTGGACGCCCTGAAGTGGGCCGCCTCGATCGGCGGCCTGGAAGCCATGCGGGCCCGCGCCGACCAGAACCTGGCCGTGCTGGCCGACTGGGTGGCCAGGACCCCGTGGGTCGAGTTCCTGGCGGCGACGCCGGAGATCCGCTCCAACACCTCGGTGTGCCTGAAGGTCGTCGATCCCACGATCGCCGCCCTGCCGGACGACGCCCAGGCCGACTTCGCCAAGAAGCTGGCCTCGCTGCTCGAGAAGGAGGGCGCGGCCCTCGACATCGGCGGCTATCGCGACGCCCCGGCCGGCCTGCGCATCTGGTGCGGCGCCACCGTCGAAGCCTCGGACCTCGAGGCCCTGACGCCCTGGCTGGACTGGGCGTTCGCCACGGTCTCGGCCGAACTGGCCGCCGCTTAACCTAGCGCCGTAGAACCCCTCAGTCGCTCCGCGACAGCTCCCCCGGAGGGGGAGCATCTCGCACCGGGCAGATCCTCCCCCTCTGGGGGAGGTGGCCTGGAGGGCCGGAGGGGGCCTTCACCCACGACATTCTCCGCAAGGAAACCCGAACCATGACCGCTCCCCGCGTCCTCATCGCCGACAAACTCAGCCCCGCCGCCGTCGACATCTTCAAGAACCGCGGCGTCGACTTCGACATCAAGGTCGGCCTGTCGAAAGACGAACTGATCGCCGTGATCGGCGACTATGACGGCATCGCCATCCGCTCGGGCGCCAAGCTCGACAAGGACGTGATCGCCGCCGCCCACAAGCTGCAGGTCATCGCCCGCGCCGGCATCGGCGTCGACAATGTCGACATCCCGGCCGCCACCGCCAAGGGCGTGGTCGTCATGAACACCCCGTTCGGCAACTCGATCACCACGGCCGAGCACGCCATCGCCATGATGTTCGCCCTGGCCCGCCAACTGCCCGCCGCCGACGCCTCCACCCAGGCCGGCAAGTGGGAGAAGAACCGCTTCATGGGCGTGGAGCTCTACGCCAAGACCCTGGGCCTGATCGGGGCCGGCAACATCGGCGGCATCGTCGCCGACCGCGCCCTGGGCCTGAAGATGAAGGTCGTGGCCTACGATCCCTTCCTGTCGCCGGAACGCGCCATCGAGATCGGCGTGGAGAAGGTCGAGCTGGAGGACCTGCTGGCCCGCGCCGACGTCATCACCCTGCACACCCCGCTGACCGACAAGACCCGCAACATCCTGTCGGCCGAGAACCTGGCCAAGACCAAGAAGGGCGTGCTGATCGTCAACTGCGCCCGCGGCGGCCTGGTCGACGAGGTCGCCCTGCGCAAGCTGCTGGACGACGGCCACGTGGGCGGCGCGGCCTTCGACGTGTTCGTCACCGAGCCGGCCAAGGAAAACCCGCTGTTCGGCTCGGACAAGGTCGTGGCCACCCCGCACCTGGGCGCCAGCACCGCCGAAGCCCAGGAGAACGTGGCCCTGCAGGTCGCCGAGCAGGTCAGCGACTACCTGCTGACCGGCGCGGTCACCAACGCCCTCAACAGCCCGTCGATCACGGCGGAAGAAGCCCCCAAGCTGAAGCCGTTCGTGGCCCTGGCCGAGAAGATCGGCGCCCTGGCCGGCCAGATGGTCGACTTCGGCATCGTCGCCATCGACATCGCCTTCGAGGGCGAGGTCTCCAAGCTGAACGTCAAGCCGATGACCTCGGCCGCCCTGGCCGGGATCCTCAAGCCGATGCTGGCCGAGATCAACATGGTCTCCGCGCCCGCCGTGGCGAAGGAGCGCGGGATCACCGTCTCGGAGAGCCGCCAGGAGGTCAGCCCCACCTATGACAGCCTGATGCGCATCACCATCACCACCGAGAAGGGCAAGCGCGCCTTCGCCGGCACGGTGATCGCCGGCGCCCCGCGCATCGTCGAGGTCAAGGGCATGGAGCTGGACGCGGGCTTCTCGCCGGCCATGCTGTACATCAACAACCTGGACAAGCCGGGCTTCATCGGCGCTCTGGGCATGCTGCTGGGCGAGGCGGGCGTCAACATCGCCACCTTCAACCTGGGCCGCGTCTCGGCCGACGAGGACGCCATCGCCCTGGTCGGCGTCGACCAGGCCCCGGACGAGACCCTGCTGGCCAAGATCCAAGCCCTGCCGCACGTCAAGGAAGCGCGAGCCCTGACGTTCTGATCCTGATCCTTCTCCCCTTGCGGGAGAAGGCGGCCCGAAGGGCCGGATAAGGGGTCTTCCAGACGCTCGAAGCCGCGTCCGGTCGCTCGACCGGGCGCGGCTTTTGCGTTTGTCGACGTGCAGATCCCGTGCAGCCGGCGAGGGGATGTGGCGAAGGCCGTGTTTGGCCATTTTCAAGCCTCACCGGACCGGCTAGGTGCGGGCGTCCCAGCCAGGAGTCCCGATGTTCTTCCGCGCCCGCAAGATCAACCGCCTGGTCTTCATCGTCTTCCTGGCCGCCGCCGCCTTCGCCCTGGCCAAGGCCCTGCTGCCCGACAACGACAGCCTGGGCCTGATCCCCTGGGACAAGGCCAAGCACTTCCTAGTCTTCTACGTGCTCAGCGTCCTGGCCAGCCTGGCCTTGCCGCAGAGCCGGCTGCACCGCATCGGCCTGGCCATGCTGGCGTTCGGCGGGGCGATCGAGGTCCTGCAGGCCTTCGTCGGCCGCGACGCCTCGTGGTTCGATCTGCTGGCCGACGGCTGCGGCATCAGCGCGGCGTTCGGACCGATGCTGGTTTCGAAATGGTGGCGGGCCGCGGCGCGGTTCTAGGCTTCTAATAGATCCGCTCATCCCGGCGTTCGCCGGGATGAGCGGCTCGGCTTGACTCTCCAGTCCCGAAGGATCAGAACAAAAAGCGAACATTGGAGATGCGGAGATGGCCGGGGCGAAGCCCGCCCTTTCGGCTTTGAGAGCCCGGATCGCCGCCCTGGAGGCGGGGACTCGCACTGCGCCGCCCGTCCTGCCGTTCGGCGATCCGCGCATCGACGGCTGCTTCCCGGCCGGCGGCCTGCAACGCGGCGGCTGGCACGAGGTGGGCGGTTCGGGCCTCGAGGAAGAGACCGGCGCGGCGCCGGCGGCGTTCACGGCCCTGATGCTGCGGCCGCTGGCCGCCAAGGGCGCGGTGGTCTGGGTGATGCGCCGCGCCGACCTGCACGCGCCGGGCCTGGTCGGGCTGGGCTTTCCGACCGGCCGGCTGATCCAGGTCAGGGCTCGCGACGAGGCCGAGGTGCTGTCGGTGCTGGAGGACGCCCTGGCCACGGTCGGGGTCGCCGCCGCGATCGGCGAGGCCGAGAGCCCCGACCTCAAGGCCGGGCGCCGCCTGCAGCTGGCCTGCGAGCGGCGGGGCGCGACCGGGATCCTGCTGCGAAGACGGCCGTATGGCGGGCCGGTTGGTAGGGTTCGGGAAGTGTCGGGCGCGGCCGCCCAGACCCGCTGGCGCATCGCCGCCGCCCCCAGCCAGCCGCCGCCCGGCCAGCCGGGTCTGGGCCCGCCGCGCTGGCGGGTCGAACTGGAACGCTGCCGGGGCGGCCGTCCCGGCGCCTGGATCCTCGAACAAGCGGAGGCCGTCGATGGCCCGCATCCTTTCCGTCTGGTGTCTAAGTTGGCCGATCACGACGTGGCGGCGGAACCAGCCCCGGCCCCCTCAGTCGGCTTCGCCGACAGCGCCCCCAGAGGGGGAGCAGCCAACGCCGCCTAGATCCTCCCCCTCTGGGGGAGGTGGCCCGCAGGGCCGGAGGGGGACCGCCGCCGCACAGCCGCCCGTCGCCCTGGTCGCCACGGAGGGCGGGACCCGCCGGCTGGCGGCCGTCGACGACGCGGCCGCGGCCCTGGGCCTGCATGTCGGCCAGAAGGCGGCCGACGCCGCGGCCCTGGTTCCGGACCTGCTGACCGCCGACCACGACCCCGACGGCGACCGCGCGGCGCTGGAAATCCTCTGCGACTGGTGCGTGCGTTTCTCGCCGGCCGTGGCCCTCGACGGGCTGGACGGCCTGTTCCTCGACGTCGAGGGGGTCTCGCACCTGTGGGGCGGCGAGGCGGCCATGCTGGACGACCTGCTGGCCCGTCTGGAACGCTGGGGCGCGCCGGCGCGGGGGGCGATCGCCGACACCCCCGGCGCGGCCTGGGCCCTGGCCCGCTACGCCCCGGACCGCACGATCGCCCCGCCCGGCGGCCAGGCCCCGCTGCTGGCGCCTCTGCCGGTGGCGGCCCTGCGGCTGGACGAGGCGGCCCAGGCCCAGCTGCCGCGCCTGGGCCTGTTCCAGGTCGGCCAGCTGCTGGCCCTGCCGCGCGCCCAGCTGGCCCGGCGGTTCGGCCTCTCGGCGATGATGCGCATCGACCAGGCCCTGGGCGACGCGCGCGAGGCCCTGACCTTCCGCCGCCCCGCCACCCCCTGGTTCGAGCGCCTAGCCTTCTTCGAGCCGATCAGCGCCCTGGAGGACCTGGAACGGGTGACGCGCGACATCTGCGCCCTGCTGTGCGACCGGCTGGAGGCCGAAGGGCAGGGGGCGCGGCGGTTCGAGCTGGTGTTCCACCGCCTGGACGGCAGGGACCAGCCGGTGCGGGCCGGCCTGTCGCGCCCCGGCCGCGACGCCGCCCGCATCGCCAGGCTGCTGAAGCCCAAGCTGGGCGAGGTCGACCCCGGCTTCGGGATCGAGATCGTCACCCTGTGGGCCGCCGACGTCGAGGCCCTGTCCACCGCCCAGCCCAGCCTCGACGCCGACGGCGGCGTCAGCCTGGAGGAGGGCCTGGCGCCGCTGGTCGACCGGCTGGTCAACCGCCTGGGCGAGGATCGGGTGTGGCGGGCCGACCCGCATCAGAGCCACGTGCCGGAGCGCTCGGTGGTCCGCCAGGCGCCGCTGGATCCGCCATCGGAAGACGCCTGGGATCCGGACCGTCCCCGGCCGACCCGCCTGCTGCGCCGTCCCGAGGCGATCGAGGTGACGGCCAAGCTGCCCGACGACCCGCCGGTCCAGTTCCGCTGGCGCGGCAAGTCGCGCCGCGTGCGCCTGGCCGAGGGGCCCGAGCGGATCGGCCAGGAATGGTGGCGCCAGGCCTTCGACGCGATCGGGCCGGGCAAGGTGCGCGATTATTACCGGGTGGAGGACGAGACGGGCGAGCGGTTCTGGATCTTCCGGGCCGGGCTGTACGGCGACGGGGAGACGGTCCCGAAGTGGTGGTTGCATGGCTTGTTCGGCTGAGCCCCCTCCGGCCCTCCGGGCCACCTCCCCCAGAGGGGGAGGAGCTAGGCCGTGCCAGATGCTCCCCCTTTGGGGGAGCTGTCGCGAAGCGACTGTGGGGGTTTCACGCCCATGAGCCCCCACCGCTACGCCGAGCTCCAGACCACCACCAACTTCTCCTTCCTGCGCGGCGCCTCCCACGCCCAGGAGCTGATGCTGACCGGCCAGGCCCTGGGCCTGAGCGCCGTGGGGGTGACCGACCGCAACAGCCTGGCCGGGGTGGTGCGGGCCTGGACGGCGGCCAAGGAGCTCAAGGCCAAGGGTCTGGAGATCCGCGCCCTGACCGGCTGCCGGCTGGACTTCATGGACGGCGCGCCCAGCCTGCTCTGCTACCCGTCCGACCGCGAGGCCTTCGCCCGCCTGACCCGCCTGCTGACCGTGGGCCAGCGCCGGGCCGAAAAGGGGGAATGCCACCTCTTCTGGAAGGACTTCCTGGAGCACGCCGACGGCCAGCTGGCCCTGGTCGTGCCGCCGGCCCGGCTGGACGCGGCCTTCGAGGCCGACCTCGTCCGCATGGCCGGCGACCTGCGCGGCCGGGTCTGGCTGGCCGCCAGCCGGGCCTACGCCGCCCAGGACCTCAAGCGCCTGGCCCGGCTGGCCAAACTGGCCCGCGAGGCCCGCAGCCCCTTGGTCGCCACCAACGACGTGCTCTATCACGGCCCCGAGCGACGGCCGCTGCAGGACGTGATGACCTGCATCCGCGAGGGCTGCACGATCGCCGAGGCCGGCTTTCGCCTGGAGGCCAACGCCGAACGCCACCTCAAGACCCCGGCCGAGATGGCCCGGCTGTTCGAGCGCTGGCCGCAGGCGGTGGAGCGCACGCTGGAGATCGTCGAGCGCATCGGCTTCGACCTCGGCGACCTCAAGGAACAATACCCTGACGAGCCCGTGCCGCCCGGCAAGACGGCGATGCAGCACCTGACGGACCTGGCCTGGAAGGGGGCGTCCTGGCGCTATCCCGGCGGGGTTCCGCCCAAGGTCCAGGACAACCTCCGCACGGAGCTGGGCCTGATCGCCAAGATGGACTACCCCAACTATTTCATCACCGTGCACGACATCGTCCAGAAGGCGCGGGAGATGGGGATCCTGTGCCAGGGCCGCGGCTCGGCGGCCAATTCCTCGGTCTGCTACTGCCTGGGGGTGACGGCGATCGACCCGATGGAGCATCGGCTGCTGTTCACCCGCTTCATCTCGGAAAACCGCGGCGAACCGCCCGACATCGACGTCGACTTCGAGCACGAGCGGCGCGAAGAGGTGATGCAGTACGTCTACGAACGCTATGGCCGCGACTACGCCGCCATCTGCGGCACGGTGATCCACTACCGCCCGCGCAGCGCCATCCGCGACGTCGGCAAGGCCCTGGGCCTGACCGAGGACATCACCGCCGTCCTGGCCAACACCGTCTGGGGCAGCTGGGGCGACGGCCTGCCCGACGAGCACATCAAGCAGACGGGGCTGGATCCGCAGAACCCGCAGATCGCCCGCGCCATCGCCCTGGCCACCCAGCTGCTGCAGTTCCCGCGCCACCTGTCGCAGCATGTCGGCGGCTTCGTCCTGACCAAGCGGCGGCTGGACGAGACCGTGCCGATCGGCAACGCGGCGATGAAGGACCGCACCTTCATCGAGTGGGACAAGGACGACATCGACAGTCTGGGGCTGATGAAGGTCGACGTGCTGGCCCTGGGCATGCTGACCGCCATCCAGCGGGCGTTCGGCATGCTGCGCGCCGACCACGGCCAGCCGATCGTCGACCTGGCCGACGTGCCGACCGAGGTGAAGGGCGTCTACGACATGCTGTCGGTCGCCGACAGCGTGGGGGTGTTCCAGGTCGAGAGCCGGGCCCAGATGTCGATGCTGCCCCGGCTGAGACCCAAGCGGTTCTACGACCTGGTGATCGAGGTGGCGATCGTGCGGCCGGGCCCGATCCAGGGCGACATGGTCCATCCCTACCTGCGGCGGCGCAACGGCCAGGAGCCGGTCGAGTTTCCCGCCCCGTCGCCCGAGCACGGCCCGCCCGACGAGCTGCGCAGCATCCTGGGCAACACCTACGGCGTGCCGCTGTTCCAGGAACAGGCCATGAGCCTGGCCATCGAGGCGGCCAGGTTCACGCCCGACGAGGCCGACGGCCTGCGCAAGGCGATGGCCACCTTCAAGCACAACGGCGACCCGGGCCAGTACCGGTCGAAGTTCGTCGAGGGCATGGTGTCGCGCGGCTACCAGCGTGATTTCGCCGAGCGCTGCTTCAAGCAGATCGAGGGCTTCGGCTCGTACGGCTTTCCGGAAAGCCACGCGGCCAGCTTCGCCAAGCTGGTCTATGTCTCGGCCTGGATCAAATGGGCCTGGCCGGACGTGTTCTGCGCGGCCCTGATCAATTCCCAGCCGATGGGCTTCTACCAGCCGGCCCAGCTGGTGCGCGACGCCAGGGAGCACGGGGTCGAGGCGCGGGCGCCGGACGTGATGATGAGCGACTGGGACTGCACGCTGGAGGCCAGGGCCGCCGGGGACGGCAGGGTGTTCAGGCCCGCTCCCGACAAGCTCTCCAACGAGGACACC
>Ga0065165_1002328_pt1 | contig 16613 bp, 20 predicted proteins | sample AraplaMF_Cvi_mMF_FD_63813 | JGI IMG/M metagenome (GOLD analysis project Ga0065165, IMG submission 63813) | Arabidopsis root microbial communities from the University of North Carolina, USA - plate scrape MF_Cvi_mMF (version 2) (version 3) | ecosystem: Host-associated > Plants > Roots >...
GGAATCAGAAAGCGCCACTTTTGCAAATAGTTGCGCTCAATCGTTCGATCATAGCTGTTGTCGCGCATCGGATTGTCCTCCGCTGGAGCGATCCAATCAGCGAATTAGTGAACATGCACAGCAATGACGAAGACGAGCAAGCCGTCAGCCTTGCTCGTCCATCGCGCGCAGCTTCTCCACGCGGCGGCGGAAATCCTCGTCGGTGGAGAACTCGGCCGAGAGGTAGGACGAGACCAGATCCACCGCGAGCCAGGCGCCGACGATCTGGGCGCCGATGCACATGACGTTGACGTCGTCGTGTTCGACGCTCTGATGCGCCGAATGAACGTCGTGGCAGACCGCGGCGCGGATGCCCTTCATCTTGTTGGCGGCGATCGAGGCGCCGACGCCGGTGCCGCACACCATGATGCCGCGGGTGGCTTCGCCCGAGGTCACTTTCTGCGCTACGGCCCGTGCGATGTCGGGGAAGTCCACCGGCTTGTCGTCATGGGAGCCGACGTCGACGATGTCGTGGCCGAGCTTGCGGATGTGATCGATAACGGTCTGCTTGAGCGGCCAGCCGGCGTGGTCGGATCCGATGACGAGACGCATGTGATGTCCTTCTTGATCTTGCATGAGGCGTGACAGCCGGATCGCGGCCGCCACGCTTTTGGTGCTAGCTGCGCATGTCCGCCGGCAGATCGATGCCGTGGAATTTCTTGTAGATCGCGTTGAGCTTGCCGTTCTTGATGTTCTCGGTGATCCAGGCGTTGAGCTTGTCCATCAGCCGCTGCTCGCCCTTCTTCAGGCCGATGGCGAGGTCGAAAGTCGCCAGCGGGATCCTGGATTCGAACACGCGCGAGGGGTTCTTCACGCCGATCTGGTTGATGATCGTCGCAGACGAGCCGACGCAATCGACCTGGCCGGAGACGGCGGCGGTCACCATGGTGGCATCGTCGTCAAAGCGCGCGATCTTGAGGTCCTTGTCTTTCATGTTGGACAGGGTCGTGTCCTGCGTGGTGCCGCGAGAAACGCCGATCGACTTGTCCTTCAGGTCGGGCCAGTCCTTGACGGTCGACGATTTCAGGCAGCCGACGTCGGATTGCAACGTCGCATAACGCTTGGTGAAGTCGATCACCTTGGCGCGGTCCGGCGTCACCGACAGGGTCGAGATGATGATGTCGGCCTTGCCGGTCAGTACGTTCGGGATGCGCGTCGCGCCGGTGGTCTGGATGAATTCGAGCTCGAGTCCCCAGTCCTTGGCCAGCAGCTGCGCCACCTCGGCGTCGGAACCGGTCGGTTTCATGGTGGAATCCATCATGCCCGAGGGCGGAATGGCGAGGTCGGTCGAGATGCGGATCTTCTTGGCCTGATTGATGTCGTCGAGCAGATCGGCCGATGCCGGCGTAGCAGCCATCATGACGAGGCCGAACAGCGCGGCGGCGGTCCCCAGCAGTGTCTTGTCAGTCATCCCTAGTTCTCCTCTCCCTGTTATGATTTTAGATTTCCTGTGCCGACGAACTGCGTCAGCTCCGGCGTCGTTGGCGACGTCAGGATCGAGGCGGGTCCGGTCTCGTGGACCTTGCCGCGATGCATGAAGACGATCCGGTCCGCGATGCCCTTGGCAAAGCCCATCTCGTGGGTGACCATCACCATGGTCATGCCAGCAGCCGCGAGCTGTTCGATCACCTTCAGCACCTCGCCGGTGAGCTCGGGATCGAGTGCCGAGGTGACCTCGTCGAACAGCATCACCTTCGGCTGCATCGCCAGCGAGCGGGCGATCGCCGCGCGCTGCTGCTGGCCGCCCGAAAGCTGCTCGGGATAGGCGTGCAGCTTCTCTTCGAGCCCGACCTGGGCCAGCACTTTTCGCGCGAGGTCCCTGGCTTGCGAATGAGCCATGCCCTTCACGGCGCAGGGCGCCAGCGTGATGTTCTGCTCGATGGTGAGATGCGGAAACAGATTGTAGCTCTGGAACACGATGCCGACGTCCTGGCGCAATGCGCGCAGATCGACATCCGGACGGTCGACGCGGTGTCCGCACACGACGATCTCGCCGCCGTCGACCTTCTCGAAGCGGTCGATGCAGCGGAGCGCCGTGCTCTTGCCGGAGCCGGAACGGCCGATCAGTGCCAGCACTTCGCCGCGCTCGACGGCAAAGGAGACGCCATCGAGCACACGCAGCGAGCCAAAGCTCTTCTGGACGTCGCGAAGCGACACGATCGGTTCGGAGGAGGAGGGGGGCTGCTGCATGTCAGGCCGGCGCGAGGTTGGATCTGCCACGCCCCATCCGCCGTTCCAGCCTCTGGCTGAACAGGGACAGCGGATAGCACATGGCGAAATAGGTGACGGCGATGATGGCGTAGATGGCGAACGGCTCGAACAGCGAGTTGTTGACGATCTGGCCCGAGCGCATCAGCTCGACGAAGCCGACGACGGAGGCGAGCGAGGTGTTCTTGATGATCTGCACCATGAAGCCGACGGTCGGCGGCGTCGCAATGCGGATCGCCAGCGGCAGGATCACCTTCATCATGCGCTGGGTGCGGCTCAGTGCCAGACCCTCGGCGGCTTCCCATTGCGGCTTCGGCACCGACTGGATGCAGCCGCGCCAGATCTCGCCAAGATAGGCGGCGACATAGAGCGTGAGCGAGGCGCCGGCGGCCGCGAGCGAGGAGACCTTGAGGCCGATTGCGGCGAGGCCGAAATAGCCGAGGAAGAGGATGACGAGCAGCGGCGTGCCCTGGATCAGCTGAACGTAAACGCCGCTGGCGATCCGCACTGATTTAAGCGGCGAGATCCGCGCCAGCGCGATCGCGAAGCCGACGATGCCGCCGCCGATCAGTGCGACCACCGACAGGCCAATGGTCCACAGCGCGCCTTGGCCGAGGAACATCAGATGGTTGATGTTGAGATGTCCGCCCATGGTCATCTCACAGCGGTGTGCCAAGCCGGCGACGGCGCGGGAACAGCGCGAGGCCAAGGCCCCAGAAGCCCGCGCGCATCACCAGCGACAGGAGGACATAGAGCACGGCGACGATGATGTAGGTCTCGAACGCCCGATAAGTGTCCGACTGGATGTAGTTGGCGACCGCGGTGAGCTCTTCGGCCGAGATCTGCGAGCAGACCGAGGAAGCCAGCATCAGCAGCACAAACTGGCTGGTGAGCGCAGGATAGACCCTCTCGATCGCCGGCAGCAGGATTATATGCCAGTAGATCTGGAGGCGCGACAACGCCAGCCCTTCGGCGGCCTCGATCTGTCCGCGCGGGATCGCCTCGAAGCCGGCGCGCATGATCTCGGCGGTGTAGGCCCCGACATTGATGGTCAGCGCGGCCACGGCCACGGTGAAGGCGGACAATTTCAGGCCGAGGCTGGCGAGGCCGAAATAGACCAGGAAGATCTGCACCAGCAGCGGCGTGTTACGGATTGTCTCGACATAAACCTTGGAGGCGCCCGCGATCAGCGAATTGTGCGTGCCGCGCCCGATCGCTGCGAGCGTGCCGAGCAGGGCGCCCAGCACGGTCGCGAACGCCGCCAACTCCAGCGTCAGCGCAGCGCCGGCCACGAAGCTTGGCCAACGCTCGAGCACTGCGGGAAAGTCGAGTTGGAGGCTCATCGTATCCGGTTCAGCCGGTGGTCTGGTTGGTCATGCGGTCATAGACGCGGAACAGCGCCTGGTTGCCGTTGCTGCCTTCGCCATGGGCACGCGCGTCGACATATTGGCTGGTGACGAGCGCGGTGCCGGGCAGCGGCACGCTCAGCGCCTGGGCGTGCTCCTGCACGAGGCGGAGGTCCTTGAGTTGCAGATCAATCCGGAAGCCGGCGGAGACGTCGCCCGCGATCATCGCGGGCCCGAGCTTGTCGAGCATCCAGGAGGCGGCGGAGCCACCGAGCAGCACCCGGCGCAGCAGATTGAGATCGAGGCCGGAGGCGCGCCCGAGCGCCAGCGCCTCGCAGATCGCCTGGATGTTGATGCCGCAGATCAGCTGATTGCAGAGCTTCACGGTCTGGCCCGCTCCGGACGCGCCAACATGCGTGATGGTCGTGCCCATCGCGCGGAAGAACGGCTCGGCCTGGGCAAATGCTTCGGCATCGCCGCCGGCCATGATCGAGAGCGCGGCGCTCTTGGCGCCGACGGGACCGCCCGAGACCGGCGCGTCGATGAAGCTGACGCCCGTCTTTTGCAGGTCGGCATGGATGCGGCGGACCGCGACCGGCGAGATCGTGCTCATGTCGACGATGAGCTTGCCTGACGGCGGCGACTTCAGCAGGCCGTGCTCGCCGTAGATGGTCGCTTCGACATGGGGCGTGTCCGGCAGCATGGTGATGACGATGTCGGCACCTTGCGCCGCATCGGCAGGATTTTTGGCACGTCCCGCGCCTTCCTTGGCAATGTCGGCAACAGCAGCCTCATTGAGATCGAAGGCGCGCACCGCGTGCCCGGCTTTCAGGAGGTTGCGCACCATCTCCAGGCCCATCGTGCCGATGCCGATGAAGCCGACGCTGCCCTTGTCGTTCCGTCCCATGTTGGTCTTCCGTTTCTTGTTTCGTCTGTCTGCGATCAGCCCGAGGCGCTGGTCTTGTCGATGTCGCCCACGACGGCGCGTCGCCGGAATTCGTCGCCGATGGCAAAATGCTTGCGCAGCGTCGCGTCTGCGCGTTCGGGATCGCGCGCGATGAGCGCCTCGAAGATGCGGCGGTGGTCGTCGATCAGATAGGTTTTCATCGACGGGAAGGCCTGCACCAGTTCGCGGCGGCTGCGATGCGAATGCGTCAGCAAGCCCCCCAGCGAACCGTGCAGGACCGTCAGCGTCTCGGAATGCGAGGCCACGACGATGGCGCGGTGGAATTCGAAGTCGGCCATGCCGCCGGCGTCAGCCTCGTCGATCGTCTCGCCGATCTTGGCGAGCGCACGCTGGAGCCGCTCGAAATCGGCGATGTTGGCGCGCTCGCAGGCGAGCCGGATCGCCTGGCACTCGATCGCGACGCGCGCCTGCATGACGTCGTCGAGCATGTCGGCCTGCTGGGCGAGCGCGAAGGTGAAGAAGTCGTTCAGCACCGAGACATCAGGCCGCGTCACGACAGTGCCGATGCGGTCGCGGATCTCGACGATGCCGAGGACGGTGAGGGCGCGCAGCGCCTCGCGAACGATGGGACGACTGACGCCAAGAAGTGTTGCCAGCTCGCGTTCGGAAATCAGGCGATCGCCAGGCTTGAGCGAACCTGCAAGCAGGCGCTCGCGCAGGAAGGCGAACACCTTCTCGAACCCTTTTTCGCCCTCGCTGGCCCGCTTCAGCTCCATCCCGGTCTCTTTTGGTCTGATCTTGGTCAGACCAGTAGGATAACCAGAGCCGGCACGTCAAGGGCCTTGGTTAATCTTGGGTGTCGCAGACGGTGCCAATCCGACCGGTTCCCCGGCCTGATCCTTCAAATTTGAAGCGTATTGATCGGAGCGCTCACTCAAAGAACTTGAGGTCCGCGATGCCCGATCATCATTCCTTCTCCGCCCTCGACCGCCACGCGGTGCTCGGTGGATCCGATACCGGCTTCCCCTGGTACGCCGGCGCGATGCTCGCCTTCGAGGCGAGCGAAGTGGTCCGGCTGCGCTGCGAGAAGCTCAGCCATGGCGATGAAGCTGCCGGGCAGGAAGCGGTGCTGATGGTCAGCGAGAAGATCGCAGCAGCTTTCGAGGCGACCATGAGCCTGCTCGCCGGGGCGACACCGGCGGCCGTCGTCCAGCGTTATCGCGAGCATGTGGCCGCCAATGCCAAGCGGCTGTCTGCGACCGAGGCTCCCTAGCGAATTGCGTGACCGCTGCTGACAGCATGTTGGCAGCAGGGGCCCGTTACGACCATCTCCTGACAAAACGGGGAGCGGATCATGCCGATCGAGGCAAGCTGTCATTGCGGTGAGACGGTGTTCGAGGTGACGGAGGCGCCTTCGAACGTGACGCGTTGCACTTGTTCGCTCTGTGCCAAGCGCGGCGCGCTGTGGGCCTATTACACGCCGGCGCAGTTTCGCCTGTTGTCGCCGCCAGACAACGTGGCGACCTATCTCTGGGGTAGCCGCACCGTCAAACATCATTTCTGTGCGAGCTGCGGCTGCGGCACCTATTCGGAGTCGCCGGACTGGTCGAGCGGCAAGCCCGATTTCGACAATCCCAAGGTCGCCGTGAACGCGCGCCTGTTCGACGATTTCGATCTCGACGCCGTGCCGGTGAACATGATCGACGGCAAGAATTTGTGGTGAGCATCGTGCGCATGTCTGCTGCACGCCTGTGCTCTTGAGGCGGTCTTGAAAAACTGATTTGGTTCCGCCCGATAAAAAGGGGGAGGAAGCCATGATGCGTCTTTTTGCGCGAGTGATGCTCGCAATGTGTCTGGCCGTTGCAGGCACCTTCAATGCACAGGCGCAGACCAGGCCGAAGGTCACGACGCTGGGACCCGGCTTTCCCAAGGCCGCGCTGTTCGTCGGCAACAGCTTCTTCTACTACAACAACGGCATGCCCGGGCATCTCTCCTTCATGGAGCGGGCTGCGGATGCCGAGAACAAGGCGGCCTATCGCAACACCATGGCCACGATCGGCGGCTCCGGCCTCGACTGGCACGACATGGACAATCTGCTGCGGCCGGGCGGCATCGGCGCTTATTCCTTCGACGACCAGAACGTCGTCGTCTTCAACAAGCCGGGCAAGCAGTTCGACGCCGTCGTGATGATGGATTGCAGCCAGTGCCCGATCCATCCGCAGCTGAAGGACGCGTTCACGACCTTCGCGAAGAAGGACAGCGAGATCGTCCGCGCCCACGGCATGCGTCCGGTATTTTTTATGTCCTGGGCCTATGCTGACAAGCCCGAGATGACGGAAGGGCTCGCCGAAGCCTACACGGCCGCAGGCAATGCCAACGACGCGCTGGTCATTCCCGCAGGTCTGGCGTTTGCGCGGGTCCGCAAGCTTCAGCCCGAGCTCAATCTCTACGCGCCGGACAAGCGGCACCCATCTGCCGCGGGCACGTATCTGGCAACCTGCGTGACGCTCGCCGCGCTGACGGGACGCTCACCGGTCGGCAATTCCTACACGATGGGTCTCGATGCGCCGACGGTGGAGCTGCTGCAAAAGTCGGCGTGGGACACGGTGCAGGACTATTACGGGCGCTAACTCGTACGGTGGATTGGCGAAGCGTAATCCACCATTGTTCGCGTCCACAGAGACAGAAGTGGTGGATTGCGCCTTCGGCTCATCCACCCTACGGCACCCCGCTTACTTCAGGACCACCCACGCCGGCGCGTGATCGCTGGCGCCATCCTCGCCGCGAACCTGCTTGTCGACGCCGGCCTTCGCCAGCCGTGAGACGAGGGCAGGGCTCACCAGCAGATGATCGAGCCGCAGGCCCGCATCGCGCGGCCAGCGGTTTCGCTTGTAATCCCAGAACGTGTAGATGCGTTTCTCCGGATGCAGCTCGCGGATCGCATCGCACCAGCCTTGTTCGACGAGGGAGGCATACGCCGCGCGGCTCTTCGGCTGGATCAAGGCATCCTTGTCCCATGAGCGCGTCGGATAGATGTCGATCTCATCAGGCGCGACGTTGTAGTCGCCGGCGAGCACCACGGGCAAATCCTGCTTGATGAACGTCCTGGCGTGGCGCCTCAGCCGCGCGAACCAGTCGAGCTTGTAATCGAACTTCGGCCCCGGCTGCGGATTGCCGTTAGGCAGGTAGATGCTGGTGACGATGATTCCGCGCACGGCGGCTTCGATATAGCGGGCTTCGAGATCATCAGGTTTTCCCGGCAAGCGGTCGCGGGTGAGAACAGGTTCAGCGTTGCGGGCGAGGATGGCGACGCCGTTCCAGGTCTTTTGTCCACGCCAGACTGCGCCATAGCCGGCCTTTTCGATCGCGGCCGCCGGAAATTCGCCATCACTTGCCTTCAATTCCTGAAGCGCGACGACATCGGGCTTTGCCGCTTTCATCCATGCCAACAGATTGGGCAGGCGGCGGTTGATGTTGTTGATGTTGAATGTCGCAATCTTCATGTAGAGCTACCGGCCTCTCGCTTCCGGTCCCGGAGATCCAATGTCCAAGTTGAGCTTTGCTGCCATCGTCGTTGCCGTCGCGTTCTCCGGTGTCGCTTCGGCACAATCGTCCGATCCGCGCGGTGCGTGCAAGGCGGACTACGACAAATTCTGCGCCGGCATCGCGCCCGGCGGCGGCAAGGTCATCGCCTGCCTCGACGCCAAGCGCGATCAGCTCAGCACGTCCTGCAAGGCGGCGCTCGACGGCCGGAAGAAGAAGTAAGCGGCCACTCTCGCGTCCCGGACGCGCTGCGGCCGGGGCAGGAGATTTGTCGCTCAGCCCGGCAGCGGCGGCGGAGCCGCCGGCTGCTCGTCTGCCGGCGCAGGCTCGGGCTTGACCAGCGGCTCCGCCACATTGCCCCCTTTGTAGACGCGGGCGTAGCGGGGGCCGAGGCTGGTCAGCACCTCGTAGCCGATGGTGCCGAAATGATGCGCGAGCTCGTCGACGGTGATGCCTTCGCCGAGCAGCGTCACCATGTGGCCGCGACGGGCTGCGTTCGGCGGCAGATCGGTGATGTCGATCGCGATCAGGTCCATGGAGACGCGGCCTGCCACCGGGCAGCGCTTGCCGGCGACGATGACCTCGGCGCCGCGGGTGCCGTCGTTGGAGCTGGCGGCACGGAAATAGCCGTCGGCATATCCGACCGCGATGATCGCGAGCTTGGTCGGGCGCCGCGCGGTCCAGGTGCCGCCATAACCGACGGTCTCGCCGCGCTCGATGTTACGGATCTGCACGATGCGCGCCTTGAGGTCCACGACCGGCTGCATCGGATTGTCGGCCTCCGGCGTCGGATTGACGCCGTAAAGCGCAGCCCCCGGACGCACCAGGTCGAACTGGAACGGCGCGCCGAGGAAGATTCCTGAGGAATTGGCGAGCGCCGCCGGCACGCCGGAGAATTCGCTGGCGATGCCGCGGAAGGAAGCAAGCTGCTTGGCGTTGATCTGGCTGTTGAGCTGCTCGGCCGAGACCAGATGGCTCATCACCAGCGTGATGCCGTGGTCGCCGGCGTTAATACGGGGGATGATGGCCTGCGCTTCCGACAGCGTCAGCCCGAGCCGGTTCATGCCGGTGTCGATATGGATCGCGGCGCCGCCGTTCCAGCCGGTGCGGCGGCAGAACACGTCCCATTCGGCGAGCTCGTTGAGATCGCCGATCACCGGCCGGCAATTGATCTTGGCATAGTGCTCGCCGGTGTTCTGGAAATAGCCGCCGAGCACGTAGAGCGCGGCGTCCGGCACCGCCGCACGCACTGTGCGCGCTTCCTCGATGGTGGCGACGAAGAAGGTCTTGCAGCCGGCCTTGTTCAGGGCCCGCGCGACCTGCGCGGCGCCGCAGCCATAGGCATCGGCCTTGATTACCGCCGAGCACTCGGCCGGCACCGCCGTCTTCTCGAGCTTGCGCCAATTGGCGATGATGGCGTCGAGATCGACGGTGAGCACGCCGCCGAACGCAGCGAGCGCGGCGGCCTGATTGGCCTCCGCGGAGAGAAGGCCGGATTGCTGGATCATTTTCGGGTCGGACGCCATTGTCATGGCGCCGTTTTACGCAAGTGGCAGGACCTGTTCAAGGAACTCAGTAGTCGTTGCCGCTGCGCGCCGGCAGCTGACTGTCAGGCGCGAGGTCGCCGAACCGCGTGACCGAGGCTTCGAACGCCAGATCCACGGTGCCTGTCGGGCCGTGGCGCTGCTTACCGATGATGACTTCGGCCTTGCCGTGCGCAAGACTCATGTCCAGCTGCCACTTCTCGTGTTCAGGCGTGCCGGGGCGGGGCTCCTTCATGGCGAGGTAATATTCCTCGCGGTAGACGAACAGCACGACGTCGGCGTCCTGCTCAATCGATCCGGATTCACGCAGGTCCGAGAGCTGCGGCCGTTTGTCGTCGCGGGACTCCACCTGACGGGACAGCTGCGACAGCGCGATCACGGGAACGTTGAGCTCCTTCGCCAGCGCCTTCAGGCTGGTCGTGATCTCCGTGATTTCCTGCACGCGATTGTCGCTCCGCTTGCCCGAGCCCGAGAGCAGCTGGATGTAGTCGATCACGAGCAGGTCGAGGCCCTTCTGGCGCTTCAGCCGGCGCGCCCGCGCCATCAGCTGCGCGATCGACAGGCCACCGGTGGCGTCGACATAGAACGGCAGCGATTGCAGTTCGATCGAGACCTCCCGGATCTTCTCGAAATCGGCTTCGGAGATGCCGCCGCGGCGGATGTGGGAGGAGGGAACGCCGGTGCGCTCGGCCACGATACGCGTGGCGAGCTGGTCGGCCGACATTTCGCAGGAGAAGAAGCCGATCACACCGCCATTGGCGGCCTTCGTGGTGCCGTCGGCCTGGAGTTCCGGAACGTAGGCGCGCGCGACATTGTAGGCGATGTTGGTCGCGAGCGAAGTCTTGCCCATGCCGGGACGGCCGGCGACGATGATGAGGTCGGAGTGCTGGAGGCCACCCATCTTGGTGTCGAGGTCGCGCATGCCCGTCGAAATGCCGGACAGCTTGCCGTCGCGCTGGAACGCTTTTGCGGCGAGATCGACCGCGACCGCCAGTGCCTGCGAGAATTTCTGGAAGCCGCCGTCATAGCGGCCGGATTCGGCGAGCTCGTAGAGGCGGCGCTCGGCGTCCTCGATCTGCGCCCGCGGCGCGAAATCGACCGGTGCATCATAGGCGACATTGACCATGTCCTCGCCGATGCCGATGAGGTCGCGGCGCAGCGCCAGATCATAGATGGTGCGGCCGTAGTCCTGGGCGTTGATGATGGTGGTCGCTTCAGCCGCGAGGCGCGCCAGATATTGTCCGATGGTCATGCCGCCGACATCGGTGTCGGCGGGCAGGAACGTCTTCAGCGTGACGGGCGTGGCGATCTTGCCCATCCGGATCAGGCTGGCGGCGGTCTCGTAGATGGTCTGGTGCAGCGGCTCGAAATAATGCTTCGGCTCCAGGAAGTCGGAGACCCGATAGAAGGCGTCGTTGTTGACCAGAATCGCGCCCAGAAGGCTCTGTTCCGCCTCGATATTATGCGGCGCGCTCCGGTAGGCGGGAGTTCCGGGCTCGGGCGCGAGTTTGAGGACGTTCGAATCAGTCAGGGCCATGGTCGAGCGATAGCAATTTTCTGGGGCGGATGCGGGGCCGGGATAAAGCGCCGCCTCAGGCCAAAGCGGAAGCTAAAAGTTCGTCACTATCAACCGATCTTAAAAATGGTGGATGATTAGCGGCCGCAGGACGCGCTGCGCTTGACGGATTTTTGCGGAACTCGCCGCGTCCGAAAAGCGGACACGGCCGCGCCACGGAAATATCGTGAAATCGTGAACCTTATGGATTGGCGTGCAGACGTACCGAGAAGCGGGCGAAACGCCGCGCGCCGGAGCTTTCGGCTCGGTTCAGACCAGCAGGAGGTAGACCAGCGCCACCAAGGCCGCTCCGACGCCGGTGGCGATCAGGGCGTAATCGGTGCGGAGGTCGTCCTGCACGTCGAATGAGGTTTGGGTCTCTTTGCTCATGGCGACGGTCTAAGCCAGGCCCGACCGGACTTATGTGAAGCAGATCACATCTCCCCGGATTCTTTCGGGAGTAGAGCCGGAACAGGCAGGGGGCCGGGGAATTGTCTCTCGCGACCCGCCAACAGGAACGAGGCTAGCGATGCGGCCAGAACGGCAGCGGCAGAATTGGCGAAGCGAGGCAAGCAGCCGGCTTTGGCTGTCGGGGCTGATCGCCGCCATGCAGCACGCCGAGCGGCCCGAAGTCCGCCGCGAGCCGGTCGCACCCGAGATCCTGGTGGAACTGAAGGCGCAACTGGCGTTAACAGCTTCTTTCGTTCCCTCCCAGATTTCGACCCTGCGTCACTAGGACTTATTCACCAGCCAGCTTCAGCCTGGGCCTGACGCCGTCTTCGATGGCCCGCAGTCGGGTCTCCTCGCGCGCGATGTAGTCGCGCGTGATCGGCACGACGCTCTGACGCCTCGTGAGCTGGATCTGGAAGTTCATCATGGCCTGCTTGCGGAAGGTCATCTCGCAGGCCGCCAGATAGAATTCCCACATCAGGGCGAAGCGCTCGTCGTAGAGCTGCACGGCCTCCTCCCGCCGCGCCATGAAGCGCTCCCGCCAGGCCTTCAGCGTCTCGGCATAATGCAGGCGCAGGATCTCGATGTCGCAGACCAGCAAGCCCGCGCGCTCGATCGCCGGCAGCACCTCGGACAGGGCGGGGATGTAGCCGCCGGGGAAGATGTATTTGGCGATCCAGGGATTGGTGGAATCCGGGCCCTGCGAACGGCCGATCGAGTGCAGCAGCATGACACCGTCTTCGGTCAGGAGTTCGGCGCAGCGCTGGAAATAGGCGTCGTAGAACCTGGCGCCGACATGCTCGAACATCCCGACCGAGACGATGCGGTCGAATGGACCGTCAATGTCGCGATAGTCCTGGAGCAGGAATCTCGCCGATCCGGTCAGGCCCCTCTCGGCCGCGCGCGCATTGGCGACCTGCAACTGCTCGGTCGACAGCGTGACGCCGGTGACGTCGGCGCCGGCAATCTCGGCGAGATAGAGGCCGAGCCCGCCCCAGCCCGAGCCGATGTCGAGCACGCGCTGGCCGCGCTTGACCCGCAGCTTTGCGGCGATGTGCCGCTTCTTGGCGAGCTGCGCGTCGTCGATCGTCGCGTCGTGCGTCTCGAAATAGGCGCAGCTGTATTGCTTGTCGGCATCGAGGAAGAGGGAATAAAGCCGCGCGTCGAGATCGTAATGATGCGCGACATTCTTGCGCGCGCGCGAGCGCGGATTGAACTGCTTCAAATGCCGCGTCAGATAGCGCAGGTGCCACCAGGGCTTCGCCCACTGCGGCAATAGGTCGGGTTGATCGAGCAGGATCGCGAGGGCATCAGCTATGCTGCCGCGCTCGACGACGAACTCGCCGTCCATATAGGCCTCGCCGAGCCCGAGTTCGGGATTGACGAGGATCTTTCGCTCTGCGTCCGCAGTGACGAAGCGGACTGCAATGGGCTCGCCCGAGCCGTCGCCGACGGTGAACTTCGATCGCTTTGCCGTGGTCACCGTCATCGACCCGCGGCGAATGAATTGAGACAGAAATTTACGCAACAAACGGTCCATCGACACCTTCCTCTCCAGCGAACCCGAAGAGATGCGACTAACCCGGCCTTCACATCCGCCGCCCAGGCCCCACTCTGGTTCCTATGCGCTTGCATCTAAATCTAGGGAGGGCGTCCCGGCCGCGCTATTGCGCTGTGATCACAGCCGATATTCCAAAAGCGCTTAATCACATCCTTGCGCGTGGAGCCTGCTTCCATTCGCGGCTCAATCCGCTAAAAGGTGACCCGCTGCCGCGCCGATGCCGGCAGCAATTCGCGGAAATTCAATGGAGATGACGGGAATGTCGAGCCGAGCGCTCAGCCTCGCGACGGTGTTGGTTCTGATCGGCTTCGGCGCCACCGATTCCGTTCTTGCGCAGGCGACGAACCTCGAGGCTGGCAAAAGCCCGTCCCAGATTTTCGCGCAGACCTGCAATGCGTGCCACAAGAGCCCGCGCGGTCTTTTGAAATCCGTGCCGCCTGGGTCGCTGCCGGGATTCCTGCGCCAGCACTACACCACGAGCTCGGACATGGCGGGCATCCTCGCCTCTTACCTCGTCTCCAACGGCGCGACCGACACCCGCTATCAGGCCAAGGAGGGCAAGGACAAGAAGGACGCGGCCCGGGAGAAGGAAGCGAACACCGCGCCCGGCCAGTCGCCCGAGCATCAGGGCCGCCGCCAGCGTTCGCAGGATGCGGGCAAGCCGGAGGCCGAGGGCGCAGCTCCGCCCGCCGAAGGTCGCCAGAAACGCGCGGCGCGGCCGAGCGAGGAGGGTGCCAAGGACGGTGTGAAGCCCGAGGGGCAGGCCGCGCCGGAGGGACGCAAAGGCAAGCGTCGCGCCAAGCCCGGGACCGAGGAAGCGCCGAAGGTCGACGCCGCCGCACCGGCAACCGAAGAGAAGAAGAGCGAGCCGAAGGCCGAGTCCGAAGCGAAGCCCGACAGCAGCAAGCCGTCCGAAAAGCCGGCTGAAGCCAAGCCCACTGAATCCAGGCCTGCTGAATCCAGGCCTGCTGAATCCAAGCCCGAGAGCGCCAAGGTCGAGCCGCGCAGCAGCGATGCTCCGGCGCTGCGGCCTGATCCGGTGCCGCAGGTGACGCCGGCCCCGCCGGCGGCCGCCGCGCCCAAGCCGGTGGAAGAGGCGGCTCCCAAGCCGGCCGCCCCCGCCGCCAGCTCAGAGGCGCCCCCCGCGGCCAAGCCTCAGGAAGCGGCGCCACCCGCGACCGTCACAGCACCGCCGCCGGCAGAATCCTCCGGACCGCCCGCGCCGCCGATCTCGCGGTAACCCCCACATTGTCGGTTCGGCCGGCTGGGGCTGCGTGCATCGCGGCCTCAGCGTCGTCTTGACGTGTTCTGTGTCAGCGACGGCGTCGAGAAGCACACGGCATCGGGCGCTGGCCTTGATCGCGATGCTGAGCGAGGACGTCGCCCCCAAGACAAAAAGCCCGGCCGCCTGAGGCGACCGGGCTTCGCTTCGCGGATGGATGCGAGGCTTACTTCTCGGTTTCTTCCGCAGCCGGCGCCGGCTCGTCGTCGTGCTGGGCTTCCGGATCGAAGAACTCGCCGGCGGCGGCGATCGCCTCGGCGGCCGCATCGCGGTCCTCGTTGCGGGTCGAGATGTCCTCGCCGCGGTTGATGCGCTCGGCCTCGTCCTGGCTGCGCGCAACCGTGACGGTGATCTCGACTTCAACTTCGGGGTGGACGGCAACGGTGATCGCGTGCTTGCCGATGGTCTTGATCGGCGCGTCGAGCTGGATCTGCGGGCGAGCCAGCGAAATGCCGTCGGCTTCGAACGCGACGACGATGTCGCGCACGTTGACCGAGCCGAACAGCTGGCCGGCTTCGGAGGCCTGACGGATCACGATGATGTTCTTGCCTTCGATCTTCTCGGCGACCTTGGACGCCTCGGCCTTGGACGCAAGGTTGCGCGCCTCGAGGTCGGCCTTCATGCCGTCGTACTTGGCGCGGTTGTCGGCCGTGGCGCGCAGGGCCTTGCCGCGCTTGAGCAGGAAATTGCGGGCATAGCCGTCTCGAACCTTCACGACTTCGCCCATCTGGCCGAGCTTGTTGACGCGTTCGAGCAAAATGACTTCCATATTCGTTCTCCTTTTGAAGTGTCGAGTGAGTTGGATTTACGGACTTGAACTCAAGGGGTCGGCAGCGGTGGCGGCTGCCGCGTGCGTAGGAAGCGCTCGCGGAAGCCGAACACGGCGTCCGCAAGGCCGAGGATCACCATCGCGATGACGGGCCAGCCGAACACCATGACAACGACGTAGGTCGAGCCGAGCCAGAAGGTGCGGCTCTTCAATGCCAGCGTCAGCGTATGCAGCACGGCAAAGCCGGTGAGCGCGTAGCCCATCATCAGCGCCGCCGTGGCGATCTGCGCGACGATCGCGGGCAGCCCGCTGGTGAAGCAGAAGGCAAGGGCGATGCAGAGCGCCACCAGCGTCATCGGCGGCAGCTCCGCCGTCATCATGTCGGGCCAGGGACGGTGCAGCCGGCCCGACGTCGCCGTCACCTTGGCGCTGAGCCAGAGGTTGAGCGTCAGCGTCATCATCGCCACGATGGTGGCGGCGGCGGGCGCAATGCGCACCAGCGCGTCGACGAACTGGTCGGCTTCGCCCGAGGCTTGCGGATCCGTGGCGCGCAGCAGGCGCATCAGGCCGCGCTTGAGCGTGCCGAGGATGGTGTCGGCATCGGTGCCGAGCGTGAGCAACGCGGCAATCGTGGTCAGCGCGGCGAAGCCCGCGATCCACAGCAGGATGCGGCCGACCGGATACCATTCGAGCTCGGGCTCCGCCGCCGGCTCGGCGGCGCCGTCCGACGAGACGGGGTCCACCCGCCGGCTGAGCAGGACGAGATGGCCGAGCCACCAGGCCGGCAGCGCGACGGTGACGGCAAAGGCGATGCAGTAGGGCAGGCCGAACAGGGCGCCGAGGCCGACGGCGGCGGCGATGCCGCCGACGCTCGCGCAAAGTGGTCCCCAGCCGATCGCGGCAACCATCAGCGGCAGCGGTGCGAGATAGAACAGGACGAGCGAGATCAGCGCGCCCGAGACGATCGAGGCGAACATCAGGGCCGACGCAGCGCCGGCGATCAACGCAATGAGTGCAAATGCCATCATCAGCTGTCCCGCTCCCTTCGAGCGGTTAGAGGCGTCTCGCCCCAACCATCGGCGACCGGACGACCCGGAAGCCTTATGAGATCAGAAAGTCGCGACCGGCGGCGTCACCGCCGCCGGTCGAAACGGTCGTATCAGCGAATGACGTAGGGCAGGAGGCCCAGGAACCGCGCGCGCTTGATGGCGCGGGCGAGCTCACGCTGCTTCTTCGCGGACACTGCGGTGATGCGGCTCGGCACGATCTTGCCGCGCTCGGAGACGTAGCGCATCAGCAGCTTGGAGTCCTTGTAGTCGATCTTCGGAGCATTGGCGCCCGTGAACGGGCAGCTCTTGCGACGACGGAAAAACGGACGGCGTGCACCAGCTTCAGCCATTGATCTTACT
>Ga0065165_1002331_pt1 | contig 16569 bp, 16 predicted proteins | sample AraplaMF_Cvi_mMF_FD_63813 | JGI IMG/M metagenome (GOLD analysis project Ga0065165, IMG submission 63813) | Arabidopsis root microbial communities from the University of North Carolina, USA - plate scrape MF_Cvi_mMF (version 2) (version 3) | ecosystem: Host-associated > Plants > Roots >...
AGTACGCCGGACCACCCCCCGAGGGGGTCTCGCCCGCCTTCGGGCGGCCGTGCGGCGGGCTCGGCTTCGATCCAGGCCCGCTCACGATTGGCAATCTTCCGGCGTGCGGCGCGTCAGCTTCTTGTCGCCGGCGTACTTGTCCGCCGCCGCCTTCACCATCGGCTTCAGGATCTGCTCGTCGGCCTGGTACCAGTCGGACGAGAAGTTCCACTTGCTGCCGTCCCAGGTGTGCACCCGCGTCCAGCTGGTGCCCATGTGGTCCAGGCACGAGGTGCTGACCGGCCGCATCACGCCGGCGAAGCCGAGCGCATCGAGCTTCTTCTGGTCGAGCGCCAGGTTCTCCAGCCCCCAGCGCACCTGCTCGCCGGTCATCACCTTGCCGCGGCCGTAGCGTTCCTGTGCGCGCCGCACCGCCTCGACGCCGAGCATCTGGATGATGATGCCGCGGGTGTACAGCACCGAGCCGACCTCGTCCTTCGGGCCGGCGCCCTGGCCCTTGTCGTGCACGTACTTCAGGATGTCCTGGATCACCTTCGGCTGCTGGCCCGAGGTGTTCAGCGCCAGCGCGTTGTAGCCCTTGGCCGCATCGCCGACGTCCTTCACGTCCGGTTCGGCGCCGGCCCACCAGACCCCGTACATCTTCTCGCGCGGGTAGCCAGTGGCGATCGCCTCCTTCAGCGCGGTCGAGTTCATCACGCCCCAGCCCCACAGCAGCACGTAGTCGGGCCGCTGCTGGCGCACCTGCAGCCAGGCCGACTTCTGCTCGACGCCGGGGGCCGTCACCGGGATCTTCACCAGCTCGAAGCCGTGCGTCTTCGCGCGCTCTTCCAGCAGCGGCATCGGCTCCTTGCCGAACGGCGAGTCGTGGTAGACGAGCGCGATCTTCTTGCCCTTCAGCTTGTCGAGCCCGCCTTCCTTCTTGCCGATGTGCTGGATCAGGATGTCGGCCGCCGTCCAGTACGAGCCCATCAGCGGGAAGTTCCACTTGAACACGCCGCCGTCCTGCGAGGCCGCAAGGCCGTAGCCGAGCGTGATCAGCGGGATCTTGTCGGCCGGCACCTTGTCGGTCAGCGCGAAGGTGATGCCGGTGGCCTGCGGGTCGAACAGCGTCACGCCGGGACGGCCCTTCAGGCGTTCGTAGCATTCGACGCCGCGGTCGGTCGCGTAGCCGGTCTCGCATTCCTCGAACGTCAGCTTGACGCCGTTGATGCCGCCGTCGCGGGCATTGATCATCTTCAGGTAGTCCTGCTTGCCGTTGGCCCACGGCGTGCCGTTCGGCGCGTAGGCGCCGGTGCGGTAGACGAGCAGCGGGAAGAACTGCTCCTTGGCCTGGGCCAGCGCCGCCGGCGTGGCGAGCAGGCCGGCCCAACCCACCGCGGCGATCGCGGCAACCCGTGCGAACGACTTGAACTCCATGTCTGTCTCCGTTGGTGGTGGTGGTGTCGAATGCAGCGTCAGTGCGGGAACGGCCACAGCCGCAGCTTCTCGCGCGCGGTGGACCACAGCCGTGCGAGCCCGTGCGGCTCGACGATCAGGAAGAACACGATCAGCGCGCCGAAGATCATCGACTCGAGGTGCGACGCGAGCGCGGTCGACAGCGGCATGTCGAACCAGCGCGGCACCTGGTTCAGCAGCAGCGGCAGCAGGATGATGAAGGCCGCGCCGATGAAGCTGCCGCTGATCGAGCCGAGCCCGCCGATGATCACCATGAACAGCAGCTGGAACGAGCGGTCGATGTTGAAGGCGGCCGGCTCCCACGCGCCGAGGTGGACGAAGCCCCACAGCGCGCCGGCCACGCCGACGATGAACGAGCTGACCGCGAACGCGGTGAGCTTGGCGTACATCGGGCGGATGCCGATCACCGCGGCGGCGACGTCCATGTCGCGCATCGCCATCCATTCGCGGCCGATGCTCGCTCGCACCAGGTTCTTCGCGAGCAGCGCGAACACGCTGACGAAGGCCAGGCACAGCAGGTACTTCGACACCGGCGATTCGATCGGCAACCCGAACACGTCCAGGCCCGACACGCTGACCGAGCCGGACGACGAGTTGTTGGTGAACCAGGAGATGCGAAGGAAGGCCCAGTCGGTGAAGAACTGCGCCGCGAGCGTCGCGACCGCGAGGTACAGCCCCTTGATGCGCAGCGACGGGATGCCGAACAGCACGCCGACGCCGGTCGCGCACAGCCCGCCGAGCAGCAGCGACGCGATCAGCGGCATGCCGGGAATGCGCACCTGGAGGTTGTAGGCCGCATAGGCGCCGACCGCCATGAAGGCGCCGGTGCCGAGCGAGATCTGGCCGCAGTAGCCGACCAGGATGTTCAGCCCGAGGGCCGCCAGCGACAGGATCAGGAACGGGATCAGGATCGCGCGGAACAGGTACTCGGGCGCGGTGAGCGGCAGCACCACGAAGGCGACGGCCAGCAGCGCGAGCATCGCGACGCGGTCCTGCAGCACCGGGAAGAGCTGCTGGTCGGCGCGGTAGCTGGTCTTGAACTGGCCGTTTTCTCGGTACAGCATGGGTCAGACCCGATCAATGATCTTCTCGCCGAACAACCCCTGCGGCCGCACCAGCAGGAACACCAAGGCCAGCACATAGGCGAACCAGATCTCGATCCCGCCGCCGAGCATCGGCCCGAGGTAGATCTCCGACAGCTTCTCGCCGACGCCGATGATCAGCCCGCCGAGGATCGCGCCCGGGATCGACGTGAGCCCGCCGAGGATCACCACCGGCAGCGCCTTCAGTGCCACCAGCGACAGCGAGAACTGCACGCCGAGCTTGCTGCCCCAGATGATCCCGGCCACCAGCGCGACGATGCCGGCCACCGACCACACGATGACCCAGATGCGGTCGAGCGGGATGCCGATCGACTGCGCCGCCTGGTGGTCGTCGGCCACCGCGCGCAGTGCGCGGCCGGTGGCGGTCTTCTGGAAGAACAGCGCGAGCAGCGCGACCAGCGTCGCCGCGACCAGCGCGGCCACCAGGTCCTCCTGGCTGATCAGCACGCCGCCGTCGAACGTGCCCTGCAGCACCAGCAGCGGCTCCTTCGGCATGCCGACGTCGATCTTGTAGATGTCGTTGCCGAACAGCGTCTGGCCCAGCCCGTCGAGGAAGTACGCGATGCCCAGCGTGGCCATCAGCAGCGTGATGCCGTCCTGGTTCACGAGCCGCGACAGGCACAGCCGCTCGACCAGCCACGCGACCGCCACCATCAGGGCCGCGGCCGTCACGAAGCCCAGCAGGTTGGCCAGCAGCCGGCTCTCGAAGTGGAACCACAGCGGGTACCAGCCGGAGAAGCGCGCCATCGCCAGTGCGGCGAACAGCACCATCGCCCCCTGCGCGAAATTGAACACGCCCGAGGCCTTGTAGATCAGCACGAAGCCGAGCGCGATCAGCGCATACAGCATGCCGGCCATCAGGCCGCCGAACAGCGTTTCGAGGAAGAATCCCATCAGTGCTGAACCCCCAGGTAGGCGCGGATCACGTCGGGATTGCCGCGCACCTCGCCCGGCGTGCCGTCGCCGATCTTCTTGCCGTAGTCGAGCACCACCACGCGGTCGCTGATGTCCATCACCACCCCCATGTCGTGCTCGATCAGCACGATGGTGGTGCCGAACTCGTCGTTCACGTCGAGGATGAAGCGGCTCATGTCCTGCTTCTCCTCGACGTTCATGCCGGCCATCGGTTCGTCGAGCAACAGCACCTGCGGCTCCATCGCGAGCGCGCGGCCGAGGTCGACGCGCTTCTGCAGCCCGTACGGCATCTTGCCGACCGGCGTCTTGCGGTACGGCTGGATCTCGAGGAAATCGATGATGCGTTCGACCACCTGCCGGTGCGCGATCTCCTCGCGCTCGGCCGGCCCGAGGCGCAGCGCCTGCAGCAGCAGGTTGCTCTTCATGCGCAGGTTGCGGCCGGTCATGATGTTGTCGAGCACGCTCATGCCCTTGAACAGCGCCAGGTTCTGGAAGGTGCGCGCGACGCCCATCTCGGCCACCTGGCGCGAGTTCATGTGGCGGAAGGTGCGCCCGCGCAGCGCGATCGAGCCCTGCTGCGGCTGGTAGACGCCGTTGATGCAGTTCAGCATCGAGCTCTTGCCGGCGCCGTTCGGGCCGATGATGGCGCGGATCTCGTGCTCGCGCAGGTCGAAGCTGATGTCGGTCAGCGCCTTCACGCCGCCGAACGACAGGCTGATGTTCTGCACGTCGAGGATCACGTCGCCGATGGCCCGGGTCACGCTGGCATCCTTTCGTGGCGCCAGGCTTCGACAGGCTCAGCCCGAACGGAGCAATGCGTCATGCGGCGCTCCTCACCGCGGCGAAGGTCTTCGCGTCGGCGATGCGCAGGTCGGCCGAGACCATGCCGCTGCGGCCGTCCTCGAACTTCACCGCCGTTTCGATGTACTGCGAGGCCCGCCCGCCGTACAACGCGTCGACCAGCACCTGGTAGCGATCGCCGATGAAGCCGCGCCGCACCTTGCGCGTGCGCGTCAGCTCGCCGTCGTCGGCATCGAGTTCCTTGTGCAGCACCAGGAAGCGGGTGACCTGGCTGCCGGCCAGCGTCGCATCGGCCGCGAGGTCGGCGTTGACCTGCTCGACGCAGTCGCGCACCAGCTCGACCACCTCCGGCTTCTGCGCGAGGTCGGTGTAGCCGGCGTACGGCAGGTTGCGGCGCTCGGCCCAGTGGCCGACCGCTTCCATGTCGATGTTGATGAAGGCGCAGACCTTCTCGCGCCGGTCGCCGAAGGCCACCGCTTCCTTGATGTACGGAAAGAACTTCAGCTTGTTCTCGACGTACTTGGGCGCGAACATCGCGCCGTCGTTGGCGCCGCCCACCAGCCGGCCGACGTCCTTCGCGCGGTCGATGATCTTCAGGTGGCCCTGCGCGTCGAGGAAGCCGGCATCGCCGGTGCGGTACCAGCCGTCGGGCGACAGCACCTCGGCGGTCGCCGCCTCGTTGCGGTAGTAGCCCTTCAGCAGCCCGGCCGAGCGCACCAGCACCTCGCCGTCGGCACCGACCTTCAGCTCGACGCCGTCGATCGGCACGCCGACCGTGTCGGCGCGCGCCTGGTGGTCGGGCTGCAGGCAGACGAACACCGCGGTTTCGGTGGAGCCGTAGAGCTGCTTCAGGTTGATGCCGATCGAGCGGTAGAAGGTGAACAGGTCCGGCCCGATCGCCTCGCCGGCGGTGTAGGCCACGCGCACCCGCGACAGGCCCAGCGTGTTGCGCAGCGGGCCGTAGACCAGCAGGTTGCCGAGCCCGTAGGCGAGGCGGTCGGGCAGGCCGAGGCGCTGCCCGTCCATGCCCGCCGGGCCGACGCGACGCGCCAACGCCATGCAGCGCCGGAACAGCCAGCGCTTGGGCGCGCTGGCGTCTTCCATGCGGATCATCACGCTGGTGAGCAGGGCCTCGAACACACGCGGCGGCGCGAAGTAGTAGGTCGGGCCGACCTCCTTCAGGTCGATGCCGACGGTGGCGGACGATTCCGGGCAGTTGACGACGTAGCCGCAGGTCAGCCACTGCGCATACGAGAACACGTTCTGGCCGATCCAGGCCAGCGGCAGGTAGGCGAGCACCTCTTCGCGTTCGGTCAGCTTGTCGAAGCGCGCACCGGCGCGCGCCCGGTCGATCAGGCTCGCATGCGTGTGCACCACGCCCTTCGGGTGGCCGGTGGTGCCGGAGGTGAAGAACATCGCGGCGACGTCCTCCGGCCGGCTGCGCTGCACCTCGGTGTCGACGTGGGCTGGGTGCGCGGCATTGAAGTGCCGGCCGGCGGCGACCAGCGCATCCAGCGAGGCCACGCCGGGCTCGTCGCAGTGGCGCAGCCCGCGCGGGTCGTCGAACCAGATGTGGGCGAGGGCGGGGCACTGCGGGCGGATCTCGAGCAGCTTGTCGACCTGCTCCTGGTCCTCGACCACCGCGAACGCGACGCCGGCGTTGACGATCGGGAACACGAACTCGCCGGCGACCGCATCCTGGTACAGCGGCACCGGAATGGCACCGAGCGATTGCGCGGCGAGCATCGTCGCGTACAGCCGGGGCCGGTTCTCGCCGACGACGATCAGATGCTGGCCGCGCTGCAGCCCGGCGTGCGCCAGGCCGCCGGCCAGCTCGCGCACCAGCACGGCCAGCTGCGACCAGCTGAGCGTCTGCCAGATGCCGAAGTCCTTCTCGCGCAGCGCCGGGGCGTCCGGGCGCTGTGTGGCATGGTCTCGCATCAGACGGGGAAACGTCGTCAGCACCGCGGGTCTCCTTCTGTTCTTCCGTCCGTTTGCGGCGACTGTACGAACAAGTTTGACGCCGTGTTGTCGTTCTGACGACAATCCTCGGGACTTCCCCCTTCGGTCTTACCCGCGGCTACGCGCCGATCGTGCGCAGGCCGCTCGGCGTGCGGATCTGCGCGACGAGGCGCGGGGCGGCACCGGCGGGCAGCGGCGAGACGACAACGGCCTGGGCCAGGCCGAGCGCCGCGAGCAGCGCGCCGATGCGATCGGGCTCCGGGTGGAACACCTCGAAGCGCTGCAGCGAGCAGCCGACGTCCTGCAGGCCGGAGGCCGGATGGACCGGCGTCTGCCACTCGATCAGCGCCGGCGCGGCGCCGCCCAGCGGCAGGCTGCCATCGGCCGGGATCGTGATCAGCCATTGCAACCTGCCACGCGTGATCGGTTCGATGGGGCCGAGCGCTTCGGGTGCGGCCGCGCCGGCGCGTCGAATGTCGTCGGTGCGGGCGACCCAGGTGGTCAGGCGAGGCGGGGCGTTCGCATGAAGCGCGTCGAGCGCGAACCAGCGCGGCCGCGTCGGCCGGGGCGCGTCGGGATTCACCGCGATGACTTCGAGGAAGAGGCTGTCGCCCAGGCGCAGCAGCAGGTTGTGCGTGCCCATGCGCGGGTGCTCGCCGCCGGGCTGCAACTCGACGCCGAGCGCGTCGCGGACGAAGGCGGCGCCCTGCGCCAGCGTCGGCGCGGTGACGGTGAGGTGATCGATCTGGCAATGGGGCATTGGCACGGCCTCGGCGGGGGATCGGCGGATTCTGCGCGACGAGGCATTGCGGCCGGATCGGTTTGACGATCCGCCGTGGACCTGCCGACAATCCGTGCACGATGGCGAGGACGGTGTCGATGGATGCAGCGATTCCCCCGGTGGTGCAGAACGCGGGGCCGGCGCCGCTGCGGGCACGCGCGCGCCAGGCCAGCGCCGACGAGTTGCGCGACATCCCGTGGCTGCAGTCGCTGCAGGCCGATGAACGCGAGCGCGCGGTCGACGACCTGAAGGTGGTGCAGGTGGAGGCCGGCGAGCTGCTGTGCCGCGTCGGCAAGCCGGCCACCTTCTGGTTCGGCGTGGTCGACGGGCTCTTGAAGATGAGCAACGACTCGGCGCTCGGCATGCCGATCACCTTCACCGGCGTGCCGCCGGGCGGCTGGTTCGGCGAGGGCACGGTGCTGAAGCGCGAGGTCTACCGCTACAACATCCAGGCGCTGCGCAAGAGCGTGGTGGCCGGCATCACGGTCGAGACCTTCCACTGGCTGGTGGACCGCAGCATTCCGTTCAACCGCTTCGTGATGCAGCAGCTGAACGAGCGGCTCGGGCAGTTCATCGGGGCGCGCGAGATCGACCGGCTCAACGATCCCGATGCCCGGGTCGCGCGCAGCCTGGCGTCGCTGTTCCATCCGGTGCTGTACCCCGGGGTCGGCACGCTGCTGCGGATCACGCAGCAGGAGCTGGGCTACCTGGTCGGGCTGTCGCGGCAGCGGGTCAACGAGGCGCTGCATGCGCTGCAGCGCGAGGGCCTGATCCGCATCGAGTACGGCGGCCTGCGGGTGCTCGACCTGGAAGGCCTGAGGCGGCGGCTGCAGCGCCATGGTGATCCCGGATCGGCATCCGGGCCACCAGGTCCGTAGCCCGGATGCCGATCGGGAACGCGCGTCCGCTGGCCTAGTCTTCCAGCTCCGCCCGCGCCATCTCCACATCCAGCCGCTCCATCGCGTCGGCCGCATTGAAGGCTGCCGCATCGGCATACAGCTTTTCCGCTTCCTTCATCTTCTTGTCGCCCTCGAGCATCACCAGCCCGTTCGCGTACTCCACCATCGCGATCGCCGAGTTCGGGTTCAGCTTCAGCGCGGTCTTGAAGGCCGCGAGGCCGGCATCCTTGCTCGCCCCCTGCGTGCGCCCGAGCAGCGAGCCGACCTTGTCGATCACCTCGGCATGGAAGGTGCCGAGCCCGATGTGCGCGTCGGCATGCTTCGGCTGCAGCTGGATCGCCATCTCGAGCGCCCCCTTGACCTTGCTGCCCAGTCCCTGCGTCAACGCCTTCGCGACGCTGATGCCCTGGCTGTAGCGGCCCAGCGCATAGGCCGACAGGTACCAGGCATTCGCGTTCTTCGGGTCGGCGGCGGCCTGCGCCTCGGCGCGCTCGGCGACCTCCTGGAACAGCGCGAGCTTCGTCTTCTCGTTCTTCTCCAGGTAATTGGCGTAGATGGCCTGCGCCTTGTTGGCCACCGTGATGCCGGCGCCGCCCGCCTTCAGGCCGGCCTCGGTCGCCTTCTGGAACTCGCCGGCATGGAACAGCGCCCAGGCGGCCAGCACCTGGTCGTCCTTCGGCAGCGGCTCGGCATCGCCGGCATGCAGCCGCGCCCATTTCTTCTTCAGGCTCGTTGCGTCGAAGCGGTACTCGTCGGCGTCGTACGGGAAAGCGGTCCACTTGGCCATCGGTGTCTCCTGGTGTCAGCGCTTCGGCAGCGCATTCTGGTAATTGCCGACCAGCGCGAGCAGGTGTTCGCGCGCGGCGGCATCGAGGTAGGGCATCAGCAGGCTCAGCACATGGAAGGCGCCGCGCAGCAGCGCGGCACCGGCCGCTTCGGGTTCGAGCGCGCGGCGCGGGTCGCGCACGTACTCGAAGCTCAGCCAGTAGGTCAGCACCACCACCATCGCGGTCGCCACCGGCTCGGCCTCGCGGCCGTCGATGGCCGACTTGCCGGGCTGGGTGATCGCACCGCCGCGCGCCAGGCCGTCGAGCACCGCGCGCACCGCATGCGACTTCTCGTCGAGGATCTTCTGGAACTGCGTCTCCAGCCGGCGGTTCTTCGACAGCAGGTCGTTCAGGTCGCGGTACAGGAAGCGGTACCGCCAGATCAGCTCGAACAGCATGTGGAAGAACAGCCAGGCGTCCTCGACGTGGCGCACGTCGTCGGCTGCGCGCAGCAGCTCGACCAGCGACTGCTCGTAGCGGCCGAACAGCGAGTTGATCAGCTCGTCCTTCGCCGGGTAGTGGTAGTACAGGTTCCCCGGGCTGATCTTCAGCTCGGCCGAGATCAGCGTGGTCGAGACGTTCGGCTCGCCGAAGCGGTTGAACAGGTCGAGGGCCACTTCGAGGATGCGCTCGGCGGTGCGGCGCGGGGGCTTCGGGTCTTTCGAGGCGGTGGCCATCGTCGTTGTCGTTCTGGGCGTGACAGGTCCCTTGCGCGGGCAATCTAGCACCAACTCGCGCGCGATCCGGCCGGTATTTGCCCGCGCCAGCAGGATTGGCGGGCGCTGCCTACAATCGCCGCCTTCTCCCGGAAGAACATGGCAGCCATCTCGTTCCAGCAGGTCAGCAAGACCTATCGTTCCAAGGGCGGGCACAACGAAGTGCGCGCGCTGTCCGAAGTCAGCATGGACATCGAGCCCGGCGAGTTCTTCGGGCTGCTCGGGCCCAACGGCGCCGGCAAGACCACGCTGATCAGCATCCTCGCCGGCCTGTCGCAGGCCACCAGCGGGCATGTCAAGGTGCACGGCCACGATGTCGTCGACGACTACGCCGCCGCGCGCCGCAGCCTCGGCATCGTGCCGCAGGAGCTGGTGTTCGACCCGTTCTTCACGGTGCGCGAGGCGCTGGTGATCCAGAGCGGCTACTTCGGCGTGCGCGGCAACGACGCGTGGATCGACGAACTGCTGCACCACCTGGGGCTGGCCGACAAGGCGAATGCCAACATGCGCCAGCTGTCGGGCGGCATGAAGCGCCGCGTGCTGGTCGCGCAGGCATTGGTGCACCGCCCGCCGGTGATCGTGCTCGACGAGCCGACCGCCGGCGTCGACGTCGAGCTGCGCCAGACGCTGTGGCACTTCATCGCGCGGCTCAACAAGGAAGGCCACACGGTGCTGCTGACCACCCACTACCTCGAAGAGGCCGAGGCGCTGTGCAACCGCATCGCGATGCTGAAGCAGGGCCGGGTGGTCGCGCTCGACCGCACGTCGGCGCTGCTGGCCGGCACCGCGAGCACGATGCTGCGCTTCAAGATGGATGCGCCGCTGCCGGCGTCGCTGGCCGCGCAGTCGCGCGTGACCGGGCGCATCGTGCAGATCAAGGCGCACGACGCGCACGAGGTCGAGACGGTGCTGGGCGTGCTGCGCGCCGCCGGCTGCCAGCCCGAGGACCTGGAGATCGGCCGCGCCGACCTGGAAGACGTGTTCCTCGACATCATGAACGGGCCGGCGGAGGTGAAGGCATGAGCGGTGAAGGCATGAGCGCCGTTCCGGGTCTCCTCTCCGGCACGCGCACGCTGCTCTACAAGGAGGTGCTGCGCTTCTGGAAAGTCAGCTTCCAGACCGTCGCCGCGCCGGTGCTGACCGCGGTGCTGTACCTGTTGATCTTCGGCCACGCGCTGGAAGACCATGTGAAGGTCTACGGCACCGTCAGCTACACCGCGTTCCTGATCCCCGGCCTGGTGATGATGAGCGTGTTGCAGAACGCGTTCGCCAACAGCAGCTCGTCGCTGATCCAGAGCAAGATCACCGGCAACCTGGTGTTCCTGCTGGTCACGCCGCTCAGCCACTGGGCCTGGTTCCTGGCCTATGTCGGTGCGGCCATCGTGCGCGGGCTGGCGGTCGGGCTCGGCGTGCTGCTGGTCACGCTGTGGTTCGCGCCGCTGACGGTCGCGCAGCCGCTGTGGATCCTGGTGTTCGCGATCGCCGGGGCGGCGCTGATGGGCGCGCTCGGGCTGGTGGCCGGGCTGTGGGCCGAGAAGTTCGACCAGATCGCCGCGTTCCAGAACTTCATCGTGATGCCGATGACCTTCCTGTCGGGCGTCTTCTACTCGGTGCATTCGCTGCCGCCGGTGTGGCTGGCGGTCAGCCACCTGAATCCGTTCTTCTACATGATCGACGGCTTCCGGCGCGGCTTCTTCGGCGTCAGCGACGTGTCGCCGTGGACCAGCCTGGCGGTGGTTGCGGGCAGCCTGGCGGTGGTGTGCGGGCTGTGCCTGCATCTCTTGCGCATCGGCTACAAGATCCGGAACTGAACAACCCGGATTGGCATCCGGGCTACCGGCCTGGGTGATAATCGCCGTCCTTATGGCCGACCCCACCCCCTCCGACGTCCAGCGCTTCATCGCGCAAGGACTCGCCTGCGAGCACCTGCAGGTCGAGGGCGATGGCCGCCATTTCTTCGCCACCATCGTTTCGGCGGAGTTCGAAGGTGCCAGCCGCGTCGCGCGCCACCAGCGTGTGTACAAGGCCCTCGGCGATAGAATGCGCGAGCAAATCCACGCGCTGTCGATGAAGACCCTCACGCCCGCCGAGTGGGCCCAAGCCGCCGAGCCCGCCTCGGCCCACCACCACCACTGAACCCAGCCGCAGTGTCCGCTGCGGCTGGCGGGCCTGCGGGTGCAGGTCCTTCAGCCGTGCCGGGCCTGGGCGATTCCTGAGCCATGGACAAACTCCTCATCCGCGGTGGCCGCCAGCTGAACGGCGACGTCACGATCTCCGGGGCCAAGAACGCCGCGCTGCCCGAGCTGTGCGCCGCACTGCTGACGGCAGAGCCGGTCACGCTGACCAACGTGCCGCGCCTGCAGGACGTCAGCACCACGCTGAAGCTGCTGCGCAACATGGGCGTCAGCGCGGAACGCAGCGAATCGGCCCCCGACACCGTCGCGCTGAATGCCGCCTCCGTCACGTCGCCAGAGGCGCCGTACGACCTGGTCAAGACGATGCGCGCGTCGATCCTGGTGCTGGGCCCGCTGCTGGCGCGCTTCGGCGAGGCCACTGTCTCGCTGCCCGGCGGCTGCGCGATCGGCTCGCGCCCGGTCGACCAGCACATCAAGGGCCTGCAGGCGATGGGTGCCGACATCGTGGTCGAGCACGGCTACATCATCGCCAAGACGAAACGTCTTCGTGGGGCTCGCATCACGACCGACATGGTCACCGTGACCGGCACCGAGAACCTGCTGATGGCCGCGACGCTGGCCGACGGCGAGACGGTGCTCGAGAACGCCGCGCAGGAGCCGGAGATCCGCGACCTGGCCGAGATGCTGATCGCGATGGGCGCGAAGATCGAGGGCCATGGCAGCAGCAAGGTCCGCATCCAGGGCGTCGAGCGGCTGCACACGGTGAGCCACCGGATCGTCCCCGATCGCATCGAGACCGGCACCTTCCTGTGCGCGGTGGCCGCCACCGGCGGCGACGTGGTGCTGCGCGGCGCGCGCGCCGACCACCTCGATGCGGTGATCGACAAGCTGCGCGAGGCCGGCGTCACGATCGAATCCGGCGCCGACTGGATCCGCGTGAAGAACGCGGCGCGCCCGCGTGCGGTCGGCTTCCGCACCAGCGAGTACCCGGCCTTCCCGACCGACATGCAGGCGCAGTTCATGGCGCTGAACTGCATCGCCGACGGCACCGCCAAGGTCACCGAGACGATCTTCGAGAACCGCTTCATGCACGTCAACGAGCTGGTGCGGCTGGGCGCGAAGATCGAGGTCGACGGCCACACCGCGGTGATGAGCGGCGTCGAGCGCCTGTCGGGTGCGACCGTGATGGCGACCGACCTGCGCGCGTCGGCCAGCCTGGTGATCGCCGGCCTGGTGGCCGACGGCGAGACGGTGGTCGACCGCATCTACCACCTGGACCGTGGCTACGACCAGATGGAAGCCAAGCTGCGCGGCATCGGCGCCGACATCGAACGGGTCAAGTGATGCTGACCCTCGCCCTCTCGAAAGGCCGGATCTTCGACGAGACGCTGCCGCTGCTGAAGGCGGCCGGCATCGAGGTGACCGAAGACCCGGAGAAGTCGCGCAAGCTGATCCTGGGCACCAACCAGCCCGAGGTGCGCGTGGTGCTGGTGCGCGCGACCGACGTGCCGACCTACGTGCAGTACGGCGGTGCCGACCTCGGCGTCGCCGGCAAGGACATCCTGCTGGAACACGGCGGCCAGGGCCTGTACCAGCCGCTCGACCTGCGCATCGCGAAATGCCGCATGAGCGTCGCGGTGCGAGCCGATTTCGACTACGCCGCGGCGGTGAAGCAGGGCTCGCGCATCCGCGTCGCAACGAAGTACGTCGGCGTCGCGCGCGACCACTTCGCGGTGAAGGGCGTGCACGTCGACCTGATCAAGCTGTACGGCTCGATGGAGCTCGCGCCGCTGACCGGCCTGGCCGATGCGATCGTCGACCTGGTCTCGACCGGCAGCACGCTGAAGGCCAACCACCTGGTCGAGGTCGAGGAGATCATGCAGATCTCGTCGCGCCTGGTCGTCAACCAGGCGGCGCTGAAGCTCAAGCGCGAGCCCTTGCGCCGCATCATCGACGCCTTTTCCGCAGCCATCGAGTCCCGACCATGACCGTGAAGATCCGCCAGCTCGCTACCACCGCGCAAGGCTTCGACGCCGATTTCCAGCGCGTGCTGCATTGGTCGGCGGAAACGGATCATGCGATCGAGGAGCGCGTCGCCGCGATCCTGGCCGACGTGCAGGCGCGCGGCGACGCGGCGCTGCTGGAGTACACGCAGCGCTTCGACGGGCTGGCGGCCGCCTCGGTCGCCGCGCTCGAGATCACGCGCGACGAATTGCAGGCGGCGCTGCAGGCGATCACGCCGGCGCAGCGCAGCGCGCTCGAAGCGGCCGCGCGGCGCGTGCGCAGCTACCACGAGCGCCAGCTCGACGCCTGCGGCCGCTCATGGCAGTACCGCGACGAAGACGGCACGCTGCTCGGCCAGAAGGTGACGCCGCTGGACCGCGTCGGCATCTACGTGCCGGGCGGCAAGGCGGCCTATCCCTCCAGCGTGCTGATGAACGCGCTGCCGGCCAGGGTGGCCGGCGTCGGCGAGATCGTGATGGTGGTGCCCACTCCGAAGGGCGAGCGCAACGCGATGGTGCTGGCCGCGGCGGCGATCGCCGGCGTCGACCGGGCGTTCACGCTCGGCGGCGCGCAGGCGGTCGGCGCGCTGGCCTACGGCACGGCCACCGTGCCGGCGGTCGACAAGATCACCGGCCCGGGCAACGCCTACGTCGCGAGCGCGAAGCGCCGGGTGTTCGGCCAGGTCGGCATCGACATGATCGCCGGGCCGAGCGAGATCCTGGTGCTGGCCGACGGCAGCACGCCGCCCGACTGGGTCGCGATGGACCTGTTCAGCCAGGCCGAGCACGACGAACTCGCGCAGAGCATCCTGCTGTGCCCCGACGCGGCCTACATCGCGCGCGTCGCCGAAGCCATCGAGCGCCTGCTGCCCGACATGCCGCGCCGCGACGTGATCCGCGCGTCGCTCGAAGGGCGCGGCGCGCTGATCCACACCCGCAGCATGGAAGAGGCCTGCGAGATCAGCAACCGCATCGCGCCGGAGCACCTCGAAGTCAGCTCGGCCGAGCCGGCGCGCTGGGAGCCGCTGCTGCGCCATGCCGGCGCGATCTTCCTCGGCGCGTTCGCCAGCGAAAGCCTGGGCGACTACTGCGCCGGCCCGAACCACGTGCTGCCGACCTCGGGCACCGCGCGCTTCTCGTCGCCGCTCGGCGTCTACGACTTCCAGAAGCGCTCCAGCCTGATCGAGGTCAGCGAGGCCGGCGCGCAGGTGCTGGGGCCGATCGCCGCCGAGCTGGCCTATGGCGAGGGCCTGCAGGCGCACGCCCGGGCCGCCGAACTTCGACTGAAAGGAAACACCTGATGAGCGCCGCACTGGAGCAACGCATGAAGAGCGTGATCCGCCAGGACATCCAGTCGATGCACGGCTACGCCGTGCAGCCGTCGGCCGGTCTGGTCAAGCTCGACACGATGGAGAACCCGTTCCCGCTGCCGCCCTCGCTGCGCGAGGCGCTCGGCCGGCGGCTGGCCGACGTCGCGCTGAACCGCTACCCGGCCGAGCGCGGCGACCTGCTGCGCGCGAAGCTGGCCGAGCACGCCGGCATGCCGGACGACTGCGACATCATGCTGGGCAACGGCTCCGACGAACTGATCTCGCTGCTGGCGCTGGCCTGCGCCGTGCCGGGCAACAGCGTGCTCGCGCCGCTGCCGGGCTTCGTGATGTATGCGATGTCGGCCAAGCTGCAGGGCCTGCCGTTCATCGGCGTGCCGACCACCGCCGACTTCGAGCTCGACCTGCCGGCGATGCTGGGCGCGGTGCGCGAGCACAAGCCGGCGCTGGTCTACCTGGCCTACCCGAACAACCCGACCGCGAACCTGTGGGATGACGCGGCGATCGACGCGATCATCGAGGCCGCACCGGGCCTGGTCGTGATCGACGAGGCCTACCAGCCGTTCGCCGCGCGCGATTCGATGGAACGGCTGAAGCGCCACGAGCATGTGCTGCTGATGCGCACGATGAGCAAGTTCGGGCTGGCCGGCGTGCGCATCGGCTACCTGATCGGGCGCAAGCCGCTGGTCGCCGAGGTCGACAAGCTGCGCCCGCCGTTCAACATCAGCGTGCTGAACTGCGAAGCGGCGCTGTTCGCGCTGGAGCATGTCGACGAGTACGCGCGCCAGGCGGCGATCATCCGCAGCGAGCGCGACCGGTTGCTGGCGGCGCTGCGCGCGCTGCCCGGCGTGACGCCGTTCCCGAGCGAGGCCAACATGATCCTTGCGCGGGTGGCCGATTCGGCGGCCGCGTTCGCCGGCATGAAGGCGCGCGGCGTGCTGGTGAAGAACGTCGCCGGGCTGCACCCGCTGCTGGCCAACTGCCTGCGCCTGACGGTGGGCACGCCCGACGAGAACGTGTTGATGCTGCAAGCCCTGAAGGAAAGCCTCTGATGAGCACCGTGGAACGCAAGGCGGAGGTGGTCCGCCACACCAGCGAGACGCAGATCCGGGTCGCGCTGAACCTCGACGGCAGCGGTGCCGCGAAGTTCCACACCGGCATCGGCTTCTTCGACCACATGCTCGACCAGATCGCCCGCCACGGGCTGATCGATCTCGACATCGACGCCAAGGGCGACCTGCACATCGATGGGCACCACACGGTGGAAGACGTCGGCATCACGCTCGGCCAGGCGATGGCGAAGGCGGTCGGCGACAAGAAGGGGCTGCGGCGCTACGGACACGCCTACGTGCCGCTCGACGAAGCGCTGTCGCGCGTCGTCATCGATTTCTCCGGCCGGCCGGGGCTGCACATGCGGGTCGACTTCAAGAGCGGCATGATCGGCGCGCTCGACACCCAGCTGGTCTACGAGTTCTTCCAGGGTTTCGCGAACCACGCCGGCGTCACGCTGCACATCGACAACCTGCACGGCGAGAACGCGCACCACCAGTGCGAGACGATCTTCAAGGCGTTCGCGCGCGCGCTGCGCATGGCGCTGGAGATCGACCCGCGGGCGTCGGGCGTGATCCCGTCGACCAAGGGGAG
>Ga0065165_1002332_pt1 | contig 16563 bp, 19 predicted proteins | sample AraplaMF_Cvi_mMF_FD_63813 | JGI IMG/M metagenome (GOLD analysis project Ga0065165, IMG submission 63813) | Arabidopsis root microbial communities from the University of North Carolina, USA - plate scrape MF_Cvi_mMF (version 2) (version 3) | ecosystem: Host-associated > Plants > Roots >...
GCAGGCGCGCAAGCCGGTGACGCGCGAACCAACCTTCGAACTCGATGTCGGTCTCATCTACGACGAAATAGCCCCCGTCGAGATAGACCACCGTCGCACCGAGCGGCAGCGGCGCCATCGCGGCCTCGAGCCATTCGGCCGCGCCCGGAATGTCGTCCTCCACATCGGCCAGATCATGGCCGCGGTTCACCAGATCGCGGGTCGCGATCTCGCGATAGGTCAGGTCGACATCGACGACGGTGGCGAAGGTGAACGCCTTGCGGCATTCGATGCACGAGATAAGCCAGCCGCAACCGCACCACGGGCAGTCGAGCTGCCCGGGGCCGGCAGCGAGCGGCGCGTCGCAGTTGCAATGCGAGAGGACGGCATTGCTCGCTTTCACCAGATATTTGGCCATCGCCCCTCCGAACCGGCCTAGATCAGCCCCGCGTGCGCCAGCGCCGCATCGACGAGCGCCTTGCTGGCATCGCTGGGCTCGGTCATCGGCAGGCGCAGTTCGGCCGGGAAGCCGGGGCGGACCTTGCTCAGCGCATATTTGATCGGGCCCGGCGATGCGTCCGAAAAGAGGGCCGAGTGCAGCGGGAAGAGCTTGTCCTGATAGGTGAGCGCCTTGGCGTAATCCCCCGCCGCGCAAGCCGCCTGGAATTCGGCACACAGCTGCGGCGCGACATTGGCGCTCACCGAAATGCAGCCCGAGCCGCCCATCGCCATGAAGCCGAGCGCCAGATCGTCATTACCCGAGAGCTGGCAGAAATCGGCCCCGCACTCGGCGCGCTGCTGCGAGACGCGGGCGAGGTCGCCCGTCGCGTCCTTCACGCCGACGATCACTTCGGGGAAGGCCTTCACGATCCGCGCCATGGTCTCGGGCTTGATATCGGTCACGGTGCGCGCCGGCACGTTGTAGAGCACGATCGGCAGCCCGCCGTCGCGCGCCAGCACCTCGAAGTGACGGAACACGCCTTCCTGATTCGGGCGGTTGTAATAAGGCGGCACCAGCAAGGCGGCGGTGGCGCCGGCCTCCTTCGCGCGGTGGATATGGTGCAGCGCGACCGAGGTGTCGTTCGAGCCGCAGCCGGCAATCACCGGGACGCGCCCCGCCGCCTGCTCGATGCAGACGCGCACGACATGGTCGTGCTCCTCGATCGTCATGGTCGCGGCCTCGCCGGTGGTCCCGCACGGGACCAGTCCTTTCGAGCCCTGTTCGATCTGCCAGTCGATCAGTGCGCGGAATTCACTCTCCGCGAAGAAGCCGTTGCGGAACGGCGTGACCAGAGCAGGAATCGAGCCCGAGAACATGATCGCGAAAAAACCTCCCTAGGGGAAAATCAAGGGTGGCAGATAGGGCGGGTTTCCGTATCATGTCCATATGGTAGGCGGGGTTATCCGAAACGCGCTGCTGCTTGCCGGTGTATCGGGCGTAGGTCTGTTCTCGCAACAGACGCATAATGCGGTCGCCTGGTACCAGGCTCAGGTAGGCGCATTGGTGGCGCAGGTTGCGCCGGGTGCTGGACAGCAGCAGTTGTCCTACGCGCTGATCGAATGGAAGCGACTGCAGCAGTCGGACAATCTTCCCTTCTCCGACTATGCCAATTTCCTCCTGCTCCATCCCGGCTGGCCGGGCGAGAACAGCCGCCGGGCGGCGGCCGAGACCGTGTTGCCATCGGGCACGTGGTCGCCCGGCCTCGTGGTGCGCTTCTTCGAACGCTTTCCACCGCTGACCGCCGCCGGGCATATTCGTTATGCCGAGGCGCTGGCCGCCTCGGGCCGCACCGCCGAAGCGCAGGACCAGGCACGGCAGGCGTGGCGCGCGGGTCAGTTGCGCGCGAGCGACGAATCAGCGGTACTCGGCGCATTCGGCGGCGCGCTGACCTCCAGCGATCATGACGCGCGCGAAGACAAGTTGCTGTGGCAGGGCGCGGTCACCAACGCGACGCGCCAGCTCCCGTTCACGTCACCCGCGCGACGGCCGGTGTTCGAGGCGCGCATCGCCTTTCGCACGAGCGCGCCCGACGCAGCCAGCAAGGGCGTGGCGGTGGAGAGCCTCGGCCGCGGTGAGGCCGGCTATATCGCCGACCGCGCGACCTGGCTGCGCAACAACAACCAATGGCCCGCCGGCCGCTCCTATCTCGCCGAGCCGCGCACGCTGACCGTTCGCCCGGTCGACGGGGAGCGCTGGTACGAGGTGCTGCTGTCGGCGGCGCGCGGTGCGCAGGGCGACGGACAATATTCGCTGGCCTATCGCATCGCGAGCCAGGTCGACGACGCCTATCCGGCGGGTACCGACATCAGCGCGCTCTCGCTCGGCGAACGCGACGATTATACCAGCCTCGTCTGGCTCGCCGGCACCGTGGCGCTCGATAATCTCTTTCGCCCGCGCGACGCAATCGGCATGTTCGACCGCTACTCGAAGGGGTCGAAATCGCCGACAACCCAGTCCAAGGGCCTCTATTGGGCCGGGCGCGCGGCCGAGGCGGCGGGCGACGCGACGCTGGCCAACAGCTATTACCAGCGCGCCGCAGGCTTCCCCGACCTCTATTACGGCCAACTCGCCAATGAGCGTCTGGGCATCGCACTGCGCGCGCCCGCCAGCTATGTCGCACGGCCGGTCGATCCGGCGACGCGCGACCGTTTCTTTTCGAGCGAAGTGGTGCGCGCGACGCAGATGCTCGGCACCATGGGCAATTACCAGGACCAGAGCCTGTTCGTCCGCCAGATCGCGCGCGACGCGACCAGCGACAGCGATCACGTCCTCGCCACCGAACTCTCGCGCATGATCGGCCGGCCCGATCTGGGCGTGATGATCGGCCGCAGCGCCCTGCAGAACGGCCTCTCCGACTATACCGCCGCCGGATATCCGGAGGTCCGCGTGCCCGACGGCGCGCAGGGCGCCTGGACGATCGTCCACGCCATCGCGCGGCAGGAGAGCCAGTTCGACCGCAATGCCGTCAGCCATGCCGGCGCGCGCGGTATCATGCAGCTCATGCCGGGCACCGCGCGCGAAGCGGCGGGCAAGCTCGGCCTCGCCTACAGCAGTGACTCGCTGACCGCGAACACCGACTACAATATCCAGCTCGGCTCGAGCTATTTCCAGCGCATGCTCGATTATTATGCCGGCAATTATCCGCTGGCGGTAGCAGCCTACAATGCCGGTCCCGGCAACGTGAACAAATGGATCGCCGCGAATGGCGACCCGCGCCTGCCGGGCGTCGACGTGGTGCGCTGGGTCGAGAAGATCCCGATCTACGAGACCAAGAATTACGTCCAGCGGGTGCTCGAGAATGCGGTGGTCTACGACCTGCTCAATCCCGAGCACGGCCGCTCGCGAGGCCCGGCCAACCTCTCCTGGTATCTCCGCAAGCAGAAGCCGGGCTGAACCATTTCGGCCCCGGAGCTTTCTGGCATCAGCGGGTGCGTGCAAATAGGCCGCACGCCCGACCGGAGGTGCTATGATCCGGATCTGCCTGCCTCTCGCTTTGGCGGTGCTGTTCGCTCCTTGTCCCGCCCTCGCGCAGGAAACGTCGAGCGATACCCCACAGACCGCCGCCGACTGCACCGCGCCCGGCGGTCCGACCGACCAGCTCGTGTGTAACACCCCCGCATTGCTGGCACTCGACCGGCAGATGACAGCCCTGCTCGCCAAGATGGGCACGATCGATGCGAAACTGGTCGAGGCACAGGCCGACTGGTTCGAACGCCGCAGCAAATGTGCGACGGACAAGCATGCCGCAGCCTGCACCGAGACCGCCTATCGGGAGCGGATCGCGGTGCTTCAAGCGCTCACCGCCCCACCCGCGCAGGGGCCCGCGCCTTTCCCCTGCCGTTTCGAGACCGCAGGCATTTTGCAGATCGATAAAGGCGATACCCTGACATTGGTCCGTGACGGCACCGGCAGGCTCCAGGGCGTTGCGATGCCACGCGAAAAGGGCAGCCGCTGGTACCCATACCTCCGGATAGTCGACTCGCCCGAGCAGTTGCGCTTCGTTGTCGGCAATAACACCAGCTATTGCGAGCGCCCCTGATCGGGCAGGGTCGTCCGCAGTCGGAGCGTCCATGCGTAGCCAGTATCTCGCCGCGTCCCTTCTCCTCCCGGTCCTCTTTCCCGCCCCTGCCCACGCCCAAGGTGCGACCGCAAGTTCGCCGGTCGAGCTGGCGCGGCTCGCCGATCAGCTCAAGCCAGGCCAATGGGTCTGGGCGCCGCAGGTCGCGCCGGCCGGGCCCGTGATGATCTATGTCGATCTCTCGAAGCAGCGCGCCACCGTCTATCGCAACGGACTGCGCATTGCGGTCTCGACCATCTCCTCGGGCAAGGAAGGCCATGAGACGCCGACCGGCGTGTTCACCATCCTTCAGAAGGATGCGAAGCACCGTTCGAGCAAATATAACAGCGCGCCAATGCCCTATATGCAGCGGCTGACCTGGGACGGGGTGGCGCTCCACGCCGGAGGGTTGCCCGGCTATCCCGAGAGCCATGGCTGCGTCCATTTGCCCTACAGTTTCTCGCAGGCCCTGTTCCGCATTACCGGGCTGGGGGCGACGGTGGTGGTCGAGGGCGACGCCGCGACGCATATCCGCACCAGTGACGCCAGCCTGCTCATGCCGCTCGACACGAAGGGCGGCGCAGTCGCGCCCGAGCCGCTCGAGGGAGTGCAGTTCCGCTGGATGCCGGAGAAGGCACCCAAGGGCCCGGTGACGATCATCGTCTCCAAATCGGACCAGGCGATCGTGGTGCTGCGCAACGGCATCGAGATCGGACGGAGCAAGGCCGAGATCAACGACGACGATCCAGGATCGCACGTCATTACGCTCACCGCCGGCCCCGACGGTAATCCGCGCTGGATCTATGTCGGCCTGCCCGGCCACACCGACGACGAGGGCATCGCGGTCGACGAAGCGGTGCTCAACCGCGTGCGCATGCCGCGCCAATTCTACGAGGACGTGAAGGCGGCCCTCCAGCCCGGCGCCACCATCCTCGTCACCCGGTCGAGCGTCGGCGAGGGCGATACCGGCGAGCGCATCACGATCATGGACGCAGTGAAACCTGCACCCTGAGCGCCCGCCTGAGCGTTTCAGGCCGGTTGAGAGGAGAACGGCATGACCAAAACCTCCAGGCGTATGCGACGCCTCCGCTTGCTCGGCGCCGCTACGATCGCGATGCTGCTGCTTTCGGATATCGCAGCCTTCGCGCAGACCAAGCCCGCGCCGCCGCCGAAGGGCAACCACGGCTCCCAACGCCCGCCACAGACCAGTCCGGGACGTCCGCCCAGTGGCGGCGGCAATCAGGGCCAGACCCGCCCGCCGAGCGGAGGCGGCGCCACCCAACCCCGTCCGCCCAGCGGTGGTGGAAATGCGACGCGCCCGCCGAGTGGCAATGGCAACGCAACGCGCCCGCCGAGCGGAGGCGGAAACGCCACGCGCCCGCCGCAGACCAGTCCGGGACGCCCGCCCGCGACCCGACCGCCCACCACGCGCCCACCGAGCAACGCGCATCGTCCGCCCGCCTATCACCACCCCGGCGCCGGCCGGCCGCCGAACTTCCGGCCGATCCATCGCCCGACCTATGTCTATCCGCGCGGCTACAGCTATCGCCGCTGGGGCATCGGCACGATCCTGCCGAGCGTGTTCATGGCGTCGACCTACTATTTCTACGACTACACGATGCTCGGCGTCGGCCGTCCGCCGAGCGGCTATATCTGGGTACGCTACGGCCCCGACCTGCTGCTCGTCCGTACGCGCGACCGCCACGTGGTGGATGTGATCTACGGCGCCTTCTATTGAGTTGATCGACCCTCTCCTGCTCTGCGGGAGAGGGCTTTTCCAACCGGTACAAGACCCGGCTTGCGCCACGGCGCTCCGGCTGTTTGAATTGCCGGGCGGGGACCATGGAGGTTCGCATGCGCGTCGCCGTATTCGGCACCAAGCCCTATGATCGCCGCTTCCTGCTCGCCGCCAACGAGGCTTTCGGGCACCAGCTCAAATTCTACGAGCCGCGGCTCGATGCCGATACCGTCGAGCTCGCACGCGGCTGCACGGCGGTGTGCGTGTTCGTCAACGACGTGGTCGATGCGCATGTGCTCGGCCTGCTTGCCGAAGGCGGCACCCGGCTGGTCGCGTTACGCTGCGCCGGGTTCAACAATGTCGATCTTGCCGCCGCCGGTCAGCTGGGCATCGAGGTGGTGCGCGTGCCCGCTTACTCGCCGCACGCCGTCTCCGAATTCACCATCGGCCTGATGCTCGCGCTCGATCGCAAGATCCCGCGCGCGTGGAACCGCGTTCGCGAGAACAATTTTGCGCTCGACGGGCTGATCGGCCGCAACCTCAACGGCCGCATCGCCGGCGTGGTCGGTACCGGCAAGATCGGCGCGCTCGTGGCCCGCGCGCTGCGGCTCGGCTTCGGCTGCGAGGTGCTCGCGAGCGACATCGCCGAGGATCCCGAACTGATCGAGGCCGGCGTGGTCTATGTCGACCGCTCCGAATTGCTCGCCGCCTCCGACATCGTAACGCTCCACTGCCCGCTCACGCCCGACACGCATCACATGATCGACGATGCCGCGATCGCTCGCGCGCGCGATGGGCTCATGGTCGTCAACACCAGCCGCGGCGCACTGATCGACACCAACGCGCTGATCAGGGGCCTCAAATCCCGCAAGATCGGCGGCGTCGCGCTCGACGTGTACGAGCAGGAGGCCGACCTGTTCTTCGAGGACCTCTCCAGCGAGATCATCGACGATGACATGTTCCAGCGTTTGCTCACCTTTCCCAACGTCCTGATCACCGGGCATCAGGCCTTCCTCACCGAGGAAGCGTTGAGCTCGATCGCGGGGACCACGCTCCAGAGCATCGCCGATGCCGAGCGCGGGCTGCCGCTCGCCAACCGCGTCGACGCTTCGCTGGTGCGCCCGGGCTGACACGCGTAAGGGGCAGGCATGGATCGCCCCAATTACATCACCCCGACCGGCTTCGCCGCGCTGCGCCGCGAATATGACGCGCTGTTCGCCGACGAGCGGCCGAAACTGGTCGAGACGATCTCCTGGGCCGCGGGCAATGGCGACCGTTCGGAGAATGGCGATTACATCTATGGTCGCAAGCGGCTGCGCGAGATCGACCGCCGGCTTGGCTGGCTGTCGAAGCGGATGAAGGCGGCCAAGGTGGTCGATCCGGCGCGGCAGGAGGACCGGTCACGCATCTGGTTCGGCGCGACGGCGACGATTGCCGACGAGGACGACAACCACCGCACGCTCACCCTGGTCGGCGACGACGAGGCCGATGCCGGCAAGGGGCTGGTCGGCTGGAACGCCCCGCTCGCTCGTGCGCTGCGCGGTGCGGCAGTCGGCGATCTGCGCCGCGTCAATCTACCCGCTGGCGAGCGCGAATATGAGGTGATGTCGATCGTCTATCCGGCGGCCTGAGGAACGCGGCGCCCGACCTCGCGCGCGTTGACCCCGGTGCGCGGCTGTGGGACCTCCAGCCTCCTGATCAGGAGATGTCGATGGCGCAGCTAACGGAAGTCCGGCGATGAACGGTGTGGCCGCGCAGGGCAATATTGCGCTGTTGATCGATGCCGACAACGCCTCGCCCGCGACGATCGACCCGGTCCTCACCGTGCTGGCCGAGTTCGGTACGGTCAATGTCCGCCGCATCTACGGCAATTGGGACAAACCAGCGCTCAAGGGCTGGACCGAGATACTCCTGCGCTACGCCCTCGAACCGCAGCAGCAGTTCGACCTGACCAAGGGCAAGAACGCCACCGATCTCAAGATGACCATCGATGCGATGGACCTGCTGTTTCGCGGCCGCATCACCGGCTTCGGGTTGATGTCTTCGGACAGCGACTTCGCCCCGCTCGCCCAGCGCATCCGCCAGGACGGCATCCCGGTCTTTGGTTTCGGCCGCCACACCGCCCCGCTCGGCTTCCGCACCGCCTGCACGCGCTTTATCGATGTCGAGGAACTGCTCAAGACGCACGCCAAGGACAAGGTCGAGACCCCGGCGGCTAATGGCGGCACCGACCCCGAATTGCTCGAACTCCTCACGGACGCCTATGGCGCCGCCCGCCGTGACGAGCGCGGCTTCGCCAGCCTGTCCGAAATCGGCGCGCGCGCGGGCAATCGTTCGAGCTTTGACACCCGCAACTATGGCTTCAGGCGCCTCGCCGACCTCGTGCGCAGCCTGCCCGGCTTCGAGACCGAGTTGCGCGACGGCGGCCATGTCTATGTGCGGCGCGCGCCATGACCACGCGCCGCCTGCTCGTCTCCGGCCTTGTTCAGGGCGTGAGCTATCGCTGGTGGACGGTGCGTACCGCCACCGCGCTCGGCCTCACCGGCTGGGTCCGCAACTTGCGCGACGGGCGGGTGGAGATCATGGCCAGCGGCACGCCGGAAGCGCTCGACCGCCTTGTCGAGGTTTGCCATCGGGGCCCGGACGAAGCCCGCGTCGACACGGTGGAGACAAGCGAAGTCGCGCCGTGCGACTTCGCCGGCTTCGAGCAGCGCCCCACGGCGTGATGGTTGTACGCGCGCCGCCGCAAGTGAAAACCCCGATATCCCCCATCGACCGGCGCGGCTAAACCTCCTGCGAAAAGGCCAGCGCCAGGAGGAGGCATTTGGCGGAGCGTTCGGAACAGGGAATGTCTTTCGCGCCGGCGGTACCGGCGGCCGATATGCAGGGCCTTTCCCTGCGGCACATCTACGACACCGCGCCGATCGGCCTCGCGCTTCTTTCGCCCGACTGCCGATATCTGCAGATAAACCAGCATTTGACGGAGATATGCGGCCTCTCGGTCGAGGATCATATCGGCCGGTCGGTCCGCGAATGCGTGCCGGCGCTGGCGGATTCGGTCGAAGCCATCGTTCGCTCGATCATGACGACGGGCAAGCCGGTCACAGAGATCGAGATCGCGGGCCAGATCCTGCTCCAGGGCAAGCCGCGTTACTGGATCACCTATTGGCACCCGGTGCATGATCGCGACGGGACGATCGTCGGTATCAACGTCGCGGCCGAGGAGATTACCGAACGAAAGCGCGCCGAGGCCGCGCTCCGCGCCAACGAGTTGCAGTTCCGCACGTTGGCGGACGCGATGCCCCAGCTCGTCTGGATGGGTGAAGCCGATGGCCGGATCTTCTGGTTCAACAGCGGCCTCTCCGATTTCAGCACCGTGCCGGACAACGCGATCCCCGGGCGCGACTGGCTGGAGGTGCTCGGCGCCGACGCGGGTCGCGAGGAATGGAACGCGTCGCTCAGTGCCGGCGAGCCGCTCGAGATGGAGTTGAGCCTTTGCGGCGAGGAAGGCTATTGCCGCCCCTTTCTCACGCGGGTCGTACCCCTGCGCGATACGAGCGGCACCCCGTATCGCTGGATCGGAACGCATATCGACATCGACGAGCTCAAGGGGCGCGAGGAGCGTATCCGGCTCATCGCCAACGAGGCGGCGCATCGCAGCAAGAATCTGCTTGCTGTCGTGATGGTCATCGCGCGGCAGACCGCACGCCAGACCGAGGATATCGACGCCTATATCGAGAGCTTCACCGCCCGCCTCGCCGCGCTGGCCCATTCGAACGATCTGCTCGTCAAGGACAATTGGGACGGCGCATCGTTCGGTGAACTGGTCAAGGGCCAGCTAAGGCCGTTCGGTGACGTCAACCAGGACCGTATCGACGCCGCCGGCCCGCCGATCGTGCTCTGGCCCGACGCGGTGCAATATCTCGGGCTGGCGCTGCACGAACTCGCGACCAACGCGCTGAAGCATGGCGCGCTGGCTGGAAGCACGGGCAAGGTGTCGATTCACTGGTCGACCGACTCGCAATCGGAGAAGATCCACGTGCTTTGGTGCGAGAGCGGCGGCCCGCTCGTCGCGGCACCCCAGCGGCGCGGCTTCGGGCGCGTGGTCATCGAGGAAGTGGTGCCCCGCGCGCTCAAGGGCAACGGCGGCCTTGATTATGCACCCGAAGGGCTGCGCTGGACGTTCGAATTCCCCGCTCGGGAAGCAAGCGGCCGGAAAACCAGATCAAGCGAGTGAGGTAGCATGTACCAGCATATTCTCATCTCCACCGACGGATCCGAGGTCGCGCAGAAGGGGCTCGATCATGGGCTGGAGCTGGCCAAGGCGATCGGGGCCAAGGTCACGATCGTTACCGTGTCCGAGAGCGTATTGCCGTATGTCGGAAGCGATATCGGCCTGAGCAGCGCGACCTATGTCGAATTCGCTGCCCATCAGAAACGGATGGGGGAGCGGGTTCTGGGTGACGCAGACAAAGCCGCCGAACAGGCCGGCGTTCAGGCCGAAACGGTCTTCCTCGAGAATGCCGCGCCGGCCGCCGCGATCGTCGACGCCGCGGAGGCCAATAGCTGCGATCTCATCGTCATGGCTTCGCACGGCCGCCGCGGGCTCCGCAGGCTGGTTCTCGGCAGTGTGACGTCCGAAGTGCTTGCACTCAGCCCGATCCCGGTGCTCGTCGTCCGCTAACCCCTTCGTTTCACCCGAGCAAAGGCACGGCCAGACGGAATTGCATTGTTCCGGAACTAACGGTCCGTTGTGATGTTACGGCTGTTAACCATCGGGAGTATGCGATGTCGGCGTCAGTGAGGAAATTCGTCCCAGCGGTCATGATTTTGGCCGGTTCGGTGGGACTGGGTGGCTGTGCCACCAAGGGGTATGTTCGGGATCAGATTGCGGTTGTGAACCAGCGTGTCGATGCGCTCGACGCGAAGCTGACCGAGACGGACAGCACGGCGAAGTCTGCGCTGGCCCAGGCGCAGGCCGCGTCGGGCCAAGCCCAGCAGAACACCCAGCGGCTCGATCAGCTCAATGCCCGGGTCGACGGCGTGGAGCAACGGGTGCAGGTGCTGGAGAGCAAGCCGAAGCGGCCGCGTAATTAATGTCACAAGCAGCCACGCTGCGTATATGGTTGCCCGCGCCGCCCTCCCCACCGGAGGGCGGCGCGGTTTCCTTTAGAGTGCCTTTGCAATGATCCAGATTCTACCGGCACTCGCCGGACTTGCGCTGACCCTTACGCAGCAGGCACCGGTGCCCGCGCATCACCAGGCGCAGAAATCCGTGGCGTCGAAGACGCAGAAATCTCCGCCGTCGAAGACGCGGAAGTCGACACCACCGAAGGCACCGAAATCGACGCCGCCGCAAACGGAGGGCAGCAAGCCCGTGGCGGAAGAACTGATCCCCTCGGAGGAAACCGTGCGCGTCTCCGACTGGGTCGCCGCGTCGGGAGACAATCGGCGCCTGCCCTATGCCATCGTCGACAAGAAGAACGCCGCCGTCTTTTTGTTCGACGGAAAGGGCAAGCCGCTCGCCGATGGGCCGGTATTGATCGGCATCGCTCCCGGAGACGAGGCCACCCCCGGGGTCGGCAGCAAGAATCTTGCTGAAATCGGCCCCGCCGAAAAGACCACCCCCGCGGGGCGCTACCTCGCGAAATTCGGACTGGCAGTCGGAAAGCAGCGTGTGCTCTGGGTCGATTATGCCAACTCGGTGGCCCTCCACCCGATCCCGCCGACGGCCAGCAAGAAGGAGCATCGCCGCGAGCGGATGTTGTCGCCCACCAGCGACGACAACCGTATCACCTTCGGCTGCATCAACGTGCCCAAGGCCATCTATGCCAGGGTGCAGCCGCTTTTTCAGAGGAAGGGCGGCTATGTCTATGTGCTGCCCGACTCCAGGCCGATCGAGGAGGTTTTCCCCCTTTTGCGGGTTCAGGCGGCCCGAAAGGCCACGCCGCCGTCCGATAGGGAGCAGGCGGCAGCGCAATAGCCCTGAGACGCCGGGGCTCCCGCGCCCTCCTGTTTCGATTATGACCAGCTCGCGGGCGATCGGCACTTCCGGCCGCAATCACCTGGAAAGATTGACGCCCGCGTAACGACATGGAACGCTGACACCTCCAACGTACAGGGAGGATACGATGCCCATTCCCGCGAGCTGGTCTGCCAGATTGCTGTCGGTGCTGCGTTTCGTCACCGGACTGAGCCTGCTCCAGCATGGCACGTCCAAATTCTTCAACGTGCCGCCCTTCCCGATGCCGATGAACGGGATGCTTACCGCCGCGGGGGTGATCGAGATCGTCGGCGGCGTGCTCCTGATCCTCGGCCTGTTCACCCGCCCCGCGGCTTTCGTCGTCTCGGGCTTCGCCGCCGTCGGCTATTTCATGATCCACGCGCCGAACGGCTTCTTCCCCGCTGCCAATGGCGGCGAGGCGATCATGCTCTACTGCTTCATCTGCCTCTATCTGGCGGCGGCTGGCGGCGGCGCCTGGAGCGTCGACGCCACCCGCGGACAGGCATAGCCGGCCAGCGCCCGCTCGAGCAGCGGGCGCACCTGCTTCGGCCCCATATGCGCAAGCTGGGCGAGCGTCCTGCCCTCGCCCAGCTTCGTCGCGAGCAGATAGCCGACATAATAGCCGTAGCGGGGCGGCCACGCCGCGCTCGGCCCGTCGCCGGTGAACAGCGCGCCATAATCGTCCTTCTTCGTCGAGCCGAGCTTCGCGCGCACGCCGCACATCGCCTCGTCGAGCTTCGCATCGACCTCAGGCCGGATCGGTCGCGGGATGGTGAGCAACAGTTCGCGATCGCCCGCCCCTGGATTCAGCTTCGACGCCACATAGACCGCCAGCCCTTCCTGCCATAGTCCGCACCAGAGCTGGTCGCAGTCCGGAAAGAAGCGGGCGTGGTGGAAATGGAACAGCTCATGGTCGAGGAACGGGCCGATCGTCTTCTGGTCATGGATCCGCGCGATCACGTCCGCACCGAACACCCCAACATTCTTGCCGTGGATAGTACGCGTACCGCCGTCCATCTCGCCGAGCGAATGGACCAGCCATACCGGCACGGTGACTTTGTAGTCGGGGAAATAGGTACGAAAACGCGTGGTCGCGGTGGCATAGGTCGTGGTGAAGCTGCGCGCGGCCGCGTCATATTTCTCGCGGATCGCCGGAAAGCCGTTCAGGGCCCGCGCGATCTGCGCATCATATTTTGCCTCGTCCCGCCCGCGCGGTTCGTAAAAGCCCGGGAAGAGCGTGTCGAAGCGCTGACGGAACAGCTTGACGCGCTCGGCCTCGGGCATGTTCGCGGTGGCGTCGGCAAAGACCTCGAACTCGCCGGTGAGCGAGGTGAAGGCCGGCTCGGCCTTGCGCACCGATGCGGACCGCTGGCCCGCCGCGGCATTGCCCGTCAGCAACAATGCCGCCGCCAGTCCCGCGCGCCATTTCATGCCTTTCCCCCTCCTTGAGCCGTGTCACCTAACCAATACACGTCGCGTGCTAGGCGCATCCGGGGCCGCTGTGCAAGCGCGCGGTTCGGCGCAAAAAGGCAACGTCCGGCGCCGGAACGTTGTCACTGCGCGACAAAGTGGCCGCGCTCGCGATCCCCTCGCCGCCCGCGTCGTGCCTAGACTGCCTGCGGTGCGCGGCTGTCGCGCACGAGTGCGTAAGGGGTTCGCGGGGAATGTCTGCCAGGAGGTTGTTTGTCGAGGGCCGCGTACAACGCGTCGGCTACCGCGACTGGACGGTGCGCACTGCGCGCGCGCTGGGAATTACGGGCTGGGTCCGCAGCCTGAACGACGGCGGAGTCGAGATTCTCGCCATCGGCGAGGACCAGGCGATCGACGCGCTGATCGATCGTTGTCGAGAGGGGCCGCCCCTCGCCGCCGTGATCCGCGTGGAGGCGAGCGCTGCGGAAGACGCAGCCCGGATCAAGGGTTTCACCAAGCGCTTCACCGTCTGAGCGAGGGAACGGCATCCGGAAAAATTCCGATGCCGTTCCCTCCGGCCCGCCGCTAGGCTGGGTTCATGGATTGTCCCGAGACGCGTCCGGCCCGCCGATGGCCCCTCGCCTTGCTCGGGCTATCGGCGTTGCTTGCGAGCTGCGGCGGGAGCAAGGACGTCAATCCCGCCCCGCCCCGGGTCGAGACCAAGGCCGAACTGCCGCAGCAAGACTCGAACATCGTGGTGCCGGTCACCGCGCTGCTCGCGCCGGTCGAGGCGGGGATCAACCAGCGCATCCCGCGGCAGCTCTGGCAGATCAACAAGCCGGGCGAGCGCTGCGTGCCGCCGAAGAAGGTCAAGGTCTTCGGCAAGAAGGTCAACGTCACCCCGCTGATCAAGTGCGATATCGTCGGCCAGGTCACGCGCGGCGCGATCAAGCTGGTCGGCAATGGCAACACACTCTCGATCACCATGCCGGTGAGCGCGAGGATCAGCGCGCGCGACGTGGGCGGGATCATCAAGAGCGAGACCGCGACCGGCGCAGCAGTCGTGCGTGCCACGGCCAATGTCTCGGTCGATCGCAGCTGGGCGCCGCAGGCGAAGGTCCGCATCGCCTATGACTGGACCAATCCGCCCGGCATCGACTTCCTCGGCAAGCGCATCACCTTCGTCGACAAGGCCGATACCAAGCTGGCGCAGGTGATCGCAGGGATCGAGCGCGAAATCCCGAAGGAGATCGCCAAGATCCAGCTGCGGCAGAAGCTCGCTGCGTTGTGGCCCAAGGCTTTCACCTCGATCCAGCTCAACCGCACCAATCCCGAGGTGTGGATGCGCATCACGCCGCGCGCGCTCGGCTTCGGCGGCGTACGCTTTACTGGCGGACGGATCGACATGACGCTGATGCTCGCGGCGCTTACCGAGACCTTCGTCAGTGCCCGCCCGCCCGATCCCGAGCCGACACCATTGCCCTCCGTCTCGCCGGTAAAGGGTCCGCACGGGCTCAATTTCTTCATCCCGGTCCTCGCCGATTTCCGCGAACTCGAACCAGTCGTCGAGAAGGCGCTCGCCAAGACCGCGGCCAAGGGGATCACGCTGCCGGGCGTGGGCGCGGTCGACGCCGAATTCTCCAGGGCGACGATCTACGCCACCACCGGCGGCCGCATCGCGATCGGGATCAAGGCCAAGGTGACGCCGCAAAAGGGCGTGCTCGGGTCGACCAGCGGCGTGGTGTGGCTCTCGGCGGTGCCGTACAACGAGGCCAATGGCCAGCTGGTACGCGTGCGTGACCTCCAGATCGCCGGCCAGACCGACCGCAAGTCGATCAATCTGCTCTGGACGCTCTTCCAGAGCCCCGAGGTGATCGAGAGCATCCGCGGCGCGCTCAGCCACAATTTCGTGCGGGACTACGAAAAGGTCCTGACCAAGGCCCGCGAGGCTATCGCCAATCGCCGCGAGGGCGATTTCCTGCTCGCCGCGGACGTGAAGAGCGTGAGCAACGGCCTGCTCAAGGTAACCGGCGAGGGCCTGTTCCTGCCGGTGATGGTGCAGGGCGAGGCGAATATCCTCTACGCCCCGCAGTGAGGCGCCGGCTTACAGCGATGTAACTCACCAGCACGTATTCGACGGCTATCAAGATCGAACCGGTGAATCTGGGTCCGCATTTTCTGACCGAATGGCTTTGTGGTAGTTTTCCGACATGACCGAGCATCGTCCTCTTGAAAGCGGCCCTTTGCGGGTGCGTCTGCGCATCGAGGACTATCTCCTGCTCGAGCAGGCCGGCGCGTTCGATACCTATGCCAAGACCGAACTGATCGACGGAAGGATCGTCGGCATGAACGCGCAGCACAGGCCGCACGCGCTGACGAAGATGCGGCTGTATGACCGGTTGCGCGACACGCTACGGACGATGGATTCGCCGTTGCTCGCGATAATCGAGGTAGGCACGACACTGTCGAACGAAAATCTTGTCGAGCCGGACTTGATCCTGACCAGCGAGCCTGAAGGGACCGGGTTCATCCCGCTGCAATCGGTGGCGCTGGTCGTGGAAGTCGCCGACAGCAGCCTGACGTTCGAGCTCGGCGAAAAGGCAGCACTCTACGCGCGGCATGGTATCCCCGAATATTGGGTCGCCGATGTCGCGGCGCAGGTAATCCATCAGATGTGGACGCCCGAAGGCGAAGCCTATGTCGAGCGGCGCGAAGTGCCGTTCGGTGAGCAACTCGAGTCCGCGACTATCGCTGACCTGCGCATCCTCGCCTGACCGCCGAGACTAGCGGTCTTTCCAATAGTCGAACGCTTCAGCCTGCAGACGCGCGACCAGGCGGGCGGCTTCGGGGCCGGTCCACGCGCCATCATAGCCATAGGCCTCGGCCGCGCTGGTCCACCATCCCTGGCCGGGCAGCCGGTCGCTTTCACGAACCACCAATACTGCCAGCCCCGGCTCCCCTGCCGCGGTGGCAGCGTCGTCGATCGCGTCGAGAGTCCGGCAGTATGCGCGCATCTTGGGCCGGCTGAAGCGCAAGCCAAGTCCGGCCAGCGCCTCCGAATAGCTGACCGCCCGCCGCTCGCGCGCGGCCTGGATCAACAGGGCACGAACCCGACGTATATCGGCGATCGCTCCGGCGCCCTTGTCGTCGGGCACCAGCCCTTCCGCGACCAGCCAGCGGTCGAGCGTGTCGCCGAAGCCGGGCACCTTGCGCGCCATCAGAGCGCAGGTGCCCGGTTCGTCATCAGCGCGTCAGCTTCTTGTAGGCCAGCGCGGTCGGACGATCGGCAGCGTCACCGAGACGACGACGCTTGTCCTCTTCATAGGCCTCGAAGTTGCCCTCGAACCATTCGACATGGCTGTTGCCTTCGAATG
>Ga0065165_1002334_pt1 | contig 16548 bp, 14 predicted proteins | sample AraplaMF_Cvi_mMF_FD_63813 | JGI IMG/M metagenome (GOLD analysis project Ga0065165, IMG submission 63813) | Arabidopsis root microbial communities from the University of North Carolina, USA - plate scrape MF_Cvi_mMF (version 2) (version 3) | ecosystem: Host-associated > Plants > Roots >...
CGATCATGCCGAGCAGGTCGGCAAGAAGATCCTGATCTCGGGCGGCGGCCGCTGCAACTTCACCAATATCCACACCGCGCCCGATCGCTATCTCTCGGCCAACCCGCATTTCGCCAAGTCGGCGCTCGGCCGCTACACCGCGCAGGACTTCCTTGCTCTGGTCGAGCGCCACCGCATCGCCTGGCACGAAAAGACGCTCGGCCAGCTCTTCTGCGACGGCTCGGCGCGCCAAATCGTCGACATGCTGCTGGGCGAATGCGCCGCGGGCCAGGTCGCGATCCGCACCGGGCGCGGCGTCGGCGAGATCGACCATGCCGACGGCCGCTACCGGGTCGGCGGAGACGAAGCCCCGGCGCTGGTCATCGCCACCGGCGGCCCGTCCATCCCCAAGATGGGCGCCACCGGCTTCGCTTATGATCTCGCCCGCCGCTTCGGCCTCAAGGTGGTCGAGCCGCGCCCTGCGCTCGTCCCGCTCACCTTGCCGCCCGATCAGGCGCTGTTCCGCGAGCTCTCCGGCGTCTCCACTCCGGTGGTTGCCCGCGCCGGCAAGGCCGCCTTTCCCGAAGCGGCCTTGTTCACCCATCGCGGCCTCTCCGGCCCGGCGATCCTCCAGGTGTCGAGCTATTGGCGCCACGGTGAGCCCGTCCATATCGACTTTCTCCCGGACCGCCCCGCCAATTGGCTGGCCGACGCCAAGCGCGCCACTCCGCGGTCCACGCTCCGCAAACTGCTCGCCGAGACGCTTCCCGGCCGGCTCGCCGAGACCCTGGCCGAGCAGCTCGCGCTGCCCGGCGATATCGGCAACCTTCCCGACCGCAGGCTGCAGGAGGCCGAGCGCCGCCTGGCGGCATGGCCCTTCCTCCCCAACGGCACCGAGGGATATGCCAAGGCCGAAGTGACGATCGGCGGGATCAGCACCGCCGATCTCTCGTCGCAGACGATGGAGGCGCGCAAGGTCCCCGGCCTCTACGCGATCGGCGAGGCGGTCGACGTCACCGGCTGGCTCGGCGGCTATAATTTCCAATGGGCCTGGGCCAGCGGCTGGGCGGCGGCGCAGGCGCTCTGACTTGAGCCGCTACAGCAAGTTCAGTTCCCCTGCGAAAGCAGGGGTCGAGGGTCACAGGCGACGCGCTCGAAACCCTGGGCTCCTGCTTTCGCAGGCGCATGATACCCTCTCAGCTAATCGACCTCAGTCATGCCCCGCCAGCCCCTGGCTGCGCTTCGCCGCCACGGCGCTGCGCAGCGCCTCGGTCCGGTTGCGCAGCATCGCGACTTCGGCCGCCGAATAGCCGTCGCGACCGTAGCGCGCGCTCGTCGCTTCGATGCGATAGCCCTCGCGGCGCAGTGCCCGCGCCTCGGCGCGGCTGAGCTGCCCGGCATCGCGCCCGTCGCGGATCGCCCCGCGCAGGTCGCGCACCTCGCGGCCGATCGACACGCTCTGCGCCAGCCCCGGATCCGTCGGCACGTCGCGCAGGATGTCGCCGCGGATCGAGGGACTGCCCGAAAGCCCGCGCATCGATCCGGCGATCTGCGCCGAGGCCGGTGCGGCGACGACGATGAGTATGGCGGTGACGGCGAATGCGACGATTCCGGTTGCGAACATGCGCATGGCGATCCTCCCTATGGATCCAGACTTCGCCCCCCGCGACTGAACCCCGGCTTAATTACGCGCCCGGAACCAGATCGGTGCCTGCAGGTTCACGCTCCATGGAAGCGATGCAACTCCACCGCGGTCGCCTGATCGACCATGTCCAGCTGGTCGTCGCCGACTTGCCCGCCAGCCGCGCCTTCTACACGGCGGTGCTCGACGTCCTCGGCATTCCGCTCGGCGGCGAGGCCGACAGCCATTTCTGGTATGACGAGCTCTTCGTCTCGACCAAGGATGGCCCCGAGGCGGCCGGCAAGCTCACCGGCCGCCACCATCTCGCCTTCCAGGCCAGGGACCCGGCCATGGTCGATGCCTTCCACAAGGCCGGGCTGGCAGCCGGCGGCAAGGATAACGGCGCCCCCGGCGACCGCCCCAATTATCATCCCGGCTATTACGCCGCCTTCCTGCTCGATCCCGACGGCAACAATATCGAGGCCGTCTATCATGGCCCGCACCAGCGCTCGGCCCCCAGCGTGCAGATCGACTTCGAGATGTAACGTCCCGCCTCAGGGATTCCCGCAGTTAACCCCGAATTAGCTTGCCCTCGCCGCCCGCCGAGCCCATGTGCGCGGCTCCATGGAATTCCAGAACCTCCCCACGCTTCTCGCCGAAGCGCTCGCAGCGCGTGGTTACGCCACGCCCACCGCGGTCCAGGCCGCCGTCATCGAACCCGAGGCTGCCGGCCGCGACCTCATCGTCTCCGCCCAGACCGGCTCGGGCAAGACCGTCGCCTTCGGCCTCGCAATGGCCGGCGACCTGATCGGCGAGGACGGCCGCGTCGTCCCGTCGCGCGAGCCGCTCGCGCTCATCATCGCCCCCACCCGCGAACTCGCGCTCCAGGTCAGCCGCGAGCTGATCTGGCTCTACGGTCCCACCGGCGCGCGCATCGCGACCTGCGTCGGCGGGATGGACGCCTCCAAGGAGCGGCGCCAGCTCAACCATGGCGCGCACATCGTCGTCGGCACCCCGGGCCGTCTGCGCGACCATCTCGAACGCGGCGCGCTCGACCTCTCTGCGCTCCGCGCCGCCGTCCTCGACGAAGCCGACGAGATGCTCGACATGGGCTTCCGCGACGATCTCGAGCACATCCTCGACGCCACCCCCAACGAGCGTCGCACGTTGCTGTTCTCGGCGACGATGCCCAAGCCGATCGTCGCGCTCGCCCGCCGCTACCAGAAGGACGCGCTGCGCATCTCGACCGTCGGCGAGGATCGCGGCCATGGCGACATCGCCTATCAGGCGGTCACCATCTCGCCCTCGGACACCGAGCACGCAGTGATCAACCTGCTCCGCTTCCATGAGGCCGAGACCGCGATCCTGTTCTGCGCCACCCGCGACAATGTCCGCCACCTGCACGCCACTTTGGTCGAGCGCGGCTTCTCCGCCGTCGCGCTGTCGGGCGAGCACAGCCAGAACGAGCGCAACCACGCGCTTCAGGCGCTGCGCGACCGCCGTGCCCGCGTCTGCGTCGCCACCGACGTCGCCGCGCGCGGCATCGACTTGCCGACGCTCAGCCTCGTCATCCATGTCGAGTTGCCGCGCGACGCCGAGGCGCTCCAGCACCGTTCGGGCCGCACCGGCCGCGCCGGCAAGAAGGGCACCGCGGTGCTCCTGGTCCCCTATCCCCGCCGTCGCCGCGTCGAGATGATGCTCAAGGGCGCGCGCATCAACGCCGAGTGGATCGAGGCGCCGACCCCCGAGGCGATCCGCGCCAACGATCGCGAGCGGCTCCTGGCCGCGCTCCTCGCCCCCGTCGAGACCGACGACGAGGATCTGGCCCTCGCCGAGCGCCTGCTCGCCGAGAAGAGCCCGCAGGAGATCGCTGCCGCGCTCGTCCACGCCCACCGCGCCGCGATGCCGCAGCCCGAAGAGATCATCGAGCAGACGCCGGAGGGCCGCCGCGCCGCCCAGCAGGAGCGCCACCGCCCCGGCTTCGACGACATCGCCTGGTTCCACATGGATATCGGCCGCCGCCAGAATGCCGATCCGCGCTGGGTGCTGCCCTTGATCTGCCGCCGCGGCCACATCACCAAGAACGAGATCGGCGCGATCCGCATCGGCCCGAACGAGACCTTCTTCCAGGTCCCCAGCGCCATCGCCGCCAAGTTCGCCGCCGCAGTGGCGCGGACCTATGAAGGCGACGAGGACGTCAACATCGAGCCTTCGCGCGACGGCCCGCCCCAGCATGGCGGCGGCGGTCACGGCGGCGGCGGCCGCGCGCCCTATCAGAGCGGCGCCCGCGGCGGCCCCCGCGCCGGCGGCGGCAACGATCGCGGCCCCGGCCGCCCGCAAGCCCCCTACAAGGCACGGCCCCACCGCAAGGGCCCGCTGCGGGGCTGACGGCTACCTTCCCTCTCCCGTCGGGAGAGGATTGCACAGACTTGGGCCCGCTTCTTCAGCGGGTCCTAGTCGGAGCTGGGTGGGGGGATCACCCTATCGAGAGCAGGACAACCTCACCCCGTTCGCCCTGAGCTTGTCGAAGGGCCATTCTTCTGTCTTGCGCGCCAGGCCGAAGAAAAACGGTGCTTCGACAAGCTCAGCACGAACGGAGTTGGGGCAGGCCCTTTACCTAGAGCGAGGTGCCCCTAACCCGCTCGTTCCAAGCGAAGCCGAAAAACGCGCGGATCGGTGGGGTATCCCGCGCAAGCCATCGCGCGCTAAGGGAGCCCCATGCCCACCCCTCGCATCCTCGTCGACGCCGACGCCTGCCCGGTGAAGGACGAGATCTACAAGGTCGCCTGGCGCCACGAGGTCCCGGTGGTCGTGGTAAGCAACCAGCACCTCCGCATCCCCGCCCACCCGCTCCTCACCCGCCAGGTGGTGAGCGACGCCTTCGACGCCGCCGACGACTGGATCGCCGAGCAATCGGCCCCCGGCGCGATCGTGATCACCGCCGACATCCTGCTGGCCGACCGCGCGCTCAAGGCCGGCGCCCGCGTCCTCGCGCCCACCGGCAAGCCCTTCACCACCAGCTCGATCGGCGGCGCCATCGCCACCCGCGCCATCATGGCCGACCTCCGGGCCGGCGGCGACCAGCTCGGCGGCCCCAAGCCCTTCGCCGCAGCCGACCGCTCGCGCTTCCTGCAGGCCCTCGACGCGGCGGTGGTGGCGGTAAAGCGCGGGTGTTGAATTTTCGGGAATGCTCCTTGTTGCCCGGACGACGCCTATCGCCTCCGCAACATCTCTATCATCTCGATTAAAAGGTTACGCCCGTCCAGAACGTCCTCGGCGTTCCCGTCAGATGCCCGTAGGAACTTTTCCTTGGTCCGCAGCGCCATCTTCACCAATCTGGTGTAGCGATCCGCTCCCAGCTTCCCCTTGATAACCTTCAAACCTTCATCGAGGGCGAAATATTCCGTATCTATGCTCTTGCCTGCGAAGTAAGAATCATCCTCAAATTTGGGGGCATCAAGCACCATCGAACCCAACATCTCTATGGTTTCGCCGACAGTCTGGGGGATATAGGGCTTGTAAGGCCGCATGATATTCAACTCCTCGGACGTTGTATAGCATAGGTACCGCCCGGCCCCAGTTGGCTAGGACGAATTATGATTACGGTTTCAGGTCCGAAATCACTGGCGAAGAAGCCTCTCACTTGCTTTCCACCGGGAGTCTTCCGGAAAAGGGTCATATCGAATGCGACCTTTCCTACCCGAGCATCGGGTACAGTATAGGTTCGCTCGGTTTCGCTCGTTCGATATTCCCGGCCCACTACCCGAACCGGGAGATCGGTCCCGGTGCTGACGCCATATATATTGTAAAACCTCCTGAGGTCGTTTCGGACTCTCCAATCAACGAAGTTGCCTAGGGCCACCCGCGCGGAAGGCGTGAGCCTTAGTCCCCCGGCCTTTAGCGCCTCGAGGCCCGCATCATATGCTCTATCGACCCGCTCCTGTAGAAATCGGAGCGTCTCCACTTGAAGCGGACCCGTTTCGCCACGAATGCGGTAGAGCGCGGCCGCCCGATCCATTCGCAAGCCATTCAGATAATTGATCTGGCCCTGCACCGTGTCCGGAAATTGTCCGGCGCGGCTACGAGGATAGTGCGGGTCGACTTCCCAAATTTGCTTCAACAGGTCGCTCGCCTGCCTTTGCGTCCACTCGGCCGTCAGAGCATTAGCCGGCCCGAAGATGTCGAAGATCGCATCCGCAGCCATGATAACGCGCTCGGGCACCGTTCCAAGGCCCGGAAACACCTGTCGCAGAAATGTAGGATCATAATTCGGCCGAGCGCCTCCAGCGTCACCCCCGCGAGGGCTGCGCCGCCCGACCCGACCACCGCGCCCCGTTGGACCACCTGGCGGCGCCATCGCAAAGTTGCGCGGCGATACAAGCGCGCTACCTGAGATTCGTGGTCCACCAGGGGCGAAGGTGAACTGTCCGTTCCGTGGGTCGTGATACGGGTTAAATTTGACTTCCGTACTACCGACCACGGCTCTTCGACCCGTGCGCAAATAGAGGCGAAACGCGCACCGTGCCGGCGTGTTGAAACCTTCTCGATCCTGCATCGGGATAACCCTCCGACGAGAACAAATCAAGAACATTCCAACATGTCAATCGCTGTGAAGATGCGGCGGCGCCGACATCCGTGCGCCGCTGCCATCCATGACCGCCTCAGTTGCACGCCGCGCCTGAACGCGCCCTCCCCACCCGCTAATCTATCCGATTATGGCTTTCGTCCCGCTACCTGAGCCAAAAGCCGCATCCCGAAAAGGAGATGCAGGATGCAGGCGACGGGCACCAATCCGATCCTCTCGCGCGATTGTATCGCAGGCCTCGGAACGATCGCGGGCGCCGCCCCGCGCAAGGCTGCCGCATCGCCGCCGCGCTTTGATGCCTCGGACCTCTACGGCAAGAACGGCCCCAAGGCTCAGGACATCCAGCAGAACAGCCTTGGCGACTGCTATTTCATCGCCCCGATGGCCGCGATCGCCAAGCAGCAGCCCGGCCGGATCAAGGACATGATCCGCTTCGACAACAAGACCGACACCTTTGTCGTCAAGCTCCACGGCGCCGATGGCAAGGTCCGCGAGATCCGCGTCACCCAGCGCGAGCTCGCCGACAACATCGATCGCGGCGGCGGCAGCACCGCCGACAATACCGGCAAGGACAAGCGCATCTGGCCCGCGGTGATCGAGACTGCCTATGCCAAGATGCACGACAGCAATCCGCGCAACGGGCTCGACGAGGGCTATCGCAAGATCGGCAATGGCGGCTGGCCCGCCGATGCGATGCAGGCGCTCACCGGCAGCCGCGGCAGCGAGATCAGCTATTCCCGCCGCAGCGGCGAGACCCAGGACCAGGCGCTCACTCGCCTCGCCCGCCAGGTCGATGCCGCGCTCGGCAACGGTCGCCCGGTCAATGCGTGGAGCGTGCCCGAGAACGGCAGCCGCCAGGACGGCCTGGTCGACGACCATGTCTACACCGTCGAGAAGGTCACGCGGAACAAGGATGGCGACTGGGTCGTAAGTCTCCGCAACCCGTGGCACACCAACCAGGGCGTCGGCGAAGGCCATGACCAGGCCAATGCCGTGATCGAAGTGCCGCTCGCGCGGCTGGTCAACACCGGCGGTCTCCACACCTTCGTCGTGGGGCCCGCCAGATAGAGGGAGGCTTCCCTTGCACATGGCAGGATTCACGATGGCAGCAGCTCTGGCCGGTTCGGCGGCCCTTTCGCTCGACGCGCTTCCGGCCCCGGTCGGCGCGCGCGCCCCCGCGGCGGCCGACGCCGCAGCCACCGCCGCGCTCGACAAGACCGTCACCGCTTATGCCCGCGACGCCTTCGCTATCGCCGAGGCCCGCCATTTCGTCCTTGCCGAGCCGCTCGGCTGGCAACAGGTCGTCAAGCCGATCCGCAACAAGATCGAGGCCGAAGGCGGCACCCGCATCGCCATCCCGTGGAACCGCCCCGGCTACGACCCGATCGAGCTGTTCCGCCTGAAGGACGGGTCCGGGCTGGTGATCGCGATGGAATATGCCAAGCCCCCCGCCAAGGCACGGGTCGCGGCCTATTACCGGGTGACGCTGCACAAGCTGCCGGCGGAGTGACCATGCGTCTATTGGCTTTTCCGATCGCCCTGGCGGCGTCGCTACTTTCGACGGATGCCTTTGCGCAGGACGTGCTGGGCCCCGTCAACCCGGCCGACTATACGGGCGCGATCACGATGGGATCGGCGATAAACGCCAATGCGCGGAAGGGCGAAAACTTCCGCGGAACCGGATTTTCCGAGCGCTATGTGCGGTCGCAATGTGCCGCCCTGCCAGCCGAGCGCGCCCGATATGGCGCGACGTATCGCAGCGTCGTGCGCTGGACCAGGATCTGTCGAAGCGCCCGTCTGCTACGCTAGCGAACATGCGTCGACGCGTTGACGCCGAACCCGCGCCGCGCCAGGCTCGGGCGCAACGCGCCGGCCAGACCTTCTGAACTTCGCCGCCGCAACTTCGCCACTGCCGCCCCGGTTGCTCTCCGCCCCGCCGCTTCCTAAGCTCGGCCGCACATTCAATCACCGGGGCATTATGCACAGACTGAAGATCGCTCTCCTCGCTGCCACGCTGGCGGCGGGCCTGGCCGCGCCCGCCCAGGCGCAGCATGCGTCGAAAGGCGCCCCTGCCCGCATCACCCCCGAGCATGTCCGCGCACATGTCGACCTGCTCGCCGGCCCGGGCTTGCGCGGCCGTGGCAGTGCGACGCCCGACGAGGCTGCTGCCGCCGCCTATGTCGCGGCGATGTTCCGGGGCTATGGCCTTGCCACGGCGCCGGGGATGACCGGCTATACCCAGCCGGTCGATATCGTCAGCCTGCGGCTCGATCGCGCGCCGGTGCTCACCGCAAACGGGGTACCGGTCGAGGCGCCGATGCTGTTCTCGTCCAACGGCGATCCGATCCGCGGCAAGCTCACCGTCTTTGCCGGCACCGACCCCAAGGCAGCTCCCGCCGCCGATGTGCTGATCGTCACCAATCCCGCGGCCAACGGGCTTCAGGTCGCCGGCCAGGTCGACCAGTCCAAGGTCAAGCTCGTCATCGTCCGCGCGACCGACGAGGTGCGCGGCTATTATGACATCATCGGGGCCCGCCCGCGCATGCCGCGCTACATCAAGGGCGAGACGCCGCGCCCGCGGCGCAACATCCTCGCATTGCCCGACGCCGCGTTCGACAAGCTCGCCGCGCAGGACGGCGCCGCGATCGCGCTCGAGCTGCCCGGGCTGGTCGAGCAGGCGCAGGTCACCACCAACGCCATCGGCTACCTCCCCGGCACCGATCCGGCCGCGGGCGTGCTGCTGGTCACCGCGCATCTCGACCATCTCGGCGTCCGTCCCGACGGCAAGGTGATGTACGGGGCCAATGACGACGCCTCGGGCACCGCCGCGGTGCTCGAGCTGGCGCGGGTGCTGGCAGGCAGGAAGCACCGCCGCGGCATCCTGTTCGCCGCTTATGGCAGCGAGGAAGCGGGCGGCTTCGGCGCGCGCTGGTTTGGCGAACACCCGCCGGTGCCGCTCAGCGATATCGTCGCCAATCTCGAGATCGAGATGATCGGCCAGCAGGATCCCAAGCTCCCCGCCGGCACGATGATGATGACGGGGTTCGAGCGCTCGACCTTCGGCGAGACCTTGAAGGCGCACGGGGCGCTGGTCACCACCGATCCCTATCCCGAGCAGAACTTCTTCCAGCGCTCGGACAATTACGCGCTCGCGCTGAAGGGCGTGGTCGCGCACACGGTCTCGGGCTGGGCGACCGTTCCGACCTATCACACCCCCGAGGACACGATCGACAAGCTCGACATTCCGTTCATGGCGCGCGCGATCCAGTCGCTGGTCGCGCCGCTCGCCAGCCTGGCGGACAGCAAGGCGAAGCCCGAGTGGAAGCCCGGCGGCCGGCCGGCCGAATGACCGCGGGCGAGCTCCAGGACCTGCTGGTGACGGCGCTGGTCCGGCAGATGGGCGGCAGCAAGCGCGACTGGCGCGCGGCGCTGGGCCCGGTGCGGGTCTACAGCGCCGAGACGCACCCGCACTGCAACTGGTCGGTCGCGCCCTCGGGCAGCGCCGGCGAGAACGCGATCATCGAGCGCCTGCTCGACGATTTCCGCGCGCGGCACCCGCTGGTGGAGGGCTGACCTGATTCCCCTCCCTGCAAGGGAGGGGTTAGGGGTGGGTGCGCGGCCCGCAGGGTCGCGCCCGATGAGCCGCGTCGTTGGCTCGCTTCGCTCGCACCCACCCCCGGCCCCTCCCTGTCAGGGAGGGGAGTTCAGGTTACGCCGCCCGCAAGGTCCGCGCCGCGGCGACCATCGCCTCGATCGCCGGCTTCACTTCGTCCCATTTGCGGGTCTTGAGCCCGCAATCGGGGTTCACCCACAATTGCTCGGGCTGGAGGTGCTGCTGCGCGAGCCGCATCAGGTCCACCATCTCGCCCTCGCCCGGCACCCGCGGCGCGTGGATGTCGTACACCCCCGGCCCGATCGCGCCGGGATAGCGATACGCCGCAAACCCCTCGAGCAGTTCCATCTGCGACCGCGCCGTCTCGATCGAGATCACGTCGGCGTCCATCGCCCCGATCGCCGGCAGGATGTCGTTGAACTCGGAATAGCACATGTGCGTGTGGATCTGGGTCGCATCGCCCACGCCCGAGGCCGAGAGCCGGAACGCCGCGACCGCCCATTCGAGATAGACCTCCCAGTCACGCCGGCGCAGCGGCAGGCCTTCGCGGAGCGCCGCCTCGTCGATCTGGATCGCCTTGCATCCCGCCGCCTCGAGGTCCGAGACCTCGTCGCGGATCGCCAGCGCGATCTGCCGGCAACTGTCGGCCCGCGGCTGGTCGTCGCGGACGAACGACCAGTTGAGGATGGTCACCGGCCCGGTGAGCATGCCCTTGACCGGCTTGTCCGTCAGGCTCTGCGCATAGCGCCACCATTCCACCGTCATCGGCTGCGGCCGCGAGACGTCGCCATAGAGGATCGGCGGCCGCACGCAGCGCGAGCCATAGGACTGGACCCAGCCATTGACCGTGAACGCGAACCCGGAAAGCTGCTCGCCGAAATACTGGACCATGTCGTTGCGCTCGAACTCGCCGTGCACCAGCATGTCGAGCCCGACCTCCTCCTGCCAGGCGATCGTCCGCGCCGTCTCCTCGCGCAGGAACGCCTCGTACGCCGCCGCGTCGAGCTCGCCGCGATTGAACCGCGCGCGGGCATTGCGGACCTCGCCGGTCTGCGGGAACGAGCCGATCGTCGTCGTCGGGAAGGCCGGCAGCGCCAGCACCGCCGCCTGCGTCCCGGCCCGCTGGGCAATGTCGCCCTGCCGCTCGTACATCGCGTCGGTGACCGCGGCGACGCGCTCGCGGACCTGGGGATTGTGGACCCGCGGCGAGGCCTTGCGGTTCGCCGCGGCCTGCGACGCCGCTGCGAGCTCGCCGGCAACACCGTCGCGCCCTGCGTTGAGCGCGCGCTTGAGCAGCGCCAGTTCCTCGACCTTCTGCACCGCAAAGGCCAGCCACTGGGTCACTTCCGGATCGAGCTTCTTCTCGAGCGCGAGATCGACGGGGACGTGGAGCAGCGAGCAGGACGGCGCCAGCACCAGGTCGCGCGTCGCAGCGACTGGCGCGAGGCGATCGAGCAGCGCATCGAGATCGGCACGCCAGACATTGCGCCCGTCGACCACCCCGAGCGACAGCAGCAGCGACCTGGGCACCGCCCGGAGCACGGCGTCGAGCTGCCCGGGCGCGCGGACGAGATCGACATGCAGCCCCGCCACCGGCAGCGCCGCTGCGAACGACAGATTGTCGCCCAGCCCGCCGAAATAGGTGGTGAGCATCAGCTTGGGGCCGGAGCGCGACAGCCGGGCATAGGCGCGGGTCAGCGCGCGGCGCTGCCGCTCGTCGAGGTCGAGCACCAGCACCGGCTCGTCGATCTGCACCCATTCGGCGCCGGCATGGGCAAGCTGGCCGAGGATCGCGGCATAGAGCCCGAGCACTTCGTCGAGATAGTCGAACGGATCGACGTCCTTGCCCTTGGCGAGGCTCAGCCAGGTCACCGGCCCGAGCAGCACCGGACGCGTCTCATAGCCCTGCGCCCTGGCCTCGCGATATTCGTCGACCACCTTGAGCCGATTGAGCGCGAGCTTCTGCCCGGCGACGAGTTCGGGCACGAGATAATGATAATTGGTGTCGAACCACTTGGTCATCTCGCAGGCCGTCACGCTGCCGTGGCTGCACCCGTCATGGTCGTCGCCAATGGTGCCGCGCGCCATCGCGAAATAGGTGGCGAGGCCGGCCTCGCCATCGGCGCTGCGATAGCGCTCGGGAATCGCGCCGAGCATCACGCTGGTGTCGAGGACGTGGTCGTAGAGCGAGAAATCGTTCGACGGCAGCCAGTCGGCGCCCAGCGCCTTCTGCCGCGCCCAGGCGGCCGTACGCAGGCCCGAGGCGGCGTCGAGCAATTCGGCCTCGCGCGTCTTTCCGGACCAGAAGGCCTCGAGCGCGTGCTTCAGCTCGCGCCGCGGCCCGATGCGCGGAAAGCCCAATGTAGCAACGGTAATGGTCATGTTCTTCAACCCCGAAGACGTGGCGAAGAGACGCGGACCAGACGCAGACGCACGCGCACGGAAAGCCCCGGACGGCACGCAAGCGGCCAATTCGGGCACCCCGCCGGTGGACGTTATCGCGTCGCAGGCAGGTCTCCTGGCTCGCGGGTCGGTGCGGCGGTCCGTCTTCCCGGGGCGAACCCCAGTGACATGGTTGGACCACAGCTCGCCGCTTACAGTTGCGGGGGCAGCGCCGGTCTTGCACCGGCTTCCCGTCTTAGCTCCGCCGCGGGCACGCCCGGACGAAGAACCTTTGACGGCCTCGAGATCGCACCCCCCGCGACCCCCGTCAACCCTGATATAAGGAATTCTTTATATGACTATCGAGCAGCATTAACCTTTGGTCGAGCAAGCTGAGGCATAAGCCCGCTGACAAATCCGCTGCGGCATGCAAGTCTTGCCCGGCGAGCTATCGAGATTGGGGATCCGAGGGCATGACGCCGTGGCACGAGATCGCGCGCTACGCCGAGCGCTGCCCGAGCCCGCACAACACCCAGCCCTTTCGCCTGCGCGTCCTCGACGACCGGACCGCGCAGATCGTCTTCCTGCCCGATCGGGGCCTGCCCGTCGCGGACCCGCTCGGCCGCTTCACCTGGCTGACCGCCGGCATCTTCGCCGAGATCTGCACGATCGCCGCGCACTCCCTGGGCTATGAGCTGGTTGCAGACTTCGATCACAAGCCGATATATTCCGGCGGCGATATCGAGACCCCGCAGACGATCGCCACGCTCCGCCTCGAAGGCACGGCCGGCGCCCCGATCGCCGATATCGACGCCGACCTCATCCTGCGCCGCCAGACTTCGCGCCTGCCCTATGACGGCACCCCCTGCCCGCCTGCGGTGATCGACGAACTCAAGGCCGAAGCCGCCCGCCTCGGCCACCGGTTCGAGACGCGCAGCGACAAGCAGGCAATCCGCTGGGTGGTCGAGCTCAACAAGCAGGCGCTGTTCCACGATCTCGACGATGACGACCTGCGCAAGGAACTGACCGGCTGGCTCCGCTTCAGCGCGCGCGAGGAAGACCTGACGCATGACGGCCTGTCGGCGCGCTGCATGATGCTCAACGGCACGCTGCTGCGCAGCTTCTTCCTCCAGCACCGCCTGTGGACCTTCCCGGGCATCCGCAACCTGGTCGGTGCGGTCTATGGATCGACGATGAAGGGCATTGGCACGATCGGCTGGCTGCGCGGCCGCTATGTCGACAGCAGCGACTGGGTCGCCGCCGGGCGCGTGATGATCCGGCTCTGGCTGATGCTCACCGCGCGCGGCGTCTATTGGCACCCGTACGGCTCGGTGATCACCAGCGAGGCGGCGCGGCGCAACATGATCGATTATCTGCAACTGCCCGCGGAAACCGGCGGAGAGGACATGGTATGGCTGCTGCTTCGATTGGGGACGAGCCCGACACCACCGCGCAGCCTGCGCCTGCCCCGCGCCGAAATCCTGTCATACGCGCCGTAAAGCACATCCTCTATTATCCCGCGGTCGCCGCGGTGATGGTGGTCGACGCGCTCGAGCGGATGCTCGCCAATTCGGGCGACCTCTACCGGCTCGCGCTGCTTCCCGGGCTCGAGCGCGTCCGCTGGAATCTCGGCATCTGGCGGGCGTGGCGCGCTTTCTACCAGGCCTATGCGCGCGTGCCGGCCTATCGCGACTATATCGATGCGCGCGGCGGCCTTCCCGACGTCCATTTCGGTCCCGGGATCACTCCGCTGCTCGACGTCATCCCTGAGATGGACAAGGCCAGCTATGTGAAGGCCTATCCGCTCGAGCGCCGCGTCGTCGGCGGGCGGATCCCGCGCAAGGGCGTGATGGTCGACGAGAGCTCGGGATCGAGCGGCATGCCGACCAGCTGGGTGCGCGGCCGCGTCGAGCGCCAGATCGTCAGCCAGATGATGCAGCTCAGCTACCGCGACAGTGTCGATCGCGAGCGGCGGGTGTTCATCCTCAACGCCTTCGCGCTCGGCGCCTGGGCGACCGGCATGAACGTGTCGATCTCGCTGACCGATTCCTCGATCCTCAAGTCGACCGGCCCCAACATCGACAAGATCGTCAACACGATGCTCGAGTTCGGACCCGATTTTCGTTACGTCGTCATGGGTTACCCGCCATTCCTCAAGACGCTTGCCGACGATCCGCGCGTCGACTGGAGCCGCTTCGTCGTCGATGCGGGCTATGGCGGCGAAGGCATATCGGAGAGCCTGCGCACCTATCTCGGCCGCAAGTTCAAGCGCGTGGTCGGCAGCTACGGCGCCTCGGATCTCGAAGTGAACATGGCGATCGAGAACGAGCTGTGCATCGCGCTGCGCCGCGCGGTGATGGAGGATGCCAGCCTGCGCAGCGCGCTGATCCGCGAGGATTACGGCGTCACGCCGATGATCTTCCAGTACAACCCGCTGGCTTATTATATCGAGACCAACGCCGCGGGCGAACTGATCGTCACGATGTCGCGGCCATACCACATCGCCCCCAAGGTCCGGTACAACATCCACGACCGCGGCCACGTCATGCGGCTCCCCGAGCTGCGCAAGCGGCTGCGCGCCGCCGGCCGCGAGGATCTGCTCGCCCAGGCGCGCACCGACCTGCCCCTGCTGTTCCTCTACGGCCGCTCGGACATGTCGGTCGACTATTACGGCGCCAACGTGACGCCCGACAGCGTGCGCGAAGTGCTGTTCGGAATCGAGGAGCTGGCGCCGGTGCTCAACACCTTCCGCCTGCTTTCCAGCGAGGACGAGAGCCACACCAAGCGCATGGAGATCGCCGCCGAGCTGGTCGAGGGCGCGGCCGTGCCGGACAATGTCGCCGATCTCGCCAAGACCGCCTTCGAGCGCCTCGCGAAGATCAACGGCGACTTCTTCAACGCGCTCTACAAGACCGCCTCTCCCGAGAACCCGCCGCAGCTCACCCTGCACCCCTTCGAGACCGGTCCCTTCGCCGGCGGCCAGCGCAAGCTCAAGAACGAATATGTCGCGACCGACCTCAAATACGACAAGCTCTGAGCTGCGCCGGCGCAGGCATTCGCAGCCGACCATGGGCTTGCAATGTAGGATTTCGCCTGCTTGGCTCCAGCCGGACGGGTCCGCCGCGCTTTGACATATCGAATGGTGCGACGCGCTGCGGGACAGCGCCGATAGTGTGACCCTAGTGTGACCTTCCGCGTTTCGCGCGGGCCCGGCGCGCCGAATGTCGATGCGGCCTAGCGATAGATCGGCCGGGTGAGGCAATGGACGCCGCCGGTCGCCTTGGCGATCTCGCTGCCGTCGAGGCAGGTGATCCGGATGCCGGCCTTGGCCTCGAGCTCGGCGCGCAACTTCGCCGGCATCGAGAAGGCGATGTAGCGGCCGCCGCCCAGCGGCAGCATGTTGCAGCGCTCGTGCGCGATCGCGTCCGCCTTGTCGCAGGTGACGATGCTGAACCCCATCGCCTGGGCATGCGCGATCGGATCGATGCTGTGGAGCCGCCGCTCCTCGTCGATCAGGAAGCCCGAGTGGAACATGCCCGCCGCGGCGAACATCACCCGATTGGGCAGCACGGTGAAGCCGGTATCGAGATGGAGCAAATCGGGATCGTGCGACAGCCCGATGATCTGGTCGACATGAGTCGGGATCAGCTCGAGCGCGAGGCGGATCGCCGCCGCCTTGCTGGTCCGCACGCCGAAGCCGATCAGCAGGATCCGCTTGCCGCCGTCCATCGCCGGGAGCACGTCGCCGCCCTCGCAATATTCGTCGTCGTCGAAGGTGAAGGCAGGCTTCATGCCCAATTTGCCCAGCGCCCGCGCGACCAGCGGCGCCTCGCCGACCCGCCCTGCCAGCTTCAGCCGGGCGGGCACGAAGATATCGGGCGCCCAGGGCAAGGTCAGCGAGCTGTCGCGCGTGAACATCAGATTGGGGTTCGACGCCGCCTCGCGCCGATAGTCGGGGTCGTCGCCGAGCAGCGATTCGAGCGTGACGATCTCGACATGGCGGGAGAGCTTGCGGCAGAACGCGTCATATTGGCTGTGGAAGCCGTCGGCCGCCGGCACCGCGAGGAAGTTCGAACGCGCGAGATGCTCGCTGCGCACGTCGGCGAGCGCCGGACCGTGTCCCGGATCGTGCATCAGGATGCGCGTCGGCGCGGTGTCGAATTCGGAGCGATCCATGGCGGGGTCGTAGCCGCCCCGCATCACTTGCGCGTTAACTCGGAGCAAGGTCGCGGGCCGCGAGGGCCCGGAAAGGAAGTGGCGGAGAGGGTGGGATTCGAACCCACGGTACCCGTGAGGGCACGCCGCATTTCGAGTGCGGTACATTCGACCACTCTGCCACCTCTCCGCGAGGTCTTGGATGTCGTTGTC